>ERZ795058.4483-NODE-4483-length-13519-cov-5.686720_pt1 | contig 13519 bp, 17 predicted proteins | sample MGYA00375142_ERZ795058 | MGnify/ENA primary metagenome ERZ795058 (study PRJEB30187, sample SAMN05720210) | activated sludge metagenome | isolation source: anaerobic digester from wastewater treatment plant | place: Japan | collected 2015-04-20 ...
GTCCAGTCCTTGTCCCATAGTATCAGCTCTGTTATTAGTCTTTTTTTACCGCCGCTCCTGCGAACTATAAACGCTTGACCCATTAGTACACCACCTTTAGCCGTATATTCAAGTCTATTTCGGGTACATCGTCATAGCAGGTTACGGTTATGTTTCCCGCTCCTGTAACAATCTTGCCTATCAATCCCCATGCTTCGAGTTCAGCTTTTGCTGTTGCTGCCGTTGCGGATAGCGTCAGCTCAACAAACGGCTCCATGCCTGCGGTTATGCCTGTCACATTTACGGTCTGAATACCGTCGCTCCAGTCATTCTTGTTCAGTGTCGCTGTATAGTTCGTTGCTTTGTCTGCTTTCGTTAGAATCGCCGCCGCCAGCTGTGTTGCAACTTCGCCGTCAAGCATTGCTTCAAGCTCGTTGAACCAGTCCTCGTACTCATCTTTTTTCCCTGCCAGCCAAGCAAGATATTCCGCTTCCCAGCCCTCGTACCAACCCTCTGTATCGGGCGTTATCAAGCTGCTGACTATGCCGCATACTGCGGGGTCAAGGCGGGTGTCGGATATGTGGGCACCCTCGATTGCTGTTATGCCGTTTGGTATGCTTATCTCCGCTAGCCCAATATCATAATAATCTGCGTCCCTTACAAGTGTAGGCGCAACTGGTGACGCTGAAGCTGTGCCTTTTATAACGGCTAAATTTATTGCACGCGCAACACGCCCCCAGCGCAACACAATTCTATCTTTGCGCTTCAGTACACCGTCAGCAGCATCGATGTCTAAAGCAAACGCATCTGTATTCGCATATCCGTATCCATTTAACCAAGCGTTGCCAGCCGATATACTCACGCTCATGCCGCCGCCAGCGCTGACGAGCAGCTGTGAGCCGACGGGAAAAACGCCGTTCGTCAGTATCTTCTTAAAATAGTCAGCCCAGTCAGCCGCACCATATACCCTGTCGCCGTTGACAGATGCAAACGGGAATGATTTTTCAGCCATTTTTTAACCACCTCACTGTTTTTGCAAAACTCGGCAAGCCCTTGCCGACAACCAGTTCAAGCTTCATCCTGTGCTCGTATACCTCTTTAATTTCTGTTATTCTTAAGTTCGTCCTCATTCCCATTTCGCGGGACTCGACTGTAACAATATCGCCTAAATCATAATCAACTTTATATTGCAGGTTGCCGCACTCGTCCACATCTGCCGTGAACGCTTCGCTTGGCGCAACCATTTGCTCCCTGCCCCTGTCGTCCATTGCGGCATTGCGCTGTGCCATTGATAGCGCCTGTCCTTGGTCGTTTGAGGTCAAGCTACCTGCGCTAAAATATACCTCGCGCCTGTCCCTGCCCGTTGCCGTGCCAACAGTGCGCGCAAGCGGATATTCCTTTTCATTCGCTGTATATGTCGCTTCAACATAAGTAACATTCTTGACCGGTTTCATTGACACGTCATAGGACTGTTGCAGCACGTTTTCAAACGCTCGCGAGAATATCGCACGCGGGTTAACGCTTTGGTCTACCGTTCTGTCAAGCCCCGCGTAAACCCTGTATCTAATTCCCTCTGTAGAAAATTCTATCTTCTGCCCAAGCCCGTGCTCTTCGGCTATAAGCCGTATTGCTTCAAGCAGGTTTTCTTTCTTGGAAACAAGCGTAATCGCGCCGCTGTATCCCATAGAAGCTGCAACGCTCAAATGCTGTATAGCGCGCTCTGTTACAGCGTTTTTGTTAACCAGATACCTCAAACAGTTTTCGGGCGTGCCTTCAAAACTGTTCACGCCTGCCAATATACGTCTGTCGAGATACGACAATAAAAACCGACCTGAACAGACGAAAACATTCTCGCCCTTTTGATTCTGCGTGATACGTATGTTCTCAATTATTCCGGCTTCATCGCCCTTGACAATCAGCATTTCTGCGGTCATCAGCTTGCATAAGTCACAAAACGGTATTGTCATCTGAAACTGTCCAGGCTCGTAATAGTGCCTGTGCCATACCATTGAGTTGTAGCCCTCAATCAAGCCAACTCTAACTAAATCAGGGGTGTATAACCAAAACATGCTACACCCCCACATACGCTATATCGTAATAAATTGTGACCTCGATGTTATCCTCTACATCTGCGCCATACCTGAGCAGGTTATCACCAACAGCCAATTGTAGGAATTCGCTGTCAACATCCAAATAATTAAAGATGTTCGATACCACGCCGCCGCGCATCAGCTCAACACGCTTTTCGCCGTAGCCAGTCCAAACCCTTATTTCATCGCCAGGCTCCATAGCCTTGTTAACCAGCAGCTTTGCCTGAGTGCCGACATCAATCAGATATGGGTCTGCCGTTGTGCCTGTTGCCTTGAATACAATCAGCATACCGACAGGCACATCGCCTGTGTTGTTTACGTTCACTATTAACGATGGTGAGTGGTGCTCGAGCTCCATACCGTCAGCGGGTATCTCAACGGGGAACTCCAAGTCATTAAGCCATAGCGCGATTTCAGCAACCCTCTTATCGCCCGAACCTTCGCGCCAGAACGGGTTTGCGCATGAAAATGTTATTTGGAACTTCTCAATCCGCGTGTTAGAAAATACCGGCGCTTTTTTAACCCTGCACCTAATGTACCGCGTCACTTCGCCATTTTGATATACCAGTTTGCCGGTCGCGCCTGAACGCACCGCGCTAATCAGATTTTTGCGATAGAGTGCCTGCGAGTCGCTTTTAATCAGCCCCTCAATTGTGATTGTGCGCATCGCAAGGTTTGCAGCAATATCCGTTTCGCCGTCCTGCCCAGCACCCTTAACTGTGTAAATATTAGCGCTCAACCCGTCCATTCCGCTTGCGCTGTTCCACCAGTAGACCGAAGCAGCGCCAAACATTACCTCGCGCCCTGTATCGTCAATAAAGGTGAGCCTATCTGTATACCTCATACCTGCCCCCAAACCAGCCTGCGCTGCGCGTTAACCGCCTCTTGCATGATTTCATACGGGCTTAAGCTATCGTGCGTATAAACGTTAATTACAGGCTGTCCTACGCCGCTGCCTATTGCCTTGAATGAAACATCAGTCGGTATGTTCGCGTTGATTGACTTTGAAACATCGCGCATCGCGTTTTCAAAGCCTATACCAAGCCCCATTGCCATGTTCTCGCCAATTTCAGCGAAGACCTTTGAAGGAGACCTGATGCCTAAAACGCCTTTAACACTATCAATTATGTTTTTGAAGAATGTTGTTATCTTTTCCCTGAACCACGCTTCAGCGCGCTGGATGCCTTCCCAGATGCCCACCACAATGCTTTTGCCCGCTTCCCAAAGCTTTGGAGTTAACCCGCCCAAAGCCTTGACAATCGCTTCGATAATCTGCGGTATCGCCTCAACCAGTTCGGGAATAGCCTCAACAATCCCAAGCGTTAATGCTATGATAATTTGAATCGATGCCTCTACCAGCAGTGGCAAGTTTTCAAGCAGTGTTGTTACGATTGTCGATATTATTGTCGGCAGATACGCAATCAGCTGCGGAATAGCAGCCGCCAAGCCCTGTATCAGCGCAACCATGATTTCTATTGCGGCAGGAATAATCAATCCAACATTCGCAATCAGCGTGTTAACGATTTCCATAATCGCCTGAATAACTGCGGGTATCAGCGTTGGCAGGCTTTCAGCCATGCCGCTTGCAATCGCTACAAGTATCTGTGCCGCCGCTTCAATCAGCAAGGGCAGGTTTTCAAGCAGAAACATGGTTAGGTTTGTTATCATGCTCACAGCCATTTCGGCAAGCGGCTGCGCGTTAACCACTATCGCACTGAGCAAACCGTCAATCAGTTGAAACGCGCCGTCAAGCAGCATGGGCATGATTGTGGGCAGTGTTGTTACAATTATCTTCACAACTTCACGCAACATGCCTGATATAACTGAAATAACCTCTGGAATGTATTTCTTAATCTGCTTTAGCCCGTCAACAATTTTCTTTGAGAGCCATTCGCCGATTACGGCAATGTCGCCTGCCTGAATACCATCACGAAGCGTTGTCATAATAACCGACAGAAACTCACTTATGCCCTCGCCTACACTTTGCAAAGCGGGCAAGAACGTCACCGCAAGCTGCCTGCCGAGTCCAATCGCCTGTGCTTCTGTGCGCTGCATAACGTCATCGAACTCGCCAAGCTTTGCTATCATTTCCTCTGACAGTATAAGCCCTGCTGCGCGTGCTTCCTCTGCGTACACATTCAGCACGCTTGCACCCTCAAGAATGAGAGGCATTAAGTCTTGATACGATTTCCCAAATATATCCTGTGCCGCAACATCGCGCATCGTTGCGTCCTCAAGCGCGCCTATTGCGTCAATCGTATCGTAGAAAATTTGTTCTGTTGATTTCATAGCGCCTGTTGAATCTTTTAGCGCAACTTTAATGCCGCCGGAAGCCTCAACATAATCCCTGCCAGCGTCCGTTGCCTGCCGCATCGCTGCGACCGTTCGCGCCATACCGCGCGCAAGGCTTTCAACCTCAACGTCCACAAACCGTGCTGCGTACTGCATCCCTTGCAGGGTTTCAACGTTTATGCCGGTTTGGTTCGAGAGCGTGATAAGGTAGTCGGCCGCTATTCCCGCATCCCTGCCGATTTTCCAGATACCGGCAGCAGCGGCTACTGCAGCAGCTCCGACAGCAGCCATTGCAGTAGCAGCGGCTTTTAATCCCGCCTTGACTACCGTTCCCGCAACTTCGCCTGCACTTTTTAACGCGTCTGTGAATTTCTGCATCTTCTCGGCTTTCGCTTCCTCGTTCAGCTGAGAGATTGCCTGTTTGTTGTTTTCGATTTCGTGTGAAGTCTTGTTCAGCTCAGCCTGTGCGCTATTCAAGTTAGCCGTCATTTTCTTATACGCATCGCTTGATGGGTCAACGCCCTCTGATTTCATGCGCTCAAGCGCAGCCTTCGCTTCATCAACCGCCTTTTGTTGCACATCGTATGACATGCTCAGAGCCTTGTTCTTTGTGGTCAGCGCTTCAACCGATTTGTCGCCTTTATCAAACGCGGAGGTGATTGCGCCCGCTTCCGCCTTAACATACTTCATGCTGTCGCGGATGCCTGCCATTGCGCGCATGTATTCCTTTTCGCCGCCAATACTTAAAACTGCGCCTATTGTATACGCCATTTAATCACCTCCCAAATGCATCAAAGTCCGATTGTGTTGCTTCACGCTCATAATCACCGCTCTTTTCAGCAAGCAAATCACAAATCATACCTATTGTTAGTTCGTCCAAGTCTGCGAGAGTCAGCCCTAATGACAATGCGCCCAACAGAAATATCTCCGTATTTATTGAGCCGCCCTCGCCTGTTAGTTTTTTGTTGTCTTAAATGACGCGGCAACCATGTCCTGAAGCTCCGCGAATACTTCAAATATCGGGAAGCAGTCAAAGCTATCAAGCCAGTCGATGAGCGGTGGAATATCGTCTGCGCCTTTTGCTAATGTCCAAACGATGTTGTAAAACAACTCCGTGTCAAGCTTGCTCAGGTCGTTTTCAACGCCCTCAAGCACTGCCATGTCTGCGAACAAGTCCCTACCAAACTGCGCCTTGTAGCGCAAAGGAAGAGATGCGGTTGATTTAAACCGCACCTCTTTACCGTCAATCGTTATTGTCTTTTCCATCAAGTACCTACAAACGTCTGAACTGTGGTGTACCAGTTACCACTTACAGTTGCATCAGTGTCTGATTTAGTGTTCGCTTTAACATACCCGGCTTTATTCGGCAGTACTTGAATATTGAGTGTAACTGTTTTAACTTCCTTGCTAATTGTTGCAGCGCCTTCGATGTTTGCGCGGGTTACGATGCACTTATAAAGCACATGTTTAATCTGATGCGCATCGCCAGTGAACTCGAACAGCAGTGCAAACGGTTCAGGGTTTGCTGAAGCTTTCTCAAAGAGAACTTTCTTTGTGTCCTCAACCTCGCCCATAATTGTTTTTCTGAAATCTTCTGGCAATATTGCTATTTCAAGCGTACCCTCATAGCCATTGTTGCCCTGTGCAATGTAGTACTCCATATCGTCAGCAATGAATGATGTGCTCTCGCCTACAGGTGTTAATGAAAGATTAACTGCACCCGCTATTGCTGATGGTTCTGCGTATGTGTCGCTTACAGCCTCCGTCAGTTTCGCATAATGCACATTCTTCAAGCCGTAGCGGATTTTATTCGGATTTACAGCCATTAAATGACCTCCTTCTTTGCAATTGTAAATACATAGTGATGATGTTTCGTGTCTTTTTCATAGCCAATATAGCGCCTATCAAGCAGGATGAAGCCGCTCAATAGGACCTTGATTGCATCTCGTGTTATTGTGTAATCCCCACGGCAGTACAGGTTTACATCAGCGCGTTGAGTTTCGGTCAGCGGTGCATCGTCTGAAATATCGTCATAGCTATCCCAAAGCGGTGTTATAACGATAAACTTATCAGGGTACGGTTCGGTTTCGTACATGCCCACAGCAATTGGTATTGAACTGCCTAAAGCAGTTGTAATTGCAGTTATCATTTCATCCCCTCCAATACCCCTTGCATGGCTCTGCTTGCTTCATCGCTCGATTCCTCGATTATCTGGCGGATATGTGGTCGTGCCGGCTGAGGATGATACCCCTGCCGTCCGTACTCATACACGCCGACTGCAAGCCCCGCATCCGCGCCAGATGATGTTTTGCCCTTGAACACAATCCGCGCAAACCAGCCGCTTTTGCTCTTTTTGGGCTTTTCGACCGTTATGAACCGCACAAACTTGTCGTGTGCTCCTGCCTTGAGCCGTGCGCTCACAACCCGAACCCCAGCCTCTAACATTTTCGGCATAATAGCGTCAGTGTTCTGCAGCTTCATCAGCTGCTTATCTAAGTCGGATGAGAGTTTCATCTTAAAGCCGCCCATACTACACCCTCGCGCAAGTCAGCTCAACGTGGTCTAAGCCTGTCTGGTAAGCGCGTTTGATTTCGTATGTCTTGCCGTCATGCTCAACCCGCGTGTGCTCATCAAAGTCGAGAGTGTTCACAACAAACACAATATCAGCTTGAACGCCTGCGGATTGCGCAGCATAGAACTCTTGCCTTTTAACTGATTGCACGTCCGCCCAAACTGCCGTTTTGGTTTCGGTTTCTGTCGGGAAGCCGCCTGAGTAGCCCTTGACAACCTTGCATAAGTTGACCTCTGCATCAAAATGGTTTAGCATATCACACCTCCGAATAGTCGGAGTTGATTGCCATGCCATTCTTCAGCACTTCATAAAACTGCCGCTGCTTCTCGTCTTTTTCTATCATCCACAAAACAAACAACCTAATCGCCGCTTGTGTTAAGGGGTCGGTGTCGTCAATTACACCAACCCCCGCAGCACTCAAGTCAGTCTTCGCGGCGGCAATGAGCGGCGTTAGTTCCGTATCATCAAGCTTTTTAGATGTGCGTCTTAGAGCATCACGCACCACGCTCAATATCGCCGCCATTGCATTACACCAAAAGGAACAGTTCGCGTGTCTTGCCGTTCGGGGCTGTGTTGAAGGATACAACGTTCTTTTCCAGCTCGTCCTCGTCCACGGCCAGCGTGGGCGCTGCAGCAAGCGCGCCATTCTCCTGCGCCCACACCAGTGGAGCCGCCGCCAGCACGAACGGCAGGCCAAACTTTACGCCCCAGCCCACGCGGATGGTCGCGCCCGTCCCGTCCTGCGCGGGAATTTCCACGCGCGTGATGGTCTTGAACGCTTTCGAGCCGGTGAAGTCCACGGCGGTATCCAGCGTGACGGCGACTTCCTCCGTGATGTCCATATCGGCCATGTTGCGCCCGTACACGATGATTTTGGACGCTTTCAGGTCGCCCGCCGTGCCGCCGGACTTGACCGTGATGTTCCTCGCGCATGCGGGCTGTGCGGCGAATGTCGTTACGGTCTGCGCGGTGGTTTTGGTTGCTGTGTCCGCGAGAATCCCGTCATCGTCAGCCGCCACAGCATCAGTCGTGCTCCACGCCAGCTTGGCCACGCTCAGGCTTTCGGCCGGGAACGCGTAAGCGTCCGTCTGTAGTTTCGTTGGCAGGTATCGTCCCATGCTTTACCTCCTTAAACGATTGCTGCGATTTTGATAATGTTCCCGGTGACAGGCACACAGTCAAACAAGCACTCGCCGCGATATATGATGCTGTTCGAGATAAACCCAGCTGATGCGTCTTTCGCAATCCCAATCGGGCGCGCAAGGTTAGCTTTTACGCCTTCGCGGAAGTCACCCAGATAAATTACGCCGTCAGCCATCTTGTCACTGAACAATACGGGGTAGCCGTGTATCGCATACCCATCGCCTGTTTGCTCGACAATTTTGTATTTTCCATCATCGCGGATTTTAGCGATATTCGCCCAGTAGGTTTTTTTGTTCATCAGGAATTTTGCATTAGCATCGCAGCGTGCAGGCAAGTACGAAATTGCAGCGGTCAGGTCGCCATCAGCGAGCGCAGCGGCTGCCCACTTGCGTGCGTTCGTGCCGTCGCTCCACTCCTCTGCGTACTTAACGCCCTTCGGCTGGCTGTCGCCTGTCCCATTAATAAGATAGTTCTCGAGCGCGCTTGCCATTGAGCGGGAGATGTTAGACACAACCCAATCTTCGAAAGCGTCAACGCTCATCGTCTCAACCGTTGCGGAGATTTGCAGCACCTTCACAATTTCATAGCCGCCAAGAGAGACGTATGTCACAGTATCCTCTGCGGCTATTATGTTCGCATTCTCTGTGTGCAACCCTGCAGCGTTTACCGTCCCCTCAATGGGTAGTTTCACAAAGCCGGGTATCTGAAGCAACTCAACCTCGCCAATCATTGGAGCGAGCTTGGTCATCTTTTCGATGATTTTATTCTGCGTGATTGTCGGGATTGCGTGACCTGCAGAGCTTGCACCACTATCAAGCATTGTCATTTCATCTGCGGTCATGGATGCGCCCTGCAATTTCTTTAAGAACGCTACGCGATACTCATTGTCATCGCGATTGTATATTTTGGGTTCATTGTTCATGGATTCTTTTACTCCCTTCACCTCTGCGGGTTCAGTAATATTCTTTAGTTCAATTGGCTTTATCTCGTCTAGTGCTGCTGCATTTGCAACGGCCACCAGTTTAGCAGCCTCAGCCTTTGCGGTTAGCTCTTCAAGCTCCCTTTGCTGCGCGTCTAACTCTTCAACCTCGAGCATCTTTGCGTTCGCGCCGCTTGTCTTCTTTTGTGCTATGAGCACATCAATGTCTTTCATGAGTGCCTCACGCTTTTCCTCGTATGTCATTCCATACCCCCTAATTTCTTATATCTCGCAACAGCCAACTCATACTCTTTCATGCTCGCCTGTGCCGCTTCCAATGCGGCCGGTGACAGAACGGGCAGTTGGTATGCTGCCGCCATTGCAGGCGTATCCGCAACCTCATCAACAAAGCCTAACTCGTGCGCTTCCTTAGCGGTGAACCAAGTTTCTCTGTCCATGAGCGTCATTATTTCTTTTTCGGTCTTGCCTGTTTTCAACTGATACGCGACCGACAGTGCGCGGGAGGCAGTTTTCAAGACCTCGCTCTCATGCGCAAAGTCTATATAATCGCCCTCGCCAATCCCTTGCACGTTGTGTATCATCATCATCGCTGTGGGTTCCATAATGGAGTGACGCGCCATAGCTATTACGGATGCGGCAGACCCTGCCCAAATAATACGGATGCTGACATTGCCCTTGTAGTTTTTCAACGCTGAATAAATCTCGTTGCCTGCGAAGATATAGCCGCCGCTTGAGTTTATCTCGACTTCCACATCTTCGCCGTTTGCTTCATCCAGTGCCTGATTGACCTTACTCGGGCTGATGTTTTCGATGCCGAGCCATTCGTATATTTCGGCGTAGTTGTTTGGTACGATAACGCCTTTAATTTCTATCTTCATTCGTTACCTCCTTCCTCGGTTACTGGCATTGTATCTAAACGCCTAATGGGCGTATCGCCTCCATCTATTGGCGGCAGGTTCATCGTGCGCCGCCATTCATTGGCGGTTAATGCTCCCCTGTCAACCATCGCGACAAGGCTTAGTTTCGTGTTGTAAGATGCCGCGTTAATCAGCCCCGCATCACACACAATCCTGTTGCCCCATGCGCGCTCCCTGCGAGAGAACAGTTTGCGCGTCATTTCCTCCTGCAGGTCAACCACAATTGGTTCAATGTCGCCCTCGAAATAAGCGTTGTTCTCATCCTCGGTTGCCTTGTTCTGCACAATCTTATCGTTCACGCCAAACAGACTGTAAAGCCGCTGCACAGTCTTGTCCATTTGCGCGGCATTCGGAACATACTCTTTTGGCTCAATCTGTATTGCGTCCGCTTTCGTGTCAACACCAGCTACGCCTCGACCGCTATTTATCGACAGAAACGAATCTGCGAATTTATTCACAGCTGCCTCAATGTCCTCAGGGCGCGTTGAGGTCGTAAATTTTAACAGCCAGCGTATAACAGACGAGTTCTTAATCGCAGCAACAATGCCTTGGTCTGTTGTTGTGATAATGCCCATCAACGACTGCAAAGCACCCATGTTCGACTCGCCAAAGAGCGTGCTCGCGTTGTAGTCCCTGCGCAGATGGATAATGTCCGAATACTTGAACACATACCGCTTGCCATCGCGCATCAAGAAGCGCAGATACAGCTCAGACCCATCCAGCACTTCCGCGCTTGAGCAATCAATCGGAATTATCTGCAGCGGATAACCATTCGGGTCTCTAACTATCAAAGCAAACGCGTTGTTATTCAGCTTCAGCTGTGTGAACATCTTTTCCAACAGCTTCGGCATACTCATTAACGCGTTCGGCTCAGACAGTAGCAGCTGCATGTATGGCTCAGGATTGACTACAATGCCTGGCTTGTCCTTCGTCTCGCGTATGTGTTTGACCTCAAGCTTAGAACCGGCCAACGCAGCAGGACGAATGCATGCCCGAACAATATCAGATTGATACGCCCGACCGTTCCACGAATAAAAACCGCCAGTTGTTTCGGTTATCATTCTGACGGTTGTCGTTTCGGTTTTTTTATTGAATAAGCCCATCACCACACCTCATATCATTGTTTCGTATTCGCCGCGCTTGTCGGACAATATCACATAAGCGTTCAAGAGTGCCGCCATACCGTCAATCCTTCGAGTGCTACGTGTGCTCTTGATTGGTTGAATGTTGTCGTTTTTATCCCTATCAACCGATGTATTAGCCAAACACCACTTATCTATCGGATTGTTATTATAAATAATCAGCTTAGAAGCCAAGTCAGCGCCCAGCTGCTTCATCGGAGCGGAGAGGGTCTTCTTGCCCTGAATAACCGGTATCATTGCTTCATGCCCAAACGCAACTCGCATTTCTTCAACCCAGTATGTCGCACTCCAAGAGTCATACCCGACCCACGGAATATAAATGTCTTTGTCGCGCTGTACTTCAACGAACCATTCAGTAACATATTTCGGATGCACCTTATTGCCGGGCGTTGTTCTTAATAGTCCTTTGTCGCGCCAGGCGTCATACGGTATCTTGTCTTCTACCACGCGCAGAGAGAGCAAGTCCTCCGGCAGCCAGTACATTGACTCCACATAAATGTGCGGGTCGTTTGGCACCATAAAGATAACTTTCGCGGCGGTTAGGTCGGTCGTGCTCGACAAGTCACAGCCGCCGATGCCATAACGCGGCTTGAACTCTGCAATATCAAACAGCGCGGTATTGTTAATATCCTCGAACGGCAGCCACGCCTCGGAGGTTGTTTCGCGGATGTTGAATTCTTTGCAAACCAGATTTTTAATCAGCGTTGAGTTTTCTTTTGCGCGTTCGACTTTACGCCTTAGCGTGTCTAAGTTTTTGATTGTGCCCAGCCCTGGATTTGCCTTTATCCAGCAGCGCTCATCCGCCCATTCCTCGCGCTTATCTATCTCGTAAACGAACGCAATAAACCTGTCATCGTGATAACCAGCTGCGTCACCATAACCGTTTATCACGCGCTCGGCTTCTTCGTATTTTGCATCGTAAATATCTTCTCTGACAGTCCCTGCTGTGGTTGTCATGAGCATTAACGGCTGCTCGCGCGCTGATGAGCCGTCAACAACCACATCATACAACTCTTTCCCGCGTTTCCACGCGGCAACCTCGTCCATTAACGCGCAATGCACGTTCAACCCGTCAAGTGTATCGCTGTCACTCGCCAATGGTTTAAATGCACTGTCGTTCGCATCGCATATCATTTCCCCGACAAGAGTGCGAACGCGTTTCAGTAATGCAGGTGATTTCTTAACCATTCTCTTTGCTTCAGACCAGATTATCTTTGCTTGGTCGCGAGTTGTCGCAACCGCATAGACATCCGCGCCTGCTTCACCGTCAGCCAGCTGCATATAAAGTCCGATTGCAGATGCAAGCGTGCTCTTGCCGTTCTTGCGTCCAATGATTAACAAAGCTTCGCGGTACTTACGATTGCCGTCAATATCCACAAAGCCGAATATCGTGCTCAGCATTGCTCGCTGCCACAATTCAAGCTCTATGCGCTGACCGCCAAGCTTGCCTTTTGAGTGCTTACAGAAACGTTCAATAAACTCACAAGCATGCTTAGCTCTTGCTTCGTTGTAGTAATACTCTGAGCTTCTGTCGGCTATATCGGCAACAACCTTTCTGTATGTGCGCTTAATCTTATCGCTTACAACCAAGCCGCTTTCAATTTGTTGCCAGTACTCCAGTATCGGGTTATCGTGCCGCAACGAATTCCTCAAACTCATCGTCTTTCACCTCGGCGGTCTGTTTTGGCATAAACCCTTTTATTTTATCCATAGTCATATCGCGTTGCTTCACCAGCGCAAGATATGTCGTCATTGCGGGCGACTGGCGCAGGAAGCGTTGCTTGCCTTGTGAGAATAGTTCAACCTCACCCTCAGTAATTATGGTTTTCTTGAGTGCGGCAATCCGTTTGTTCATGAAGTCCACATCATCAATCATAACCTTAACCTTACTGCGCACTTCTTCCGGTATCTTGTCTAAAAGTTCAGCTTTTCTCAGCATTATCCCACCTTCCTTGCAAATGTCCTGCGTATTCTTCCTATGTAGGGCTTCCGGTTCAGAGCGAATTCTTTTCAACTTTCGAATGGGAGGGGAGTACACTTCGCCGTCTGCAGTCACCACGCAACGAACATCGCCATGAATTTTGTTGTGGCAATTACTACACAGGAACATTAGGTTGCCGTGATTGAGTGTAACGGTATAGTCGTTTATGCTGTCGGGTGTTACGGGCTTAATGTGATGCACGATATAGCCCAGGCTATACTTACACATCTGACACAAGCCGCCGTCCGTTGCGATGCGTGTGGCGATAAATGATGCCCTGCATTTAAGCCAGGCTGGCGAGGTATAAAAACCTTGAGTGAAATCCTTTGCCATTATTAACTCCAAAAAGCCCCCGAGTCCGAAGAACATCGGGGACAAACTTGCTTGCGCCCGCCCCACCATGCTAATGGCGCATACTGCCCCAGCGATTTAACGCTGCCACCTAAAATAATCGTCTTTGATT
>ERZ795058.4492-NODE-4492-length-13491-cov-4.808425_pt1 | contig 13491 bp, 11 predicted proteins | sample MGYA00375142_ERZ795058 | MGnify/ENA primary metagenome ERZ795058 (study PRJEB30187, sample SAMN05720210) | activated sludge metagenome | isolation source: anaerobic digester from wastewater treatment plant | place: Japan | collected 2015-04-20 ...
GCGTCCAGGTCATGGGTTGGCGACGGCGCGTCCATCTCGCGCAGGCAGGCCTGCACCTCATCCCAGACCTCGCCCTGCGCCGGGTTCGCGTAGCCGGCGTCGCGGCGGCGCAATAGCGTCCGCAGCTTGCGTGAGCGCAGCAGGGCCGTGGCGCCGCCCCGAACTTCGGCGGCGCGGCCGCTGCGATGCCACCGCCCCTGCTCGACGCAACTGACCGGCAGGGCGAACTCCATCTCGTTGGGCACCAGCAAGGATTCATTCACGACGCGATTCTGCTTGGGCGCGATCAACAGCATCCCCTCGCATACCAGAAGCGGCTGGGTCGACTCGTTGACGATCTTCAGGAACGGGACGACACCCCCCGGATTCAGTTCATCGACCCGCGCCTTCCCCGCGGACAGGGCCTCGTGCAACAGTTCGTAGGACGGGACATGGCCGTTGCTCCCCAGCAGCGGGATCAGCGCCAGCGAACCATGGCGGACCGGCTCGCCGAACTGGACCGCCCCGAGCCGCCGCCGCGCGTCGCCCAGCGCCTGTTCGCGCTCGTCCAGCCGGCGCCGGTAGTCGTGCAGTGTCGGCAGCAGGTTGAGCAGCAGGTTGGACTCGGGCAGCAGCTGGCGCGGATCGAGCCGGGCCAGCACGATGGCGATGTCCTGCCCCATCCGCTGGTTGTGTCGGGCCCGTTCGCATCGGCGCCAGAGCCGCACCAGCATCCGATGCAGGACGTGCGGCGCGCCGCCGCCTTCCCCCCGGGTGTGGAGGATCTCCGCCCCCTGGCGCGTGAGAAAGACTTCGATGTCGATCGCGTATTCCGCTTCGCCGGCCGAAGTCGATGCAACCCGCAGCGCCAACGGCCGCAGCGCCACCCGGCCGGCGTCGATCAGCGGCGCCAGCCACGCGGACGTCGCGCGCGGAAGCCAGCCGAGCGGTTCACGCAGTCCACTGGAGACCTCGATGGCGTGGGGCTCGCGCGGATTGTCCTTCAGCCGCCTCAATTCCGGGCGCAGGCCGGCGATGATCCGCGTCCGTTGGGGCCGCCTCACCGTGACGGGGCAGGCGAGCAGCCCCAGCGGGATCATCCCGGTCGGATCGTCGGGTGTCCGATCTGTCATTTCTTCGCTCCTTCCTCCGGTGGGTTTGAATGACTTGCCGCGGAGGCATTAAGGCGAATTCGGGGCCAACGGCGACGGTTTCCATGGAAGCTTGAATTACCTTTATTTAGGCTGATGAAGCGATGCTGCTTGAACCAAACGTGACTCTCAGATAATAATGATCCATCAATTTATGACGGAGGATGAACCCATGCCGGGTCGGGTGATCCTCGCGCTGTCCCCGCTGCCGTCGCTGCTGGTTCAGGCCGCTCGCTGCCACGGCCTGTGGCGCGAGATCCGTGTCGTCGGACGCAAGCATGTCCATCCGTTCATGGACGAGTGCCTTCAAGCGGGTGAACCGGCGGAACTGCTGTTGCTGCTGCGGGAGGTCGATGCGCCGACCGAATTGGGCCGTCGCTTTGCCGCCTTCGGCCGCCTTGGCGGATTGATTCAGGTGTTTGCGCCGCGGGATTCACCCAGCGTCCGCGCGGCCTGTCGCGGATTGGAGCATGTGAGGCTCCACACGGCCTCCTCTGTCGAGGAAGCGTTCGAACGCGTCTATCCAGGGCATAATCTCTATGGCGACCTGAGCAATCCCGACCTGCGCGACTATCTCCAGTACAAGATCACGATCTGCTTCATGCGGCTGATGGACCCCCAACCGCTGGAGGAAGCCGCGCAGGCGCTCTACGCCAACGGCGAGCGGATCTTTTCGCTGGCCCGCGCCGTCCCCGAGGAAGCAGGGTCGGTCGAGCATTTCCGTGAAGCCGACTTCCCTTACATCGAGGGGCAGTCCCGGCCGGTGCTGGAATTGAAGCGGCGCATTCGCGAGGTCGGTGCCTCCAGTTTGAACGTCCTGCTCCTGGGCGAGACCGGCACCGGCAAGGAATTCGCCGCCTTCTATCTGCATGAATTCAGCCCCCGCCGCCACGGGCCATTCGTCGCCATCAACTGCGCCGGGCTGAACGAGACCTTCCTGCGTTCGGAACTGTTCGGGCACCTGAAGGGTTCATTCACGGGCGCCGTCGCCGAAAACAGGGGGCTGGTGCATCAGGCCGAAGGGGGAACGCTCTTTCTCGATGAACTGGCCGAGATGCCCCTGCCGGTGCAGGCCGACCTGCTGCGGTTCCTGCAATCGCGGCGCTATCGGCCGCTCGGCGCCGCCAAGGAACGGAAGGCCGACGTGCGCATCATCGCCGGCACGCAGCCGGTGTTGCGCGAGAAACTGCGCCGCGGCGAGTTCCGCGAGGATCTCTACTACCGTCTGGCCGAGGTCGAGATCCCCACGCCGCCGCTGGCGGCCATCCCCGAGGATATCCCCCGCATCATCCGGCATGTCTGCTACCGCATGGCCGACCGGATGCGCGACGGCGCCGATCCGCGCGATGTGATCCAGTACTTCCGCCAGGGCGAACGGACGCTCAAGAAATACCCATGGCCGGGCAACGTCCGCGAACTCATCAGCCTCGTCCGGCGCCGCGTCGAGCTGGGCGACGACGTCGTGGCCGAACTGAAGGAACGCATGGAACGCAAACTGTCCGAGGCGAATCCGGCCGTCGCCGTTGAGGGAGTCGGCGCCGCCTCCGCGCCTCCCGGATTCAGCCGGATTGAACCCTTGAAAACGATCGTCGCCCGTTACGTCCAATGGGCCCACGCCCGCCGCGGCGCACTGAGCCAGCAGGATCTCGCGCGCCGCCTTGGGATTTCGGTCAACACACTGAAGAAGCACCTCGCAGCCGCCGCAAGGGGCGTGGTGAATTGATCAAGGGCTCCTGGATCGGCGCGCCTCCGCCGCCATGGCCCTTTCGTCGCTCTTTCCGTGTGTCCCTGATTCCTTTTCCCGTCCCGGTTTCCGATGACAGAACCCCGCGTGTTTGGCAGGATGGGGTCCATCCGCGCGTCGGAGGGCAACGTGGACGACATGACCGCCAGGACGCGTCTGCTCGGCGTGATGGGCTGGCCGGTGGAACACAGCCTGTCGCCGCCGATGCAGAATGCCGCCATCGAAGCGCTGGGGCTGGACTGGCGCTACGTGGCGCTGCCCGTGCGGCCCGAGGATCTGGCCGAGGCGCTGCGCGGCGCCCGCGCGATGGGATTCGTCGGCGTCAATCTGACGATCCCCCACAAGCAGCAGGCCATGCGCCTGTTGGACCGCGTGGACCCGCTGGCGGCGGCGATCGGCGCGGTCAACACGGTTCATTTCACGGCGCAGGGCGCCCGCGGCTACAACACCGACGCCGACGGCTACGTCCGCACCGTCGAGCAGGAGAGCGGATACTCGTTTCGCGGCGGGCGCGTGCTGCAGGTCGGGGCCGGCGGCGTGGGACGGGCGATGGCGTTCGGCGCCGCCCGGGCCGGCGCGGCCAGCCTGGCCATCGTGAATCGAGATCCGGCGCGCGCCCGCGCGCTGGCGGCGGACCTGGCCGCGAGCTTTCCGGGGCTGAGGATCCAGGTCGTGGAATCCGCGGCGGAACGGGCCGCCGCCGCCGCCGGCGCCGATCTGATCGCCAACGCCACCTCGCTGGGCATGAAGCCGGGCGATCCGGTCTGTCTGCCGCCCGAACTGATCCGGGAGCAGCACGTCGTTTTCGACACGGTTTACACGCCCGACCCGCAAACGCCGCTGCTGCGCGCCGCGCGCGAGCGGGGAGCGCGCTGCGTCGAGGGGCTCGGGATGCTGGCGCGCCAGGGAGCCGCGGCGCTGCGCATCTGGTCGGGCCGTGAACCGGATGAAGCGCTGATGGAACGCGTCCTGAGGCGGCACCTTGGCGCGGAATGACCGCATGCCTCGGCCCTGGTTGACTTCGCCCGGCTTCACGGTAGACTGTTGGGATTCAGCGTGCCCGCGGCGAACCGGGCGCGCCATTCTCCGGAGACTTGCCGTTTGATGGCTGAGAGCGAACGAATCGAGCCGAGCCCGGCCAGCGAAACCGCCGCCGCCGACGAGCATCGCCTGGTGCGCGAGCGCTACGACAAGGCCGCGCGCCTGCGCGCCACCGGCTGGGACCTCTACGTCAAAAAGCATGAGCCGACGCATCACGCCGCCGATTTGCGCGCCCGCCAGCAGGAACTGGTGGCCTCGGGCGAGCCGGTTTCCATCGCCGGCCGCGTGATGAGCGTGCGCGCCTTCGGCAAGGCCGGCTTCCTGCTCATCCGCGACGAGACCGATCAGATTCAGGCCTACGTGAAGAAGGATGTGACCGACGAGCGCGGCTATGACTATTTTCGGCACGGTCTGGACGCCGGCGACATCGTCGGCGCGAGCGGCAAATTGTTCTACAGCAAAACCGGCGAATTGACCGTCGAAGCGGCCCAACTGCGGCTGTTGACCAAGGCGATCCGCCCCCTGCCCGAAAAATGGCATGGCCTGAAGGACGTCGAGCTGCGTTACCGGCAGCGCTACGTCGATCTATTGGCCAACCCCGACGTGCGCGAGACATTCCGCGTGCGCAGCCGGACGATCGCCGCGCTGCGCCGCTTCCTCGACGAGCGCGGCTACATGGAAGTCGAAACGCCAATGATGCAGCCGATTTACGGCGGCGCGGCGGCACGGCCCTTCATCACGCATCACAACACGCTCGATATGGATCTCTACCTGCGCATCGCGCCCGAACTCTACCTGAAGCGGCTGCTCGTGGGCGGGCTGGAGCGCGTCTACGAAATCAATCGCAACTTCCGCAATGAGGGACTCTCGACCCGCCATAACCCTGAATTCACGATGCTGGAACTTTACACCGCCTGGTGGGATTACACCGACACGATGGACCTGACCGAGACGCTGATCCGCGAGACGGCGCGGTCGGTGCTCGGCGCGGCGGAACTGGCATATCAGGGTCATCGACTGGATCTGGGGCAGCCGTTCCGCCGGGTCCGCATTCTGGATGCCGTCGCCGAGTTGCTGGGTCTCGCTGCGGGCGATGCCAATCCACTGCGCTGGGGTCTGGGCGACATGGAGCGGCTGCGGGCGGCGCTCGGCGGCGCGGGCGACGAAATCGCCGGGATACTGCGCGAGGAATCCGATCCCGACGAGGCGTTGATGCGCGTCTTCGAGGAGCGGATCGAACCGGAACTGATCGAGCCGACCTTCGTGATCGACTACCCCAAGAGCAAATGCCCGCTGGCCAAGTCGTCCCCCGCGGATCCGCATACGGCCGAGCGATTCGAGCTGTTCATCGGCGCACTCGAGACGGCCAACGCCTACAGCGAGCTGAACGACCCCCGGGAACAGCTCGAGCAGTTTGAATGTCAGGTGCGGCAGCGGGCCGGCGGCGACGAGGAGGCGATGAACGAAATCGATCGCGATTACATCCGCGCGCTGGAATACGGCATGCCGCCGGCCAGCGGTCTGGGCATCGGCATCGACCGGCTGATCATGCTGCTGACCGATTCCGCCTCGATCCGCGATGTCATCCTGTTCCCGTTGATGCGGCCGGAACGCTGAGCCCCGCGGCCCTCCGTGGTGCATCACGCTGTGCTTCATCCTGGTTTGATTGGCCGGTTGAACAATGAAATCACTTGAATGGTTCATCGCCTGGCGCTACCTCGTCTCGCGCGAACGCAAGGCCCTCGTTTCGCTGATTACGTTTATTTCCATGACGGGGGTGGCCGTCGGCGTCGCCGCGCTGATCACCGTCATCGGCGTCATGGACGGGGCGGATGAACTGCTGTTCGGCAAGGTGGCCGAACTCTACCCGCACCTGCGCGTGGTCAACCTCGAAGGCCCGCGCGAGGAATTCGACCCGGAGGTCATTCGCAAGCTGAAAGCCCTGCCCGGGGTGACGCACGTTCAGCCCGTGATGCAGAAGCAGGCGTTCATCATCGCCGGCCAGGGGCGCGACCAGAACCGCCAGAGCTTCGTCCAACTGCTCGGCATGGACCGGCTCGATCAGAACACCATTTACTCGATCATGACCTATGAGCACGGCGATTCGGTCACGCTGGGCGAGGACGAGATCCTGCTCGGGCTGCCGCTGGCGGTGAACATCGGCGCGATGATCAACGACCGCGTCACGCTGGTTTCGACCGCGCCGGTGCGGACGGCCATCGGCCCCCAGATGCGGTTTCTCAAGTTCACCATGAAGGATGGGTTCCGCACCGACTTCTATGAATTCGACGCCAACACGGCGTTCATCAGCACCGAGATGATGCGCAAGCTGTTCCCGACCGAGCCGGGCTACGACTACCTGCATGTCAAGCTCAAGGACCCGTTCCAGGCCGACCGGCTCGCGGCGCGGTTGCACCTGCCCGGCTATCGCATCTCGACCTGGTCGCAGGAAAACGGGGCGTTTTTCAGCGCGCTGAAGCTGGAGAAACTCGCGCTGTTCGTGATTCTGCTGCTGATCATTTTCGTTGCCGCGCTCAACATCATCGGCACCCTGATCCTGATGGTGAACGACAAGACGCGCGAAATTGGCATCCTGAAAGCGATCGGTGCATCGCGCCGCACGATCTGGAAAATCTTCCTGCTCGACGGGGTGATGATCGGCATCCTGGGGACCGGCGCGGGCGTGGCGGTCGGCCTGCTCCTCTGTTTTTCGATCCCCTATATCCCGCTTGACCTGCCCGCCTCGGTCTACAATTTCTCGCGTCTGCCCGTGGAAGTACAGCCCGTCACGGTGTTGCTGATCGTCTGCAGCTCGATGGTGATCTGCACGCTGGCGGCGCTCTTCCCGGCGATTCAGGCCGCGCGGCTGCATCCGGTGGAGGCCCTGCGCTATGAATAGCCTGCTGACCGCGCGCGATATTTATAAAAGCTACCACGACGGCGAGCGGGAACTGCGCGTCCTGCGCGGCGCCAGCCTGAGCGTCGCGCGCGGCGAGGCCGTCGCCGTCGTCGGCATGTCGGGCGCGGGCAAGTCCACGCTGCTGCATTTGCTCGGCGGCCTCGATGTCCCCGACCGCGGCGAGATCGCCGTCGATGGCGAGACGATCAGCGGTCGCTCGTTGACGTTCCTGCATGAGTTCCGCAACCGCAAGATCGGCTACGTCTTTCAGTTCCATCATCTGTTGCCGGAGTTCACGGCGCTGGAGAATGTGATGATGCCGGCCTTGATCGCCGGCGGTCAGCGCAAGACGGTCGCCGGCGAGGCGCGCCAGATGCTCGAGCGCCTCGGCCTGGCGGATCGCGAGCGCCACCGGCCGAGCAAGCTGTCGGGGGGCGAGCAGCAACGCATCGCCCTGGCCCGCGCATTGATGAACCAGCCCGCGCTGTTGCTCGCCGACGAACCGACCGGCAATCTCGACCTGCACACCGGCGACGTCGTGATCAATCTGATGTGGGAAATGACGGTCAAGCAGGGGCGCGGACTGGTCATCGTGACGCACGAGCCCCTGATCGCGGCGCGCGCCGACCGCGTGCTGCGCCTGCACGAGGGGACGCTGCTGGAGGTGGCCAGGAACGAGATTGAGGCGCAGATGGCTCAGGGCCCCGGCGCAAAGCCTTAGCCGCATACCTGAATACTTCGCTCGTTAGTCCTCGCTCGAAAATTTGTCTCCGATTCCCGGAATCGCCTGGATTGGTTCTGCCGTCCCTACGGGATTCGGTCGCGCTGGGGATCCCGGTTCCCGCCACTGACGTGGCGGGCTGTCGTCTGCCGTCCCTGACGGGACTGCCCTGCTGTTAGATCCGGCGAGCCCTGGATCATTCGAATCAGCCGTTCATCCCCGCCAGGTTCATCCCTCGTTGTGAACCGCAGGTTCATGAGCAACTCGGAATAATCTACCTGGACCTGTCCGCCTTCACGTGACCCGCGCGCCCAACTCGTGATACAGCGTCAGAATCTGCTCGCCGTTGTGCAGCCAGGAATGCTCCAGTTCGGCGCGACGGCGCGCGGCATCGCCCATGGTGCCCGCCAGCGCCGGATCGGCCATCAGGCGCAGCACAGCTTTCGCGATCTGCTTCACGTTGCCCGCCGGATAGATCAGCCCTTCGCGCCCGTCCTCCAGCGATTCGAGGATGGCCGGATAGGCCGGCGCCAGCACCGGCACGCCGCAGGCCTGATACTCAAACAACTTGGCGGGGGAAGACCAGTAGGTTGTGTCGGGCACGATCGCGGCATCCATCGCGCGGATGTGGGCCGGCACGTCGTCGTGGGGCACCGACCCGACAAACCGCAGGACGTCCTCCAGCCCCGCCTCGCGCGCCTTGCGGCGGTGCATCTCCAATTTGAGCCCATCGCCCCCGACGATCAGGAAGGCATAGCCGGTCGTGGCCCGCTTGCGCAGCCGGCGCGCGACATCGTACAGCAGGCGGATGCCGTGCCAGCCGGCCAGCGTGCCGACGTAGCCGATGACGAACCGGTCGTGCAGACCGTGGCGCCGGCGCAATTCCTCGCGCCCCGGCCCGTCCGGGTGAAATTTGTCCAGATTGACGGCCATCGGCATCTTGGCGATGGCCGCCATCGATTGCCCCAGTTCATGCACCTCGCGGCGCAGGGGTTCCGAAACAACGATGACCCGCGGCGCGCGGCGGATGATGTCGCCTTCGACGCGACGCGCCAGCCACGCCAGCCGGATCCGCTGGTGCTGCTCCTTGGTCAGGAAGGCATTCACTTCAAGCAGCCGCGGCAGCCCGAATTCAGCCGTGGCGCGGGTCCCCGTGCGCGCATAGAGCGAGTATCGCTCGTAGATCACGTCGGGACGCCACTGGGCGAAGTCGGCCCGGATGCGGCGCCACAGGCGCTGGTCGGTCAAAATGTGGCGCAGGTCGAACCCCAGCTTTTTGGACTGAACCGGGCGCACGTGGACCACGTCGAGCGGCGGCCCGTCGGTTTCATCCCCCCCCACGTTGGTGCACCAGATCCGCACGCTGTGGCCGAGCGACATCAGAATCCGGGCCGTTTCGCGAACGTGGGTCGAACACCCCTTGCGTCCGTAAAGCGGGATGCCCGGGTCGGCGCAGAGATAGGCAATACGCATGCGGGATGGCGCGGCGAGCGGCCGCTTCCTCAGGAGTGGCCGACCGGTCCAAGCCCGGCGGGGCGCGCCGCCTCGGGCGACCGGCTGGCGATGTCGATCAGCCGCAGCATTTCGGCCGTGGCCGACCGCAGCCCGACGAACACCGCCCGGCTGACGATCGCATGGCCGATATTGAGTTCCTGCAGGTGCGGGATGGCGGCCACCGCCTGCACGTTGGAGTAGTTGAGCCCATGGCCGGCGTTGAGCACCAGCCCGGCGGCGTGAACCTGCCGGGCGGCGTGATACAGCTTGCGCAGCTCCGCCAGGCGCGCCTCGGGCTTGCGGGCGAGCGCATACTGTCCGGTGTGCAGTTCGACCTCGTCCGCCCCGCAAGCAAGCGAGGCATCGATCTGGTCCCCTTCCGGATCAATGAACATGCTGACGCGGATCCCGGCGTCCCGCAGCCGTTCGGTCACCTTGCGCAGCGACTCCAGGTTGCCCCGCACATCCAGGCCCCCCTCGGTGGTCACCTCCTCGCGCCGCTCGGGCACCAGCGTGGCGATGTCGGGCCGAATCCGCAGCGCCTTTTCGACGACGCTCTCGGCGGCGGCCATTTCCAGGTTGAGATGCCCCTGGACGACCTCCCGGATCAGGCGGACGTCGCGCTCCTGGATGTGGCGCTGATCCTCGCGCAGGTGAACCGTCACGCCGCTGGAGCCGCCCAGTTCAACCTCGCCGACCGCGAAAACGGGCTCGGGTTCGATCCCCCGACGCGCCTGCCGCAGCGTCGCCACGTGGTCAATGTTGACACATAGCCTGGCCATGAGAGTGTCCGCTTGCGAAGGTGATCATTGCCCGTCCCGGGCGCCGTCGGGGAGGCCCGCGCCGGGGCGGAGGGGCGCCGACTCAGTCGCGACCGGGAGTTCCGGCTCAGCGCCCGCCTCATCTTCCCCGGACGGCGTCACAAACTCAACTTCGATTGACGTCGGCCGGGTCTCGATGATCTTGACCCGCTGGATCACATCGGGCGGAACGCTCTGACGGAAGCGCGCCTCCAGGCCGACTTTCTGCACGTTGCCCACGCGCTCTTCCAGTCCGCGCTGGGGACTGAGCAGGATGTCCTCCTGGGTCAGACGGTTCAGCGCCGAGGGTGGTCCCTCCACGACGACGTTGGCCGTCGGCGGTCGCACCCGGGCGGCGATGTTCTCGGCGGCGATCGGCACGTTGATCGCCACGTCGTTCAAGGTCCGCTGCTCGCTGACTTCCTCCACCGCGATGTCGATCGCCACCCGTTCCTCCTCGCGTTGCAGGATCTTGACCCCTTCGGGGATCACCAGATTGGCGAAGATATGGTTCGACTGCGTGATCTTGCGCAGGTCGATCGGCTCGGTCAGGATCTGGTTCTGCTGAAGAGCGAGAGCATTGAACCCGTCGGTCGTGCCGGTGACGAGCAGTTCGGGGGGCGTCGCGCGGATCTCGCCCACCAGCCGCAGCGTCGGCGGCAACTCGCCCACCGTGTACGGAACGACGCGCACCCGGCGCGTCACCAACTCCGCATCAAGCGTGACCCGGTCCGGTTCGATATCGATCACCTGCACCCGTTGCGAAAGCGACGGCCGCCGCACCATGTCCTCCGAAAGGCTGTACTCCACATCCAACTGTTCCGGGGTCTTCCAGGTGGCGGGGTCCTCGCGGAAGACTTCCCGCACGTTGATGCGCAGCGAAAAATTACTCGGCACGATGCTGTTGCGCAGATCCACCGGGTACTGGACCGCGATCCGGACGAACTGCGGCGAGATGCGCACATTCATGATCTGGCCCTCGTTCTCGAGCTGGACCGGGATCTCCAGCCGGTCGATCTCCAGCTCCCCCTGTTTGGCGATCAGCCAGATCACGAACGCGATGAACAGCGCCATGCCGATCAGGACAAATTCACTGCGGGCGCGCGAAGCTTCCATCAACGCGCCTCCTCGCCCTGCGCCTGCTGGTGGGCAATCTCCAGTTCTTCCTCGAGTCGGCTGCGCAGCTCGGCGGGCTTCAGATTGCGCTGGATCTGCCCATTTTCAGCCAGCGAGATCGTTCCCGTTTCCTCCGAGACGACAATAACGACGGCATCGGTCTCCTCCGACAGGCCGAGCGCGGCGCGGTGGCGCGTGCCGAGCTCGCTGCTCAGTTCGGGATTGTCCGACAGCGGCAGGATGCAGCCGGCGGCCAGAATGCGCTCGCCGCGGATCAACATCGCCCCGTCGTGCAGCGGGGAGTAGGGCGTGAAGACCGTGCGGATCATCTCGGCCGAGACGGTCGCATCGAGCACCGTGCCGGAGCCCATGTAGCTGCGCAGCGGGTTGCGGCGCTCCAGCACGATCAGCGCGCCGATGTTGCGCCCCGCCAGCAGCGTCACGGCGTTGATGATCTCGTCGAGTACGTCGCGCTCACGGCTCGGAAACAGGCCGCGCAGCAGGCGCAACTGGCCCAGGTCGGTCAACGCCTTACGGAACTCATTCTGGAACACGATCAGGAAGATCAACACGACGACGATCCAGAAGTTCTGAAAAATCAGGATCATCGCCTGCAGGTCCCACGTCAGCGCGATCAGGAACAGCAGCAGCGAGGCCAGGGTGAAGGTGACGAAACCCATCAGCGCGACGAACGACCGCGTCTCGCGCAGAATCGCGAAAATGCCGTAGAAGAACAGCGCGACCAGGAGGATGTCGGCCAGGTCGAGCAGCCGAAAGTTCATGATCGAAGTGGTGAGCTCTTGCATGCCAGGGGGCTCCGGGTCGCATGGCTCCCGAGTCGCGCGCGTCGCGGCCGTGAGGCAAGGCGATTATTTCAAGCCCCATGAGGCGTTGCAAGCCTGCTCGCCCGCCGGGCGACCGTCGATGATCCTCCGCCGCCGGCCTTTGCTGCACCTTTAGGGACGGGAGAGACGGCTGAGCAGCGGGGGACGCCGCGGAAGCCGAAGGCGGCTCGCCGCCTCAAGCGTTGCGCTGGACCCGACCCGCCACGACCCGATCTACCCCTCACCGTGCGGTCCCAACCCTGACCGCGCCGCCCAACCCGCAATAAGCCCCCCTCGCCCGGGGGTATATAGAGCCTTGACAGCCTTTTCCAACCCCCTCCCAATGGGCCTATCCCATTTCACGATTGGCTCCCCGCGCCCGCCCACGGGGGGGTCAGGTTCTACCTGCCCTTGCCCTTGACACCCCCCATTTCCCGTTGACACGCCTCGCCCCCTCCGGTAAAAAGGTCCGTTTGTGTGGCGTGGTGTGTCCTGTTCTCAGGGATGCATGGGGTTCCCCGCCCGCGCGGCGGCACGGTTCTCAGTGACCGGCACCACCCACGGAGCCCCACCGGATCACATCGCTCGGAAAGACCTCCAATCATGGGTTACACCAAGTCCGCCAAAGCGGAAGCTTTGCCGGAAAAGTGGTACGTGGTCGACGCGCGCGATCAGGTGCTGGGCCGCCTGGCGAGCGACGTCGCCCATGTCCTGCGCGGCAAACACCTGACCAATTACACCCCGCACGCCAACATGCGGACCCACGTCATCGTCCTCAACGCCGACAAGATCCGCCTCACCGGCGATAAGTGGGAAACCAAGCTCTATCATCATCACACCGGCTGGGTCGGTCACCTGCGCGAGACCAACGCGCGCAAGCTCAACGAACGCAAGCCCGGTGAACTGGTGCGCAAGGCGGTCTGGGGCATGCTCCCCAAGAACCGCCTGGGTCACGCCACGATGACCCGCCTGCGGATCTTCAGCGGCGACCAGCACCCGCACCAGGCGCAGAAGCCCGAACCCCTGCCCACCCGGCAGGCCGCCGCCCAGTCCGCCGCCCGCTGAGCGGCGCCGCCAAACCTTTCGCTTGAACCACTAGCCGAGGAGATGACATGGAGCAGTATCTGGGAACCGGACGACGCAAAACCTCCGTGGCGCGGGTTTACCTGCGGCCCGGCCGCGGCCGACTCATCATCAATGGCCTGGCGCCGGAGGTCTACTTCAGCAAGCGCCCGATGGTCGAGGATGTGGTTCGCGCGCCGCTGCGCGAAACCCACACCGTCAGCAAATACGACGTCGTCGTCAACGTCTTCGGCGGCGGCGTCAAGGGCCAGGCCGAAGCGATCCGCCACGGCATCGCCCGCGCCCTGCAGAACGCCAATCCCGCCTATCGCCCCACCCTCAAGGCGCTGGGCTTCCTCACCCGCGACGCCCGCGAGAAGGAACGCAAGAAATACGGCCTGCACAAGGCCCGCAAGGCAACCCAGTTCTCCAAACGCTGATCCTTCCGGATTGGGATTGACGCTGATCCCCCCGCGTTGGGATTGGATCATCACAAGGCCCCGCCGCCACCCCCGGCGGGGCTTTGCATTTGAAATCTCGTCCCTCATCCCTCGTCCTCGTCCTCGGCCTCGCCTCGCCTTCCCCCCCCTCCCGCATCCCGCCAGGAACGCCAGATATTGCGCGCGGCCTGTAACCCGTGGTCGTCATCACCCCCCCCCC
>ERZ795058.4497-NODE-4497-length-13484-cov-9.940502_pt1 | contig 13484 bp, 13 predicted proteins | sample MGYA00375142_ERZ795058 | MGnify/ENA primary metagenome ERZ795058 (study PRJEB30187, sample SAMN05720210) | activated sludge metagenome | isolation source: anaerobic digester from wastewater treatment plant | place: Japan | collected 2015-04-20 ...
GCTTGTAGGCTCTTAACGGGGCGCGAGGGTTCAAATCCCTCTTCCTCCGCCATTCCGAAATGTCAAGACACGCAAACTAATGCGCGTCTTTTCTTTTATTTCTACTATAAAATAGTAGAAAACAAGCCATTTCAGGCGTTGGAAACAGTGGTTCTGAACTAAGCACACTTGCCCCACTGTTTTAGACCTAAAAAATCAACCCCCAATAAAAACTGCAGGGACACTGGGGTTAGATTTGATTTAATACGAAATGTGCATCCAGCTATAAGCTGACTGAACTTCAGTTACAATCTTTTTGATATCTTCATTATTGGTGTTGTAATAAGTCACTTGCTCAGCAGATTCTTTATACGAAGTTTCTCCTTCTTTATAAATTGTGTTAATCACTGACAAAGTGTATTCATTAACATATTTAAGCGAGATGTCTTTGATAGTGCTTTCAATAGCGCTAGGTAAAGCTCCCATTGTGTGAGTGGATCTATCATATTCATTATATGTGACCACAAACGTGCTTTCTTGGTATTCTTTTACTTGAGATAACTTAACGCCTAATATAATGTTTCCGGCTAAGTTAATGCCAAATGCTGCTATTCCTAGAATCAAGAGTCCCTTTTTCATAAGTTTTCCTTCTTTCGATATAAGATTCTATCAAATTAAAAAGCAGACTTTAAATAACTAAACTTATTCAAAATTAAATCGAATATTATCTATTTTTAGCATTTTTAATAGTTTGCTTATCAATAGAAATCATCTTAATCTTACTTCGAAATTCTCTAGAATAATAAACAACCATATTAGAAAAGAAACTCTCTTTGCATAAAATAGCATTTTCTTTTATTGAGTCTTTAATAGAATCATCTAACCACTTGTCTCTGATTAAATCCGGAAGAGCAAAAACATATGATTTATCTCCACTGGTCAATCTCCAGAGAGATTCAGGACTTTCCCAAGACAAAGTAAAGAAATCTTTAAATTCAACTTCATCGTCTTCTTTTTCATTATATAGAAAGAGTAGCTGGCCAGAGTTTAGAACTGCAATTGCCATGTTTTTAGATACTTTCTCAGCATACTTTAGAATATCCATTTCCTCACTTGTAGTCCCAACTAAACATTTTTCAAATGATTCAAATACCTTATGCCAAAATGGCAAACGTGAAAAATCAATTAACGAGATTCTGTGGGTTAATGCAAATTTTTGAGCTTGGATGGAAAATCCGTTCATAGAGGCAACAGCAATTTGATAATAATATCTAGTATAAGAATAAGTAATGCCGTATCTTCTTGTTGTTCTTCTATTTTTTAACTCTTCAAAATCAACAATATCAAAATTATTTACATCTTCTTTTAAACCTAATGCAGAACGCAAAGTATTTAGCCCTATTTTCCCTTGAAAATTTTTGCATTCAACCAAAAGTCTTGCCGGCGTATTAAAAGGAATTTGAACTGGTGGTTCTACTAATACATCAGCATTATGAGCCTCTGCAAGCCCTTGGATCATTTGACCCGCAGATCCGTCAAAAATATATATTGAGTCTGAAACAACATTAGAAAAGCCTAATGCATTTAATAAATGCCTAATAAATAATTAAAAAGCTTTTCCTGGAGACATATTAATATTCTAGTATGAAGCCAATAAACTATCTATAACTTTGTATAAAAAAGCCTCCGAAGAGGCCTAATAAGTTCAAAATATAATCACGCTACGAGATAAAAACAATTTAGAAGCTAGTTCCGCTTGAGTTAAATTATGTTTTCTTCTAAGCTCCTTTAGACTATCGCTAAATTTCACTATGCATAATTTCCTTTCATTTAAATATAACTCCAAATAAACAAATTTTATTGTTCTTTTCATGGAACATTTTGTTCTAACAATATACAAATTGTTTATTCAATAATTCTTTTGTGGCATTTTATAGCAAGATTTATTGTCGAAACATGTGAAGCAATACACTCCAGATTGCAAATTGGATTTTTTGCTTGAAAATTGTTTTCTGCTAATCAAAGTTTGGGCTTAGCATTTTTGTTATAAAACATTTATAAACATCCACCTAGAGTTAAAACTATTCTCGTATGTCTATAGCCTTTATTTTTAGAACTACATTCCATAACAATGAAATAATCATCATCTCCATCAACTTTTACGACTATTCCCTGTGAATAATCCGTCTTCCACAAAGGCTCCTTTCCATAATAAGATGAAACAAATCTATTTGTTGGGTTTGGTGAATTGATACCAAAACCATTTTTATATAACCACGCATGATAATTTTTGAGCGCTGGAGGAGCCCCCATTATCTGAAAAGACATCATAATTGCAGACTGCATTTTTAACTCTGATTCGAAATCCATTAATACATATTTTTGCGTTGGATCCAATTCATATCTGTCATCATTTGGATTTGGATTTCTATACTCGGATAGCTTAATATTCATACCTCTTCGTCCTCTCCTTTGGGCATGACGGAATTATATGGTTGCACATTTGATACAAATTCATCAATTTTTAAAAATGCTTTTCCTAAATCATTTAATGTAAGAATGAGCATATATTCAGCAACTTCGCCAGCATGGTCAACGCTCCTCATTGGATTAAGACTTTTGCGAAATTCTTCAAAAGATTCTCCTACAACAATCCAATCATCTTCTTCTTTGTCATACCAACAATTTAAATCTTTCCACAGCGTTTCATCACTATCTTGGTAAAATTCCTCGTCGGCAGAAAAAGAAGCCCATGGAAATAAACGCGGAAAGACGTCTTCGTATGGCGTAAAAGGGAACCAATAAGGATAGGAATATTTCTTTATTTCATTCCCATCATCAATTATTAATTCAGTATCACCTCTACCGCTAGATTTATTCACCCATTCATACGAATGTAGTTTTACAACTCCACCATTGTTAATCACTTCCATAAACACCTTTTGAGATAACAGGAAATTATAATTTACGATATGTTCAGGAAGATTGGTTAATGAAAGTAATTTTTCATTTGATGAAGAATCTAAAAAAATCTGGTTAAGTGGGATTTTAACAAAATAGCCTTTCCCATTACCATTTTTTGTTTTTGCTATTGTTTTATTTGATAACTCCTGCCATATACAAGTATTATCATTAGGATTATACAGAACTATAATGCAAGGTAAGGAGTTCATCGTCCAATATGAATATTGCCTCTCGTCGATATCACGAAAAACAACATAATCTTCAGTTCTCTCTTCAAACCAACTACTACCAGATTTTATTTGTAAGGCAATTAATTGTTTTGGTTTATTAGATGAATCAATAAACTCGATGTGAGCGTCAATGCCGATATCATTTGTTAGCTGTTCGCGAAATAACCATCTACTACTTTCTGCTATTTCGCCAATATGATGAATTCCCTTTCTTTCGGTTGAATTTGCCATAACAATTTCCTATTTGAATAGTGACCTAATAGTTTCCTTTGTGATTAATTCCTTTATAAGTTACACACTTAGCAATTGGTTCATTAATCTTATCATATGCTCTATCAATATATTTTTCAGGGTCGTTCATAAATTCACTATATCGACACAAAACACAAAACCGACCATCTTCGCAATAATGTCCGCATTGATCTGCTTTTAAATAATAATTTTTGGAGAACTCTCTAATCACAGTTGAATCATCTATATTGACGACATTTATAAGCTGTTGACAATGTTCACACTTATACGAACCACCATAAACTTTTTGTTCCATTTCTGGTAAAACTATGCCAAGAATACCGTCGCGAGGATTACCATCTCTATCAGAAAGAGCCGATCTTAATTCCCTAATAATAAAGCTTTGATGATTTCTTCCGTATATATCAACACCCTCATTTTCAGAGGAATGCGTTCCAATCAAAAATACAGTAACTGTTGTTGAACCTTGCCATTTATCGCGAATTTGTTGCATTACATAATCAATATTGTTTGATTGAATTGTTTCATCTAAGTGATTAACTTGTATTTCTTTTTCTTCAAGTCTTTTAACAATTGCGTCTTTATATCGACGATCTTCTTTTTTAAAACTTATAAATACTCTATGGCTCATATAACTTAATCTCCTTAATCATAGATAGAGACTTTATCTCTAGACTCTTCAAAGATGACGATAGATATAGACGCCCTCAAGGAACATTTTTTATTTAAGGCTGCATTTTTTATATATTCAAATGAAGATAAATCATCAATTCCAAAAAGAGCAATTTTTGTTCCCATTACAGGAATATAGACGTGTTTACCAGCACATTCATCAGTGATATCCATAAGTTTTTTCATTAAGATAGTAAATTCCTCGGCATCCTTTTTTACAACTTTATTATGCTCGTTAAATTCAGTTAGCGCGAATAACAAAAAGATACAATCGTTTGTTTCAATGAATACATAGCTTCCCAGAGGATAAACATCTTTCTTGCCTCTTTTATTGTCTAGCACTTTAATAGGAATCCAATGTTTGTTAGCAATAAATTGACTAATATCCCTATCAAGTTTTTCTAATAATTCAGGTGTTGAAGCATATTGTCTTAGCCATTGTCCATGAATCGAAGTCCCCTCAACAATTCTGTCTACAATGCTTGGGCTATCTTCCACTATAGTGTCAAACGAAGAATTAACAGGAATTACAACAACCGGTTTTGATTTTTCACGTTTATCTTTTTTAATGTTCAAAACATTACCATACCTAGATTCAATAAAAACCGAGCCTCTACCAGAGATTCTGTGGCGTTTCTTGAATCTTAAAACTAAATATATTGTAAATAACACTATTATAAATGTTGCTACAAATATAATTAGCCCAATCCACCAAAAATTACTTGGAAGTAATATAAAAGACAAAAGTGCCCCAATAAAAGAAGAAATAGATAAAGACCAGTTTAGAGATTTGATTGCATTTTTCTTTTTCCACATATTTATAGTTATTATACATCATTTGACCTTGTTTGTTATAAACAATGTTTTTTAAGGAATAGCCTTAAAAAGACCAAGTGCCAACCACTAAAGCAAATAATATCTAATAATTAAAATAAAAGGAACATTAAGGTTCCTAATATTATTTGCTTACTTTAGTGTTTAATTTATCCAATAAGGAAAACCTGAATATTCATTAACACTGTAATATTTAATTGAAGTAACATCACTTTCAATAGAAATATGTGGATGACCATAACGATTTCTTGTACCAAATGGAACAACATAGACATTAAAAATATTCCAGGATGCAAAGTATTTTTTAAATAAATCCCAATTGACTTTTGAACCATGATGTGGAACTTGAATTATTCCACTTATCCCCATTGGAAAACTTGCTGATATTCTAGAAGATATGTCTGAATTGAATTCAGCATCACCTGTCAATAATGTATATGGATAAAATCCTTCCCAATAATATCTTGATAAAGGATGTGCTCTCAAATAATGGGCTAGTGCATATTGATTAGGATAAAAATATGTTCTTCTAAAAGTATTGGGCGCAATTGGATAATGCAACAGAAGAAGAGAATATTTGTTTAAATTATTTCCAAAAACATTCCTATAAATATTCTTAATATCAAATATTCCACCATTTTTAATAACATCAATGATATTAGAGCATCCATTCGCTTCTTTGTATTCATCCAACTTTCTCTTCAATTCACCCAATGTTGCATTATCTATTGTTCTTTGGAAAAAATTAAACACCCAATCCTGTGTGGACAAAGCAAAATCTTTAGAATGATCTATATCTATTTCTAAAGCTTTTTCAATAATAAAATCTAAATTATCACGATATGCATCGTTTCCAATTTCGTTTTCTGAAAGGCTTTCAACATAACTACCGGCAATATATAAACAACGTATCTCTACATCTGAACAAACATATGGCATGAACAGGTGCTTAAAACCAATTTTATCATTCAATTCTTTGATTCCATTGATATGATCATTGTGGAAATGTGATATTGCTACAAAATCGAGTTTATCATTCTCGTTCCATCTTTTTAGCTCGTTAATATATGTTGATATTGTTCGCTGATTAGATTCAGAACCACAGTCATAAACGAATGAGTAATCACCATCATTCAATAGTCCCGCATAGAATAGTCCTTGTCCTACTGGGAAAAAAGTGTAAAATTACACCATATGACTCTCGAGAAGGAACAATTTATCACTAAAGCAACATCTATAGTAAAGGATGTCAGATTAGCACTATCACTCAGTCAAGAAGTTATGGCTGAGCTTATTGGTATGTCTAAAAAGACATATGTTCAAGTGGAAATGAGGAGAAGAAGACTTTCCTGGGCTGAATCTGTTTCTTTTTGTTGCTGTTTCAAAAGCCAAAAGATTATTAAAGACACTTTTGTTGATGATCCATGTACATTAGCTGAAAATATAACTAGTGATGAAGCCAAACCGTCAACCGGTTCTGGCGCTAGGTCATATTGGTGGGTTGAAATAACTCGTGGCCACAACTTCTTTGTTCAACAAAACATAATGACAGGACAATATAAAATACTAGATTTATTTGGAAATATTGTTTTAACTACAAGTTCAATTGATGTAATAAAAGAATATGTTAGTCAAAACATCAAAATTTAATTAAATGTTAGTATGTACAATTCTTATTTAGTAAAGAATTCTTTGCCGCATAAATAAGTAATCCCTTCTTCCTCTTTTCCAGTTATGTTATTCATATATACGACTTGCTTTATGAATGAAGAAGATAAATCTTTAAGATTCTCAATCTCTCTTTTATAATCCTTTTCGTTAATTGTGTGAGTAACTTGGAGAAGATATTGCTTCTTTTCGAACATATAATCAAAATCAATTTCGCCAACTATGTCATTTTTCTCACCGAGCATAAGATAACCTGTCGGAACAATTCCTCTCATGGAAAGATCAATAAATACAGCATTTTCTAAACAATTGCCCATAGCTTTTGATAAGTCTAAGCAATTAATGTATCTTAAACCATTATCAGTAAAATAGTATTTCTTATTAAGGCCAATGTTATCTAATGGCGTTCTTTTTTCATAATCGTCTATTAAAATGTGCCTCAGTAAAAAGCAATCTTCAAGAATAGATAAAATGTCGTTGATTTCTTTTGCGACAATAACTTCATCTATTCCAGTTCTAGTTAAGCCACGCATAAATCTTTTTGCAATCGAAGCTGGACTAACTGGAGAAGCCGAAGAAGCGATAAGATTGATTAATTCTTTTGCGCGAACACTTGATAAATACTTCAAAGTTTTATTAATTTTGGATTCAACATCTCTTTCGTATAACTCTTTAAATATCTTTTCTAGTTCAATCGCTTTTTTCTCATGCTTTTCTAATACAATAAATGGCAACCCACCATAAGTAACATAAGCATCGATAGGATAGTCAGGAATTTCTTTTATTATTTCTTTATATGTTAGTGGATTAACAACAAGTGTTTCTGCAGAACCTTGGAACATGGCAATAATTTGTTTAGAAAGAATATCACTATTGGATCCAGTTACAAAAACAGCAATCTTTGGATGTATTTTTACAAACGCTTTTAATGAATTAACAAATCCGGTTGCCAATTGAACTTCGTCAATGATGATGATTTTCTTATTGTTTTTAGCTAAATTAGCAAGCGCAGAGTCGAGTTGAACCTCTGTTCTTATATCCTTATCGACACTATCAAGGTAAAGAATACCAATATCTTTTTCTACATAAGTTTTTAGTTCATTAATTAGTTTGTTTACAAAAACTGTATCTAATAGATAAGTCTTTCCAGCTCTTCTTAAACCAGCAACAATATTAACTTTGCCATTACCGATAAAAGATAATAAAGTTCCAACTTCTTTAGTTCTTTGGAAATCCGCCATAACCATCTAAACCTTTCTCAAACAATGTTTGTAAACCACAATAAGCCATACCATCTTTATCTACTCTTAGTTCCATTTGCCCTAGAACTGCAATCATATGAGGAATATTGCTCTTTGCTTTTTTAAATCTATCAATTGCATTATCATCATCGCCAAAATCAATTTTAATAACGCATTTACGGTCATAATATTCAATTAGAAATCCACGGTTGAATTCCACTCTAGATTTATATTTTCCATCAATCGTATCGCCATAATAAGATATCGCACGATAAACAATGCAATTATTAGAAAACATCTTTGCAACGAGATAGGCTTCGTTTTTTAATTTAAATTTCTTTTCGTTTGGTAAATCTGTTAAATCAATATCAGAAACATATGTTGGATAAAAAACTATTCCAGAAGACAGTTTTTTTCCTTCTTTTATCTCTACCCTATTAAGGATATAAAGCATGCCAGCCTTATTCATATAATTAATTGCTTCAATATAAAACGGAAGGGTTTTATTTACCTTAACAGATTCATATACTTGTCTAAACGATAAAACCTCACCACTGTGCCAAACAATATACTTATATATTTCTGCTGCTTCTTTTTTGGAAAAGAAATTAAATAGTCCATCCAAATGGTAATCACTTGTATCTACTACATCTCCGTATAATTCTGGAGCCAAAAAATATCTCGTGTAACGACCACGTATTTGTGTATCATCGTTTTTTAAAGCATAAACAATATCAATATTTGTAGTAATGATAGCGGTAATATTTTTTTTACCATAAAAAGCGTTAATAATAGCTTGAGGAGACTGAAAATAGAAAAGATCTTGGATTATAAAAACCATCTTATTATCTTTTAACAAATACATTGTTTTCTGGATGTTGTTTAGTAAATCGACATCTTTTGTGTTGCCTGGATACGCATGAAAAAAGAAATAGTTTTCGCTATTCTCCTCAATTGCTTTTTTTACATCACGCAATAAAACATCACTGACATCCATTGATTTATTAACATGGATAACATTTGCTTTACCATTCCACAAGTTGCTAATTAGGTCTTTGATAATTTGTTTCATGACTAAATTATAAAGTGTCTACACATTTTGTCAAGTATTGTAAAGTTCTAACTTGCAGTTTCTAAATTATTTTGTTTTACATTTTTGATATATTTGCATTTTTGTCATGTTTTTATGCCAATCAGTGCCACATCCAAGTAGAACAACGACAAATTAGTGCTAAAAGTAGCAATCAGTAATCTCGGTTCATCAAAATAAAAACCCCCTTACCCCTAAATATTTTTTTAAATAGCTTTCACCAACGATCTAACCATTATGATTAGAAAATATTTTTATAAATTAAAAGTGCCATGACTCTGGCACGATTAATCTAAGGCCTATTTTTCAATTTTCCAGAATCATTTTTAAAACTCGAAAATTTGGCCTCGCGTATTTCTGAGGTGGGCCCTCCGGTACTGTCGAAGCATCGTTATTTTGAGACCGGGGGGGAGGGTATAAGTCAACATTTTTCTGTGTGAATTTTTAAGATAAGAAAAAAGGAACAGGAACACCCGGAACAGCATTTTCTATAGAGTCCTAAAACGCTTATTTAATTATGTACTATTGAATTAAATTCCCGTTTTGGCAAAGTTATAGAATTGGTGTTCTAGGTGTTCCTGTTCCTTATTTTTTACGGACATAATAACGCTGTTTTGAGTATGGTCCCATAACTTTAGATTTACCAGATCTTTCCCAACCAGGTATCTGAGTCATTATCATAGCGATAGCATTAGATTCTTTTGAAGTGAAGTCAGCTTTATTCTTTCCTAAACACTCACACCAAATTTCTAATCCGCACACTTCTTCTCTTTGATAAATAGCAGGACCATAAGTTACTGCTGGTACATGATAATCATCAAATGACTTATTGAAGTAACATTGTCTATCAGCGATATCAATTTCATCCCAATTTTCAGGAAGAGGTTCATCAAGATATTTAGCCACTAAGCCAGTTCTATCATCATGTTCCATAGCATTATTTTGATATTGTGCAGCAGCTAAACAAGAAGAACTTAATTCAGTTAAACTTCAAATCTTAAGAACTGAGGAAACACTTAAAAGCATAGTTGAAGAAAAGATGGAAAGTGACGATGAGAGCAAAGACGAAGAACTTTCTCTCAAATATAAAGAAACTAAAAAGGAATTAAACCAATTGAAAAGCAAAAAGGAATCTTTAGAATCTACCACTTATCAAGCGTTCATATCGAAAAATAGAATAAAAGAAATTCAAGCTCATTTAGCTGAGATGAATAATGATGAATGCTATTTGAAACTTGTTGATGAAATAATCATCGGAAAAGATGGAGAAGTCACTATTGTTGATAACTGTGGCTCATACGTTTCTGAAAAAGAAATAATGGAAAACATCAAAAATATCCAGGATTTCAATGAGATTTTGCATGGATTCTATAGTTCACCTATTACTGGCAAAGTCTATAAATACAAAGTTGTAAGATTAGGAGGCTAAGCTTAATGGAAAAAGTTGAAACAATTGAAAAAGTATCAAATCTAAATAAGAAAAGAGTCTGTGCTTATGCACGTGTTTCTTCTAAATCCGATGAGCAAGAATCTTCTTTAGCTTATCAAATAGAAGCTTATAAAAAAGCAATCATGACAAACCCTAATTATGAATTTGCTGGCGTCTTTATTGATGAAGGAATAACTGGAACTTCTATTTATAAAAGAAAAGAGTTTCAAAGAATGATTGATAAAGCTTTTTCTGGCCAAATCGATTTGATTATCACGAAATCACTATCTAGATTTTCTAGAAACACAGAAGATGCAATAGGAATTGTAAGAACTCTTAGAGCTAACAACATTGAAGTCTATTTTGAAACTGAAAACATATCTTCTTTCAATCTAGATAGTGAATTATTAATCAATGTTCTTAGTGCTCATGCCGCTAATGAATCAAAAGTTATAAGTGATAACGTTCGACTTAGCTATGCTAAAAACTTCCGTGACAGGAAAGCGTATTTTAATCCTGACCAGCTCTATGGATATCATAAAGGGCCAAATGGAGAAATAGTAATTGATGAAACTGAAGCTAAAGCAGTAAGACTTATTTATGATCTATATTTAAAAGGATATACACGCCAATCAATAATTGATGAATTAAACAAATATGGCTTTAAGCCACGATTCACTAAAGAATGGGGTTTTCAAGCATTTAGAAAGATTCTCCATAACGAAAAATATATGGGTGCTTGTTATCTTCAAAAAACATTTATTGAGGGAGTAAGAGGAAAGCAAATAAAGAACGATGGCACTCTTCCTACTCTACTAATTGAAAACCACCATCCTGCTATCGTAACTAAAGAAGTATGGCTTGCTGCTAATAAAAAAATTAAAGAAAAAGCAATAGAATATCAAAAGTCCAATAAATACGATGATAAAAGAGAAGGTAAAATCTGCATTAATAAATCCATTTATTCAGGACTTTATGTTTGTGGAAAGTGTGGTAAAAACTACAACTTCAAAATTAACAATAGAGGGAAGACTTCAGAAAGAAGAATCTTCACTTGTGCATCTAATCGTTCTAGAAAAGAATGTCAAAATGATGACCTACCATTAGATGTTATTGATATTGCTACTTTAAAAATGGTTAATAAAGTAATTACAAATAAAAACAGCTTTTATAAACTGCTTGAGGATTCCTTTAATGAGAAAAATTCAATCGAGCAAAAGCAGAAAGAAATTAAGGAATTGCAAGAAAAGATTGATGTTTTACAAGCAAAATTTAAAAAGTATAAAGATATTGACGATGAGTTTTATCGTGAAGTTAATAAAGCATATAAGGAAAAACTCAAACCTTTATATCTTAGAAAAGTAGCTCTAGAAAATATGATCTCCACTGCTACAAACATTTCTGATTATCTTTATCAATTTAAGAAAACCTTAATGCCTTATAACCGAATTATCTCATCACTATCAGAATTTCCGTTAAGTAAGGTATTTAGTAGGGTCATTATACATGATAGAGAACACATTACTTTTGTATTAGGAAATGCTGGTGATGTTTCTCTTATTCAGAATATGGATGACGATATACTTCTTGAGGAAGAAACATACTACATTAGAAAGAAGAAATTCGTTCTCCACTACGGCATCTACATAAATTAAAAAAATAAATTGTATAATATATCAGTCGAGAGTAAAGACGTTAAACCTCTAAATGGAGACTAGAACAATGACAGAATTTATCGTTGCCGTGTTGGCCTCCATCGTAGCAAACATAATTTGATGAGCAATCATTAAATTGTTACGATGGCTGAAGCGCAAGTAGAAGCCCACGGCAGTGCACCGACACTATAATCCGGTTTTTCTTTTATTTGCATATTCTCGTACCCTAGTGTGTTTTGACATTTTGTCGAAAAGAACCTAGTGTGTTTTGACATTTAAGGACATCCGACAAAATTAGCGCTCAGCGCTTTTTTTATTTGCTTCAACTTTTTGCCGGCGCTTCAAAATCAGAAAGCCAAACAAAATGGTCAGCCCCAAGAAAACAGCATAACCGAGGATGTTGATGCCGACATCGATCCAGGTTCCGCTTCGAAGCGGAATAAAAAGTTGAATCATTTCGGTAACGCTTGCTACCGCGATGCCAAAAAGACCGCTGACAAGAACGATGAACCATTTTTTCTTAATCACTTTATTTAATATAAAATAAAAAGCCCAGGTTGTAAAAATGGCGCTGACACCAAACAGCAAGAAATGACCGATTGATTTGCGGATAAAAGAGGCGAAATCAACATAATTCTCGCCGTCAATCGCCTTTTTTGGCATCACTTCAAACACCAGGGTCTCGCTCAGTTCGGGATTGGCTGTGGATGAGACGGTTATCGTCGCTGTCCCTTCTTTTTTGGCGGTGATTTTTCCGGTTCTTCCTTCAATCTGGGCCGCGAGAACAGCTGCATCGCTCGAGATCACATCGATGTATAAATTTGTCGTATTATCAGGCGAGAAAATCGCGCTGATGTAGATGGTGTCGCCCACCGAAACTTCCTCATCGAGAGGGCTGCCATCGAGTCTGATATTAACATCCATTGCCGTCGGCAGCACCTCCTCGACGCTAATCGGAAAGATTTTCTGCTGCTCGGTGTCCATATTGCTGATGGCGATGACATTGGTGAAACCGGTTTTCTTATATCCTCTCAACTTCCCATCAGCATCGATTTTTGCAAGCAACTCATCTTCGACTTTCCAAGTGACGCTTTGGTCCGAAGGAATCGCTTCGCCCCAATCGATGCTCAGCTGGTTAAAGTTCGTCTCGGCGTGGTCCATATCATATATATGAGCGACATTATTACCGGTAATTTCCCAGGATGATTCATCCGGATAAACTAGTGGATTCGGGTTTTCAATAACTTCGATGTCGACCGAGCGCGAAGGATAATCTGAGGCGAAGATAGTGGCGCTGCCCACGCTTTTAGCGTGTATCACACCGTCTTCGATGGTTGCGATATCCGGATCGGATGATTCGAGAGGAACTAAGGAGGTATCAAAGTAGCGAACGGCGCGATTATCGGTGTAATCACCAATCGAAAAAATGACTCGTTCACTGAACCCGTTAAGAATTTGACTATTGGTGAC
>ERZ795058.4498-NODE-4498-length-13484-cov-3.751061_pt1 | contig 13484 bp, 12 predicted proteins | sample MGYA00375142_ERZ795058 | MGnify/ENA primary metagenome ERZ795058 (study PRJEB30187, sample SAMN05720210) | activated sludge metagenome | isolation source: anaerobic digester from wastewater treatment plant | place: Japan | collected 2015-04-20 ...
CCACGATCGCCTCCAGAATCGCCTCAATCCCGATTCCTTCCTTGGCCGAGCAGGGAAGGTGCAGATCAGGGTCCAAGCCGAGTTCGGAGTCGATCTGTTCAATGACCCGCTCTACGTCAGCCGAGGGCAGATCTATTTTGTTGATGACCGGGATGATCTCCAGGTTGTTCTCCATGGCGAGATACAGGTTGGCAATCGTCTGGGCTTGGACGCCCTGGGCCGCGTCTATCAGCAAGAGGACGCCCTCGCAGGAGGCCAGCGACCTGGACACCTCATAGGAAAAGTCAACATGACCGGGGGTATCGATGAGATTAAGGGTATAGTCAATCCCATCGCTGGCGTGATAAGGCAACGAAATAGCCTGGCTTTTAATCGTGATGCCCCGCTCGCGTTCGATATCCATGTTGTCCAGGATCTGATCTTGGTAATTACGGGCATCGACGACGCCGGTGTATTGGATCAAACGATCCGCCAGGGTGGACTTACCGTGGTCGATATGGGCGATTATGCTGAAGTTACGGATGTTTTTCATAAGCGGTACGAACCGTATTATCCTTATTATATATGTACGCCTTTGAAAAGCATGGAAAATATACAAAGCCCCCGGAAAATTCCAGAGGGCTTTGGCTGTACTTTTAGAATGATAAGGCTCCTAACCCAGCATCTTCAGGAGTGCTTCGGAAACTTCTTTCACGCCGGGAAGACCGTCCACTTCAAGAACCTTTACACGGGCCTTGTAAAAATTGACCGCCGCCAGGGTGCCGGTTGCGGTGTCGTAGTAAATGCCATGACGTTTGTCGATGGCCGCTTCATCCTGATCGTCGGCACGGGTGGTCAGCTTCTCGTCACCGCAAACGCGACAAACAAATCTGCCGTCTTTCTCTGCTGGTTTAATCGCATCGATATAGATGTTGTTGGGGTGGTTGTTGTCCGTGGCGCAGAGCCGTCGGCCCATAATGCGCTTCTTGGAGGTATCACGGTCCAGCACGATTTCGATCACATAGTCCAGTTTTATATGGGCGGCCGAAAGGGCATTCCACAACGCTTCCGCCTGGGCCAGATTACGGGGAAATCCATCAAGAAGCCAACCCTTGGCACAGTCCGTTTCCTTTAAGCGGTCAAGGATCATGGGAACGGTGATGTCATCGGGAACCAGCTCTCCACGATCAATAAAACCCTTGGCTTTTTTGCCCAGTTCGGTGCCCTTTGAGATGTTTTCACGGAAGATCACACCCGTTTCAATGTGAGGAACACCGAACTTTTTCTGCACGATCGCGCCCTGTGTTCCTTTACCGCTGCCGTTTGGACCAAAAATCAGAATATTCATACCCAAAACTCCTTTCCAAGGGGACGTTAAAATGGACTTTCTTATAATGGATTGTTCATGATTTGGCAATCGAAAATAGTGGCGACCGCAGGCTGCCTGAAATCAGTGCCCTCAGGAAGGCGGACAGGAAGTTGAAGAGCAGGAACCGCAACTGTCGGTCGACCTGTTGCCGATTTTTCCCCCAAAGACGGACATCAGCTTTTCGATCTCCTTCGAGGAATGACACTTCGGGCAGGTTATTGTTGCTGCTTCCTTTTGGGAAAAGCATAGATGTTCAAAATGATGACGGCATTTTCTGCAGCGAAATTCATAAATCGGCATATTATTGATCTCAAAGGGTTCGGTTATTTCTTTATAGAAATTGAACAACTGTTATCAAAGCGTCAATGCCTTTAGCTAAAATCATGGTTTCTGTCAAGCCAACCCTTGACCGTAATCGTTACATGCCAAAGCGACACATCCGGAGAAGGATGCGGAGAAATGCCTTGTAATGCAGAACAAATTGCCAAAAAAACCAGTTGACTATCGCCGGGGGACATATTATTGGACAGCCAAGGAACAAGCATTCAGGATAATTCGGCAGTTGGCGATCAAAAAACTTTATATTCAGACATTCGGTTGTCAGATGAATGTCCACGATTCCGAACAGATTGTGGCTCTTTTGAAGACTCACGGCTACGCTGAAACGGATCGAGCGTCCAAGGCGGATGTAATCCTCGTCAACACGTGCAGCATCCGGGAAAAAGCCGCGCAGAAGGTTTACAGCCTGTTGGGGCGCTTCTCGCTATTGAAAAAGGATAAGCCGGATCTGATTATCGGCGTCGGCGGTTGTCTGGCCCAGCAGTTCGGCAAGAAACTGTTGCAAAGGGCCCCCTTTGTTGACCTGATCTTTGGCACCCATAATAACCATCTCCTCCCTGATCTTCTCGTGAAGGCGGGAACCGGTCGTGCCGCTGTGGTGGAAACCTCGTTTCGAGACCATGTTCCCTCCATCGGCTTTGCGGCGTCTCCTGCCCGAGGCTCGATCAGTGCCTTTGTGACGATCATGCAGGGATGCAATAATTTTTGTTCTTTTTGTATTGTTCCGTATGTTCGAGGGCGCGAAGAAAGCCGGAAACCGGAGACGATTATCGAAGAGGTCCGGGCTCTTGCGGAACACGGTGTTCAGGAAGTCACGCTGTTGGGTCAAAACGTGAACTCCTACGGCTCGACGCTTGCAAACGGCTGGAATTTTCCGAAACTCTTAAAAGAGATTGACCGGATCGATGGGATCCGGCGCATACGCTTTACGACATCCCATCCCAAAGATTTATCGGATGAAATGATCGCTTGTTTCGGTTCCATTGCCAAGCTTTGCGAACATATTCATCTGCCGGTGCAGTCGGGGTCTGATCAAATATTAAATAGAATGAACCGTCGTTATACCCGGGCGGATTATATCGGTAAGGTGGAAAAACTGCGTGCGACTTGTCCCGGCATCAGCATCACCTCCGACGTCATCGTCGGTTTTCCTGGGGAAACGGAGGCGGATTTTGAACAGACATTGGCTTTGATGCGGGACATAAAATTCGACGGGCTTTTTTCCTTCCGGTACTCGGAGCGAGAGGGTACCGCGGCTTTGGCTTACAAGGACAAGGTGCCGGATTTTCATAAAAAAGAGAGACTAAGAGTTCTCCAGGCCCTTCAGGATGAGCATACCCTGGAAAAGAATGTGGACATGGTCGGACGGGATGTTCCGGTTCTGGCGGAAGGGTACAGCAAAAACTCCAGGGCCGAGATTTCCGGAAGAACGTCGACCAACCGAATCGTCAACTTTCCGGGTACACTGTCCCTGATCGGAAAGATCGTTCCGGTCAGGATAACCGAAGCCTATCTTCATTCACTTCATGGGGGACAGCTTGAGGTCAAAGAGGGATAGATATGTTTATTGAGATGAAGGTTTCGGGTCTGACCATTGACCCCATTACGGGTACACCGATTGTGGTCCTGAAGGATTTACAGGAGAAAAAGGCCATTCCCATCTGGATTGGTATCTTTGAAGCGAGTGCGATTGCCACGGAGTTGGAAAAGGTCAAGTTTTCACGGCCGATGACGCATGATCTTCTCAAAGATGTGTTAGGGACGCTGCAGGTGACGCTTGTGCGCATCGAAATTCAGGATCTCCGTAACAATACGTTTTTTGCCAGTCTCTTCATGGAAAAGGGCGGACAGGTCTTTACGGTTGATGCCCGGCCGAGCGATGCCATTGCCTTGGCGTTGCGGGTTGGTTCTCCGATTTTTATTGAAGAAAAGGTGATCGAGAAATCAAGGACTATTGATTTTGAAGTGAACTTGCTGGAAAAAGATAAGTTAACGGATGAGAAGCTGAAAGAATTTCTAGAAAATTTACCCATCGAGAATTTCGGTAAGTATAAAATGTAGCGTTACTATCAATCGTTCGGTGAGGTCCGCGAGAGCAGAGCAACCCTGCCTTCGCGGTTCTTGTTTTTTGAAGGGAAGGTGATGAGTTTTTTGATCCGGACGGACCATTCGAATTCGATGACCATGCTTCAACGGGAAATAGATGAATTTATAAAATACATTGATCTCGAGAAAGGTTATTCACCGCATACAACGGGGAGTTACCGCTCCGATCTGATACAATTCGCATCTTTTTTAGAGCAAAATCGATGGTGTGTCGAGCGGGGTGAGCAGGAAAGACTCATCGACGTCGATCCCGTCGGAATCAGAAAGTATCTCGGCCAACTGCATCGGGATAAATTGAAAAAGACGTCGATCGGAAGAAAGATCGCCGCCCTGAAATCGTTCTTTAAGTATCTGATGAAAAAAGGTTATCTGGAAAGAAATCCGGTCGCAGATATTCAGACCCCGAAAAAGGAAAAATATATCCCGGTGTTCTTGACAGTGGACGAGGTATTCGCCATATTGGAAAAATCCTGCTCTAACGACCCCGCGGACTTACGCAACAGGGCAATGCTTGAACTTTTATACACGTCCGGCATACGCCGGGCCGAATTGCTCGGTCTTAACTGCAGCGATATCGATTTTAAGCAGGCCCTGATCAAGGTTCGAGGAAAAGGGAAAAAGGAAAGAGTGGTTCCGGTGGGGGAACAGGCTCTGCAATCCATGAGGGAATATCGGGATCGGGGGCGCGTGGAGGCCGCCCAATCAGATTCATTCGGAGCAGGGGAGCCGTTTTTTACCAGCAAAAAAGGCGAACGCCTGAACCCCAGAACCATATCACGAATTGTGGACAAGTTGACCGTATCTGGCGGTATCAATCGCAAAATCAGCCCCCATGTGTTACGCCATACCTTCGCGACCCACCTGCTGGACGGGGGAGCGGACCTGCGGGCGATTCAGGAAATGCTGGGGCACGAAAGCCTCTCCACGACACAAAAATATATAAGCGTGAGCATGGCGAAGCTCATGGAAACCTACGACACGGCACACCCCCGTTCCAGGAGAAAGACCAAAGCCAAGGCTTGAACGCCGAGAACACAAGAGGGAGAATAAAAAGATGCATATCAGGGGAACAACTATCTTAGCCGTGCACAGGCAGGGCAAAGTCACCGTCGTCGGTGACGGCCAAGTCACATTTGATGTGACGGTATTGAAACACGGCGCTCGGAAGGTACGTCGTCTTTACAACGACCAGGTCATTGTCGGATTTGCCGGCGCCACGGCGGACGCCTTTACGCTATTTGATCGGTTCGATCAGAAACTTGAGCAGTATAACGGGAACCTCTTGCGGGCATCCGTTGAATTGACGAAAGACTGGCGTACGGACCGGGTGCTGCGTCACCTGGAAGCCCTGATGATCGCCGTCAGCAGGGACCATTTCCTCATGATATCCGGTAACGGCGATGTCATCGAATCGGATGACGATGTCATGGCCATAGGTTCCGGGGGCCCTTATGCCCTGGCGGCGGCAAGGGCTCTGGTGAGGCACTCGGATCTGTCGGCATCGGAAATCGCCATGGCAGCCATGCAAATCGCTTCGGAGATCTGTATTTACACAAATGATAAGATCACTCTTGAGGAACTCGATCTGTCTGAGGAACCATCTCAGAACGACAAGGGAACCAAAGGCAGGATGAAAGGGTTAAAAGGTTAGAAAAAACATGTCGTCAGATGAATTGACACCACGGATGATCGTGGAAAAGCTGGATCAGCATATCATAGGCCAGGGAGAGGCAAAACGGGCTGTCGCCATTGCTTTACGCAATCGCTGGCGACGCCAGAACGTCCGTGAAGACTTGGCGGAAGAGATTTCTCCAAAAAATATTATCATGATCGGTCCGACCGGTGTCGGAAAGACGGAGATCGCCCGCCGATTGGCGAAACTGGACAATTCGCCGTTTTTGAAAGTTGAGGCGTCGAAATTTACCGAAGTCGGCTATGTCGGTCGCGATGTCGAATCCATGATCCGTGATCTGTTGGAGTTAACCATCAATATGGTCCGTTCGGAGGAACAGGAGAAGGTTCGATCGAAAGCTGCCGAGAGCGCCGAAGAGCGTATTCTTGATATTCTTTTACCCCTGCGGCAACCGGAGAAGCAGGAAGGCGCCATCATGGATATCCAGGAAGCACAGGACTACAGCACAGCGGAATCCGTTCCCTTAACCGATACCACGCGGGAAAAACTACGGAAACTGCTGCACGAGGGCCGTCTCGATAACCGGATAGTGGATATTGAAACAACCGAGGTACGTCAGGGGCCCATGATCGAAATATTTTCATCGTCAGGTGTCGAGGACATGGGGCTGAACATCAAGGAGATGTTCGGAAACCTCTTCCCTCAGAAAAAGAAGAAAGTGCGCATGAAGGTCCCGGAGGCGATGGAAATTCTGGAGGAAGAAGAAGCCCAGCGTCTTGTTGATATGGAGAAGGTAACCCGCCTTGCTCTGGACCGGGTGGAGCAGTCTGGCATCATCTTTCTGGATGAGATCGACAAGATTGTAGGCGCCGACAACGCTCAGGGACCCGATGTCTCACGCGAGGGGGTGCAGCGCGACCTGCTGCCCATTGTCGAAGGATCAACGGTTAATACGAAATACGGGATGGTGAAAACCGATCATATTCTCTTTATTGCCGCCGGCGCCTTCAGCGGGTCCAAACCCTCCGATCTGATTCCGGAGTTGCAGGGGCGCTTTCCCATTCGCGTCGAACTGAATTCGCTCGGCAAAGAGGAATTCATCCGCATCCTGAAGGAACCGAACAACGCCCTGATCAAGCAATACGTCGAGATGCTGGGGACGGAAGATATCGAACTTTCTTTCACGGAGGAGGCCATTGCCGAAATTGCGGAATATGCCGCCCTGGTCAACGAACGCACTGAAAATATCGGAGCCAGACGCCTTTACACCATCATGGAAACCCTGCTGGAAGAAATCTCTTTCGACGCCCCTGATCTGGAGGAGAAAGAGATTGTCATTGACGATAAATATGTCGGCGAAAAGCTGGGCGATATCATAGAGGACGAGGATCTAAGCCGCTATATTCTTTAAGAATTCAGGAAGGGAAAATGATGAATAACGTTGAAATATCGATGGAGCGAGCCGACATTCTGCTGGAAGCGCTTCCCTATATCCGGCGTTTTTATAATAAGACCGTTGTCGTTAAATACGGTGGTCACGCCATGGTCGATGAGGTCCTGAAAGACAGTTTCGCCAGGGATCTGGTGCTGATGAAATATATTGGCATTCACCCCGTGGTGGTCCACGGCGGCGGACCACAGATCGGGAGCTTTCTGAAAAAGGTAGGGAAGGATTCCCGGTTTATCCAGGGGATGCGCGTGACGGATGCGGAAACGATGAGTATCGTGGAAATGGTTCTTGTGGGATCCGTGAACAAGGAAATTGTCGGCTTGATGAACCGGCATGGCGGAAAGGCAGTCGGGCTCTCCGGAAAGGACGGGAATCTGATCCAGGCGGAAAAGTACTATCTCAACGAGGAAAAGGCGAAGGACACCCCCCCTGAGATTATCGACATCGGGCTGGTCGGGAAAGTGACTTCGATCAACGCCGAGTTGGTCAACTCGCTGGTCCGTGACGGTTTCATTCCGGTCATTGCTCCCACAGGCGCAGGCGCGGCCGGTGAGACATACAACATCAACGCCGATCTGGTGGCAGGAGCGGTTGCGGCGGCTTTGAAAGCGGAAAAACTCGTGCTCCTGACCGACGTGTCCGGCGTCTGGGATGAGAAGCAGGAATTGATCAATACGATGAACCGGACGCATGTTCTGCGTCTGATCGAAGACGGCGTGATCAAGGGTGGTATGTTCCCGAAAGTAAAATGCTGCTTGAAAGCGTTGAAAGGCGGCGTCCACAAGTCTCACATCATTGACGGCCGGCTGAAGCATGCCGTGCTTCTGGAAATGTTCACCGATCGCGGCATCGGAACGGAAATTGTCGAAGAATAACAGGATATTCAGAATAAGATAAGGAGTTGTTATGGAGGTGTCCAACAGATCAACAGCGGACTGGATTGCCTTGGGCGAACATTACGTTATGGGGACATACAGGCGGTTTCCCCTCGTTTTGACGCGCGGTTCGGGCATGAGGGTCTGGGATTGCGAAGGAAGAGAATACCTCGATTTCATCGGCGGTATCGCCGTCTGCGCCTTGGGGCACAGTCATCCGAAAGTGGTTGAAGCGATCCGGACGCAGGCGGCGACCCTCACACACGTGTCGAACCTGTATCACATCCCTCCACAGATCGAGCTGGCCAAGCTCCTGGTGGAAAATTCCTTTGCCGAAAAGGTCTTTTTCTGTAACAGCGGCGCCGAGGCCAACGAAGGGGCGATCAAACTGGCCCGAAAATACGGTTGTGATAATCTGGGCGGGAAATACAAAATCATTACCATGGAGAACTCTTTTCATGGGCGCACGCTGGCGACTGTTACGGCAACGGGTCAAGAAAAATTTCAGAAGGGATTTGAACCGCTGCTCGACGGTTTTGTCTACGTGCCATTTAACGATCTTGTTTCACTTGAAAGGGCCGTGAGCGATGAGACGTGTGCGATCATGCTCGAACCCATCCAGGCGGAGGGCGGTGTCAGGATTCCTGATGAACATTACCTGCGCGGCGTCAGAAAAATCTGTGACGACTACGATATTTTGATGATCCTGGACGAGGTGCAGGTCGGGATGGGAAGAACAGGCAAACTTTTCGCCTATATGCACGAAGACGCCGCACCGGATATCATGACGCTTGCCAAGGCTCTGGGCAACGGATTCCCTATCGGGGCCATGCTGGCGACGGACAAGATTGCGTCAGCCCTTTCTCCGGGGAATCATGCTTCAACTTTCGGCGGAAATCCCCTGGCGATGGCGGCAGGGAAGGCGACCCTCGAAGTGATGACGCAGGAGGGGATTGTCGCGCACGGGGCAGATATGGGTGTTTGTCTGCAAGATGAACTCAAAAATCTCGGGAAACGGCACAGTTGCATCAAGGATATTCGAGGTCGCGGCTTGATTATCGGGGTTGAATTGGATAAAGAGGTCGCCGATATCATGAATCGCTGCATTGAAAAGGGGGTGCTCATTGGTTCAGCCGGAACCCATGTGTTGCGATTTCTGCCGCCCTTGATTGTTGAGAAGAACGATGTGGATCGACTCATCACCACCCTGGACGAGGTTCTGGAGGATGCATGAAGAAAGACCTGTTATCGGAATATGAACTGGAAAAGGCCGATTTCGATCAAATATTCGAGCGGGCCGCCGTATTGAAGGATCTGCACCGTAAAGGTTTTCATCCGTCGACGCTTTCCGGAAAAGTGCTGGGCATGATTTTCGACAAGGCCTCCACGAGAACCCGCCTGTCGTTTGAAGTCGGTATGTATCAGCTGGGTGGAACAGCGCTTTTTCTCAACGGTCGTGACACACAGATCGGAAGAGGCGAAACCGTAGCCGATACGGCGCGGGTCATGTCGCGTTATCTGGACGGTATCATGATCCGGACCTTCAGTCAGGAAATGGTCGAAGAATTTGCACGAAACGCCTCGATTCCCGTGATAAATGGTTTGACAGATCTCCTGCATCCATGTCAAATACTCACCGATATTTTCACGATTATCGAAAAGAAAGGCGCCTATGAGGGGATTCAGGTTGCCTATATCGGGGACGGGAACAACATCGCGAATTCGTGGATCAATGCGGCAGTGAAGCTGCCGATCAAACTCAACCTGGCCTGCCCGGCAGGATACGATCCGGAACCGGAAATATTTAACCGAGCCCTTAACGAGTCAAAACTGGGAGTAGACTTGTATCGTAATCCTGTCGACGCGGTGAAAGGAGCGGATGTGGTTTATACGGACGTCTGGGCCAGCATGGGTCAGGAAGATGAGCATGAGGAAAGAGTGAAGATTTTCAAGAATTACCAGATTAACGAACAACTGGTTGAGCAGGCCGCCCCCGATTCCGTCATTATGCATTGCCTACCCGCTCATCGGGGAGAAGAAATCACCGTCGGTGTCATCGATGGACCACGGTCGATCGTCTTTGACCAAGCGGAAAACCGGTTGCATGTGCAGAAAGCCATTTTGGAAACATTGATGTCAGGAGGAAATGAAAAGTGAAGGGTGATGTAAAAAAAGTCGTTCTCGCCTATTCGGGCGGGCTGGATACATCGGTCATCGTGCGTTGGTTGCTGGAAACCTATGGGTGTGAAGTAATCTGTTTCGCCGCCGATGTGGGACAGAAGGAGGAACTGGACGGACTCGAAGCCAAGGCCATCAATACAGGGGCCTCCAAAATCTATATTGACGACCTGCAGGAAGAATTTGCACGGGATTTCATTTTTCCGGCTCTACGGGCCAATGCCATCTACGAAGGCACGTATCTGCTGGGAACATCCCTGGCCCGGCCTTTGATTGCCAAGCGTCAGGTAGAAATCGCCGCCTTGGAGGGCGCCGATGCGGTTTGTCATGGCGCAACCGGGAAGGGGAACGATCAGGTCCGTTTTGAATTGACCTACATGGCCCTCAATCCGCACATTCGTATCATCTCGGCTTGGAAGGATCCAAACTGGACATTTAATTCACGAGAATCGATGTTCGACTATGCGGGAAAGCATGGAATTCCTCTACCGCTGACCAAGGCTAAACCCTACAGCAGCGACCGCAATTCACTCCATATTTCCCATGAAGGGGCCATTCTTGAAGACCCATGGGCGGAAGCGCCGGAAGATATTTTTGTGCTGACCAAGTCGCCCGAGTGTGCACCGGATAAGCCGACTTATGTCGAAATCGACTTTGAGCGGGGTAACCCCGTCGCCATTGACGGACAGAAGATGAGTCCGGCGAAATTGATGGATTGCATCAATCTGATCGCCGGTGAGAATGGAGTGGGACGGATAGACCTTGTAGAAAACCGCTTTGTCGGCATGAAGTCTCGGGGCGTTTATGAAACCCCCGGTGGAACCGTTTTATGGGCAGCCCATCGAGGCGTCGAATCGCTGACGATGGACAGGGAGGTGATGCTCATGCGGGATTCTCTGATTCCGAAATACGCACAGCTCGTGTACAACGGCTTCTGGTACTCTCCGGAAATGACTGCGCTGCAGGCCTTTATCGACCAGACTCAGGAAAACGTAACCGGCACGGCCAGAATGAAACTCTACAAGGGCAATTGCATCCTGGTCGGACGGAAATCGCCTTTTTCTCTGTATCGTGAGGACTTCGCGACGTTTGAAAAGGATCAGGTTTACAATCAGATGGATGCAACGGGCTTCATCCGGCTCAATGCCCTGCGTCTGCGTATCCAGGCAATGAAAAAGGAAAAAATGTCGTAATATCAGTCTAAAATAAGGACCAGGCGGTAGCAGATGGGTGACAAAATCAAACCGTGGGGTGGGCGGTTTAAAGAACCGACGGATAAGCAGGTCGAACTGTTTACGACTTCTCTTCATCACGACCGGCGACTGTACGAATACGACATCGAAGGAAGCATCGCCCACGCGAAAATGCTTGTCCGCCAGAAAATCATCTCGCCTAAAGAAGGAAAAGACATTATCCGGGGATTGAATGACATTCGTCAGGATATCGATGCGGGACGCTTCATCTTTTCCCATGAGGACGAGGACATCCACATGGCGATCGAGAAGGCGCTCATTCGGAAAACAGGGGAGATCGGCGGGAAGCTCCATACGGGACGAAGCCGCAACGATCAGGTAGCACTGGATGTCCGGATGTATGTCCGGGATGCGATCAAAGACATGCGTTACGCTTTGGAGATCCTTAAATCAACCCTGGTTGATTTGGCCGGGGCCGAGAAAAACACCATTCTTCCCGGTTATACACATCTGCAGAAGGCGCAGCCGGTTCTCCTGGGTCATTATTTCCTGGCTTACTGGGAAATGTTTAACAGGGACGCCGACCGCCTGCGGGATTGCCTCCGCCGTGTCAATGTCATGCCTCTGGGAGCGGCCGCCCTGGCCGGTACGTCTTTGCCGATTGACCGCTCTTTTGTCGCCAAACTGCTGCGATTCCCGGCCATTACGGACAACAGCATGGACACGGTTTCCGACCGGGATTACATTGCGGAGCTGATTTTTGATTTATCCCTCATCATGATGCACATGAGCCGACTCTGCGAAGATATGATTCTCTGGTCGACCGATGAATTCCAGTACATGGAAATCGCCGATGCGTTTACCACCGGCAGCAGCATCATGCCCCAGAAAAAGAATCCCGACGTGGCAGAACTGATCCGGGGCAAAACCGGCCGTGTTTACGGTGACCTTACGGCCATCCTGACGATCCTCAAGGGCTTGCCCATGACATATAATCGTGATTTGCAGGAAGACAAGGAACCTCTGTTTGATGCTATCGATACGGTCAACACCTCGCTGTCTGTTTTGGCGGCCATGCTTAAAGGGATCTCCTTTAATCGCGAAAGAATGAAGACAGAGGCCGGTCTCGGCTTTTCGACGGCGACGGACGTGGCGGAATATCTCGTCGGACAAGGGGTGCCGTTTCGGGAAGCTCACGGCATTGTCGGCCGCCTGATTGCTTATTGCATCAAGAAGAAGAGCAGCCTTTTTGATATCACACTTGAAGAGTACCGGAGTTTTTACCCCGGATTCGAAGCCGATATATTCGAAGTGATTACCGTCGAGCATTCGGTCAACGCCAAGAAAAGCGCAGGCGGTACGGCGGAAACGAACGTGTTAAAAAAAATTTCCGAACTTGAGGGGGCATGAAAAAGCAAATCCATATCGCGATGCTCGTGGCCGTTCTTTTTTTCATGACGGTTGTCATATCCGCTTGCGGAAAAGTCGGAGATCCCAAGCCCACACAGGCAGTTAAGTCACAGAAAAAACTCGCCGCCCTGTCTCTGGATCAATCCGAATGCGGGGTGATCCTGACATGGAATATGGATGAGTACAAGCAGTTGCCGAACATGGTAAAAATATACCGTTCGGATTTCAATATCGCGGATGGCGATTGCAAGGACTGCCCGGCTTCACGCCATGTCATTGCCGAATTGATGCGTTCGGATTTGGCCTACATCCGGGAATACGACGGGAGTTACGTCTATTTTGATAAAAAGGTGCAGACGAATTTCATATATAAATACGTGCTCGTTGCCTGCGGAGAGAAAGACATATGCGGTGACCCCTCCGAAGAATCCGAAATCAGGTTTACCTACTCGATGGGAAATTGCCCATGAATGACTTTCAGTACCAAAACAAGCGACTTTTTTGCGAGGACGTTCCGATTCAAAGGATTGCCGAGGCTGTGGGGACGCCTTTTTATGTATACAGCTACAAAACCCTGGTGCGTCATTTCCGGGTTTTCGACAGCGCATTCAGGAATTTGCCGCATCTGACCTGCTTTGCCGTCAAAGCGAATTCTAATCTGGCCATTCTGCGTCTTTTCATTGAAGAAGGCGGCGGTGTCGATATCGTTTCCGGGGGAGAGCTGTATCGAGCGCTTCAGGCAGGCGTGGATCATCGTAAAATTGTTTATTCCGGCGTCGGCAAGAAAGTCGAAGAAATCGAGTATGCTTTGAGCACGGGCATTCTGATGTTCAACGTTGAATCCTCGCAGGAACTGGAGGCGATCAGCGCCTGCGCGAAAAAGACGGGCAAGACGGCGGCCATTGCTTTGTGCATCAATCCGGATATCGACGCCCAGACGCATCCTCATATC
>ERZ795058.4500-NODE-4500-length-13481-cov-4.688962_pt1 | contig 13481 bp, 13 predicted proteins | sample MGYA00375142_ERZ795058 | MGnify/ENA primary metagenome ERZ795058 (study PRJEB30187, sample SAMN05720210) | activated sludge metagenome | isolation source: anaerobic digester from wastewater treatment plant | place: Japan | collected 2015-04-20 ...
CATCAATGCCATTTCCATGAGTTTGAATAATTTGCGTTATAACTCCTTGCACCAATTTTACTTTCCACATAAAGGTTTGAGCTTTTGTGGTGGTAAAGGTGTATGCTGATTTCATCAAATCGTATTCTTTGTTACCAACTACTAATATAATGCTACTATAACTTGGAGCATCATCTATATTATCTAAACTAATTGTATATGAACCTGCTGTACCTATTGTTACTACCACATCAACAAGTGTAGTTGTTATTGGTAAGGCATTCACAGCATACGAATAATTAATGTTTGCAACATTTTTTGATTGTGTATAGATTTGTGGTACTTGTATACTTATTTATACCCCAAGAAACTTTAATGCCTCATACACCATAAATGCTGGCCAAGCCAGTGCTTTTAAAAACCCCAAAACGCCCAACCAAAAAGTGGTCGCCTGCGAAATAAAATAAATAGCAGCACCAATTAATCCTAAACCATAAACTGCTCCAGAAGTAGCTCCCTGATTGATTTCTTGTTTCATAAAAAATGTTTATTCATTTGTTGGTTCTGTATTAGTAATTGTATTTGGCACCATATTCTCGATAGTTGGAGTTGCTTCCATAGCACTAGGAATACCACTTTCTCCTTCACTATGTTGTTGCTGTACATTCTCAGGTATAACTTTCACCTCCATTACGCCCTCTTTTGTTGCCTCTTCAAGTGTAATTTCGCCATCCTCAATTGCTTTTAGCACCCCAGTAGGGTCTTGCATACGTTGTATGGGTTGATATAGTACATCAGAATTATTCGTTTTGGAAGAATCGTTTAGCTGTTCTTTTGATTCTTTGTCCATTTCTTGTTGTAAAAGCATCATCTCTTGTTGCAAACGCAACATTTTAGTCGATTTATCTTCTTCTTGCACTTCTTTTATTTTTTTCTTTTTGCATCCAAAAGTCATTACCATACCAGTTTGCATATTCATTCCTCTCATTTTATATGGTATCATCTCGCTACTGAAATATAATGGGAAATAATCTCCTGCTATATAAAAACTAAATGGAGGAATACGTAAGTTAACCCCTATTCCCATAGAACTGAAGTTGCCATTAAATAAAGAGTATGAAAATGAAGTTCCAAACCAACTTAATGGTCTCATATTTAACGAAGCTGTTAATTCACCAAAAGCTTGTGAATTTTCAACTGTGGTTTTGGATAATAAGCCAACACTCATTTTGTTGTTAAGAAAAGCATATTCAGCTCCAAGGTAAATTTTTGATTTAAGCATGGATGTGTATCCTGTTTTCATCTCCTCTACCGTATATGAATCTTGCAACACAGTAAGCAAAGAATCTGCATAATCTGAATCCATTTGCGTAATATCAAATTCTATTCCTTCAAAAGCAAAATCAATCGAAGCAGATTGTTGGTAACCATTTTTCCACGAAATAAAGCCTAAATCACGAATTGCAACCGATAAACTTAGGTTTTCTATTGGTTTGTATACTGCCCCAAGATCAAAACCAAGCCCTAGGTTTGGACGATAATCTGTCAACGAATTCAAAACATCATCCGGTATTGCCACCTCCTCTATCATACCATCATTATCGACTAATACAGTAACTGCAGGTGCCGAAAAACGAGCTGAAGCGTTTCCTATAATTCGCCATTCTTCTTGTGATGCTTGTAATTCTAATTCATTAAAACCTAAGTTAGCGTCAAGTAACCCTACCAACAATTTGGCACGTAATCCGACAGTAAATTGTTCATTAATCTTATGCGAATACCCTGCAGACAAATCCATATAAGCACTTGCATCAAACCCTAAACTTTGTAAATTAAATGTATTGACTTGGTTTTCTTCTGGAGTACCATATAAAGCTAATTTTACAAAATCTTTTGGTATATAAAAAGCCATGTCTTGGCGTAATGAAGCATTTATTGAAAGATATCCGTTTTCTTTTATTTTAAAGCCAAAACCTAACAAACTAAAAGACAAATCTTGATAGAATTTAGTGTTTGCACTAAAAGCATTAAGCAAGCTCGTTTTATCGCCAAGTTCTGGATGCAAAGCTGTTACCATTTGTCCTTGATTCATATACACAAAGTCATTCATTGACAATGAATTATTTCCTAGCGAAAAATTAATTGCAGAAATAGCAGGAAGTTCTACATATACCCTACAAGCAGGCTGAATAGCTGGATTCATATAACTTTGATAGGGTAAATAATTCATAAAATACATGGTGTTAGGTTGAGCATAAAGAGCAACAACAGCAAAACAGCCAATTAACGAGCTTAATAAATATATGTATAGTTTTTTCATATTTGCTTATTTAATATTTTGTGTAACCAATCAATCTGTTTATGCGAATGAATAATTAGATTTTGTACTAAGAACTTATTCTGGCGTTACTTTCGCTTTTGCAGACACATAAAAACTCGCTTTCAATTCTAACCAATCACTTGCTTTGATTTGTACGTTCTTTCCATCATTTCCTTTCATAGAATATGTAAAGGCAAGTTTTTTTGTTTTTGAAATATAGTTTGTATATTCATCTGCTGTCAAATTTATTGTTATACTTGTATTTGGCAAAGGAGCTAGGACAGTACCATCGGGCTTAACCTGAGCAGGTTCAATGGTAAATTCTTTTTCTAGTGTTTCATTGTTATATTGAACTTTCTCCTTATTTTCGTCCAAAAATGAAAGCGATGCAAATGCTCCAATAGGCAGTGCGTTTTTATAATTCAATTTAATCCTTGCAACAATTTCATTTTCTGTGTCTACTTGGTCAACATCTATGATTTGAGCAAAATCGATATCTAAGGTATCGGACAAATTAACATGAAAACTTTTGGCTGGATTATCATTTCCTTCAAAATTTAGTTGGATCATGGCTTTAATATATAAAGACATTTTACTATCATTCAAAAAATAATGAACAGATGCCGCTGGATCATTTACAGTTCTTACCGAAAATTTGTAAGCCAATTCGTTCGCATTTATTTGAAATAAACGATTAGTTGCACCATATTCTCTATCAAAGAGTTTCGTATGCCTTTTGTCTAATGTTCTACTATCAAAACTTAGCAATTCTTGTATTGATTTATTTTCAATTTCACTAATGACTGGATAATTAAGCACAAAACTCGTATTGGGAGATCCTTCAAAATCAGCATATACCACCTCACTCGTATTTGTATCAGTTGCCTTAACCCAATCTAGAGTATACTGTGCAGGTATACCAATATTACTTTCTGCTGTTATATAAATTTGCGGATTGTAAAATGGCAAAAAGAAATCAACCCCCTGAAACAATGAAGTAAAATCAAACGGTCTAACTATTTCTCCTCCCCAAATATCTCTATTTTGACCAATATATCCATAAACAATACGAGGTATCGTAGTATCAAAATCAATGGCTACATCAATGGGTTCTGCACCTGGCACAAAAGGTGTATTTGTTTCAACATGTGCCTTGTAACGAATTTTAATTTTTTTCGACGAATTTGGGAAAAACAGCTTTGCTCCAGTTAAGTCAATATTTTGATTTATTGTGCCTTGTACCAGAGATAACACAATTTTATTTTCAGGATAGAGAGTAGGATTAAGAACAAGTTCATCAGAATCAAAAATAACCTCCATCTGAGCAGCGGGAGAATAATCGTAGTTAGATGTAAACTGAAAATTTAATACCGACGTATTGAAAACAAGACTATCTATCCGCTCATTCGGATTGGTATTGATATCAAATTCATAGTCCAACGTTACATCAACATCGACACTCGTGGTAGGCAACAAATCGCTATCAATCACAGGTATATGCTTTGTATACTGCCCTTTAGGTATTTTAATATCATCAATAAAAGTACTTCCAAAATCAACAGTATCGTGTAATACAATAAAAATACTGTCGTTACGAATCAATAATTCGTAATTTTCAAGATCATCAGGAAAAACAGACGAAAGCGTAATTTTAGATTTACCTATAGGACCAACTAACGCCATATCCAGTCCTACCGTAGTATCTATATCATCAATTTTATAACTATCATCTATACAGCTTGTTAATAAAAAAAATAAAGAAAAAACTAGGAATAAAAGTTGGTGTAGTATTCTATTTTTCATACGCATAAATTTAATGGCTCATTTTTCTTTCTAAATTACTTGTACGAAGATAGTACAAAATTTGATAAATCGAAACAATTTTTAACAAAAAAACGCATCATCAAAATTTATTAAATACAATTTTTGGGTAGCTCGAGTACTAGCAGTATACAACCAACGTAAAAATGAGGTATCAATTTCTGTTTTTTTAATCATTCCCATATCCACAAAAACATGTTTCCATTGTCCTCCTTGTGCTTTATGACAAGTAATTGCATAAGCAAACTTTAGCTGAAGTGCATTCAAATAAATATCATTTTTCATTTCTTTATACCTAGTTCTTTTATTGCCAATATGTGCATAATCCTCCTCAACTGTTTTAAATAATTTTTTATTCATTTCCTGTAATTCGGCAGGAGTAACGCAAGACAAGACATCTACCAAAATTTTGGCATCCACCTCCCAATCGTAGTCTAAAAACCGAACAACTACATCAGCAAAAGTAAATCCGTATAATTGTGAATAGGAACGTACACGCAAAACCTCTGCTATATCTCCGTTTGCAATAAATTCAAACCCCTGATACTCCTTGCCAACAAAATAATTATTTTTTACCACCATTACCAAATCTCCTGCAGATAACAACTCTTCTCTTTGTAATATCCTAGCACGAATTCCCTCCACATACATAGCCGCTTTTTTGTTAGAACGTGTAATAAGAATGGTTTCGTCTACTCCATCACGATATGCTGTATACAAAGTTTCTACAAAATCTTGACCTGACACACGTATCACATCACTATCTGTGTGTAAAATAAAACTGTGTATATTTATCTGATTACTTATCATTTGTCGGATATGTGTGGCGTTGCGTAAAATTCCACTTGCTTCTGCCTGACGTACCACTTGTGTAAGGGTATATTCTTGCACATATAAATCATATTTTTCAAGGATTTTAGTGTCCAATGCCTCACTTTCTTCTTGCATTACGGGTGGTAACTGGGCAGTATCACCCAACAATAATAAATGGCAATTCTCAGCACTAAACACGTAGGTAATCAAATCATCCAGTAAACGACCACTTCCAAACAGACCATCTCCTGTATTTGCCACCATAGATGCTTCATCTACAATGAATAATGCATTTTTATAACTATTATATGCTATATCAAAAGGAGCATCAGCTATGGCTGTTTTTTTGCGATAAATATGTTTATGAATGGTTGCTGCTTGTTTGCCAGAATACGAAGACAAGACTTTGGCGGCTCTTCCTGTTGGTGCCAATAAAATAACGGGCTGTTGCAATTCATCTAACAATTTAACAATAGCACTTACCACAGATGTTTTACCCGTTCCTGCATATCCTTTAAGTAAAAAGGTATGGCGTTTTTGCGGTTCAGCCAAAAAAACAGCAAGTTGGGATATCAACTCTGCTTGTTCTGGCGTAGGAGTAAATCCTAAATAGCCTGTGGTTTTATTTTCTATATATCGTGTAAGCATTATCAGACTTATATTAACGAGTAAAAATAAGATATACGTGAAATATTTAGTTTGACACAAAAGTAATGAATTAAAAAAAAATTAGCTCTACACATCTATTTTTTTTTCAAATAAAGATAATTAGTTCCAAATTCTTTCTTAACTTTGCGTCATTCTAAAAACAAAACCTTGTAACACCAATGGACAAAATTTTTAAACTAATTTTAGTTGCTGTAAGTATTGTATTAGGCTATTTATGCGTACAAAGTATTTTAATTCCTATCAAATTTAACGAAGAAAAATCTTTTCGTGAAAAGGTAGTTATAGCACGTTTAGCAGATATCAGAAGAGCTCAAGTTGAATATCGCACAGCGAAAGGCGTATATACAAATAGTTTCGATACACTTATTGCTTTTGTTAGACAAGGGAAAGCTCCTATTATTCTTAAAGAAGGAAGTTTAACCGACAAACAATTGGAAGCAGGTCTGACTGAAAAAGAAGCTGTTCGTCAAGGAATCATCAAAAGAGATACAACATATGTAAGTATTTTAGAATCGTTATTTGGCAAAAATTATCCCATTGATTCTATTCGTTATGTCCCATTTTCTAACCCTTTAACTGAGTTTGAAATGGAAAAAGGGGAATTAACTTCTGGAGCAGCCGCTATAAGTGTAAAAGTAGTAGAGGTAAGAACTCCATACACTGTTTATTTAAACGGATTAAATAGACAAGAAATCATAAATATTGTGGAAACGCAAGAAAAAATGAATAAATATCCTGGATTAAAATTTGGGTCAGTAACAGAAGCCAACAATAATGCAGGCAACTGGGAATAGAAACATAAATGATGCACTTATTGGTTAAAGATACTGCTTTTGATTCTAAAAATACCCGTGAATATGACTTATCCATTCGCATATCAGCGGATGGATTTTCATTTTGCATTTATCATCCCCTAACGAAAACTTTTGTATGTTGTAAGCATGTAGATTTTTCGGTGAAAGACACAAAATATTACCGCAATCAAGCTATTGCTTTGTGCGAACCATATTTAGCGTACGAATACCGTCGTACCTTGGTTGTATTTGCTGACGAAAAAAGCACACTTATACCAGAAGGAGTATTTCAACCTGCTGATTATCTAAATATTTTACATTTTAATTATCCTGAAACAAAACATTCAGGCTACGAATTGCTCATCAATAACTTAACCGTATTTTCTATTACCAATATATTTGCAGTATACACCGAACAAATTACATTTTGGAAAGAAGTGTTCCCCTCTGCAGAATTCATACATATGCATACCCCTCTCATTGATGCATTGCTTAAAGAATCTAAAAAAGAAGACATTCAACTCGTATGGTTATATATTCAACCAACAAGTATTTTTTTATCCTATGCAGACAAGGGGAAACTCATTTTTTCTAACACATTCCCTATTCAATCTGCCACAGATATTGTATATGCATGTGGCAATGTATTTGAACAATTTGGGCTAAGCCAACACCACACCAAACTTATTCTTACTGGTAATTATACATCCAAAAGCGAAATATACTCCTTACTTCACACACATTTTGCTATGCTTGATGAATATTCTCTTGCATCAGATATAATTATTCAATCTTCTTGCAAATCATTTGACATACAGAAACTTATGGATCTATTACTTGTACCATTATGCGTATAATAAGTGGCATATACAAAGGCAGAAGATTTACTCCACCTGCATCACTCAAAGCACGACCAACAACAGATTTTGCGAAAGAAGGTTTATTTAATGTGTTAGCTAATGAAATAGACATTGAAGAAGCACAGGTGCTAGATTTATTTGCTGGAAGTGGAAGTATTTCTTTTGAGTTTGTATCAAGAGGAGCAGGACACACAACAAGTATAGAACAGAGCTTTCAGCATGGTGCATTTATAAAAAAAACGGCTCAAGAACTCAATATTAAAACACTATCTGTACTGAAAGCAGATGTTTTTCGATACATAGAAACCTGCAATCACTCGTATGATATTATTTTTGCAGACCCACCCTATAGCCTGCCTCAATTAGCTGAAATTCCAAACAAAATTATGAATTCAGCACTATTGAAGCCAGATGGGCTGTTTATTTTAGAGCATGGTAAAAATAATACTTTTGGCGAACATCCCAACTTTATTAATACCAGACATTATGGGAATGTTCATTTTTCCTTTTTTAAACATAAAACGAAATAGACCAAAAACTTAACGTTGAAAAAAATCTATATAAATAGGTAAATGATCAGCAAACCCTCCAATATATTTCATCCCCAAGTACGTTCGAAAGGTTTTTTTACCAAAATAGGTTTCATCATCTATCAATAAAAATTCAGCATCAAAGATTTTTGCTGACTGCTCTGATGTATAAAAAAACGCATCTGGTTGTAATGCATTGCCTGAAACAATCATTTGGTCTAATACCCCCCATTCTGTTGCATGCTTATGAGTACCTATATTCGGTTTGTTATGATACTGATAATATAAGTTATACAAACCGTACGAACGAATAATTGCATTTTGTGGATCTTGGGCTTGCAATATAGAAAATAAACTTGTGTTGGTGGGATAATCATTAAAATCTCCCATTAGTAGCATAGTAGAAGTGGGAGAAGCCAAAAACAAACTATCTACTTGCTTACGTAAAATCCTAGACACCTCTATTCGCCTGTCTTCCGACTCTAGTTCGCCTCCTAATCGGGACGGGAAATGGCACACAAAAATATGTAATGTATCGGTATACATAGCTATACCTTTTACATACAATATATCTCGGGTAGTAGAAAAAGGTGCACTAGCAAACGAAACCCCAATAGGTGCAGAAGATAGCACTCTAAACTGCTCTGGACGATACAAAAGAGCAACATCTATACCACGCTTATCAGGCGAATCGTAATGAACATATTTATAATTCAAATTTCGTAAAGGAGAAAAATACACCAACGATTTTAATACCGATTCGTTTTCTATCTCGCACAAACCCACAATCGATGGTGGAGTAAATTGTCCAACAGCCGTTATAACTTTAGCAATATTGGAAATTTTTAGTTTAAACTTTTTGGGAGTCCAATGATAGGCTCCCTGTGGTGTAAAATCATCATCATTGGTAAGAGAATCATTCTCGCAGTCGAATGCATTTTCGACATTATAACACATTACACGAAACGGTATCTCTGCATAACAGGGAACAATCAGCCATTGAGTAAGCCAATACATACTTAGCAGGAAGTATAAAAAAATGCTCTTCTTCATGCCTATTCAGCGATTATAACATACGCACCTATATCAGCTTTGTCATTAAACAACCTTTGACGACCAAGCATATCAATAGGATATTCAGCAGCTACCAGATTATCAGCATTACCCAAAGCAGGCGAGGAGCTTTGCAAGGTAAAATCATAATTGTATGGTTTCGTCGCGTTAAACTTAGGATCTTGGTTAGCTATTATTTCCAAAAAATTGGTATCATTGATAGTGGCAGGACTAATTTTGATTACTGAATTTTTAAATACATACACTAAAGGTTCTTCAATTTTTTGATTTAGATACGAGGAACTGACAGATACTTCATTCGACCAACTACCATATACTATACTATTGATAAAATTGGCTTCGAGTAATGGAACTGGCATAGCTTGAGAACCAAGGTTTATATAATTAGATAGCAGCACCGAAGTTGCTTTACGACCAACCCAAGGGAAGGAAAAATAATTGGCAATAGTAGAATGCACCACATTATATTTTCCACCCTGTAACACCAAACAAGATTGCCCTGCATTGTATACTACACTGTTGCTTATATGCATAACGGTATGCGATGCCGTAATTAAATTAGTAGCTGAATTATTAATAATCGAATTAGAAATCGCAAGAGCCAACACTTCTAAGGAAGTAGAGTCAAGAACAATCCCTTGATTTGTATTTTTGACAACGACATAATTTAATTCGTTATGTGCACTCCCTTTCCGAAAACGGATACCTTGCCACTGATTGGGTACTTTATCGTAAGGTAAATTATCAAACATATTATCCATTCTATCCCCTCTAAAAACAACAGGTTTGGATTGTATTCCTTTCGCTTTTAGGGTACCATATACTTGTAAACTGGCATGCTTAACAAAATAAAGAGAAACCCCTTCCGATAAGGTTAATGTTGCACCCTGAGCAATTGTCAATGTATCGAGTATGAGATATGGTTTTTCGGCTAGCCAGGTAGTATCTGCCATTATCTGACGTTTAGAAACACGATATGCATCCTGTCCGTATGCTTGCAACACTACCTTATACGTATGCGTATTTGAACGAATAATGATGGAATCTTTTACTATAAAGGGCGTAAATTGGTCAGATGGATCGACATAAGCCTGCACAAAAATACGCATACTATCATTTGCTTTGAGTGAAATATCATGCAAAGCATCTGTTAGTACACCATTAATATTTAGAGAATAATGAGTAGCTCCTACTAACTCAATAGCATCGATTTTAATTCTATTTTTAGATGGATTATATATGTTGAATATTTTGGTTGTAGATCCAACTCCCGTAAAAAGTGTATCAAAAGAAACGGTATCCGCAGAAATATGTATACGTTGATTGGGATTTGTAGAAAACATCATATCTTCGCATGATGAAAAACCTATCCAAACCATACAAATAAGAAAAAAAAACGAGAAAAAAGTTCGTTGACGATACATACGTTATTCTTAATGATATAGCAATTCGTGTACAAAATTACACTAATAGATTGTTTTATTGCAATAATCTTGTAAATTTGTGGAATTATTAACGAAAAAAACTCCTTTCATATGGCAAACAAGCGTAATCTTAAAAAAGACATTCAATCCATTTTTTCTGAATTATTAGTAGAGTGTTACACCTTATCTTATATATTTCCACAAATTGACATTGCCAAAGTTGATGCAATAGCAACTTCTATCATTGAAAAAAGTGATAATTTTGTAAAACGTGCAGGAAAACCAGATGGCAAAGACAATCCAGCTATCGTAAAAGCCTATTACAAAAAGCTATACAAGGATGTAGCCAATACAGTATCTGTTTTTATCGAAGATATTAACACGTTAAAAAGCAAATAAATAAGCATATTTTACTATTCGTTAGCAACAAACTTGACACTTAAATTACCAGAGAAAAAAACAAACGAATAAAGCATTTTATTTTATGAAAAAAAATATCAGCAAATTGTTGTTAAAATTAATGGGATGGAAAACAACAGCCAGCATTCCCTCTATCAAAAAATTAGTGATTTGCGTTGCTCCACATACTAGTAATTGGGATTTTATTATTGGAAAACTTTTTTATACAGCTCTAGGGGGAAAAGCTTCTTTTCTTATCAAACAAGAATGGCTGAAACCTCCTGTAGGAAAATTACTAATCAATATGGGAGCCATTGGCGTTAACCGGGGGAAAAACACTTCGCTCACAGACCAATTAGCTAAAGTTTTTCAAGAAAAGGAAGAATTTCATTTAGCAATTACCCCTGAAGGAACACGAAAAAAAGTAGATAAGTGGAAATTGGGATTTTATCAAATTGCAAAAAAAGCAGGAGTACCTATTGCCATGATTACAATTGATTATAAACATAAAGAAGTTTCTGTATTAGGCATTTACGAACCCACTGATGATGAAGAAAAAGACATTAACATGATAAAATCGTTTTACGAAAATGCCCATGCCAAATATCCCTCTCAATTTTCTTTAGGTAAAGATTATAAACAAGTATGATACAAGACAATCTTACAGTTAGCATTATCCAAACAGACATTAAATGGGAAAATAAAGCAAAAAACCTTGAAATGTTTGCAGAAAAAGTTCGAGCATGTGGGTCTTATTCCGACATCATACTATTACCCGAAATGTTTACGACAGGGTTCAGTATGCATGCTAGCAACCTAGCTGAAACAGTACATGATGAGACAATTAACACCTTAAAGAAATGGGCATTAACAGAAAATGCAATGCTAGTTGGAAGTTTTATCGCCATAGACAATAATCATGTGTACAACAGAGGTTTCGCCGTTTTACCATCACAAGAAATATATTGGTACGACAAAAAGCATTTATTTTCTATGAGCAAAGAAGATGCCGTTTTTACCCCTGGAAATGCACCATGTATTGTACCATACAAAGGATGGAATATTTCATTAGCTATCTGTTATGATTTACGTTTCCCCGTTTGGCTACGTAATACAAATAATGCCTATGATATGCTATTGGTAGTAGCCAATTGGCCCGAAAGCAGAAAAGAAGCTTTTAATACCTTACTAAAAGCTCGTGCTATTGAAAATAGTTGCTATGTATGTGCTGCTAATCGTATTGGCATTGATGGAAATCAAGTGGTTTATGCGGGCAATTCGCAAATAGTAGATTTTAAAGGCACTATAGTAGCAAATACAACAGAGCATACGGACAACATTGTTTCAGCTACTGTTAACAAAGACTTGTTAATTGCTTTCAGGGAAAAATTTCCTGTTTGGAAAGATGCTGACCCATTTAGCCTTTTGTAAATACAAATGCATTACTTAAGTTTTTGAAAAAACAATACATCCTCAAATTCATTGCCTTTTCTTATCCAGTGTTTTTTTTCACCGACACACACAAATCCTGTTTTTAAAAGCATTTTTTGAGAAGAAATATTGTTTTTTGGCACATGACAATACACTTGTTCCAAATCGAGAAAAGAAAAAAGATACTCCAATAATAGTTGTATTGCCATTACAGCAAAACCTTTCTGCTGATAGTGTTTATCTATAAATACACCCATTTCAGCACGTTTGTGAAAAAAATCAATTTGGCTAACATCTATGGTTCCTAAACAAACTTTATCCCTTACATGTTCAATCATGAAACGCAACTGCTTTGTTTCATACACGTCTTGCGTTGTGGCTTGTATATATTGTTTTAAGGCATAACGAGAAAATGGCACAATAGTACTCCCATGTTCCCAATACATAGTATCATTTTCCCACTTATAAAAAAGGTCAAGATCCTCAGGCTCAATGGCTCTAAGTGTAATTATCGTATTATGGAGCAACTCATTGTTCATTATACAGAAAAACCAAAATTAGGATGATATAGTTGAATATTTTTTTCTCCTTTATTTTTTTCAATTTGTTGAATAATCTCAGCATATGAATACTGATTAGTAGATAACACAATTGTTTCTTTTGCTCTTCTGTTACGAGTGCGTTTTATACGACAACGATAAGCTATGCTGACATACACATGTATCAAACCCGAAATAGGATAAAACCACAAGGGAAAAGACCCTGCATAATGTTTTTTATAAAACAACAACATCGACTCATAAAATGCTTTTAGGTACTTCATATCCCCTTTCTTTGTACTTTCTCCTTTATAATGAACAATAGTTGTGGGAACATAGACATTTTTCATCCCTTGATTGATAATCCTGTAGGATAAATCAATATCTTCTCCATACATAAAAAACTGTTCATCTAACAAAGCCTCTTCTTGTAATCTTTTTTTATTAATTAACATGAATGCACCTGCTAATATAGGCACCTCTCCAAGCTCATTTTCTTTGATATTGGGATAATAATACGCATTAAAAAAGGTACTACGTGGGAATAATTTATGTATAAATGTTAACTTACAAAAAGCTACCCACACTGTAGGAATACCTCTTTTCGATTCAGGCAAAAAAGCTCCTTTAATATCTACCATTCGTACACCTAATGCTCCGAAACGATCGGTAGTATCCGCTATATCGCATACAGTTTTCAATGTATCCTCAGCTATAATAGTATCTGGATTGAGCAAAAGAACATACTCTCCTTTTGCTATTTTTATCGCCTGATTGTTTGCTTTGGAAAAACCAACATTTTCGGCATTAGCTATGTAAATAACAGAA
>ERZ795058.4508-NODE-4508-length-13470-cov-7.713977_pt1 | contig 13470 bp, 10 predicted proteins | sample MGYA00375142_ERZ795058 | MGnify/ENA primary metagenome ERZ795058 (study PRJEB30187, sample SAMN05720210) | activated sludge metagenome | isolation source: anaerobic digester from wastewater treatment plant | place: Japan | collected 2015-04-20 ...
TTGTAGCGGTACACCTCACGCTTGAGCGCCGTGCCTTCGCCGAACCAGCCCCCCGGCGGCACACCGGTGAAGGTCATGGTCTGGCCGTCGGCGCTGTCGCTGCTCATCTTCAGCAAGCCTTCCACCACGCCGAACCAGTAGGTCACCGGCCGACCGACGCGGCAGACGTAGTCACCGGCTTGCGCGTCGCCCACGCGCAGCTCCTCGACCGCGCGCTCGCGCTCGGATGGCAGCAGCAGCGCGAGCCAGGGAATACCGTCGAGTTCGTCGCTGCGCGGATGGCGGCGGCGCTGATAAAGGGAGGCTTCAACGTGCATGGGCTGGCGATGAATGTCCGTTATTAGGGAAAGTCCTGAGAGAACACACCCGAAGATTGTCGTCGAAACGACAACATAACGTCAAATGGATGCCTACATTCAGGGCACAACAGCGAACCCGGACTTTTTGTTTCCGGGCAGCTTGACTCTGGAGACCAGGTACCAGCCATGTTGACCACGTTCCCACGACTTTTGCTCAAGCACGCCACCGAGCGCGGCAGCGCGCCTGCCATGCGCGAAAAAGAATATGGCATCTGGCAAACCCACAGCTGGGCCGACTTGGCCGCGCTGGTGGAGCATGTGGCCTGCGGCCTGCATCAGGCCGGGCTGCGACGCGGCGAACACATGGTCATCGTCGGTGCCAACCGGCCCCGGCTGTACGCCACCATGCTGGCGGCGCAATCGCTCGGTGCGATCCCTGTGCCGCTGTACCAGGATGCCGTCGCCGCGGAATGCGTCTTCCCGATCAACAACGCCGATGTCCGCTTTGCCTTGGTCGAAGACCAGGAGCAGGTGGACAAGATGCTGGAGATCCGCGACCGCTGCCCGCAGCTTTCGAACATCTTCTTCGACGACCCTCGCGGCCTGCGAAATTACATGGAGGATGGCCTGGCAGGGTTGGACGAGCTGATCGGCGCCGGCGCCGCATTCTCGAAAGAGCACCCGGATTTCTTCAAGGCCGAGGTCGACAAGGCCCAGGCGGCCGATGTGGCCGCGATGTTCTTCACCTCGGGCACCACGGGCAACCCGAAAGGCGTGGTGCACACCCATGGCACGTTGATCGACCGCGGCCAAGCCGGGGCCGAGTTCGACAAGCTGAGCCCCAACGAGGAGGTGCTGGCGTACCTGCCGCCGGCGTGGATCGGCCAGAACATCTTCAGCTACGCGCAATGGCTGGTCTGCGGCTATGTGGTGAACTGCCCCGAGTCAGCCGCCACGGTCACGATCGACCTGAAGGAGATCGGCCCGACCTACTATTTCGCGCCGCCGCGCGTGTTCGAAGGCCTGTTGACCAGCGTGATGATCCGCATGGAGGACGCCGGCGCCCTGAAACGCAAGATGTTCCATGCCTTCATGGACGTGGCCAGGCGCGTCGGCCCTGCCCGCATGGACGGCAAGTCGATCGGTTTCGGCAACGCCCTGATGTACTGGCTCGGCAATCTGCTGGTCTACGGTCCGCTGCGCAACAACCTGGGCATGAGCCGGGTGCGCGTGGCCTACACCGCCGGTGAGGCGATCGGCCCTGACCTGTTCAGCTTCTACCGCTCGATCGGCATCAACCTCAAGCAGCTCTACGGCTCCACCGAGACCGCCGTGTTCGTCTGCCTGCAGCCCGACAACGAGGCGCGCGCCGACACCGTCGGTGTGCCGTGCCGCGGCGTGGAGATCAAGGTGGCGGACAACGGCGAGATTCTGGTCAAGTCGCCCGGCCTGCTGCGCGAGTACTACAAGAACCCGGCTGCCACGGCCGAGGTGCTGACCGCTGACGGCTGGTACCACACCAGCGACGCGGGCTTCATCGACGCGCATGGCCACCTCAAGATCATCGACCGCGTGAAGGACGTCGGCCGCATCAAGGGCGGCGACAACGACGGTGCCATGTTCGCGCCCAAGTATGTGGAGAACAAGCTCAAGTTCTTCCCGCAGATCAAGGAAGTGGTGGCCTATGGCGACCAGCGCGAGAAGGTCTGCGTGATGATCAACATCGACTTCGACGCCGTGGGCAACTGGGCCGAGCGCCGCAACCTGCCTTACGCCGGCTACACCGATCTGGCCCAGAAGCCCGAGGTCTACCAGCTGATCAAGGAGTGCGTGGAAAAGGTCAACGCCGACCTGTCGATCGACGAACTGCTGGCGGGCAGCCAGGTCAGCCGCTTCCTGGTGCTGCACAAGGAACTCGACGCCGATGACGGCGAACTGACCCGCACCAACAAGGTCCGCCGTGGCTTCATCGCCGAGAAGTACCAGCCCCTGGTTGATGCGCTGTATGGCGGCAAGACCGAGCAGTTCATCGAGACCGTCGTGAAGTTCGAGGACGGTCGCTCCGGCAGCGTGAGCGCCACGCTGAAGATCTCCGACGCGAAGACCTTCGCCCCTGTCAAGGCAGCCGCCTGAGAAACGACGCAAGCACCATGAGCAAGAAAATCGGCGACGTCATCCTTGACGTCAACAACATCAGTCTTCGGTTCGGCGGCGTCAAGGCCCTGACCGACATCTCCTTCAACGTGAAGGAGCACGAGATTCGCGCCATCATCGGCCCCAACGGTGCCGGCAAGAGCTCGATGCTGAACTGCATCAACGGCGTCTATACGCCGCAAGAGGGCAGCATCACCTTTCGCGGCAAGACCTTCAGCCACATGAACTCGCGCCAGGTGGCGGAGATGGGCGTGGCGCGCACGTTTCAGAACCTGGCGCTGTTCAAGGGCATGAGCGTGATCGACAACATCATGTCGGGGCGCAATCTCAAGATCAAGAGCAACCTGTTCATGCAGGCCTTGCGCATCGGGCCGGCCGAGCGCGAGGAAATCCGCCACCGCGAATACGTCGAGCACATCATCGACTTCCTGGAGATCCAGGCCTTCCGCAAGACGCCGGTGGGACAACTGCCCTACGGCCTGCAGAAGCGGGTGGACCTGGGGCGTGCGCTGGCCATGGAGCCGCAAGTGCTGCTGCTCGACGAGCCGATGGCCGGCATGAACGTCGAGGAAAAGCAGGACATGTGCCGCTTCGTGCTGGACGTCAACGACGAATTCGGAACCACCATCGTCCTGATCGAGCATGACATGGGTGTGGTGATGGACATCTCGGACCGGGTGGTCGTGCTGGATTACGGCAAGAAGATCGGTGACGGCACCCCCGAGGAAGTGCGCAACAACGCGGACGTGATCAGCGCCTATCTCGGCACCAGCCACTGATCAAGGGAGCAAATCAAATGGCATTCTTTCTGGAAACCCTGCTTGGTGGCCTGATGGCCGGCATGCTCTATTCGCTGGTGGCGCTCGGCTTCGTGCTGATCTTCAAGGCCTCCGGCGTGTTCAACTTTGCACAGGGCGCCATGGTGCTCTTTGCCGCGCTGGCCATGGCCCGCTTTGCCGAGTGGGTGCCGAAATGGACCGGCACCAGCAACACCATGGTCGCGACCGCGCTGGCGTTCCTGATGGCTGGCGCCGTCATGTTCCTGGTGGCCTGGCTGATCGAGCGGCTGGTGTTGCGGCATCTGGTCAACCAGGAAGGCACGACGCTGCTGATGGCCACGCTGGGCATCACCTACCTGCTCGAAGGCCTGGGCCAGACCATCTTCGGCAGTGACATCTACAAGATCGACATCGGCATGCCCAAGGAGCCGATCTTCATGCTGGAAGGCATGTTCCCGGGCGGGGTGCTGGTCAACAAGGAAGATGTCATCGCCGCGGCCATTGCTGCGACGCTGGTGGCCGCGCTGAGCGTGTTCTTCCAGAAGACATCGACCGGCCGCGCGCTGCGCGCCGTCGCCGACGACCACCAGGCCGCCCAGTCGATCGGCATTCCCCTGAACCGCATCTGGGTCATCGTCTGGTGCGTCGCCGGCATCGTCGCGCTGGTGGCCGGGATGATCTGGGGCTCCAAGCTGGGTGTGCAGTTCTCGCTGGCCACCGTGGCGCTGCGCGCACTGCCGGTCGTGATCCTGGGCGGCCTGACTTCGGTGCCGGGCGCCATCATCGGCGGCCTGATCATTGGCGTGGGCGAGAAGTTGTCGGAGGTGTACCTCGGACCGTTCGTGGGCGGGGGCATCGAGATCTGGTTCGCCTATGTGCTGGCCCTCGTCTTCCTGCTGTTCAGGCCTCAAGGTCTGTTCGGCGAAAAAATCATTGACCGCGTCTAAGAAAGCCTTCACATGTTTTACCGCGAAAACGGTCAGTACAAGACCAGTTACCGGGCTGATCAGCAGATCTTCCCGATCTCGCAGGATCGCATCGCGATCGCGCTCATCCTGGCGTTTGCCTTCCTGGCGGTCCCGATGCTGGCCAGCGACTACCTGTTCAGGGCCATTCTGATTCCGTTCCTGATCTTCTCGCTGGCTGCCATCGGCGTGAACATCCTGGTCGGCTACTGCGGGCAGATCTCGCTGGGCTCGGGCGCCTTCATGGCCGTGGGAGCCTATGGCGCCTACAACTTCTTCGTGCGCGTCCCGGGCATGCCGCTGATCCCGTCGCTGATCCTGGGCGGCCTGTGTGCGACGGCTTTCGGCATCCTGTTCGGTCTGCCCAGCCTGCGCGTCAAGGGGCTGTACCTCGCCGTGGCCACACTGGCAGCGCAATTCTTTGCCGACTGGATGTTCCTGCGGGTCAAATGGTTCACGAACGATTCGCCGTCGGGCTCGGTCTCGGTATCCAACCTGCAGGTGTTCGGCCTGCCGGTCGAGACGCCGATGGCCAAGTACCTGCTGTGCCTGAGCATCCTGGTGGTCATTGGCCTGCTGGCCAAGAATCTGGTGCGCAGCGCCATCGGACGCGAATGGATGGCCATCCGCGACATGGACGTGGCCGCGGCCGTGATCGGCATCCGCCCGATGTATGCCAAGCTCAGTGCCTTTGCCGTCAGTTCCTTCATTGTGGGCGTGGCCGGTGCGCTGTGGGGATTCGTCTATCTGGGCGCCTGGGAGCCGGCGGCCTTCTCGGTGGACCAGTCGTTCCGACTGCTGTTCATGGTGATCATCGGCGGCATGGGCTCCATCATGGGCAGCTTCTTCGGTGCGGCCTTCATCGTGATTCTGCCGATCGCGCTGAACCAGGCCCTGCCGCTGCTGGGCAACCTCGTCGGCCTGGAGATTTCCACCGCCGGTATTTCCCACGCAGAACTGATGATCTTTGGCGCGCTGATTGTCTGGTTCCTGATCGTGGAACCACACGGCCTGGCCAAGCTGTGGTCCATCGGCAAGCAGAAGCTGCGCCTGTGGCCGTTCCCGCACTGAGTTACTGAGTTTTTTCGCCAAGCAACCCCGGCACGATTCAAGTGCCTCAACATCAGGAGACGTTATGAAACTACGCACTATCGCTCTGGCCACCTGCCTGGCCGCCGTGGGAGTCACGGCATTCGCCCAGGCCAAGGAGCAATTCTTCCCCGGCCTGCCCTACCGCACGGGCCCTTATGCACCCAACGGTGTGCCATGGGCCAACGGCTATGCCGACTACCTCAAGCTGGTGAATGCCCAAGGCGGCATCAACGGCGTCAAGATCATCTACGAAGAGTGCGAAACCGGCTACGACACCGCGCGTGGCGTGGAGTGCTATGAGCGCCTGAAAGGCAAGCATGGCGGCGCCACCGTGTTCCAGCCTCTGTCCACGGGCATCACCTTTGCCCTGACCGAAAAAGCCCCTGGCGACAAGATCCCCCTGATCACCGCCGGCTATGGCCGCAGCGAGAGCCAGGATGGCACGATCTTCAAATGGAACTTCCCCCTGGCGGGCACCTACTGGCTGGCCGCCGATGCGCTGGTCCAGCAGATCGGCAAGAAGGAAGGTGGACTCGACAAGCTCAAGGGCAAGAAGATTGCGCTGGTCTACCATGACAGCCCCTACGGCAAGGAGCCCATCGCCCTGCTGCAGGAACGCAGCAAGCAGCTGGGTTTCGATCTGCAGCTGCTGCCCGTGACCGCGCCCGGCGTGGAACAGAAAGCCACCTGGCTGCAGGTTCGCCAGGCCAAGCCTGACTATGTGCTGCTGTGGGGCTGGGGCGTGATGAACTCCACCGCCATCAAGGAAGCCCAGGCCACCGGTTACCCGCGCGAGAAGATGTACGGCGTGTGGTGGTCGGGTGCCGAGCCCGACGTGAAGGACGTGGGCGACGGCGCCAAGGGATACAACGCCGTCACCATGCAGCATGGCGCCGAGCCGGGCTCCAAGGTCGTGGCCGACATCCTGAAGAATGTGCATGACAAGGGTCAGGGCACGGGTCCGCGCGAAGAAGTGGGCCAGGTGCTGTACATGCGTGGCGCCATGAGCGCGATGTTGGCGGTCGAGGGCGTCAAGCGCGCCCAGGAACGCTATGGCAAGGGCAAGTGGGTCAGCGGCGAGCAGGCGCGTTGGGGCTACGAGAACCTTGCGCTCGACCAGAAGAAGCTGGACGCACTGGGCTTTGCCGGCGTGATGCGCCCGATCAGCACCTCGTGCGCGGACCACATGGGCTCCAACTGGGCGCGCGTGCACACCTGGGACGGCAAGAAGTGGAACTTCAGCTCCGACTGGCTGCAGGCCGACGAGCAGATTCTGAAACCACTGGTGAAGTCCACCGCGGCCAAGTACGCCGCCGACAAGAAGCTGACCCCGCGCACGCCGGCGGATTGCAACTCCTGATCGGACTCACAACCCTCCCGTTCGCGCGGGAGGGCGGCGGCCCCGATGGGCCGCCAAATGAAAGGGTCGCCGTGCGGGCCTTTCATTTGGTTTGAATGGAACTACCACCATGAGTGATGCGAAAAATATCGTTCTCAACGTCAACGGCATCGAGGTCATCTACAACCACGTGATCCTCGTGCTGAAAGGCGTGTCGCTGCAGGTGCCGCAGGGTGGCATCGTCGCGATCCTGGGTGGCAACGGCGCGGGCAAGACCACCACGCTGCGAGCCGTGTCCAACCTGCTCAAGGGGGAACGCGGCGAGGTGACCAAGGGCTCGATCGAGTTGCGCGGCGAGCGCATCGAAAACCTCTCGCCGGCCGACCTGGTGCAGCGTGGCGTGGTGCAGGTGATGGAAGGCCGGCATTGTTTTGCTCACCTGACCATCGAGGAAAACCTGATGACCGGCTCCTACACCCGAAAGGACAAGGGCGAGATCGCGGCCAACCTGGAAAAGGTCTACAACTATTTCCCCCGGCTGAAGACCCGGCGCACCTCGCAGGCCGCCTACACCTCGGGCGGCGAACAGCAGATGTGCGCGATCGGCCGAGCGATCATGGCCAACCCGAGCATGGTGCTGCTGGACGAGCCGTCGATGGGCCTGGCGCCGCAGATCGTGGAAGAAGTCTTCAACATCGTGAAAGACCTCAACACCAAGGAAAAGGTCACCTTCCTGCTGGCCGAGCAGAACACCAACATGGCGCTGCGCTACGCCGACTATGGCTACATCATGGAAAGCGGGCGCGTGGTGATGGATGGCGCCGCGAACGACCTGGCCAACAACGAGGACGTCAAGGAGTTCTACCTCGGCGTCGGCGGCGGCGAGCGCAAGAGTTTCAAGGACGTCAAGAGCTACAAGCGGCGCAAGCGCTGGCTCGCCTGAGGCCCCGCCGACTTCGCAACCGTTTTCCTGCCGAGAGATATTCGCATGAGCCCATTCTTCGACGCGCTGGAGCAGCGCCACCCCGACGAGCGCGAAGCGGCCTTGCTGCGCGCGCTGCCAGGCCAGATCGCCAATGCGCAGACCCGGGCGCCAGCGTTTGCCGGCATCCTTGCGGGCGTCGACCCGGCATCCATCACGTCTCGCGCGGCGCTGGCCACGTTGCCGGTGACACGCAAGCACGAACTGCTGGAAACCCAGAAGAAGCTACGCAGCGAGGGCGGCAGTGTGTTTGGCGGCTTCAGCGCCGTCGGTTTTGGTCCCGCCATGCCGCGGGTGTTCGCCAGCCCGGGCACGATTTACGAGCCCGAAGGCGTTGGCCGCGACTACTGGCGCATGGCCCGCGCCATCTTTGCCGCGGGTTTCCGGCCCGGCGAACTGATCCACAACAGTTTCAGCTACCACTTTGTGCCGGCCGGCTCGATGATGGAGACCGGTGCCCACGCCCTGGGCTGCACCGTGTTCCCCGGCGGCACCGGGCAGACCGAGCAGCAGGTGCAGGCCATGGCCGAGCTTCGCCCGGCCGGTTATATCGGCACCCCAAGTTTCCTGCGCATCATCGTCGAGAAGGCCGCCGAGATGGGCGTGGCCCTGCCCAGCGTGACCAAAGCCATGTTCGGCGGCGAGGCCTTCCCTCCCAGCCTGCGGGACTGGTTTCGGGAGCGCGGCATCGATGGCTACCAGTGTTATGCCACGGCCGACCTTGGCCTGATCGCCTACGAAACCTCGGCCCGTGAAGGTCTGGTGCTCGATGAGGGCGTGATCGTCGAGATCGTGCGCCCCGGTACGGGCGATCCGGTGCCCGAAGGAGAAGTCGGGGAACTGGTTGTCACTTCACTCAATGCCGACTATCCGCTCGTGCGCTTCGGCACAGGCGACCTGTCGGCCGTGCTGCCAGGTCCCTGCCCGACAGGGCGCACCAACACGCGCATCAAGGGCTGGATGGGGCGCGCTGACCAGACCACCAAGATCCGCGGCATGTTCGTGCATCCTGGCCAGGTCGCCGAAATCGTCAAGCGATTTCCCGACATCGTGAAGGCGCGCCTGGTCGTGACCGGCGCGATGGCCAACGACAGCATGACACTCAAGGTTGAAACCGCGTGCACGGCGCCCGAAGGCCTGCACGCCCGCGTTGGCGAGGCCATTCGCGACGTGACGAAGCTGCGCGGGGACGTGGAGGTGCTTCTGCCCGGCAGCCTGCCCAATGACGGCAAGGTCATAGAGGACGCGCGCAGCTACGAGTAGGCTGCGGATCCTGGGGACTGGACTCCTCGAATTTCCAGCTGTCGGATGTGGGATACGTAGTTTTCGGGATGCCGAAAGGCTGACGGATGGCTACGATTGCTGCACTACTTCCATGGAGACAACATGATTTTTTCAAAATCCCTTGCCGTCCTCGCGGCTGCGGCACTGGCAACCACCGGCGCGCTGGCTGCTGACTTCCCCATCAAGGACAAACCGGTCACCATCGTCGTGCCTTTCGCGGCGGGCGGTCCGACCGATCGCGTGGCTCGCGATCTGGCAGAAGCCATGCGCAAGCCGCTTGGCGCGACCATCGTGGTGGAAAACGCTGCCGGCGCCGGCAGCACGATCGGCACCAACAAGGTCGCCAAGGCCAATCCCGACGGTCATACCCTGCTGCTGGCGCACATCGCCATGGCCACCATGCCGGCGCTCTATCGTAGCCTACCGTTCAAGGTCGAAACCGATTTCGTGTACCTCGGGATGATCAATGACGTGCCGATGACGCTGATCAGCAAGCCGGCACTGCCAGCGAACAATTTCAAGGAACTGTCCGCCTGGATCAACCAGAACAAAGGCAAGATCAACCTGGGCAACGCGGGGCTGGGCTCGGCGTCGCACTTGTGCGGCCTGATGTTTCAGGACGCTGTCAAGACCGACATGACCACCGTCCCTTACAAGGGAACCGCACCGGCGATGACGGACCTGATCGGTGGCCAGATCGACCTGATGTGCGACCAGACCACCAACACCAGCAGCCAGATCGAAGGCAAGAAGATCAAGGCCTTCGGCGTGACGACCCTCAAGCGCTTGACAGTGCCGGCGCTGAAGGATATCCCCACGCTCGACGAATCGGGCCTGAAGGGATTCGAGGTCACGATCTGGCACGGCCTGTACGCGCCCAAGGGAACACCCGCCGATGTCGCCGCCAAGATCAACACCGCCTTGAAGGCCGCGCTGAAAGATCCCGAGTTCATCAAGAAACAAGAGGGCCTGGGTGCCATCGTCGTCACGGACAAGCGCATGGAGCCGGCGGAGCACCAGAAGTTCGTGGCCGCCGAGATTGCCAAGTGGGGCCCGGTCATCAAGGCCGCGGGTATCTACGCCGACTGACGCGCGCTACCAGCTTGGGTCAGGCCGCCGCTCCGCACGGACCGGCGGCTTTTTTTCGCGCCCGTGGCGTGGCGTGATCAGGGTACCCGAGGGTGTCCGTCAACGCGGGACGATGGCATGATCGTGCCGGCCGACCGCTCGGCGGCCGGCGAATCAAATACTGAGGAGACCTCATGCCTTCATCCTTCCACGCCCGCAGGGGCTTGATGGCTCTTGCAGCCGCTCTGGTGCTGGCCGCGCCGACACTGCAGGCGCAGACCGCCTGGCCGAGCAAACCGGTGCGCATCGTCGTGCCCTTCGCACCGGGCGGGACCACCGACATCTTGGCGCGCGCCATGGCGCCCGAGCTGTCGCGCGCCTTCGGCCAGTCGTTCATCGTGGAGAACCGGGCGGGGGCCGGCGGCAACGTCGGCGCCGATCTTGTTGCGAAGTCACCGGCGGACGGCTACACCCTTTTGATGGGGACGGTGGGCACGCATGGCATCAACAAGGCGCTCTACGGCAAACTGCCCTACGACCCGCAGAAAGATTTCGCGCCGATCACGCTGGTGGCCGGCGTACCCAATGTGATGGTGATGAATGCTGAGCGCGCCAAGGCTCTGGGCATCAACACCGTCGCGGACTTTATCAAGTACGCGAAGGCCAACCCCGGCAAGCTGAGCATGGCGTCCAGCGGCAATGGCACTTCGATCCACCTGGCCGGCGAGCTGTTCAAGTCCCGCACCGGCATCTTCATGACGCATATTCCCTACCGGGGCTCCGGTCCGGCGCTGCTGGACCTGGTGGGCGGCAATACGGATGTGATGTTCGACAACCTGCCGTCAGCCTTGCCGCAGATCAAGGCCGGCAAGCTCAAGGCTTTCGCGGTGACCAGCGCCGAACGCTCAGCCGCCGTGCCGGATCTGCCCACCATCGCGGAGGCTGCGGGCCTGAAGGGGTTCGACGCGAGTTCCTGGTTCGGCCTGTTGGCGCCAGCTGGCACGCCGCCCGACATCGTCAACCGCATTCAGCAGGAAACGGCCAAGGCGCTGGCCTCGCCCGCAGTGAAGGAAAAGCTGCTGGCCCAAGGTGCGATTCCTGGCGGCAACACCCCGCAAGAATTCGCGAAGATGATCGACGCGGAACACATCAAGTGGGCCGCCGTGGTGAAGGCCTCGGGCGCCAAAGTGGATTGATCGCCGGGCACGCCCCACCCTTATCGCCCGGTGGCCTTGCTCCGGGCGTCTTTCCTTCTACACCCCCCAGACGACTTCCTTGCCAGCTGCCCCGCTGCGCCGCAACATGTCGATCAGCGGCACGAGGCGCTGGCGCAGCGTGATGCCGTCAAACCGGGGCTCGGGCTCGCCGCGGGCGGCCGCTTCTTCGATCGCGGCCTGGCGGCTGGCTTCTTCCTTGGCAACGGCGGCCTCAAGCACGTGAATGGCCGCCGGCGCATCGGCGGCCTCGATGATGCCCGGCGCATCGGGGTCCTTGCCGAGAATCTCCATCACCTGACGCCCGTTGACCTCCAGCATGATCAGGTCGCCCGTGCTACGTGACTTGAACTTGTAAAGCATCTGCACTCTCCTTCATGGAACAACTCTTATTGTGCGCCCTCGATGCCATGGTCATCCGGGTTTTCCCTCTTCGGCGTCATTTTGTTTAGGTCTAAACTATTTTTCAGTGAACTAGTTGCCACAGGAGTGCCCATGAAAATCGTCTGCATCGGTGGCGGCCCTGCCGGCCTTTATTTCGGCTTGCTGATGAAGATGCGCAACCCGGCGCACGACATCACGGTGGTCGAGCGCAACAAGCCTTACGACACCTTCGGCTGGGGCGTGGTGTTTTCCGACGCCACCATGGACAACATGCGCCAGTGGGACCCGGTCACCGCGGCCGAGATCCAGCAAGCGTTCAATCACTGGGACGACATTGAGCTGGAGTTCAAAGGCGAAGTCATCCGCTCGGGCGGCCACGGCTTCGTCGGTATCGGCCGCAAGAAACTGCTGAACATCCTGCAGGCACGCTGCGAGCAACTCGGCGTCAATCTGGTCTTCGACACCGACGTGGAATCGGACGAGGACTTCCCGGACGCCGACCTGATCATTGCCAGCGACGGCATCTTCTCCAAAATCCGCACCAAGTACGAAACCGTCTTCAAGCCCGACATCGTGGTGCGGCCCAACCGTTACATCTGGCTGGGCACGAACAAACTCTACGACGCGTTCACCTTCCTGTTCGAGAAAACCGAGCACGGCTGGTTCCAGGCGCATATCTACAAGTTTGACGAGACCACCACGACCTTCATCGTCGAATGCCCGGAGCACGTCTGGCAGGCGCACAGACTGGATCTGGCGGACCAGGCCGAGTCCATCGCCTTCTGCGAAAAGGTGTTCGCGAAGAACCTGCAGGGCGCCAGGCTGATGACCAACGCGCGCCACCTGCGCGGCTCGGCCTGGCTCAATTTCCAGCGCGTCAAGTGCGAGCAGTGGTCGCTGTTCAACGGCAAGAGCCATGTGGTGCTGATGGGCGACGCCGTGCACACCGCGCATTTCGCCATCGGCTCGGGCACCAAGCTGGCGATCGAGGACGCGATCGAGCTGACCCGCCTGTTCGTCGAGATGGGCGACACGGCCGCGCACATCCCCGAGGTACTGGCGCGCTACCAGGAAGTGCGCAACGTGGAGGTGCTCAAGCTGCAAAACGCCGCGTGGAACGCCATGGCGTGGTTTGAGGTCTGCGGCCAGCGCTATTGCGACCGTTTCGAACCCCAGCAGTTCATGTATTCCATGCTCACGCGAAGCCAACGCATCAGCCACGAAAACCTGCGCCTGCGCGATGCGAAATGGCTGGAAGGCTACGAGGCCTGGTTTTCGGGTGGCGCCGTCATGCCGCCGATGCTCACGCCGTGGAAGCTGCGTGATCTGACGCTGAAGAACCGCATCGTCGTCTCCCCCATGGCGCAGTACAGCGCGGTGGACGGCGTGGTGCAGGACTACCACCTGGTGCACCTCGGCGCCCGCGCGATGGGTGGCGCTGCGCTGGTGATGGTCGAGATGACCAGCCCGACGCCGGAAGGCCGCATCACACCCGGCTGCCCCGGCCTGTGGAACGACGCGCAGTCTGCTGCCTTCAAACGCATCGTGGACTTCGTGCACGGCCAGGGTGACACTCGCATCGGCCTGCAGCTCGGGCACAGCGGCCCCAAGGGTTCGACCCGCGTCGGCTGGGAAGGCAACGACGAGCCGCTGCCGGACGGCAACTGGCCGTTGATGGCCGCCAGCGCTGTGCCCTATGGCGCGCAGAACCAGACACCGCGCGCCATGACCCGCGCGGACATGGACACACTCACCGGGCAATTCGTCGAATCGACACGCCGCGCCGCCGCGGCCGGCTTCGACTGGTTGGAACTGCATTGCGCCCACGGCTACCTGCTGTCCAGCTTCCTGTGCCCGCTGACCAACCAGCGCACCGACGACTACGGCGGCACCCTGGAAAACCGCTGCCG
>ERZ795058.4513-NODE-4513-length-13451-cov-4.951478_pt1 | contig 13451 bp, 10 predicted proteins | sample MGYA00375142_ERZ795058 | MGnify/ENA primary metagenome ERZ795058 (study PRJEB30187, sample SAMN05720210) | activated sludge metagenome | isolation source: anaerobic digester from wastewater treatment plant | place: Japan | collected 2015-04-20 ...
ATAGCCTGCTGCACGCGGACGACAAAATCCACCTGATCAACGTCCTGAAACACGAGGCGAGTGATTTCAGCAACAAGGAACTGCGCCGAGAGGTGAGTCGGCGTAAGCTACTGTCCCCCTTGTATGCCTTCGCCCAATCATTTCTGATCGATGCTTCACTGTCCAGTGAGAGCATCAAGTACTACGCCGGACTGGTCCAGTTCTACACCATTTACAAGCTGCGCCGCATGGATATCTCCACGGTGCGCCTGTATCTATTGTGCTTTGCCTTCCACCGGTTCCGCCAAATCAACGACAACCTGATTGAGGCGTTTATACACTTGGTCGGCCAGTTTGATAAGCACGCCAAACTGGCGGCGAGAACGGCCATGCAGCAGGCATCCGAGGAGGCCAATAGCAATTTGAAGGCTGCAGGCGAGGTGCTGGGTCTTTTTATCGATCAGTCAATTGCGAGTGATTGCCTCTTTTCCACGGTCAAGGAGCGCGCGTTCGGCTTGCTGGAACCCACCGCTTTTACTTCGGTGTCCAACTTTCTGCGGAACGTCATCTTTGACAAGCTGGATTACGAGTGGACCTACTTCACCATGTTGTCGCCAACCATCAAACGCAACTTGCGACACCTATTTTGTGACCTCGATTTCGCAGGCCGCTTGGAGAATGCCCCTTTGGTCACCGCAATCAACGTGAGGAGTGAAAGATGGTTTATACTTTCCTCTCAACAATTTTGCTACTTTAGAACACATACGACCCAACACTTGGTCGGTAGCATCTACAACAACCCACTCTTTTTGTACAGTGGCTTTATTAGCAGAAATAGTTTTGTAACTTAAGGTATTCACAATAATAATTTATTAAAAATTTTACACTCTTTCGTTTCTCGCAAACTAAGGTCTTCAGGCTAAAAAAGATTCTTACTCGCTAAAAACTAAACACTTACGTGCGTGGAGGAATAATCGGACTGCAAAAATACTGTATTTTTCTGAAACAGAAAAACTTTTCAACAATTTTATTTACATTTGTGTGTTTTTGTTTGTTTTAGGGGAAGGCGTTTTTTTGCATTACTATGCCCAATACCAATAAGTAATATACACCCAGACCACAAAACGCAAAAATTTTCCTATTAATATAGATGTGCTGGTAAGCCAAAAATTAGCACGTAAATAACCTGCTGCTATGGCTATTAAATCGCCAATACCTGGTAAAAAAGAGAAGAAGGCAGCTAAAGCGGCTTTGCCTTGTATTTTATTTTGCCAATGTGTTACTTTGTCTGGTGGAACTCGTAAATAGCGACTAATCCACTCGGTTTTTCCTAATCTCCCTAGCCAATAACAGGTAATCCCTCCTAACCAATTTCCTAAGGTAGCAGCTAAAATACATAGCCAAACATCCGATTGGGTACTATATAGTAATCCCGTAAATACTACCTCAGAACTAAATGGCAAGATGGTTGCAGCTAAAAAAGCGGCAAAAAAAAGTCCGATATAACCATATTCAGTTAAAAAATAAAGTATTTCTGACATTTTATAATATAAATGAGACTAAAAACCAAATAATACCAATAGTCCAAAATGCATAAAAAATAAATCGAGAAAAATGAGAAGTATTATTTGCAAAAAAATGTGCAAAAACAATACTCAAGAAGAACGAAATGAAAGGAAGCTCAAACAAAAAAAGATGGTTAGAAAAAAATATACTTACAATAGTACCTAATAGAAGAAGGTAAATAAAAAAGATGGTGTTACGTGTTTTGATTTTTTCGTTACTGTATTTTAGTATAAAATTAAAGAAAGCGAGCAACGTTACTAACCCCAACAATCCATAGTAAATAATGTGTCCAATGTGTGTGTCTGTGGTATGTGATATGCTAAAGGGAATACGTTGAACAAAATTATCAAAATCATCAAATAAAAAACACATACCGCCTGTGAGTAAATAAGGAAAAGTAATTCCAAAAAAGGTAGCTAGTATATTTTTGATGTGTAATTGTTGGTAAATATAAAAACCGATGTAAAACAAGGGAATAAAAAAGAGCATTCTATCATAAAATAAACTTCCGATTGAAATATATAATCCAATATCAAAAGAACGTGCTCCTGTATGTAATTTGCCATGCATGCCCAAAAATCGTATAAAGGCAAACAGAAGAAAGGTTAAGCCAATAATACCTGGGTTAAGGTTGTGCGAAGGGTCGTTTAGTCCCATCAACAAAACCATAAACATAATGATTAAGGCTGATTTATTTTTTATAAAGAAATATTTATTGTTGGCAAAAAACGTAATTACTGCAATGAAAACAACTAGCAAAAACGCAATAATTTTGGCTAAAAATGAATCAAAAGGAATGATTTGAGTAAGATAATAATATAGGATGTCTTTTTCAGTAGGAAAATTTACCATATCATATGACAGGAAAGACTTGATCCAAAATGCAATAGCAAAAACCCCCGTAATCAAAAATATGGACCACGGTGCTAGTATTTGATGTCGCTCTTCTCTCCAATTCATAAATCAAATCCTATGTCTGAACGAAAATATTTTCCTTTGTAATTGATTTTATGTGCATTTTTGAAAGAGCAAGCCAATGCTTCTTCTTTCGTATTTCCGTATGAACTTATTGCTATTACACGTCCTCCGTTGGTTACAATATCGTTGTTTTGAAGTGTGGTGCCTGCATGAAATGCAATACTGTCTTCAACAAGTTCACAACCTGTAATCACATCGCCTTTTTGATAATCGCCAGGATATCCTCCTGCTACTAACATTACAGTAACAGCAAATCGGGTATCAAATTTCATTACTTGTTTATCTAAAGTGCCATCAAACGTTGCTTCAACTAGTGTAAGTAAATCATTTTGTAAGCGTAGCATCACTGCTTCTGTCTCGGGATCACCCATACGTGCATTGTATTCTATTACGTAAGGTTCATTGTTTACTTTTATCAAACCAAAAAACACAAATCCTTTGTAGTCAATGTTTTCTGTGCGAAATCCGTTTATAGTCGGACGAATAATTCGTTCTTCTACTTGTTGCATAAAGGTAGCGTTGGCAAAGCTTACCGGAGAAATTGCCCCCATACCTCCTGTATTTGGACCTGTATCGCCTTCGCCTATTCGTTTGTAGTCTTTGGCTTCGGGAAGAATAACATATTTATCTCCGTCAGTTAGTACAAACACGGAACATTCGATTCCATCTAAAAATTCTTCTATCACTACTGTTGAGCTTGCTTTGCCAAATTTGCCATCAAGCATAGCTGCTAATTCTGTTTTTGCTTCATTTAAGTCGCTGATAATCAAAACCCCTTTCCCAGCTGCTAATCCATCTGCTTTTAACACATAGGGGGCTTTTAATGTTTCCAAAAATGCAAACCCTTGAGCCAAATTGTCTTTTGTAACCGAAAGATATCCAGCTGTTGGTATAGCATGTCTTTTCATAAATTCTTTGGCAAATTCTTTACTGCCTTCCATTTGTGCAGCGTATTTTGAAGGACCAAGAACGGGTATATGTGCTATCGTAGGAGTTGCTTTAAAAAAATCTACAATACCTGCAACCAAAGGAGCTTCTGGACCAACGATTACCATGGTAACATCATTTTTTTCTACAAATGTTTGTACTGCCACAAAGTCTTCGGGGTTTATGGAGATGTTTTCTCCAAGTTGAGCGGTACCTGCATTGCCAGGGGCGATAAATAACCGATTAAGTTTTGTACTTTGAGTTAATTTCCAAGCGATGGCGTGTTCTCTGCCTCCTGATCCCAAAAGTAGTATTGTGTGTTTCATGTATGTAAAAATTTGCTTAATGTGTTGACGTTACAAAGGTACAATTTTTTTCTTTTTTAGATACTAATTGTTTTCTTGTAATTAGTATGTATACATATGTGTTAGTGTTGACTTTGAATATATGGCTCAATTAAATTAGTAAGTGTAACAAATTCGTTTACAGAAAGTTGCTCTGGACGTTTGTCGAATATGCTTTCTGTTACAATAGGAGAAGATACTGTTATGATGCCTTTTAGCGAATTTCGCATTGTTTTTCTTCGTTGATTGAAAGCTGTTTTGATAACAGTTTTAAATAAGGTCTCGTTGCATTCTAGTTGTTGAGTAGCGTTGCGTGTAACACGTATAACTGCCGAGTTGACTTTTGGCGGTGGGTTAAACACAGTAGGAGGTACCGTAAATAAATACTCCACATCGTAGTAGGCTTGCAGTAAAACACTTAAAATTCCATATGTCTTTTTCCCTGGTTTCGACGCCAATCGTTCCGCCACTTCCTTTTGCAACATACCACACACACAGGGGATTTGGTGTTTGTTTTCAAGTATTTTAAAAAATATCTGACTAGATATATTATACGGGAAATTGCCTATAACAGAGAAAGTTTCTGATCCGTAAAGCTGAGGTATATCTGTTGTCAAGAAATCTTGAAAAAATATGCGGTTATGCAAGGCAGGAAATTCTTTTTGTAAGTATTCAACAGACTCTCCATCTATCTCAATTACTTTCAAATCAATGAGTTCGTTTTCCAATAAATACTGTGTCAATACGCCTGTGCCAGGACCTATTTCGAGTACTTTTGTGGGCTCACTAATTCGCAATGTTTCGGCAATGCTACGAGCTACGTGTTGGTCGGTAAGGAAATGTTGTCCAAGGTGTTTTTTTGGTTTTACGTATGACATAGTGTATATCTTTAGCAAATAATAAAAGCAAAAATATGCTTTCGTTTTAAAAAAGTTTATCTTTGCAAAGATAATCAAAAAGCAAGTACCTAAAAGTATGTTAGTTCGTTTTGGCAAAATAATACGCAATTATTACATTCAATTTCTCGATTTTTTGTATCCGTTATTTAAACAGTGGATGCACAAAGGGCTGTTTTATTATTTAGCTTCGGGTGGTATTAATGTGGGCACTAACTGGATTATGTATTTTGTAGTGCATAACTTTGTGGTGCAAAAACAGATAGTTGACTTAGGATTTATTGCCTTTAGTCCGCATATTGCGAGTTTGATTATTACTTTTCCGTTTACCTTTTTACTGGGTTTTGGATTATCGAAATATGTAAGTTTTGCCGAATCGACCGTGCAAACGAAGACGCAATTTTTTCGATATGCTGGTATAATTGCGTTTAACTTCTTGGTAAGTTATCTTTCTATGAAATTATTAGTAGAATGGTTTGGTATATATCCAACGCCATCTAATATGATTACAACTATCATAACCAGTGTGGTTAGTTATTTTTCTCAAAAACACTATTCGTTTAAAAAGTAAGAGAGATGCAATTTTTAGATAAATATTACAAGTGGATTAAAATAGTGATTATGGTGTGTGCCTATGGATATTTGGCATATATTTTACTCCATTTTGATAATTATGAAGATTTTACTTCAAATTTTACAAACTTAAACGCTCAAAAGTTTATATTCTTGCTTGTTGTTTTCTGCCTATTGCCAATTAATCTATTTGTAGAATCTCTGAAATGGAAAACATTGGTTTCTGTTATGCAAAGAATTCCTATTCGGGTAGCTTACAAGGCTGTTGTAGCTGGTATCACCACTGGGTTTTTTACCCCAAATAGAATAGGAGAACCTCTTGGTCGGATTATGTTTTTGGATTCGCAAAATCGTTCGCAAGCAATAGCACTTTCCTACGTTGGTGCTTTTGGTCAAAGTTTTGCTACGTTTTTATGTGGAGTCATTGCAGGTTTTTTGTTGATTTTTTCACCAGCATTTAGTGCGTATCAAAATTCTACGGGTATGCAAATGGGTGCTGTATTATTTTTAGTGATGTTTATATCTTTGTATTTTTCGCTACCGTATTTGTGTAGAAAAATTACAAAGATTAGTAAATTTGATAAAGTGAATCATTTGCTTGAAGCTATATCCTATATTTCTCTAAAGAGACTTTTTGTTGTTTCAGCACTTTCTTTACTTAGGTATACGATATATGTTTCTCAGTATTATTTTTTATTATTGTGTTTCGGGGTAGATATTTCAATGTACGAAGCTTTTGTCGCTATACCAATTAATTATTTGCTTGTATCTATAACACCTTCAATCGCATTTGCCGAAATGGGCATTAGAGGATCGTATGCTATTATTATCATAGGAGCTTTTTCACACAATCCTCCTGCAGTAGCTTTGGCTGGAGTTACGGTTTGGCTAATAAATTATGTTATTCCCATGATAACTGGTTCACTTCTTTTAACCGCAAAAAAGAAACTTTAACCAGATAATACTGCTTAAATAATTGAAGAATACCTGTAAATGTCATATCTTTGTAAAAAAGAACAAATCACCAAACGTAACCATTTATGACAAATATACATATTTTATGGGTAGATGATGAAATTGACTTATTGCGGTCTCATATTCTATTTTTAGAGTCTAAAGGATATACGGTAACTACGGCTAATAGTGGACATGATGCATTGGCATTGTGCAAAAAAGAAACGTACGATATTGCTTTCTTAGACGAAAATATGCCAGGATTAAGCGGTCTTGAAACCTTGTCAGAGATAAAAAAAATGCAACCAGCATTGCCTATTATCATGATAACGAAAAATGAGGAAGAGGATATTATGGAGCAGGCAATTGGGAAAAAAATTGCAGATTACTTAATAAAGCCTGTTAATCCCAACCAAATTGTGATGGCAATTAAAAAATGTTTGCATTCCAAACAATTAATTTCAGATAAAGTAACGAGTTCATACCAGTCTGCTTTTACCCAAATCGGTATGGAGATAAATGATACGTATACATTCGAAGATTGGAAAAAGGTTTACAAACATTTAGTGTATTGGGAGTTGGAGCTAGAGCATGCAGATAATCAGATGGATTCGTTGCTGATGATGCAAAAGAATGAAGCCAATGCAAATTTTACAAAGTATATTAGAAAGAATTACACATCGTGGTTCGAACCCAATGACGATAAACCTTTGATGAGTCCAGATATTTTTAAATCGAAGGTTTTTCCATTCCTAGACAAAGGAGAAAAGGTGTGCTTTGTGGTCATTGATAATTTGCGTTTCGATCAGTGGAAAGTATTGCAAAAAGAATTGTCTCAATGGTTTTACACTGCAGATGATGATTTGTATTGTGGTATTTTACCTACTGCTACTCAATATGCACGAAATGCAATTTTTGCGGGATTAATGCCTTTGCAGATTCAAAAAATGTTTCCCCACTATTGGATAGAAGAGGAGGATGAGGAGGGGAAAAATATGAAGGAAGAAGAGTTGTTACAAACGCAACTTGATAGATTTAGAAAAAAATACAGTTTTTCGTATCATAAGATTAATACTTCGCAAGCTGGGGAGAAATTGAACGAACAGATTCATCAGTATTTGGCAAATGATTTGAATGTGGTGGTATTTAATTTTATTGATATGTTATCGCATGTGCGTACCGAATCCAAAATTTTTAGAGAGTTGGTGCCCGATGAGGCTGCATATCGGTCGCTTATTTTATCGTGGTTCAAACATTCTTCTACCAATGATTTTTTTAAAATATTAGCAGAAAAGGGTATTAAAGTAGTCCTTACGACCGACCATGGTACTATACGTGCAAAAAATCCGATTAAAGTGGTAGGAGATAAGAATACAAATACGAATTTACGCTACAAAGTAGGAAAAAATTTAAGCTACAACAAAAAAGAGGTATTTCCTATAACCCAACCAGAACTCATTGGGTTGCCTAGTCCCAATATCAGTTCTCATTATATTTTTGCTACGCAAGAAGATTTTTTTGCCTATCCGAATAACTATAATTATTACGTCAGTTATTACAAAGATACGTTTCAACATGGTGGTATTTCTTTGGAAGAAATGCTCATTCCAATTGCGGTATTAGAACCTAAACGAAAATAACGATGAACACGATTCCTCCATTTTTAAAAAAAGGCGATACTATTGCTATTATATCCCCATCAGGTGTTGTGGACGCTAGTTTCGTGTATGCTGCTCAAGAGGTGTTAGAAAAGTGGGGATACAAAGTGGTTCTTGGTAAGCATTGTTTAGCTCAGGACGGTCGTTTTGCTGGAACAGATAGCCAACGCTTATCTGACCTTTATTGGGCTTTTACCAATGTAGATATTAACGCTGTTTTATGCAGTAGAGGTGGATATGGACTGATTCGTATCTTGTCAAAGTTGCAAGAGACGGAATTGTTTAACCAACCAAAATTATTAGTAGGATATAGCGATATTACCGTTCTACACAATCTGTTGGCAAAGAATAGTATCTGTTCGGTGCATGCACCTATGGCGAAACATATAGCTGAAAATCCAGATGATGAGACGAGTACATTCCTGTGCAATACGCTCGCAGGAGTGTTGCCATCGTTTTCAATTCCATCTCATGCATGTAACAGAAATGGCAATGTGAAGGGAAAATTGCTTGGAGGAAACTTGTCAGTGCTCTATAGTTTGCGTGGTACACCATTCGATTTGGATTATACTGATAGCATTTTAGTAATTGAAGATATTGGCGAGCGTTTGTATCATTTGGATAGAATGCTTACTAATTTCAAGCTAGGAGGTGTTTTTGATAAAATTAAAGGCTTGGTTGTGGGTCAGTTTTCCGATATGCCGAGCGATGAGTTGTTCCCATATTCTCCATACGAAATCATTCAACGGGCAGTAGCGGAGTATGATTTTCCTGTATGTTGCGATTTTCCTATTGGTCATGTACAAGGTAATTACCCTGTATTATTGGGTGCTGAGTACGAATTATCTATTCAACCAACTAACACATATTTGCGTCCGTTATGTTAAAAGCAATGTTTGCTCATATTTCTGCTTGGAAACAATTTGTGGTGGTGGTGTTTCTACTTTTAGTTGCTTTTTTTCTTAGTTCTACATTATTTTATGTGATAGCTAGCATGGGAGGTGTTAGTCAGACTTTTTCGTCGGACATTAACTGGTTACGATTTTTGCAAGCCTTTCAGTCTTTGATGGTTTTTGTGCTTGTACCGATTGTTGCAGGGAGAATGTTTAGCTTCAATATAAAATCATATTATATTTTTCGGAAGCCTACTGCTGCTCAAATCTTATGGGTTATTGTGTTGATGAGTTCGCTTATACCGCTTATTAATATTAGTTTGCAACTCAACAAATTAGTTGTTTTTCCAGAATCAATGCAGTCATTATATACGTGGATGTTGCAGTTAGAACAACAAGCGACGGACGTGTTGCAGTTTTTCTTCTCTGACACCAGTGTTCTTGGATTGGTATTCTCTTTGTTTATTATTGCGGTCATTCCAGCTATTGGCGAAGAATTAGTGTTTAGAGGCTTATTGCAAAAAATTCTTACGCAGTGCACAAAAAATGCTCATATTGGTATTTGGATAAGTGCGTTTTTGTTTAGTTTTATTCATTTTCAGTTTTTTGGATTTTTGCCCCGTATGTTATTGGGAGCCTTTTTTGGCTATTTATTCCTATGGAGTGGAAATTTGCTAATTCCTATGGTGGCTCATTTTGTAAATAATGCTATTGGGGTAACAATGTATTGGTTGTATTATAGAAATAGCATAGATATAAATATTGATACTATTGGTGTAGAAGAGCACAGTATGATACTAACAATATTCTCGATTATCTTTGTTGGTTTGTTGTTTTATTTCTCTCCTTTTCGCACGAAAAATCCAGTTACGTAGAAATATTATTCCACAGAGTTTTAAATTTTTTTTCGTGTATTTTCGTAAAAAAAACATTACACAGATAGACACAGAGGATTCACAGAGATAGGTAATTTATTAAAAATATAACGCTATTTGCGTGGTAATATGTTGCTCCTACGGAGTTTGCATTACCCAATCTGTGCTTATGCTATTATTATTTCGCTCCGCTGGAGCTGGGTTTTACTTATTTTCAAGCAAAAATCGCTATTTCTCATGCCCCGTTAGGGGCTACATATTAATAGAAAAAACATATCAATATAAAGAGAGCTCCAGCGGAGCGGAATAGATATCTTTGTTTGATTTTCTCTAGGTTATAGTTATCGTACTGAGTTGTAAATCTTTGTTCGTGTTCTTCGTCAAAGATTTTTACACGAAGTTCCACAGAGGATTCACAGAGTGGCACGGAGGTTTAAATTTTTTACTTCGTGTATCTTCGTGAAAGAATTTTTACACAGAGACTTGATTAAAAAAAGCCCCGAAAACTTTTTACAGTAATCGGGGCTTTGGTGTATCAGTATTTTCTTATCTACAGAAATATTTTGGAATACAGAAAGAATATCCAAGCATTATTTCGTGCGAACCGTAGCTATGCGTTACCAAGTTATTTAAGTCTAGGCCAAATGAGTATCCTAATTGGAATTTGCCGAAACGTACACCACCCATTGGCATTAGCACAAGACTTTGTCCATTATCGCGGTCGAAACTGTGACGATACGATGCTTGAATCCAATAACCAAAATCTCTATCTACTTCTTGACCAAATTTTAAATTGATATCCCCTCCAATATTCCCATATTGATTTGCCTTTAGCATAATAGATGGTTCGATGAAAGCATCATAATCTAGTTCAAAGGCATTTCCTAAGAAAAAGAATCCTGTAAATGGAGCAGGCACTTCTTTATCACCAAAAATATCGGGTGTTGTTGGGATTAAATTTGTAAGAGATAGACCAGTAAAGAAACCATATGATTTAAAGTAAACACCAAAATTAGCATTTGGCGCAAGTCCATCAGGATTGGCAAAAGCATTATCCCCTTGTGTGCTAGGGTCGTCCAATAATTCTTGGTTAATGCTAAAATAATTCAATTTAAATGATACCCCAAATGATAGCTGTCTATCTAGGGATACATTTTGACGATATCTACGACCGTCACTTAATGGGATGTGATAGGCAAATGTAGCTTGCCCTCCCATTCTATTTGAATATCCATTACGGTCATTATACAAAAATGCCCCTATTCCTATTCTGTCCAATGCCCTAGTACGGAAACTTAATGTTTGTGTCATAGGGAATTCATCCATCCCTACCCATTGAAATTTATTTGTTAGCATAAAATGTGAACAAGGCTCAGCACCAGCCAATGCGGGATTAGCTAAATAATAATTAAAATGGTATTGGTTGTACACGATTTCTTCTTGTGCTGACAAGGATACAATACTTGTCAAACTTAGAATCGCAATAACTAGATATTTTTTCATATGTTCAGATTAAAAATAGGTCTCTTTCGTTTTCTAAAAAATATTTATGTGCCAAAGATACAATTTTCATTGATATTTCTATTATCTTTTTAGCGTAAAATGTCCCGTGTATTGTTTTCTTACTTCTTCTAAAGTAATTAAGTACCAATAGTCTGTGCTTGGTAATGGATGTCCAAGATAATTACCGTCCCATTGGAATGGATGATAATTAACTTCGCCATCTGCATGGAATTGTCCTGAACGCACTTCGTAAATTAACTTGCCAAAACGGTCAAATATTTGTACAATATACGATGGATAAACGTTTAAGTTCTCTATTGTCCAATAATCATTTACACCATCATCGTTGGGTGTAAAGAATTTTGCTGGGAATATTGGAATAGGTGTTACTTCAAACGGCCTTGATGTTTTGCAATTATTCATATCAACAACATATAGTATGTGCCCACCTATGCTTACATCATGTAGCACATTATGTGTTATGAAATCTCTATTGTTAATAGAATAGGAATAAGGAGGTAAGCCATTTTCCACATAAGCAGTTACTTCTCTCACATTGGTTTCTTCAATGTTGGTAATTACAGGAAGAGGAACAACAGTTACTGTCGTTTCTGTTACATCAGAGCAAGTTCCTCGTGTAATTTCTACCGAATATACAGTAGTAACACTTGGCGATGCTATTGGATTGCTTATATTTGGATTGTTTAATCCAGTAGCTGGAGTCCAGCGATAGGTTGTACCTCCAGTAGCAACGAGTTGCGTGTTGTCTCCCACACAGATGGTAGTAGGGGCAGATATGCTTGCTGTAATTGGAGCGTCGACTGTTACTGTTACTTGACGCGTTGCTGTACATACTCCCATAACTACAGCAGTATAAGTAGTGGTGGTGGTTGGTGTTACGTCTATCGTAGGTTCCATTCCAATAATACCTAAGCTAGTAAATATCTCTTCAAAAAAGCTTTCATCTATTAAAGGTAATTCATCTTCATTTGTAAGGTCATCATCCTCTACAACTGGGTTCTCTGTGCCATTTCCATCAGAAACTATGTCATCTAATGATGAGAACATCATATTCATCAAAGCCTCTAAAAGGTTAGTCGTTTCACCCACGAAAGCATCTTTAAATGCATTCATAAAATCATCAGCATTTATGTCTCCTTCAATCCAAAATGTAACAGCTTCTTCTGGATAATTACTCATAGTAAGAGTTGTAGTAGAACCTGCACAAATTGTAATGTCGTTACTTACATCAAAATTCAAAGGAGGTTCAACTCTCACAGTAACTTCATTGCTCACACGTGTACATTCTCCATTAATAGCTGTTTTGCGATAAGTCGTAGTTACTTCAGGTGCAATGCCGGTTAAGTTTTTGCTTGTTTGGCTCATGGTTGTCCAGTTGCCTGTTCCTACACGAGACTCCCACACATAACTAGCAGCATTTTCTGTGTTGATATCTTCTATATTTATCGTTCCTCCTAAGCAGATAACATCACTCGAAATTTCTAATTCGGGTGTTATAGGAGTACTAACGGTAATTGTAATAGTACCATCTCCATCACAAGAGCCTCCTTGTAGTTCTACTGTATACACTGTATTTGCAGTTAAATCTTGTCCAGTAATCGTTGTTCCTGTTTCTGTCATCTCTACACCATCTTTTTTCCACAATAATGTTTCGCCAGTGTTTAGGGTAATTTGGGCAGTTAAATCTACTAAATCGCCAGCGCAAATTGCATTTTTGGTAGCAGAAGAGATAATTGGTATATTTACTTCTGTACCAACTGCTATGGTTACTGTTTTTGGTGTTTGGCAAATACCATTATTAATTACCAAGCGGTATGTAACATTACCTTGAGTCGTGCCAACAGAGTTGTCTTGATGTGTAATGCTTGTTTCATTTGTTAATGTTCCAGAGCCAACTGGGGTAGTACTAGTCCCCTTGTACCAGGCATAGGTACTTCCATTTTCGTCGGTAGTAATATCAGCTCTTAGTGTAGCTGATGGAGCACTCACACACACCATGGTAGGAGCAGTAAGCGTAAAATCAGGCAAAGCTTTGACTTGGTACCTCACTGTATCTCTGAAGTCACAACCAGTAGGGTCAGTGCCATCTATGATTAGTTCGCCTTGACCAACAGTAGCAGGTACAGTATACGTATTGCCTGTTCCTAAAAATGATTCATCACTCATTGCTTTCCATGTGATAGCGGCTGTAGCTGGAAATTTATTGATTACAGTAAAGGTGCGTTCAGCATCTGTTGAATTGGTACACACATTAATTTCCGTTTTATCTACCGTAAATGCAACA
>ERZ795058.4517-NODE-4517-length-13434-cov-7.770237_pt1 | contig 13434 bp, 9 predicted proteins | sample MGYA00375142_ERZ795058 | MGnify/ENA primary metagenome ERZ795058 (study PRJEB30187, sample SAMN05720210) | activated sludge metagenome | isolation source: anaerobic digester from wastewater treatment plant | place: Japan | collected 2015-04-20 ...
GAGGTTCTGCGCCACCTGAATGCCTCGGACCATAAAAAACTCCCGCCGCATTTCTTGAACAAACGGGAGGCCCGGTCTTGGGGATGGAGACCCGGAAAAGATTTGTGGTCTGTAAAGGGTCTTAGGGGATCCAGCATCGGTGGTGACCGGTTCTATAACCGGGAGGGGCAGTTGCCTGATGATCAATGGCGCGAGGCGGACCTGGACTACCGGGGGGGGCGACGCGGCGGCAAGCGCCTTGTCTATTCCCGCAGGGGGGATCGGTTTGTTACCGTAGATCACTATCAAACTTTTCTGGAGGTAGAGCCATGCGAATAAAACGATGCACACTAAACGGTCTTAAGATTCAGTCACTGGAAAATCTTTATGATCGGCTCGAAAGCAGGCTTTCTCTCCCCCCGCACTTTGGCCGCAATCTGGACGCGCTCTGGGATGTTCTTTCCACAGACGTGGAAGGTCCGTTTGAAATCGTCTGGACGCATAGCGATGATTCCAAAAAATCCATGGGCAAAGATTTTAACCGGGTTGTAAAACTGCTCAAAGAGTTGAAAAAAGAAAGGGACGATTTCAAGTTGACCATTGAGCCGTAATGTTTTCAAGCACGTACAGTCAGCATCACTGCCTGAAGAAAAACATGAAAAAAACCGTCACTTTTTAACAAAATGAAAATGCGTACCGAAACGCTCAAAGGCCGCGCGGTCCAGCGCCTCCCGGTGTGACGGATGCGCGATACTGATGATCAGTCGGGCCCTTTCCTGCAGCGACCGGCCGTAAAGATTGACTGCTCCGTATTCTGTCACCAGCCAGTGCGCGTGAGCGCGTGTGGTCACCACTCCCGCTCCGGGCAGCAGAACGGGAGCAATTTTGCTAATGCCCTTTTCTGTAGTCGACGGCATGGCGATGATGGCCTTGCCTCCCAGGGAACGCGAAGCGCCATAACAAAAGTCAACCTGGCCTCCCACGCCAGAGTAGCATTTCGTCCCCAGAGAATCAGCACAGATCTGGCCGGTCAGGTCAACCTGCAGCGCGGAATTGATTGCTGTGACTTTGGGGTTTCTGGAGATCACAAACGGGTCATTGGTGTAACCGACATCCATCATCAGCACGCGATCATTCTGATTAGTATAATCATACAACTGCTTGGATCCCAGGAGAAACGTCGCCACCATTTTCCCGACATCAATCGTTTTGTTTGCGCCGTTGATCACGCCTTTTTCAACCAGCGGGATAACACCGTCGGCGAACATCTCCGTATGGATGCCCAGATTTTTGTGACCGCCCAGTTCACTGAGCACCGCATTGGGAATCGCGCCGATGCCCATCTGCAGTGTGGCTCCGTCTTCAATGAGCGCCGCGCAATTTTTGCCGATGGCGGTTTCTATTGCATTGGGCTTTTCGAAATTCAGGGTTTCCAGCGGCGTATCATCTTCGACAAAAAAATCGATTTGATCGGCTGAAATGATGGCATCGCCAAACGTGCGCGGGACATTAGGATTAATGACCGCGATTACCGTATCGGCAACCTCGATGGCAGCAACAGACGCATCAACAGACGTTCCCAGGGATACCCGACCATTTGCATCCGGCGGGCAAACCTGCACCATGGCTACGTTGCAGGGAAGATAACCTTCACGGTACAGGCGCTGGGTTTCGCTCAGGAAGACCGGAATGTAATCTGCAAAACCATTCTGGCTCTGGCTGCGGACATTCGGGCCGACAAAAAAGGAATCCAGCTGAAAAATGCCCTCAAATTCCGGATCAGCGTAGTGAGCCGGACCTTCCGTGTGCAGGTGATGAATGTGGACATTCACCAGTTCTCCCGCCAGGCCCCTGCGGCACATGGCGGCAACCAGGCACTGGGGCGAGCTGGCAACGGAACTCAGATGAATATGATCGCCGGTTTTGATCACCCGGACGGCTTCGTCCGGGGTAACTGTTTTCATTCTGCTCATGCGCTGGCACCGTTTTTTTTACTATGACAAATATCGGGTGCATTATCAAGCATCCCTATTTGCAGCCTGATGGCCTATTAAAACCAAAACTGCAGGTCCTCAAAAAAACCTAACAGCCTAAAAGCCTACAGCCTATCAATCTACCAGAAACTCCCTGATGTCGCGCGACAGCCGGTCGGGTTTTTCCAGAGGAATCGCGTGACCACAGTTTTCGTAAATAATCATTTTTGCCCACGGGAGCACTTTTTTGTAATCCTCTACCAGTGGAATCGGAAAGATCGGATCCTGATCGGCCAGAATAATCAGAACCGGCCGGGAAATGTTTTGGGCAAGATGATTAATATCAAAAACGCTTGCGGCAGCGAACTGTCGCAGAAAAGCATACAAAGGCTGAGGATTCTTCATCCTGAGGCTTACGGACTTATCCAGAATATCCGGATGATGTTGTACAAATCCCGGCGCTGTCATCAGCGTCATATCGATACGGTATACCTGCTCGGGTGTCTTGCCGGCGATTTCAGCAGCAACTTTTTCCCAGAACGGCTTGCTCAATTTTGCAGACCGGCTCCCCCCCATTCCGGTGCCAACCAGAATCAGGCGATCGACCACATCCGGATAGGACAGGGCCATTTCCTGGGCGATAAAACCGCCCATCGACAAACCGGCAACATGGGTTTTTTCAATGCCCAGCGTCTTGAGCAAACCAACGGCATCCGAGGCCATCATGGCAATACTGTATTCTTCATCCGGCTTGTCGCTTCGGCCGATGCCCCGGTTGTCCAGCGCGATGACCCGAAAGTCTTTTGAGAGTTCATCCATCTGCGCGAACCACAAATCCATCGGGAATGCCAATCCGTTGATGAGAATCAGCGGTTCACCCTCGCCCTTTTCTTCATAATAAATTTTGATTCCGTTGACAGTATGATGCGGCATAAAAAGATCTCTCTTTCATGCTGTATGATGTGGGAGAAAATCCTCCCGCAGGGAACTGCGGGAGGATAATGGGGAAAAGAATTTACACAGCTTCGATAGCGATGGCCATGCCCTGACCGCCGCCGATGCAGAGGGACGCCAACCCCAGGCTGACCTTCCGGCGTTTCATTTCATTGGCGAGCGCAAGCACGATACGCGCGCCGGAACAGCCGACCGGATGGCCGATGGAAATGGCTGATCCGTTGACGTTGGTGATGTCCCAGGGAATGTTCAATTCGCGCAGGCAGGAAATGGCCTGTGCGGCAAACGCCTCGTTGAGTTCAAAAAGACCGTAATCCTTGATGGATGTGCCGGTAATCCGAAGGAGTTTGCGCACGGCGGGAACGGGTCCCAGTCCCATGTACGCGGGATCAACTCCGCCTGACGCATAACCCTTGATCCGCGCCAGAGGCTTTAAACCCATCTGCTTGGCTTTTTCTTCGCTCATGATCAGCATGGCCGCCGCCGCGTCGTTGATGCCGGAGGCGTTGCCTGCCGTTACCGTGCCGTCCTTCTTAAAGGCCGTATTGAGCTTGGCCAGCTTTTCCATGCTGGTTTCCATTGGTCGCTCGTCCGTATCAAAAACAATGGGATTGCCTTTTTTCTGCGGAATGGAGACCCCGACGATTTCATCTTTCAAAAGGCCGTTTTTAATAGCGTTGCGGGCGCGTGCGTGGCTTTCGACGCTCAGCTTGTCCTGCTCCTCGCGGGAAATGCTGTAGCGGGCGGCGATGTTTTCGGCGGTAATTCCCATGTGGTAACCATAGAAGATTTCATACAGCGCGTCAAAAACCATCAGGTCAACGGTTTTACCGAAGGGCATATCCATGCGGTGACCCCAGCGGGCTTTGGGCAGACCGATCGGAACATCGCTCATGTTTTCCATGCCGCCGGCGATGACAACCTCATTGTCCCCCGCCTTGATGGAGGCTGCGGCAAGCGCGATGGCTTTCATGCCGGAGGCGCAGACTTTGTTCACGGTGATCGCGGTGGTTTCCTTGGGCAGGCCGGCGCGAATCATGGCCTGACGCCCGACATTCTGACCCTGTCCCGCCCCGATGACGTTGCCGATGATGACTTCATCCACGGCAATGTCCCTGAGGCTGCCATCCCACTTGGAATACTGCTGTTCAATCGGGGAGAGTCCTTCATTCTTTGCCGTATCCGGCGCGTCATCTTTGGCATGGGCCGGCAGAGCCGGTTTGAGTCCCGCCTTGACCAAAGTTTCGCGAATGACCAGAGCGCCCAGATCCTTCGCGGGAACATCTTTCAAAGAGCCGCCGAAGGCTCCGACCGCGGTGCGCACACCGCTGACAATGACTGCGTTTGACATAATATTGCTACCTCCTTGTTCTCGATATAGTGACGTCATTTCAATGACATTCTCAATATTCAAAAGCCTGCAAGCGATAGGCTCACATTGAAAATCGCGGGGAGTATTTCATAATTGGGACTTTATGGCAAGAATGATTTACCCCTTTGTTTTTTAAGGACTGATGCCCTTCAGATAGCCTGCGATTTCGTTTCTGAACCATGCATGGGATGATGGAATGCGCCGTTTGACAGAAGAACCTCTTCTATTGATCATGCCCGGTCCGTTAATTGATATTTTCAGCTTTCGGCGCGGCAAGATTTAAACGCACCAGAATTGCATCGGAATCGAAGGAGCGTGTGATGGGGACTTTTGCTTTCTCAAAGACTTTCAGCATGGCTTCATTCCGCGGCAGGACATAGGCGATAAACTCTCCTATCGCACGGTTTCTGGCAATTTTGATCAGATAATTCAACATGAACGTGGCAACGCCCTTTCCCTGAAATTCCTCATCAACAATAAAAGCGACTTCATGGGCGCCTTCCCGTTTCCCGTAAGCATATCGTGCCTCCGCGATAATTCTTTCGTTGCGGCCTTTTTCCACGATGGCAACAATGGACAATGTATCCTGATAATCAATATTGACGTATTTCTGCATTTCTTTGTGGGGCATGACGGGCTTATTGGCAAAATACCGGAAATATTTTGATTCGTCGGAAAAATTGTAGAAAAGCTGGCGCATCATATCTTCATCGGAAGGCTTGATCGGGCGGATCTTGACTTCCAGACGATCTTTCAGGGATTTGCGCGTCTCCAGCATCGCCGGGTATTGGGCGGCATGACGGGCAACGTATATTTGATCCGCGTAAACATAATTCATCGCCTTGGCCTGCTCCAGAAGACTTTCACGATGATCCGGATGGGCAATGTCAATCATGGCCAGAACACGCTCACGGATCGATTTGCCGAAAAGATTGGCCACGCCGTATTCCGTGACAATATATTTGACTACTCCCAGCGTGCTATGCGTGTTGTCGGTTTCCCAGGCATGCCGGATCACAATGTTGCTGCGGCCTTCCTTGTCCACGGAGTTGAGCGCCACAATTGCTTTGCCGTTTTTGGAAATCGTCGCGGCCATGGCAAAACCAAGTTTGCTTTCATAACCCGTCAGGAGATTGTCGCCGGAGTGAAAAATGACCAGTTCGCCGGAGATGTCAATTTTTTTAACATTCATAATGCCGATCAGGCTTTTGATCCTCCGCACAACAAAGGGATTGCTCAGCCGGGCAATCGGGTAGAACTCAAAAATCGGATTACGATGGACATAGTCATACAGGGCGCGGCTTCCGTAACAATAGCATGAGGTGATCAAACCGCCTGTGTAACGGCTGCGATCGAGGGATATTGCTCCCGATTCGATCAGATCGATGGCCCAGTCGGAAACAACATGCGTCAGGATCCCCAGATTCTTCTTCTGCTTCAGATGATCGGCAACGGCGTTGAATATTCTACCTACATGGAGCGCCACGGTGGCGCCGTCCTCAATCAGGTTGGAAATATTCCAGCCGATCCGGTCCATGATTTCGTCATAGGGTTTATTTTCCCGTTCAATCAGGGGCAAATCGCTTTTGACAATAAAATCGACACTGCTCAGATGAATCACCGTCTCGCCGTGGGTGACAGGCATGTTGGGATTGATTTCGGCAATCACCAAAGATGCCTGTTTAATGACAATGTTGGCCACATCCACCGCAACACCCAGAGACACAAAGCCTTTGTCGTCCGGCGGGGACGTCAGGATGATGGCCACATCCACCGCTACCGCTCCACTTAAGAAAATGTATGGCAGCTCCATGAGATTGGCAGGAATAAAATCGACCTTGCCGTCGGCGATATCCTTGCTGATACTTTCACCGATGTTGAACGTCTTTAAGCGGTATTGCCTGTTTTCATTCGGAGAAGTCAGGTACTTCCCCAGGGTGATGAGCTGAATGATTTCCAGATCGCGGATGTTGCTTGCGTCGGACTGGGCGATGGCCGACAGAACTTTCCCGGGAGCCGCAACCCCGCTTGTCGCAAATATTTTCTGACCGGGTTTCAGTTTCTCCAGCACCTGGTCGGTGCTGATCACTTTGGAGCTGTAGTCGGTTGTGGGGGTGATGGTTCTTTTATTCATAGAAAATCCTTCATTCAGAGTCTTTCATTGATGCCGTCATTTCTTTACGGACGAATAACAGATAACATAAACACCTGAAAAAATCTGCTATAACTTCCTGTCCATGGCAAACTAACCTGTAATATCAATATTTTCAACACGGTTTGTCCGATGCTTGCCCGATAATGCTTTTACTGTTTCGCATGAGTATCCGCTTGACAACAAATGCCCGACATCAGTATTAGAATGAATGAAAATCAAAATTGTGGCCTGCCGGCAAGGGCCATGGGGAAAAACAACGAAGAAAAGGTGAACCTTGTGAAAAAAATGAAAAAAATGCTGGTTGCCAATCGGGGGGAAATCGCCCTGAGAATTATCCGCACGGCCAAGGAAGTGGGTCTCGACACCGTGGCGGTCTATGAAAAACCCGACAGAGAGGCTTATTATCTGCGTTTCGCCGATGAGGCAATCATGATTGGAGACGGCCCCCGCAAGGATTACCTGAACATAGACAAAATCATCTGGGCGGCGCAAAAATCGGGAGCGGACGCAATTCACCCCGGCTACGGCTTTCTGTCGGAAAATCCGGAGCTGGCTTCGGCATGTGAAGATGCGGGAATCACTTTTATCGGTCCACCGCCCCAGGTTATTCGCGATCTTGGCAACAAGGTGGTTGCCCGCGACATTATGAAAAAAGCCGATATTCCCTTCATTCCGGGTACCGGGACCCTTGCCGACGGCGAAGAGGGCATCCGCCAGGCCGTCGAGTTCGGAAAAGAAAGGGGTTATCCCGTCATGTTCAAAGCGCTGGCGGGGGGCGGCGGACGCGGCATCCGCAAAATCAGCAGCGAACAGGAACTACGGGCACAATTACCGCAGGCCCGTTCCGAAGCCCGCTCCGCGTTCAATGACGAAAGAATCTACATCGAAAAGTGTGTAGAGTCCCCCCGTCACATTGAAGTGCAGATTTTGGCCGATGTCTATGGCAAAGTCATGCACCTGGGCACACGGGACTGCTCTATTCAGCGCCGTCATCAGAAACTTCTTGAAATCGCGCCCGCCGATCTGCCACCCAACGTCCTTGAAGCGATCCACCAGACTGCCATACGGGCGGCGCACCAGGCGGGTTATGTGAATGCCGGAACCGTGGAATTCCTCGTCGATCCGAAAACAAATGAATTCTGGTTCATGGAAGTCAATACACGGCTTCAGGTGGAGCATACGGTTACAGAAATTCTGACAGGCATCGATATCATTCGCCAGCAGATTCTCCTGGCCGCAGGCGGCAGGCTCGAAATACCCGAAGAAAGAATCCACCTGGTCGGCAAAGCCGTCCAGGTGCGCATTAACGCGGAAGACCCCAAAAATAATTTCATGCCCGAAGGCGGAAAACGCGTCGAAGTCTACCAGTCCCCGGGCGGGCCGGAAATCCGCCTCGACGGAATCGTTTACCAGGGCTACAAAATACCGACGGACTATGATTCACTGCTGGTGAAACTGACGGTTCGCGGCTATTCCTGGGCACATACCATTCAGCGCCTGAGACGTGCATTGAAAGACTTTTTGATTATCGGCCCGAAGACAACCATTCCTTTCTATCTGGCTATTTGCAATGAAAAGGATTTTTGCAGCGGACAATTCACCACAAGCTATCTCGATTGTCACCCGGAATTATTTGATTACCCGGATACGGAGCGTGAAATCGCAAAACTATCCAAACTGATCGCGGAAATTCATGCCAGGAAAATCAATCCTTATGCTTATTGACGTATCCAGAAGGCAGAACTGAGGAGCAATGATATGAAAAATGTCTTGGAAGGCAGAATCACCCCCCAGGAGCTCAAAAGCGCGGGTGTCGCCGCCGTTTTTGAAAAAATGCGCAGGCAGAAAGGATACTACCTGACCAATACGGAAAGAGACCTTTCGCAGTCGGATTTTAAAAACCGGATTATGCCCCACACACAGATTCTGGTAGCGCCTGAAAGAAACGCGGCGGGATACTTTTCGATAGAGATCACAGGTGGTGCATCGGTCCACGTTGACATGCTGCGCAAACAGATGAACCCGCTGGAGAAACTGGAAGTGCTCGCAGGCTATATGCCCGACACGCTTTTTCAAACCCTTTGCCGCGGCATCAATTTGTTCGGCTACAGACCCTATCCCGAAAACGTCATCCGGCTGACGGTCGAAGCGTTTGCGCGTCGTGTCCATGTATGGCGTGTTTTTGACTTTTTAAACTATATTCCCAATATGATCCCCGTCTATGAAGAGGTCAAAAAAGCGGGCAGGATTCTGGAGGCGGCCGTCTGCTTCTCAACAGGGCCGGAACACACCAACAAATTCTATCTCAAAAAGGTTGCCGAGATTCTGGATGTAACGGGACCGGACATTATGCTCGCCATCAAGAACCACGGCGGACTGGGTTCCCCCAAACGCATCGGCGAACTGGTACGGGCGATTTCTAATAAATATCCGGGCCTGCTGATTCATTACCACGGCCATAATACGGACGGCAACGAAATTGGCCGCATTGTCGCCGCGGTGCAAAACGGCGCAAAAATCGTGGACGCCAGCGACCATGCGCTCACCGGCTTCTATGGACCGCCGCCGCTGCTGACCGTCGTAAACACCCTCGAAGATTACGGCTATGAAGCCGTCGGATTGGATAAGCAGGCAGTGATCGAAACGTCCAACAAGCTGAGGCATGAACGCCTCCATTACCGCGATTTTGAATCGCAGTTCTTTGGTTTTGATCCGACGGTCCAGACACATAAACTGCCCGGCGGTGCAACAGGATCAAGCTTTGAGCAGGCTCAAAAAGGCGGATTTCTGGATCGTATGCCCGAAATCCTGCAAAAAGAACTTCCGAGAGTGCAGATCGAGCTGGGCAACTTCTGGAGCGTTACCCCCGGTTCCCAAATTCTCTGGACCACGGCCGCCAACAATGTCATCAAGGACGGGCGCTACAAAGACGCCAGCGACGATTTGAAAAATCTGCTGCTGGAACGCTACGGTAAATTCCCGTTTTATCGTCCCGGCGGGGAAATATACGAAGCGGTTTTCGGCAAAGACTGGAAAAAAATTCTCCGCAGCGAAGGCGGATACCAGAAAATCGAGGATATAGACCTGGACATTGAAAAAAGGATGCTTGAACATTCACTGGGCAGAAAGGCCGGCGAAGATGAGCTTGTCCTGTATCTCCAGCATCCGAACGATGCCGTTAGCTTCTTTAAGTTCGAAGAGAAATTCGGTAAAACCTGGGTGCTGCCGCCCGGCGTCTGGCTCAAACGGGGCGGTTTCAGTTACGGGGAAAAATTTGAATTTCCGGACGCCTATGGCAAGCTGCACACCATTGAAATCGGCCCGCATCGCCGCAGCAAAGACGGATCGCACGTCACGATTCTCGGAGTGGATTATCACCCCGAACCGATTCTGACCATCATCGAAGAAGAAGAAAAAAGCAAAGCTAAGATTACGACACTGTCGGCAAAGGAAATCGAGACACTGGCCCGCTCGGGAGACATTCGCGCAACCATAAAGGGACTGGTGAACCAGGTGCCTGTTGTCAGCGGAGACGAAGTGGCCGAAGGCGATGTGCTCATCGTTCTGGAAGCCATGAAAATGCTGACCAATATCATTTCCGAAGTCAGCGGCAGGGTAGCTGAAATCTATGTCTCTCCCGGTTCGTCCGTTAATATCGGCGACAAGCTGATGATGATTGAATTGTAGAAATTGAAAAGAGGTCGTTTACGGGGGAAAGGTCAAATTATTTGGGAGATGACCATGATCATGAAAACCCGCATGCTTTTATCGGTATTGCTTATCTTTATCTTTGACCTGCTATCCGGCGCAGGCACCGTATATGCAAATGAGGAAGATGTTTCAAAAACATTGAGCTATAAGCTGCCTGTTATACGACACGGCGTCACTGTCACAAAAGTGGCGACACCGTTTTGGCAAAGCGAATATCCCGGGCCCGTCATTGATGTCAGGTCAAAGAAATCCGGCACAATGACCGTGCAGGCTTATCAGTCGTTGAGGAAACTGGATTCACCGGTTGCCTGTACGATTAAACACGGAATCTATCATCCCTGGTCAAAGACAAGAAATTCAGTCATTCATTATTACACCATCACTCCGGTAGAGGATTACAAAGCGCGCAAGGCTGCTAAACTTGAAGAATACACGATTCATAAAGGTGACATCATCACCAACGTGGTCTATCTTTCAGAAGGTTTTTGTAAAGGTAATTTAAAAAACAGGCAGATCGAGTTTACATGCAGCGCCTTACAGGAAAACCCACAGGATTTTCAACGGCTGGGGAAAGCAGACAACGGATCACGGCCGGAGCAGTGGCTGCATGTAAAATGCGAAGAGGGTCATGAGGCTTTTATTCAAGACACAGCATTATTAAATACAAAAGGAGTCAAAAAGGGGGTTATCATTAAATACGGGGAAGTCGGCCCTTGACTTTTTTTCAAGACATACCCTTAAACATATCAAAATAAACATCCAGTTCCTTCCTTTTCTTTCATCAGCCGAACGCAGGTAATATCCGCATACCAGGCAAAATCGTACTCCAACGAATCAGAAGTAAATTTATATTGACAAAATTCACGTCAACGTTTAGAAAAACGCGTCTTCAAATATTTACTTAAAAAATTGAATAATATTTTGTGCCGACCACAGCACTGTGTGTGGAGTTTTGTTCCGTTGGCAGCAGGGATAGCCGCATTGCATATTGAGTATTTGATCTGCGGCGCATAAACAAATGGCAAAACCCCTCTCGCATGATCACGCACCTTGCAGGGATTGTTCCCTGAACAATCCGCAATCTATTTTGGCGCGTTCGTGGAACGCGCCCTACAAATCTGCCTGGTCCTTGCAACGCCTTGTCTTTGTGTCTTTTGGGACAGCCTGCAAAACAGGTGAATGGATAAAGAATAAGGAAGGAGGACATGATGCGTAAATTGTCACCACTGCTGATCGCGGTGATGATCAGTTTGATCCTTTGCGGATATTCAGATGCCGCGGAAAGAAGATCCCTTCTTAAGCCAACAGGAACCACGAAAGGAGCAAAACAGGGAATGAAGACCTATTACATGGGCAGATTTGCCATCGACCTGCCGGCAGAGTTTCAACCGGAGATCCAGAGCCAAAAGATCCGATATGCAGAAGTGTCCGATTTCAAGTGGAAAGAAAGGGACCGCGCAAAAGAAAGAGAATCTCTCTGGACGCAAAAGCTGGCTAAAATAAAAAAACTGCAACTGCCTAAAGGCAGAAAGCAAATCATCATTGAAGAAAAACACCTGAAAGGCATCGGCAATTGGGCAAAGGCCGTTGAATATTATGGGGACTATCGTATTGGAGATTATATATATTGGACGGTTTTTGTTGATTATGGTGAATCAGGATTATGGCTGACGCTGTATGGTCTAAACAATCAAAAATCTTTAAAAAACTTCACCAATATCCTCACCCATTACCAATACGGTTTTGACAATTTAACGAAGGATTCTTTTTGTCTGAACCACGGAAGAATCGAACTTCCTTATCTTGAACAGGAGGAAATCTACGCCCGTTTTGCCGGACCGATGGAAATGAAACTGAGAATTGAGATGAATGAAACCCAACAAGTTGAAGATGTTGGCGTATTAGACCGCCTGGTTGCTTCCCTGGCCATGAATTTTGCTCCTGGCGTCGATGTTGACAAGATAAGAACGGGAAGTCGGACGGTGGCCGTTCTTCCCGGCCAGGAAATTATTATACGCGGGACCGTAAATGATGTTTCAGAGCTCTTTTTTGCCTGGGACTCTCCGGGCAGGGAAGACTCAGGTGAATACCCTGAAATAAGAATAGGCCTTGAATGTCCTGACGGCAGTTTGGATGAAAAAACGAAAATTTGGGATGCGGCCTTGGATTCATTTCGCCCAGCCAGTAAGTCTTAATGAAAGCAAGACAAAAGAGGAATCGTCATGTCAGGTTTAACGAAGATCTTCAACGTAAGAGCCAGGGACCTGAAAAATCCAGTGGAAGGCCTGGAAACAGAGAAGCGAAACCGGATTGTCATCGAACGCGACATTCTGCCCATCATCTTTGTGCCCGGTATCATGGGAAGCCGGTTGAAAAACCAAAAAGGGGATACGATTTGGGACCCGGATGATAAGTGGTTGATGTTGAAAAATTATGGTCTCTTTTGGGGTGCATCAGCAAAAAACCGCAAGCAACTCATGATCGGCCAGAAATTCGACCCCTCCTACCTGGAGGTTTTTAACGATGACAAAAAGCACAACAAGGTCTTAAACCACGAAAAGGACAAGACCCGCGATAAACGGGGCTGGGGTGGCGTTTACTGGAACAGCTGCGGTGAATTCCTCAAGAAATTGCAGACCAGGGAATGGGACCAAACCGTGAATCTCTTCTTCGAGTTTCCCGTCCATGTCTTCGGCTATAACTGGACCGCCTCCAACGACCTGGCCGGACAAAAGCTTGCCGCGGAAATTGACCGGGTGATCCAACTCTATCGGGATATGGGCCGGTATTGTGATTATGTGATCCTGGTGACCCATTCCATGGGGGGACTGGTGGCGAGAAATGCCTGCATGCGGGAAGGAATCAAAGACAAGGTGCTGGGCATTGTCCATGCCGCCCAGCCGTCAGATGGATCTCCTGCAGCCTACTGGCGGATGAAAGGGGGATTTGAAAGGCCGCACAGCATTCCGGCCATGGGCATCATGCAATGGTTCAAGAACCCGGTCAAGGCCTTCAAACACAAAAAAGCCAACCTGATTCAAGGCGAAGGGATGGGGATCCCCTTTACGGATCTAAAAATCAGCGAGGGCAAAATAACGGCCTGGATATTGGGAACAGACGGCGAGGAAGTGACCGCGCTTTTGGGCAACATGCCGGGAGGACTGGAGCTTTTGCCCAACAAACGGTACAAAAGCAATGACGGGGAACCCTGCTGGCTGGAGCTGATTGACAGCAACGGCAACAAAACGGCCCTGCCCAAAATGGATCCCTACGACGAAATCTACCGGGAG
>ERZ795058.4520-NODE-4520-length-13428-cov-9.742616_pt1 | contig 13428 bp, 8 predicted proteins | sample MGYA00375142_ERZ795058 | MGnify/ENA primary metagenome ERZ795058 (study PRJEB30187, sample SAMN05720210) | activated sludge metagenome | isolation source: anaerobic digester from wastewater treatment plant | place: Japan | collected 2015-04-20 ...
AGACAAATCCCTCGTCCGGTCCTCAGTGCCGTTGACGGCGTAGGCCCAAGAGACATCAGCGTAGTTGCCAGAAACACCTGTAGCGCCGGCGTTCGCCGGCGACGCAGGTCCTTGCCCAGATTACCGCACGACACCGCATCCGCGCCCCGGCTCGCCCAGCTCGAGACGGGCCTTCACCGCCCAGTCCGGATCCTTGAGCAGCGCTCGACCTATGCCAACCAGGTCGGCTTCGGATTTGCCTATTATGTAATCGGCCGTGGCGGGGCTCTTGACGCCGCCGGTTACGATAACGGGCGCTCCGCAGACCGCTTTCACTCGGCTGCTGATGTCGACGAAGAAGCCTTCGCCCTTCCATTCAAAGGGCTGATACCCTCTGAGCCCGCCCGATACGTCTATCACGTCCACGCCTGCTTCAACCAGATGAGGCGCGATTTCGAGGGCGTCTTCAGGAGTGATCCCGCCGGGCAACCCGTCGTCGGCGCCCAGGCGGTACATGACAATGAGCTCGGGCCCCACTGCTTCCCTTACTGCGTGTATGACGCGGAGGGGCAAGAGCAGCCTTCCCTGAGGGCCGTCGCCATACTCATCAGCGCGCGTGTTGGTCGCCGGAGACATGAACTGGTTAAGCAGGTACCCGTGCGCACCGTGCAGTTCCACACCATCAAACCCCGCGTGCGCCGCCCGTCGGGCACACGCAGCAAAGGCTTCGATGACCTGGCCGATTTGTTGGGCGTCCATAGCGACTGCAGCCGCCTCACTGGGAGACGCCTTGACGGCAGAGGGGGCAATGGGCGTTTCGCCGATCACCTCAGCATCGGCCCGTGCGCCCGCATGAGTCAGTTGGATTACAGCCCGGGCGCCGTGGCGGTGAATCTCGTCCACCAGCGGTCGCAGAGAATCCACGTGGGCATCGGATACCAGCCCCAGCTGTCGTCGGTGCCGCCGGCCAGATGGCAGGACGTAGGTGTGTTCAACGATGATGAGGCCTACACCGCCCGCGGCCCGAGCGCGGTAGTACTCACTCGTTTCGGGTGTGACGTAACCTTCTTCGGTTCCTGTGTAGCTTGCCATCGGGGGCATGACAATCCTGTTTTTGAGCTTGAGCCCGCGTATGTCGATTGGAGAAAACAGTCCTGACTGAGACATGAGTCTATCTCTAACCTCCTAATTCGCGATTCTCAACGGTTCGCCTTTCCGGTAACGCTGTCAACTCCGTGCTTGGCCTGGGCCAGGAGTCTCATGGCTTCGCTGGATGTGATCTCTCGATCCGTTCGGAGCATTCAATCACCTACCTGTTCAGGCAAAGTCAGGAAGGTCATGACGAAGCGGTGTTCAATCATAGTATACGACAACCTTCTGTCAACTTACCACGAGACCACCAGACTTCAAGCCAGAACGTAACCAACCCAAGCCAGGGGGATAGAGAGGCGACTACCTCAGCTCAATGCTATACCCCCGGGGGTATCCAAGCAGAGATGCCGTCAGATTTTCATGGTAATCTCGCCGGTGGACGCAGTCTTTGAGGACATCGATATGAATTATCATGGCGCCGGCCGGAAGGAGTTTCGGAAACCGTGCAGAATATGTGCGCCAACGACTTACTTAATAGCCGCAACTAAGTATGGAGGGGCCGACGTGCGCCAAACAGATCATCTGTCCGGCAAAGCAATCACTGACATAGCTGAGGTACGCAGGCATAACATGCGTACCATACTAAGGCTCGTTGAGTCCGCGGGGCAGGTCTCGCGGGCGGAAATCGCCAGGCGAAGCGGGCTCAGTCAGCCCACCGTGTGTACCGCCGTCGATGGGCTCGTATCTCTAGGCCTGCTCACTGTGGCCGGCGAAGGTTGTTCCACGGGTGGCCGGCCTCCTATCATGCTGAAGCTTAACGCTGAGAGCCAGTATGCAGTGGGTGTGGACCTTGGGGGCACTAACCTCAGAGTGGGAATCGCCGACCTTACGGGCAAAATACTGTTCCACCGCGAACGTCCCAGCCCGGGCAAGCTGGGCATTCAGGGAGATGCCGCGGTGCAAGCTATTGCCGATGCTATTCGCGAAACGATCCAGGCTTCGGGGCGGGGCTGGAGCAGCATCGGAGGGATTGGTCTTGGAGCGCCCGGCGTGACCGATCCGTCGTCGGGCATCGTAAGTGTCGCTCCTGCGTTTGGATGGAACAACACGCCTGTAGCCGCAATGCTGCGTGACGAGTTCAGCGTTCCCGTCAGGGTCGACAATGATGTGAACGCTGCAGCCATGGCCGAACTGCACTACGGATGCGGCCTTGAGCTGAGCAGTTTCGTTTTCGTGTCCATAGGCACTGGCATTGGAGCAGGCATTGTCATCGACGGTCGGATCTACAGGGGGTCTTCGGGCGCGGCAGGGGAAATCGGCTACATGGTAATCGACCCTTCTTGGCCTGGCTCAGGTATCTACGATTTTGGATGCTTCGAAACCCTCGCGGCCTCAGGCGCAATAACTGCCATGGCTGTGAGCGCCCTTGGGCGTGATGATGCCACCCCTGAGGAACTGTTCATCGCGGCTCGCGAAGGCGATAGCAGGGCGGCGGAATCCGTAAAGCGGATTGCCGACGTAATTGCGGCGTCTTTTTCCAGTATAGGCGCCCTGCTCGACCCCGGGGCAATCGTTTTTGGCGGGGGCATATCGGAAGCAGGCGACGTTCTGTTTGAGCCTATTCGTAGGCGTCTTTGCGAGTTGTCGCCGTTCGTGCCCGAGATTCGTACATCGTGCCTGGGATCGAATGCGGGGCTTGTCGGCGCGGCTACGCTTGCTGTCAAAGACATCGAGGAGAGGGTGCTTGAGAGCGTATGAGAGACGAGGTTTACGTCCGCACTGTCCTGGAGCCGAGTTTCGCATTTGCCAGGGACCTCCTCTTCGTTCCGATGCTCGAGGCCAATCTGGCGCACGTACTCTCGCTTGATCATGTCAGGCTCCTTCCACCGGGCCATACCGAGGCTCTGGCTCGCGTGTGCACCGACATGATGCGGTCGCCCGCAAGCTGGAAACCCGAGCGCTACGACCCTGCCTTCGAGGATCTGTTCTTCATGATGGAAGACAGGGTGATGGCTGAGGTCGGAGCTGATGCTGCAAGCAACATGCACCTTGCCATGAGCAGGAACGATTTTGAGGCGGCGTTGTTCCGCATGGCGGGACGCGACCTCATAGCGTCAGTCGCGGATGCTCTGAACAGGTTGAGGGCAACGCTTCTTCGCGTAGCAGAGTGCGAGATGCATACGGTAATGCTCGCGCATACTCACAACCAGCAGGCCCAGCCTACAACAGTAGGCCACTACATATTGGCTGTTGAGGGAGGGCTGGCGCGCGATGCAGACCGTCTTGACGGCGCGTGGGGCAGGACCAATATGTCGCCGCTTGGGGCAGCTGCGCTTTCAGGAACGGGCTACGGGCTGGATCGCTACTTTGAAGCGTCGCTGCTGGGCTTCGAGGGGATAGTTGAGAACACCTACGATGCGGTCTCTGCGGCCGACTGGGCATTCGAAATCGCCGCCATAGTAGCGTCAGCGGCATTGGTGCTGGGGCGGTTCGTCACTGACTTGATGTTCTGGTGTTCAAACGAAGTCAGTACAGTCCAGCTAGACGTCTCGATGATACAGATTTCCAGCATAATGCCGCAGAAACGCAACCCAGTAGCAATCGAACACGCGAGGGCGAAGCTTGGGCGAGCGGTCAGCGCCTTAGGCGCCGTCGCGACAACGCTCCACAACATACCGTTTGGCGATGTCAACGATGCAGCAGAACACGTGCAAAGGCAGGTCCATGCAGGGGCAGCCGAGCTTCTGTCGGGGGTTGACCTTCTGGATAGACTAGTCGCCACCGCAACATTCAACCGACAGACGCTCGCCATGCGGGCGGAATCAAGTTACGCCACGTCAACGGAGCTGGCCGATACGTTAGTTCGGGTCGAGCGCATTCCGTTCCGGACCGCGCACCGCGTCGTGAGTGCACTTGTGGACATTCTGTCTTCCGCAGGACGCAATTGGGTCTCTTTGAGTTGGGATGAACTGGACGCCCAGTTCTTAGCGGTCGTAGGCCGCGGCACCGTGCTCACCCAAGACGAACTCCAGAGTGCATTGGATCCCCGCCAGTTCGTTGCAGTGAGGATAACACCAGGTGGGCCTGCTCCAGAGTCTATGAAAGACAGCCTTGAGCGACGGAGTCTGTCACTTGAGAAGGCCCGTGAAATCTGGAGCGCCAGGGAGGAACTGATGAACGACTACATGCGCGAACTTGATAGAAGGGGAAGCCTGGCCGCAGGGATTTCGGCTCAGGGCGACGGGAGGTGAAAGACGTCAAAAGGCCCCCCGAGTGAACCGCTGACGACGGGTATTCCTGGCCTGATGGTTCCACACCCAATCAAACACGAGGAGGCATTACCGTGAAGAACACACGCACGAGGGCGCTCCTGGTCGCATTGGCGGCAGGCCTGCTCCTGATTCTTGCAGGCACTGCGGCTGGAGCGAAACCCGTTACCATTGAGTACTGGCAGTACTACTACGAGAGCAAGGTCAAGCTGGTTGACGAGCTAATCCGGGAGTTCGAAGCCAAGAACCCCGGGATCAAGGTTGAGCATAAGACTTTCCCGTATGAGCAGTTCAACCAGAAGGTCGCCATCGCAATCCCCACAGGCAAGGGTCCCGATGTGGTCAATCTGTACTACGGCTGGGTGCCGAAGTACGTGGATGCCGGCTACCTACAACCGCTGCCTGAAGATGCTTTCCCCAAATCAGTCATTGAGACCGACTTCCTGCCCATGGTAGAGGCTGTAAAGTTGGACGGCAAGTACTGGGGTCTTCCAACAGCGGTGAGGGCTCTGGCGCTGTTTTGGAACAAGGATCACTTCAAGGCTGAAGGACTGGACCCTGACAAACCCCCGACCACGTGGGAGGAGCTTCAGGACTATGCAATCCGCCTGACCAAACGGGATAAGGCAGGGCAGCTGGTTCAGTCAGGCTACGCGTGGAATCACGACGGGCAGGACAATCACGTTTTCGTTCAGGTCCTGCTCAGGCAGTGGGGAGTCGAGCCTTACTCTGCCGACAACCGCAAGGTGCTCTGGAATTCCAACCCCGGGGGCTATGAAGCATTCAAGTGGTGGACCGATCTGGCAGCCAAGCACAAGGTTGGCGAGCCGAGGTTCATGGGCGACTACCGTACCGCGTTCATCACCGGCAAAGCATCAATCATGATCGATGGCTCTTTCGCCCTCGGAACCCTGGCGAGCAAAGCCAAGGACATCAACTGGGGCGTGACAGTGCTGCCTGTTCGCGCCGCCAATCCCAAGGTCAAAGCCAATTTCGCTTCCTTCTGGCTGCATGGCCTCACGGTTAACGCCACGGGCGAGAAGAAGGCTGCAGCAGAAAAGTGGCTGGCATACCTCACGTCTTCCCAGGTCATGACCAGGTGGCTGAAGGACGTCGGCGAGCTGCCGGCCCGCACAGCGCTGGCCAACGACAAGGAACTGCAGCGTGACCCCATTTACGGGCCGTTCCTGGCTGGACTGACGTACGCTAGGGCAACTTTCTTCATCGACGAAACGGAAGAGCGCCAGGCGATAATTGACGGCGCCAACGAAGTGCTTCTGCGCGGGACGGATCCCAAGATAGCTCTGGACAACATGGTCCGCAAACAGCAAGCCATACGAGATGCCTATTTCGGACAGTAGGGCAAATCCGAGCCGGCGACCTTGCGGCGCTCCTGCCTCTAGGCTGGGCGGGAGCGCTCCGCCGGCGGCGGCCTGAAGGAGGCCTGTGGCATGACATCAGCCGGAAGCGGCGTTTCCCGCCGCAAGCGCGGGCTCAGCCTGCAACAGCGTACGAGCATGTGGGGAACGGCCTTCATGGCCATTCCCATGCTCTTCTTCCTGTTGGTCAGGATCTACCCGGCACTTGTGGCCTTCAATGTCAGCTTGCACAATTGGAACATAATGAGCAGGAGCAGGCCATTCATAGGTTTTGCAAACTACGCAACCATGATGGCTGACCCTGAGTTTTGGAATGCGGCTCGAAACACGCTGGTCTACTCAGTGATAATCGTGCCTGCCAGCCTTGCGCTCGGGCTGCTGACTGCGTACCTCATTCAATCAGTCAACCGCGCAAGAGGAACGTACAGGATGGTCTACTTCCTGCCGTACATCACGCCTACTGTGGCTGTGAGCTGGGTATGGCGTTGGCTCTTCTTCAAGAACGGCGGAGCGATCAACCAGATCCTGATTGCTCTGGGCATGCGTCCGCAACCGTTTCTCGAAAGCGTACACCAGGCGCTGTTCTGCGTCGCATCAGTTGTAGTATGGCAAGGTTTAGGATACTACATGGTGGTCTTCCTGGCCGGGCTTGAGATGATCCCGTCTGAACTCAAAGAGGCGGCAACCATCGACGGCGCCAACAGATGGCAGGTGTTCCGTACGATCACGCTTCCGCTGCTCAACCCCACTATCGTGTTTCTGGCGGTGCTGGGAACGATCCGCTCGCTGCAGATTTTCACCGAGATCATGAATATGACATCCGGCGGCAGCGGCCAGGGAGACCTGGGCGGCCCCCTGGGAAGCACAATGTCGCTGGTGGTCTATATCTACCGAGTCGCGTTCTATCAGTTCAAGTTCGGGTACGCATCGGCAATGACAGTCGCGCTGTTCTTTGTGATACTCCTGATCACTCTTGTCCAGATGAGGATACTGAACAAGCCGGTGGAATACTAGAAGGAGGTGGAGACGGATGGGTGAGTCCGGCCCAGTCCGAGGCAGATTCGCACGCATATGGCCGCATGTTGTTCTGGTCGCGGGAATCCTGACTGTAGTCTTTCCGTTCCTGTGGATGTTCGCCACTTCCTTCAAACAGGGCGCCGATATCTACAGCATAGGCCTCATTCCTAAACAGCCAACACTCAGGAACTTCGCGCACCTGTTGGAGAACACCATGTACCCGAGGTGGTTTCTGAACAGCCTGATTATCGCCGCGATAGTCACAGCAAGTGAACTGTTCTTCGACTCCATGGCGGGCTATGCCTTGGCAAAATTGCCCTTCCCAGGCCGCAACGTGGTGTTCATCCTGATACTGAGCACGCTGATGATCCCCACAGAGATGCTGATCATACCGTGGTTCCTCATGTTCACCAAGACCGGCTGGATAGACACTTACTGGGGCGTGATGCTGCCCGGGTTGATATCGGCCTTCGGCGTTTTCCTGATGCGCCAGTTCCTGCAGGGCATTCCCGATGACCTGCTTAACGCCGGCAGAATCGACGGCCTGAACGAGTTCGGCGTGTGGTGGCATGTTGCGTTGCCCAACATCAGGCCGGCCTTGGCCGCACTGGCAATCCTAGTGTTTTTGGGCAATTGGAACGCCTATCTGTGGCCCGTGATAGCAATCGAAAGCGCAAAGATGCGAACGTTGCCGGTGGGGATGTCCCTCTTCAGCGGCGAGGCAGGCTCTGAATGGCAGCTGATAATGGCAGCAGCAACCCTAGCAGTGATCCCGGTCATGGTTGTGTACGCCATGTTCCAGCGTCAGATCGTGGAGGGCGTTGCCCTCACGGGCATGAAGGGGTAGGCATCAGAAGAATGTGGAGCAGACGGAGCTACTCGCACCTGGCGATGAGCGTTCTCAAGCTGCCGGTGTGTGGAGCGGCCCTTCAGGTGGGCGCTCACCCAGACGATGAAGACAACGCGCTCCTAGCCTATCTGGCTAGAGGCGTGTTCATGGATACTTACTATCTTGTGGCCACCTATGGCGAAGGTGGCCAGAACGAGTGCGGCCCGGAGCTGTACGAGGCTCTTGGGGTGCTGCGCTCGCAGGAACTCGAATCGGCAAGACGCATCGACGGCGCTCACCAGCTATACATGGGTGCGCATGACTTCGGCTACTGTAAGTCGGCAGCCGAAACCTTCACCAGGTGGGACAGAGGCGCTCTCCTGGCGTCCACTGTAGCCTTGCTCAGGAAATACAGGCCCGACATCGTGCTAACGCACCACGACACAGTGAGCGGACACGGCCAGCACCAAGCCGTAGGATGGATCATACAGGAGGCAATCACGGCCGCAGCTGATCCTGCAGCATTCCCTGAGCAGCTGGAACAGGGCCTTGCACCGTGGACTGTACCGAAACTCTATGTGCGCGCGCCTTCAGACCAAGCCACTGTCAAGGTCAACGTTGGGGCATATAGCCCCATCCTGGGCATGTCATTTTCCGAACTCGGCCAGATTTCGCGGAGCATGCACAAATCCCAGGGCATGGGCGGCCCAGGCGCAAAGGGCGATGTGTTCAGGCCATACAGAATGGTGTACCGGAATGCAAAGCCTGTCCAGGCGGAACCGGAACAACACTTGCTGCAATCACTCGACCTCAGTCTGACGGGGCTTGTAGATAGCCTGCGTGGCGGGCCGGAGGCTCGGGAGGCGCTTCGCGCCATGGCTGCCCGCGTCGAAAGCTCAGCCAAAGCCTCAGCCCGGAACTTCGTTCTCCAAGGATTTGAGGGCATCCTCCCGCACCTTACTTCAGGGCTTGGACTGGCCAGACAGATGCTTGCCGCTGCTGGTTCGTCAGAGTTGGAACCACCGAGCACAGCCACACTTGAGCGCAGGTTGCAGAACAAGGTGAAGGATTTCGAGGATGCGATCGAAGCCCTGTGTGCCGTGGAATGCGAGGCAACGGCCTGCCCGGGCATTCTCACGCCGGGCGGCACTGCGGAGGTAGTCGTCAGGCTCTGGAACAGAGGCTCTTTTGCCGTAACAGCGGGCGATTGCGGGCTAGCCACGCCGGCCAGATGGGTATGTGAGACCGTTCCGTGTGTACCCTGCGAGTGTTCACACACAATTGTCGGCAACTCATGCACAGAGCGGCGGTTTCACGTCACTGCGCCAGCGAGCGCTGAGACCGCCGGACCGTTCAGTCCCGAACTTGTGACGGCCGAATTCGACTGGCATGTCTCTGGGTCCGATGTAGCCCTTGTTTCATCGGCCTGTCCAGAGCTGGCGGTAGCGCCTCCCGTAGACATTGCGGTAAGGCCGGAGACAATCCTGGCCTCCGCGTCCGCATTTCCCCGACGAGAAGCGCTCTGTATCACACTCAGAAACAACACCGCGGCTGCCGTCCGGGGCAAGGTCGAACTGGATCTGCCTGTCGGCATTCGCTGCAATACCGATCAGCTCGAGTTTGCCCTGGGCGAACAGGGCGAAGAGACCAGTCTGCGCGTGTCGCTGGACATAGAGCGGCCTGAGGGTTCGCGTGTGTATCCCGTCTCGGCTCGCGCGGTTACCAACACAAGTCCGGAACAGACGTCAAACACATCGTCTCAGCTGATATCATATCCGCACGTAGCTCCCAGGCGCCTGCTCCGGCCGGCACTGTCCAGGCTGGGGGTCATTGACGTCACGTGCAGGTCGGGCATGCGCATTGGGTACGTGAATACAGGCCTTGACAACGTAGCGAACCGCCTCGAGCAGCTGGGCATGTCAGTCTGCTGCCTCAGTGATAGCGACCTTGCCTCAGCCCCCCTGGGCGAATTCGACACAATAGTGTTGGGCATCAGAGCCTACCTTGCCCGACCCAAGATCAGACCGGCTAATGGGCGTCTGCTCCAGTTCGTGTACGACGGCGGCACACTGGTTGTGCAGTACAACAAGAGCCAGGAATGGAGCTCGCTCTATGCTCCGTATCCGCTTGAGATCGGTCGCGAACGGGTCACTGCAAAAGACGCGCCCATGAGACTACTCGAACCAGAGCATGCTTTGGTGACCGCGCCCAACCGCCTTACCGACGAAGACTGGCATGGGTGGGTGCAGGAGCGCGGCCTGTATTTCGCGTCATCGTGGGCTCCCGAGTACACTCCCCTTGTGGAATGCGCCGACCCGGGCGAAGAACTGCACAGAGGCGCCTGGCTAGTCGCCCACCATGGCGCAGGGGTCTACATATACAATGCGCTTTCGCTCTACAGGCAGGTGGACTCGCTTGTAGCCGGCGGAGTACGTATCATGGCCAACATGGTGAGCTACAGGCCGACTGCACCCTGAACAATAGGCCAGGCATGGAGATTCTGGAACCGGTGCGCTACGGACGGGCCCGCCTACCGCAGTCGCAGCGCATTGAGTTGCGTTGATCATCTCATTGCGGAATAGTAAACATCTGAGGCCGAGGAATACAGAGGAAATACTGGAATCACGGCGAAAAACCACCATCGAGTGCAGTGCCTGGATGGAGGTTTGTTCAAGATGGGCAAAGTCGAGCAGGGGTTGGAGTCGCTGATCGGCTTAGTCTCGAGGGCTTACCCTGCATCGCTGGGATTGAGCGAGGCCGCGACGGCGCTCGGCGTATCCGACCGCACCGTCCGTAGGTATGTGGAAAAAGCGGGTTCACAGGGATTGGGCTTGGCTATTCGCGGGAGGACGATACTCGTCACAGACCGCATACCTAGTAGATCCCCAGAGGCAGACGACGAGCTTCATCTGGACGATGAAGAACTCGCCGTCTGCCTTGCTATTGAGGAATTGGCGCATTCCACCGGCGGCTGGCCTTGTCGGGAAGACCTAGTCCGCCGAGTGGCAGAGCGCCTGCGCACTGAGGAATACAGAGTGGAGGCGGCAATCGACGGGCTGATCGCCAACGGACTTGCCGAGGTCGTCAACAGGTCTGTGAGGCCCAGGCGGATACCGACTGCAGCGTACGCTCTTACCGCTGAAGAAGTATCGCGTCTTCTGGATCTGATCCGCACCGAACGTGAAGCAGGGAACAGCGGGAAAGCGCTAGCGGGAGCGGAAAGGAACCTGATCCGGTATGCAATGCATAGTGGCGACACGAGTGCCCTCGGTCAGTACGCATCGCGCAGGTGGGTTCGGTACTTCCAAGGCAGGCCGCGTGGTCAGAGAGCGGAGTTTGAGCGGCACGCCGAGTTTATCGATGAGTGTATCGCCAGGCGTCACCGGCTGCTCGTCGTTTATCGCCCGCGCCGGGGCGGGATGGAGGAGCAAGTAGTGTGCCCTCTGGGGACGGTTTACTACTGGGCGCAGGACGACTGGTACTTGGTGGCGCTGGGCTACCGCGGAAGCGAAAACCTTCTGCGTGGATCGCGCATCTCATCATTGCGCGAGACATGGCTTACATTCGACTACCCCGAGGATTTCGATCTTGCCGCGCGCCTTAGTGAGCCGTGGGGCGTGGAGATGAGCGATACGCTGCATGACGTGGAGGTGCGCTTTTTTGACGAATTCCGCGTGATTGACAAGGTGCGGAGCCAGGTGGCTTACCGCCCCAGTGCAGCCTTGACCACTCTGGACGATGGTTCGGTCGTGCTGCGCGACAGGGTACGAGGGCTGACCGAAATCGCGGCCTGGATCAGGCAGTTCGGCGCGTCTGCCGTGGTTCTCAAGCCCGAGGCTCTTAGGGAGCGCATGGAAGAGACGGCTCGTCATCTACACGAGAAGTACTCTGACGATTCTGCGCTTGAACGACTGCGCGGCGAGTTGTTTTGCCGGCATGGCGGACCGGCGGTAGATGATTTGCACTACCTGTCCGACGGGGAAGCCTTGATGGCGGAGAGCGAGCCGGCGCTGTGGAGGGCGACTGAGGTCGTCAGGCTGCCCGACTTTGTGGTGGTGGAGAAGCTTCGGGCCATCGCAGATGCCCTAATAGACGCGGGCGATGCAGGGCTTTCCGAGGCTCGCATAGCGCGCAGATTCGGCATCCCACCTAACCGCGTGAATCACTACAGGGCTGCCCTGGAGTCTCTCGGAGTCGGTCTTGAACCCGACCCGGACGAATTTGACGAGGATGATGGTGATTACGGTTTCGATGATCTTCACACCACGTCCGATGGCTACAGGGCCGAGCGGATCTGGCGCATCTATCGCCATAGCGCCCGGCGGCTGATTCCCATCGTCTTCATGCCGAATGAAGCCGAGGCTCTGCTCGAGGTAATTGGGCGATTGCCCGGAGGCGACGCAAAACTGGCCTCCGCGTGTGCAAAACTGAGGAGATGCCTGTCGGGCTCGGACGGCGAGGCGGCGGCTGCTACCGAGCCGGGGATGAGCAGCCCGCCAGGGTGGCGCTGTGTGAAGGGTCTGCCGGCGCTGTACACCGATGCCGAAACCGAGGCCAAGGTGAGCCTGCTTGAGGAGTGCGCCCAAGATGCGCGCCTGGTGTCGTTCATGTACGATCGCGATGGACGAAGGCGGGTCGCGGCGCCCCTGGCTCTCGTGTACTTCCGCGAACGCGGCGAGTGGTATCTTGCGGCCCGGGACTGGCTGCAGGGCGGGACGCTATCTTCGGGCAACAACACCTATCGTGTGGACATGATGCGCAATGTCGAGGCGATCGCCGGCTCCAGATTCGCCTATCCCGACGACTTCCGCATTGAAGACCTCTTCAGAGATGCATGGGGTATGGCTACCGGCGGCCCGACTGTAGACGTGATTGTGCATTTCGAAAACGACTTCAATGTGCCTAGCAAGGTGATGAAGGTCGCCCGACATAGAGAACACGCCCGAGTGGAGAGGCTCGGCGATGGTTCAATACTCTATTTCGACATAGTGTCTGGTGTGGACGAGTTCCGAGCCTGGATACGCGGGTTCGGCTCGTCGGCCCAGATCCTGGCTCCAGCCTGGCTTCGGGCGAAGCACAGGGAGGCGGTCGAAAGGTTGATGAGGCTGTACTTTGGGGACTGAAGAGGTCCCATGGCTGTTGCCATGATCCAGCGGGCCGACCGGTCGCCGCTGATGGGAGGAGGTCCTGATAGAGCATGTCCAGACAGAGAGTGCTAGTGTTCGCACCGGGGATTATTCCATCTGACAAGCCCGTTCCGTACTACTTGCCGGAGTACCCGGATATTAGAGAAGGCGCGAGGTTGGCGCCAATTGCCCTCATCAAGCTGCAGGAGATGCTATGCGACAGACGTCGCCCAGATCGCGTAATCGCGTTGTGCACAAAGAAAGTGATGGAGGAAAGGCTCCCCAGCCTCAAGGCGGAGTTTCGCGAACTCGGCATTGATCTGCAGGAACAGGAGATCTCAGACGGGAAGACTGCCCCAGAAATCAGGAACATCGTCCGCGTGCTTCTTCAGAAAATCCCAAATGAATGCGACCTGATCCTCGATGTGACTCACGGTTTCCGCTCAGCTCAGATCGTGTTCTGCATCGCAGCGCAGTACCTGAGCTTCTTGCGCCCGAGTGTGCATATTGAGGGGCTTTACTATGGCATGATGAGCAGCAACAGGAACGGCCCCCCGGAACCCGCCCCTCTGATCAATCTGAACCTGTTCATTGAGCTGATGAACTGGGCGTATGCTGTGCGAGTATATCGCGACACCTATCTTCCGCAGAAGCTCGCGGACATGATCAAGGGGATAGAGGATGTATCTGGACAGACTGCTGCCATAGAAGGATCTCTTTCGCGGTTCTCCGATGCC
>ERZ795058.4524-NODE-4524-length-13423-cov-7.285233_pt1 | contig 13423 bp, 24 predicted proteins | sample MGYA00375142_ERZ795058 | MGnify/ENA primary metagenome ERZ795058 (study PRJEB30187, sample SAMN05720210) | activated sludge metagenome | isolation source: anaerobic digester from wastewater treatment plant | place: Japan | collected 2015-04-20 ...
CTCTCGAAGGAACCTTCGAGTAGTCGATGCTGCTGAACTGACCAGCAGACATCTGAGACTCTACGATACCAAGCTCCTTACGAGCAGCAGAAAGCATCTTACGATACTGCCTTGCACTCATTCCAAGCTTCTCTCTGATAAGCCTCGAACGCTTAGCGGTAGCTCGAGAAGAAGCATTCTCGCTTGGAAGCCACTTCGCAAGGGTGAGCGACTCGTAGTTCTCACCCAGGGACTTTATGGCCTCTGCGAGATAAGCTGAAGAGAACTCGATCATCGACTCGTCGAAGAACATGTCATCCCAGCGTCCGTAGAAAGGAATGTTAGAGAGATTTGCTCGAAGAATGGAAGGATAATTCCTCGCCAGCCAGCTGACGATCACACGGAACATGCGGCGCTCGCCCTGGCCTCCACGAATATCGCGCAGGTAGAAAAGCGCACGCATAGCGAGATTCCTATCCTCGGCGAATGCCTTAGAAAAGGACTTGATGATGTCGTGCTCGCTTCGCTCCCTGAAGGCACCTGCCTGAGAGAAGAAGTCGAGTACGCTGCTTCGAGTGCTGCGAAGCGTCACAGCATCATTTTCGGTGCGAGCATCTCGATTGAGATCGCTCTTCATTGCATTGATGAGAGTGTCGTCCATTTGATTACTCCTAGGCTCAAATCTGGTTACCTAAAGTGGTTGGATTGTTATGCTGTACGAGCCTGATATTGTTAATATAAGCGATAACGCTTACATTTGAACAACGAGATTAGAATCCGGTGAATAGCTCTTGAAAATATGCTGCAGTGGAAGCATACGCTGGTTGATTGTATCCCACTCCCACTGCTTCAGCTCATGCTGGTCAAGGCAGGTTACCATCAAGTTACGATTCACAGGACGATCTATGTAAGCATCGTCGGTGCGCATTGCCGCTGCCAGCAGTTCGATGTCTAGCTCTGCTACACGGAAAGACTTCTGCCACTCGTTATAGTGGTTCGACTCGTCCTTGCTCAAAAGCTTCGTGTCGGCCCGTCTGCTCATCGGTCCGTTACCGTGCCGCGTCTGATAGCTACGCATCACATAGAAAAGCTCAGGCTTGAGGACCTCTCTCGACTTCTCAAGCTTATCAAGCACCGCAAGCGCCGGCGAAGAGGTGCAGGTAGCCCACGTCGTGTGAGGATAGATGCCGTCATGCCTGTCAAGCAGGATGCCCTGATTTCCTTCGAAGATCAGGTAGCTGTAGTTGTCAACTATATCCTCGAGCTTGCAGATGGTGATAATGTAAGGCCTGTAGATCAAGCATTCGCTCGTAAACCTGTAGTCGTCTATCTTACTGGCTGCCTTTTTCCACCGCCTAAGCATGTGACGCTGCTTTGCTAGCTTTTCGTAGTAGTAGCGCACTCCATTAAGCTTCTCCATGAAGAGCCACTCATACTGCGTATCCACCATATTAAGGGTTACGTTAGCATTATTGCGTACTACCGTAGCACCGTAGCCTACTCCTGTCGATCCGTGCTGCAGCTTTCTCTCCGTAAGATGATTCCAAAGGATATCATACGGAGTAGTAAGCATAGCAAGCGGATGTACAGAAATGCGAAGATCCTTCATGAAACCTTTTTCACGAAGATCCATAGCTTCCTGCATCATAGCAGGAATGAAATGTGTCGTGTCCTTTGTATAGTAGGCCATTACGCCTCGAGCTACACAAGGACTGAAATTAGCATACATGTGACGCAGCCCGTCGACCTGCACCGTATGGCCTACCTGATGACCTGAAGAAGCACGAACTACCAGAGTTCGTGACTGATCTTCGGCTGTACGGCAGAGGTAGTCGACCGTAAGGCCCTTACCTGAGTCCCCAAAACCAAGATCAACTACGATTGCAGATCGAAGGGCTGATTTCACAGCATCATCTCCTCGTCGTCGGGCTTGTGATTCGCAGTGCCGGGAGCGCTTGCAAGCGTACCAAAGCTGTGCTTTACGTTGTCCAGCACAAGCTCGGCGATCTTCGGAGCAACGCCCTCGGCACCCTGAACTGTGACAATGTTCTGCCCTACGACCTGACGCCAGCTTCCCACCACGTCGTCGCGGAATCTGCCGTGCTCTACGTTGATGTGGAACGTGTGGTACTTGTTGCAGACTTCCTTGTAAAGGTCTTCCGAGGAAATCCTCGAGGCCTGCGACTCGGTCGTGTAGCGGGATATAATCTCACCGGGAATCTCAGGATTCAGCGGCTCGTCGCCGATGGTGATAAGAATACCCTTCTGACCGCGCTTCTCGAGGCAATCGATAGCCGTGTGCCTGCTGGCAAACAGCCACGCCATCGAGTAGGACTCCCAGCTATTGCCTCCGCCGCCGCCCTCGAGCCACGTAGTCGTGAGCCACTTGGTCAGCATCTCCGTAGAAGACTCGAACTGCCCTACCTGAAGCGGAGCAGCATCGCAGGAGTAGTCTCCAATCCCCATGAAGAGGATCTGAGGATCTTTGACTCGCTGGATGATAGCGTCCATCATCTTCGGGAAGTCTTCCCTGATGAGGCGCATCGGAATGTCGCCCATCGAACCGGTAACGTCGAGCGCTACGATGATAGCGACAGACTCAGGATGATCGGGGCCGTCCCTGGACTCGCGAATATTCGCTTCCTTCGGATCCATCTGAGGATCCATGCGCCTGCTCGTGAAGATCTGAGAGGCCGATGCCGTCTTGTAGCCCCGAGAGTCTGACATGGCCGAGTAGGCCATCGAGCTATAGAATCCGCCACCCATTAGATCTCACCTCCGAAGAGATAGGCGTACCGCTGCTTCGCGATGTCGAGCTTGATCTCGAGATTGCGAATCTTGACGCCGAGCTCCAAGTCCCTGGCGACGTAGTCCTTGGCGTTGAAGTCGGAGGCCAGTACGAGAGACGTCGCGTCAGTGGGAGACATGTCGAGCATGTTCTCCTGCTCCCTCTTCAGCTTCTTGACCTGAAGCTGGATGTCCTCGACCTCGCGCTTGTAGATGAGCATCGCATCTTCGCCGATCGCAGCTGCGCGATCGTCCCTGATCTTCGAGTTGTTCCTCTTCAGCGAAACGAGAAACGCGCCCGCCATGTCATTAGTATCCTCAGCCATCTTTGGCCTCCTTCTGTTGATGCGCTTAGTATAAGCCGGACCCTTGAGAGATTTTAACAAAAGAAAAGGGCTAGCGGTCGTGCTAGCCCTTTTATACAAGGCACATTAAAAAAGAACGCTGAATGCTTCTTGTCGTAGGGGTCATTCGACCCTACATCCTCGCTGAGTACAGCTTTTGTCTAGGGAACAGCTTGCTCGATGCTAGATCTGCAAACCGTCTTCCAATCTGATTTTGGAATGCTGTGTGCGTCTTTTTAGCTCTAGCAGGAATCGAACCCGCATGACCAATTTAGAAGATTGGCGTCCTCATCCGTTGAACGATAGAGCCATAATCGTACTGAGTTCTGGACTCGAACCAGAGGAGAAAGCCTTATGAGAGCTTCTCGCGACCCTTACAACTCAGCATCTAAGCCGCTACGTGGAATTGAACCACGATCTAATCCTTACCGAGGACTTGTAATAATCCATTATACGATAGCGGCATATTAGCCCAGGAGGGATTCGAACCCACAGCTGCTTTCGCACTTGGACCTGAACCAAGCGTGCCTACCAATTTCACCACTGGGCCTAGAATGAAGGATCTAAATAGTACCTCGCACCTTCTACGTAATGCATGCCGTTGCCGGTCCAGCCGTTAACGGTATGCACTAGCTTTACCTCTTTACTGTTCTCATCGACGTTCAAGACTTCGAAGTCCTGCTCAGCACTAACCTTCCTTCCTAGACCCTGCCATTTCTTAATAGTTCCCGGAGCTATTAAGAAATTCTTAATAGCTCCCGGAGGCTTCGGAAGACCCAATTCTGCTGCTTTGAGATACTGATTACTCCCTTTTCTCGTTTTCAATGCCTCGTAATATCTGTCAGTTTTCGCAGGAAGAACTTGTCGATTTTCATTCAACGAGCATAAGCGTTCGTGATTCCTAAGGCTATTAGCGTTCTTGCAGAATCGCTTACAATACCTGCATCCCATGCATACATGCTCCAGTGAATAAGCCTCCGGTCCGAGTCGAACGGACGACCTCCGCATTACAGGTGCGGCGCTCTGACCAGCTGAGCTAAGGAGGCAAGATAGCTCTATTGAGGCTTGAACTCAAGTCTCCAGCTTGAGAGGCTGGTATCCTAGCCAATTAGACGATAGAGCCATATGATGGGAGTGTACAGAGTTGAACTGCCTGTCCCGTATGCGGGCCGGACGAATTGAACGTCCCTGCACCAACTACCCTTTCAACACCTTATCAGAGTGAGGGGATACGCCCGCGTGCTTTACAAAATGCTGTCGACCCGTTCTTTTTTTTAAGTGCTCTTCGTATACTTTAGAGAATCGACTGTCGTAATCGAAGTCCAGCCATATGAACTTTAACCCTTTATCTTTGCAAAAAGTTTCAAGAGCTTTTCTCTTAAAAGGAATCGGTCTGCTGTAGCTATGACCTGAAGCAGCTGACCACCTCATTTTCACTTCAACTATTCCATACTGATGATCTTCGAAATTGGTGTAGAAAGGGAGTCGAACCCTCATTCAAAGCTCCACAGGCTTTTGTCCTACCGTTAGACGATCTACACATAGCGAAGCGAGGTTTTGAGCCTCCTAGACCTTCAGTCCTTTCGCTTAATAACTCTTCCTCGATACCATCGCTCGGGTATCTCAGAGCTTTTCTCTACTCGCTTAGTATCGGTACCGTTAGTAATCCACATCATCCCGAACATGCTATTTTTCTCGCCTTGCTGGTGCTTTCGCAACCGGCTCCACAGGCCGGCGTATTCAGCCGCTCTACCAACGTCACAGAGACACGGGTGGGATTTGAACCCACGTGGACGGACTTGCAAACCGCCGACTCGCCTCTTGTCTACCGCGCCTGGATTTACTTATATCTATTATACTCCACAATCTTTATTTTATTCTCTAAGCAATATTCTTTTATTTCTTTAAGAAGATCTTCATTAAAACCCAAACGGCTAATTGGGTTAGTATATCCTATATCACGATGAAAGGTTTGTATACCGTAGCCCATATGTTCATAGGGCTGTGAAGTAACTTGACTGATAGTCTCCTCTCTTGCCCAAAAATGAATGATAGTAACCCTATCTGGGTTGCCGACACCATCACATAAAATGTCTTGTACAGTAGTCATTTCAGCATTCCAGCTAGCACCTTATTTACCACTTTAGGATCTGCATCTTTAAGAACTTCTATTTCCTTAATAGCAGAAAGAATGTTCTTCATATTCTTCTTTACTCTTTCTTCTAGAGGAAAAGCAATAATCCCCTCAGCGATTGATAGAGCTATGGCAGCCTCACTCATTTGAGGTCCAAGGAACTTCTTGTATTCCTCAAGCTCAGCTTCATAAACTGAAGCGTCAGCGTTCTTTTGCTTCAGAAGTTCTATAGTGCCTTCCGTAGAAGCAATAAGGGAGCGCACTGCTGACCTTAAGTGCTCCTCAGTTACATCAACCAGCTCCTTCTTAGCGAGCTTCGAAGCACCGTCGAGAATCATATTCAGCGCAAGATGCCTCTCAGGATTCGTCAGCCTGATCTGCGTCTTCTCTTTAAGCAATTCCTTGTAGCTTTTCATTTGTGATACCTCTCTTGCTCCACTAGGGATCGAACCTAGATCTTCGGTTCCAGAGACCGACGTGATAGCCATTATACTATAGAGCATACCATAGCTTGGAATTGAACCAAGGTCCTAGGCTTCTATGCCCTGCACTACCGTTGTGCTACTACGATCCAGCGTCACCATCAATGAACGCTGTAAACTTCACTTTCACCTTTCCAGTCTCCTACTTGTTGGGTCCGGAGGGATTCGAACCCTCACCTCACTGGTTAAAAGCCAGTTGCTATAACCAACTTAGCTACGGACCCGAAAAGCTTCCTATCCGAATTGAACGGATGACCCTCGCATTACGAGTGCGGCACTCTACCAGCTGAGCTAAGGAAGCATTTTGACCCTGCGAGGAATTGAACCTCGACCTTCAGCTTAGGAGGCTAATGTTCTATCCGTTAAACTACGGGGCCATGGTTGGGTTTACTGGGATTCGAACCCAGGTCTCACTGGTTAAGAGCCAGTTGCTTTGGCCGCTAAGCGATAAACCCGAATACTGATTATCTATGTACTATTTTACCTACTACAGTTTCTGCCTCTCCACGTAGTCGACGCGTCGACCGTCCTTACCCTGTATCGTAATAATTACGCCATTCGCTACCGGCTTCAGCTCGATAGTCATTTAGATCCTCCTAGTTGATCACGACGGGAGTCGAACCCGTATCAGAACCTTCGCAGAGTCCTATGCTATCCATTACACTACGCGATCGATTGAGAGCGACAGGGCTCGAACCTGCATCATCCACTTACAGTTACTGGTTTCGAAGACCAGGCTGATACGCTCCCGTTATGCATAACGCTCTCATATCCAGAGCTCGTCGCTTATTCTCCTTCTCTCCATCTCGTACTCGACGACGTCGTCGAGGAGCTTCCTCTTTAACCAACGCCAAAATCTCTTCATACGGGTGGTACAGGATTCGAACCTGTGCGCCCTTTGACAGACGACGGATTAGCAATCCGTTAGAATAACCGCTCTCTCAACCACCCAAGTTCGGAACAACGCAGGTTCGAACTGCATAGCAAGCTACCATCCGCCTTCCAAGCGGCGCCGGTACGCCCTCCCGGTTGTTTGTTCCAATATAACACAGAGGCAGAAGGATTTGAACCTTCAAGGCACAAGTCCACTGGTTTTCGAAACCAGCGCCTTTTGCTCCGCGCGTCTACTTTTTCCAATAAGCACAGCCTGACTTCGTGTAGCAATCATCGTACTTGTGTGCCATCCTAGCCTCCTTCAGTTTAAGGACTGAAGAAAGCCTCACGGTAGCGATGATATCGCTTCATTAGCACTACTCCTTGATTGGACGAGGAGGAATCGAACCTCCGCTACGACTTCCCAAAAGTGTTGTTGTGTTGCAGTTTAAGCCCTTGTCAGGACTCGTTTCTAATGTGCTGCCACTACACTATCCCGCTATAGCTCCGCCCGAATTCGAATCGGGAATCTCAACGCGTGAAAGGCGTGCGTGATAGTCCATTTCCACTACGGAGCCGCGTCATATAACTTTTCTATGTTAGTACCATACTTAGCAGTCACATACTCAAACTCCTGAGCAAGGTCCTCTCTGTATAGCACATTTATTTTGTAACCGTTGGCTACAGCTTACCTCTTTGGAGACAATTTCACGCAAGGGCTGCTACCTTGAACGCTACTTTACGATTGCCGTCGGTGCGCTTGAGGCTGCGGCAACAGCCCACTAGACACATCTCCTCTTCGAGCCGTGCAGGTAACGATCCTGCCTAGTCTCTATAAGTACAGTGCAGGATTTGAACCTGCGTTGAAGTTTCCTTGGAAGGTTAACAGCCTTCTGCCATCGACCACTCGGCCAACTGTACAATTCAATTTATATCAATGCCTAGATCTTTAAGATCTTGTTCTTTTAGAACAATTAGTGTCGCTGGAAACTGCGACCATTTCGCTCTATCCTTTTCAGTTTCATATCCTTTAATCTCCACGAATTCCTTTGTAGCTACTAGATAAAAATCTGGGGTATACCACCTGGGCTTACCTTCAAGTACGTACGAGAATCGATCCTTCGGGCGTGTCCATTCTATGTGATGCTCATCCAAATAGCGAGCATATTCTAGCTCCCACTTTCCGTGCAAGTCAACTCCATTATAGTTAATATGCATCTTCTTAGCTAAAGAAGTATGCCATGTTCCTTCTGCAACCTTCTTTTGAATAGTTTTAGATATCTTCCTTCCATTCTCTTTATGCCACTCTTCTGTTCTTAGAAGATTCCTTCGTCGCAGTTTGTCTCTTGTCTCCTCAGACACAATCGGATCCGGAAGCCCTAAAGCTCTTGCCTTTGTATACTGATTTTCCCCATAACCCCCTTTAGGAAACTCTGAACTCTCAAAATAGGAAACTTGTCTATTTGGATTTAGTTTACAGAGTCTTTCGTGGTTTCGAAGACTATTAGGGTTCTTACACTCTCGCTCACAGTATCTACAATTGTTCATATATAGTTAGTTGTCCACAACAGCCCGGACCCTCACCATGACGGGCCTACGACTCAACTAGCTTAAAGCTTATACAAACTAGTAACCTCTTCGCCTTCGAAGATCAGGAAGCCTCCTGGAATCTCCAAATCCGAAGGATCGTCGTATCCGAGACCTTCGCAGATCTCGGCCAGCTCGTCCATGTCTGGATTGGTGATAGATGCACTAGCTACATCTGGCTCACCGTAATCCAGCGGAATGTTAAGCATCTCGCCAGATTGGAGACCCTTTGGAAACTTACGAGAAAGCTCCTCGAGCGCTTCTCCATTGACTTCCTGAAAGACTTCTGCCTCCGAAGCCAACGCGTTAATCACTTCACGTATAGATGCTTGCATATGCTCCCCTTTCTCAGATCTTACGAGGTGAAGGACTCGAACCTTCGGTAATGCCACTTTGTAAGAGTGGAGTCGTCGCCGCTGGACCAACCTCGCATAAACAAAAGCTTGTCCTCGACAAAGACGCCGGCTACCAAAACGAACTCAAGCCTCGCAGCAGTACTTCCGCTAGGCACGTCAGTGTCGTTCTAGTAAGAGTGCTAATCATAGACTAGCATCTCAAAGCTTTTTATGGAGCCGACGCGACTTGAACGCGCAGTGACTTTCGTCGCCAGCTTGCAAAGCTGGTGCCTTACCATTAGACTACGGCCCCATATTTATTATCCCACTCAGCTATCCTGCGCTGCAGCTCTTCTAGGGATATGCTGCAATCTGTACCTTTCTTGAAATTATCTGAATGAATCAAAAGCTTGCAATTCGCTGGATGGCTTATAATTGAAGGATCAATGTTATTTCTCCATCCGTAGTCAACTGAAACCATGTGATCTCTTGATACTCCTGATCCGTCCCTTCTGCCAATTGGGGTACCAGGCCGTCCCATGCCTCTACCGATTGGACTACAGCGCCTTGCTAGCCTCCTCGGCCATCCGAAGAGACATCTCACGATCCTCGGCCTTCTCGGTGAGAATCTTCTCGTCATCTTCGATGAAATTCGTCAGCAGAAGCTCGACGCTTCCTTCCCTGAAATCGTCGCTCTTCAGGACACCGTCGATGTTGAAGCGATCGCTATCGGAAAGATTCCGCCACTTAGCGATGCTCCAGTCGCCCTTCTTGACAGCGACCGGCTCGTTCCTGCTGAGCGAACCCCAGCTGTAGCCGCGCTGCTTGAGCCACTCCGTAGCATCAGCCAGCGCTCCGAAAGTACCATGAGCCGGAAACACCTTCTTGAACATCTGCTTGCTCCTTCTTACACATATAATATAAGGAGAAGGAAGTGTAGCTCAAAAAAAGCCAAGGCGTTTGCCTTGGCTCTATCAAGGCTTTCCAAAATACGTTAGAGGGAATCCTTCATCGCAACTACGACGCGGTCGAGCTGACTGACGATATCGTCGTACTCGCCGGCGAGCTCAGGATTTTCAGACCCTAAGTTCTCGAGCACCTTGGCGAAGAAATAACCAACGGCCATCGGCAGAGCGGCGTCGTACATATCCAACCCGTACTCTTCCTGAAGCTCGTCGGCTGACGCAATGATTGGGCGTCCTACCATCTTTGCGACCTTCGACGCTAGTGCGTCGAGCGGATCCTGATATACATCGGACATTGTGAATTCTCCTTCTAGAAATAATTAGTGGGGCTTATTTCTAGAAGCTATTTCGGAGCGTCGCTCAGCATGCGACTTCCTCGAACGTCTCGAAGCTTCGAAGCTCTTGCCGCTCACAGTACCGTTGTGCATTCCCTTGTAAGGCTTCTCCTTGTCCTTGGCCTTCTGCTTGATAGCCTCGACCTTCTCGGGCGCAACAATCGAATCACTCATTTGTGTGTTTTCTCCTTCTCTCCTAATATAAAGGAATTTCTACTACTCTTTAACAACAAATTCACGTAAGGAGCACCACGACGGAATGCTACCATCCTTCGGAAGCTCCTTCATCTTCTCTATATCGAAGTTGCACATACGACGGCTGTCAGAAAAGAATTCCCAGAACTTGCAGTCAGCCTCGCAGCACTCGATAGTAAAAGGCACTAAGACTTTCATGCTTTTAGCCTCCCTGTGGTGTCGATCACTCCCTCGTCGTAGCCTGCACTCCAGGCACGAGTCCTTATACTGACTAGGAGATTACAAAGAGCGCGACCCTGCTAAGCACTTAGCTTCGTGCAGTATCTGCTTATCTTCCTCAGAAAGATAAGCGGCGCTTACGATCTTCTCGACCGAGATCATGACTAGTTCTCTATCCTGCCGAAGAAGTAGCGCGACTTAAACCAGCGAAGGAAACTCTGAATGCCCAGAGTAGAGAAAACTCCCATCGCGAAACTGAGCCCGAAGAGGACGAAAAGCCGCTGAACTAGTGTCATTTGTTACTCCTTACGTATATAATATAAGGAATCTTTTCAGAAATTAAAAAACTTTTCCTAGGAATAGGAATTCGCAATTATGTGCAATCGCTTCTTCGGGCTTTCGGTGAGTGCCGTTGGGCTTGATTTTGAAGGAAAGGCTCATAGAAGCGCCGCATTCAGGACACTTCACCTGAAGATTGAGAGCTATAATCTCCGAAGCTTCGAAGCGATCGACGCAGCCGCAATTTAAGCACTTGAGAAGGTATGCGGCTCTCATTTACGTACCACGTGCTCCCTAGTTTCAAACACAGTACGCGCGTTACGCATTGCGTCGGAGAGTTCAGCTTTTAATTCTTCGTCTTCTGTGGAATTGAATAGGTCTCTTGCTTTACGGAACCAAGCAAGAAGGCGGGGTGTAGGCATATTTTGCAATTGTTCGAGACCAGGCTTAGAAAGCATTTTAGCCTCTCAAGATATCGGTAAGAACTTCTTTAGCTTCTGAAAGCTTCAAGTGTAGATGTGTTTGAAGAGCTTCAAGCGTGTCTTGCCTGCCTGCTTTAAGCTCTTTCATTACGGAAACTATCTCGCCAGCAACGCGATCGACATTCTCTGTCGTGACTGTGCCTAGCCCGGTAAGAATACGCGTTATCTCTTCATCATCAGCTTTTGAGACATCGACATCTTCACTACCGAGCAAGGCCTGAATAGCTTCTTCTTTATTCTGCCGGTCCGCGATTGGGTTATCCTTATTCGCGGAAAATAGATTTTCATTCATAAATACTCCTCAGCTAGTTAGTAGCTCCCCTTCCTTAAAATCTACGAAGCGGACTTCGAAGCCGCCCTGCAAAGTACCTGGGATAGGTACCATGTCGTTTGAATTACGAACAACTTCAGCTTTCTCGTCGAAAAGCCCAAGAGCTTCCTGCTGAAGCTCGGCGACGATCGTGTTGTAGTTGAAACTTAGCGTTTTCCTATTAAGGAGAACGTGGTAGCCAGAATGAGTGCGAATGACGTAGACCTGGACACCTCGAGCAGCTAGCTCTCTTCGAAGTTTTGTCATCGCGTATAGAGAGAACTGCTCATCAGGAGCATCGATATCGATGTCCACGTAAGTGCGGGTACCGCGAGCTCGCTGGTAGCAGTTCATTAGGATGGTATCCATCCCTCTGAGGCTCTCTGCAGCTTCCTTGTCGTTTCCGAGATTGAAAAGGAGCTCGTTGGACTTCGAGTAAAATTCCTTTAGCGCACTCTTAGCACTACTGTTGTTGATGTTGGCGTAGCAGAGAAGGCACTTCGAAGGAAGCTCATGACCTCCTCGACTGTACCACGGATGCTCGTAGCTTCGAAGCGTTCGAAGATAGTGAAAGAACTCATCCGATTTTACGATCTTTCCGCCCATCATTTCTGATCTACCGAGATCGTACGAGATACGCTCTTCTGGTGTCAGGTATTTATTCCTTGCTGACATCGAAACGAAATGCACCTCGTCGTTCTGCAGAGGTGGAAGAATACTATGAAACCTCTCCACCTCTTTTTCGTCATATATTAGCTGCATTTTTACGCTCCTCAAGGAGAGCATAGTTCTGCATAGCTAACCTTCATTTCAGTGATTTCTGAATCAAGGTGCGCTAAGCTGCTCTCCAGCTCTTTCGAAGGCTGCTCTTGCCAAAGAGCGACCGTGTTGTTGAATTTTCCGACGCGAAGTTCGAGGCGCTCCTGCATATCAGACACGAGCGCCGGGAGCATGTCAATTATCACTTGAGCTCCTTAAGGTAGTCGACGATCTTGCCGATCTCCTTTTTCGGAATTACGGCGACGATCCCCTTGTTCGCGGCGCCAGCGAGCTGCACCTTCACTTCACCTTCCGTGTCGTTGAAGAATACGAGCTCGCCCTGCGTAGTAGCCACCTTAACAGTCTTTTCACGTTTAGCCATTTGTAGTGCTCCTTATACAAATAATATAAGAAAAATCCAGGCTATTCAAAGAATTATCTGGGTGGCGGAACCTCTGCATCCGGAACTCTCTTCTATGCTGCCGGTTGAATCGAGACCAACGACTTCCGCGAAGAGAGGCTCTTCTGGATTCGGCATTTTGCCTAGGTTGTACCAGTACCATTCCCCCACCCCATCAAACGCGGCGGTCACCCAGCCGTCTTGGAGGCGCGTGGTTGGGGTTCCCCGGGTGCATTTCAGCGGCCTGTCACTTAGTATAGCGTACACCATAGACCGGGTGTAGTGTGCCCCCGAAGCGATTGTCAAAGACCTCGCGGCGTCTGCGTCTGCGGACTCAAGCTTAGGACCTATCCATTTATACCAATGCCCTTTTTTGAAAGGTTCATCGTTTGGTTTTGGAATCAAATTGAGTCCTGCATGCTTTGACACTTTTCGGAAGTACGATGCATAATAGGCGCGTAAGGGCGATCCTGGAGCCTGGCCTTCGAAGGCCAGGTACACTAGCCTTGCTTCCGGGGAGCTGTTCAAATCTACAGCAGAGTATGTAATTGTGAGAATAAGGTCTGCTGAGATGCTTCGCAGCTCTTCAAGTACCTGCGGACCCACAACAGCGTCGGGCATGAGTTCTAGCCTATCTCCTACTAACCAGCCTAATGGATCGTCGTCTCTAAACTTAAGCTTAGGTGGTGGAGTAGCTTCGACGGTAGAAGAGTAGAATAGCTTGTAGTCCTTGAGAGCCGGATCAATCTCCAGTGTTTTTGGTAGAAGAAAGGCTAAGTCGTCGCCCGGTCGACGATGCGCAAATACGACGTTGGCGTTCGACGACGCGCGCTCAATATACAACGGGTGTCTTCCAAGCTTCAGGATGCTGCTAGACCTGGAGGAGCCTATAATATAGGTCTCTATCCAATCCGTGTTTTGCGGACCGGTGTAGTAGTACCACCTGCCTTCTTTGAAC
>ERZ795058.4547-NODE-4547-length-13379-cov-4.034149_pt1 | contig 13379 bp, 14 predicted proteins | sample MGYA00375142_ERZ795058 | MGnify/ENA primary metagenome ERZ795058 (study PRJEB30187, sample SAMN05720210) | activated sludge metagenome | isolation source: anaerobic digester from wastewater treatment plant | place: Japan | collected 2015-04-20 ...
AAGATTTTTCTCAAAAAAAAGATATGCATATGATAATAATATGTGGAAGATATGAAGGATTTGACCAAAGAGTACATGATTATTTAATAGATTATGAGTTTTCAATAGGGGAATATATATTAGCTGGAGGAGAGCTTCCTGCTCTAGTATTTATAGAGGGAGTAACAAGACTTGTCCCAGGAGTACTGGGTAATGAACTTTCTTTAGAAGAAGAGACATTTGTAAATGGGGAAACAGATCATCCTCAGTATACCAAACCAGAAAGTTTTAATGATTGGACTGTACCAAAAGCACTTCTTTCAGGTAACCATCAGGAGATTAAGGAATACAGACAGAAGCATAAGAAGATGGTATAATGAAGTCTGCTTGAAAGATTTTTTAACTACCACCCAATGTTTTAATTAAGCTAAATGATTAAATGACTGAAAAAATTGTACTAACAAAATCAAAAATTAAACAACTTGAAAAAGAGCTTAAGGCTTTAGAGAAGAAAAGAAAGAAAGCACATTCTGAATCTTTAGAGGAGGCTAGGATGAGTGATATGAGTGAAGAAACAGATAGTATTAATGCTGTTATGGTAGAGTTAGCAAATGTAGATCAGAGAATTAGTGAGATCAAAGGAATATTGGAAAACTCTGTGGAAATGGGCAAAGAGGACTGTTCTGTAGGTAATGTAGGAATTGGAAGTATAGTGAAGCTTAGTATTAAGGATAAAACGGCAACATATACAATAGTTTCAGAAGTAGAGGCTAATCCTACAGAGAACAAAATCTCTGATAAATCCCCATTAGGAAAAGCATTATCCAATGCAAAGGTAGGTGATACTATTAAAGTAAGAGTAGGCTTAAGAAGAATAATGTATGAGGTTTTGGAGATATCCTGTTAAGAAATATATTGTTTAAGCTCTTCTATCTTAACTCTTTCTTGTTTCATACTATCTCTTTCTCGAACGGTAACAGTGTTGTCTTCTAGAGAATCATAATCTACAGTAATACAGTAAGGAGTCCCTATCTCATCCTGATATCTGTACCGCTTCCCAATATTTCCTCTACTATCCCACACAACCTTTTCTTTTTGTGAGAGAGAATCAAAAATCTCCCTAGCCTTTTTAACCAATTCAGGCTTGTTAGAGACAAGAGGAAAGATAGCTGCTTTGTATGCTGCAATATCTTTATGTATTCTTAAGAGTGTTCTTTTGTTCCCTTCTCCTAAGTCTTCTTCTTCATATCCGTCAAAGAGTATCATTAACAATGTTCTGTCTACACCTCCTGAAGTTTCAACGATAGAGGGGATATATCTCTCACCACTTGCCGGATCTGTATATGATAGATCTTTCCCAGAATATTTACTGTGCTGAGTAAGATCGTAATCGCCTCTCCAATGAATTCCTTCATTTTCAGCCCAACCCCATGGAGCATTATATTCTATGTCATAAGCATCCTTTGCATAGAAAACTAGTTGATTCTTAGGATGTTGTCTAAATCTTAAGTTCTCCTTTTTGTTGTAAAGATTCTCATAGAAGTTCATCCTTTCTGTTTTCCAATACTCAAACCACTTTGGCATCTCATCAGCATGTACAAAGAATTGCATATCCCACTGTTCAAACTCTCTACTTCTGTAAGTTAATCTCTGAGGAGTTATTTCGTTTCTAAAAGCTTTTCCTATCTGTGCAATACCAAAAGGGATAACCTGTCTTGTACTATCTACAACATTCTTAAAATCAAGATATATGTTTTGACATGCTTCCCCTCTTAAATATGCCTTAATCTTTGTATTCTCTATCACACCTACCTCAGTCTCAAAAAGGAGGTTATACATTCTAGGTTCTGTAAATTCCTTGTTTCCGCAATTAGGACGTATATCTTTTATCTCATCAACTCTATATCTCTGATGACACTTCTTACACTCCATAACCTCATCACCGAAACTTTCAACATGGCCAGAAGCCTCCCAAACCTTAGGATGTGTAATTATTGTTCCATCTATCCCAACCACATTCTCTCTCCTATCTACCATTTCTTTCCACCAATATCTCTTAAGATTATTTTTCATTTCAACACCAACAGGTCCATAATCATAGAATCCAGCAATTCCTCCATATATTTCAGAGTTTGGATAGATAATTCCTCTCCTTTTAGCTAATGATGTTACTTTATCTAATAGATCCATGTTTGACATATTCAAATTATATATTAACCCCTCGCTCTTTACTACTATTTTTGTTACCAAAAAGCTGAGATTCTACTTCCTCTCTGTCCTCCTCTGTTAGTAACTTAATTCCTTCTTGCGTATATATCCTTTCTTTCTCTACAGGGTCTAAGGATAGGGATTCCTCAAAAAGATTTAAGATTATTTTAACATCATCATCTCCAGCTAATCTATTTATCGAAACCTTCCTACACTTCTCATTGCAACAGCGATGTACTAACATTAATTCTCCAACTCTTTCTCCTCCATACTTGTTAGCTGCTTCTTTTTTAAATGTTAAACCTATTGGTTTCATTTTGCTTTTACACAGAGATTTTCTGTCTCCTGATTTGTTTAAGTCCACATGCTTTGAATACAAACAAACAGGACAGTGGTTTCTGTGCCTTGTTCCAATATGCTCACTTTCTTCAACAGAAGCTTTACAATTAAGACAAGTAAAATCATTCTTTTTTTTACTTCTAAAGTGTTTCTGTCTTAAAAGAGTAACCTCCATTTCTTCTTTTAGAAAAATTACATATGATTTGAATCATATCTTTCCTTTTCATGTTAGTCAATTCTTACATATATCATATGATATAATGGAGCTAATTAATTGATTAAAAGAAAGAATGCAAGAGAACCTTAAAAGTGATCTCATTGGTCAAAGAGAAGTAAGAATAGAAAAACTAAAAGAATTAAGGAAATTAGGAATTAACCCATATCCTGCACATTCAAACAAAGAGTATTCTAATGACAAGATTTTAGAGAACTTTGAAGAGTTTGAAGGAAAAGTAGTTACGCTAACAGGAAGAATCATATCTTGGAGAGAGCATGGGAAATTAATATTCGCAGACATCAGAGATCAGGGAGGAGATATTCAGGTAATGATTAAGAGCAATGAAATAGAGGAAGATTTAAAAAATGGATACCTTGGTTCAGAGCATCTATCTCTTTTAGATTTAGCAGATTTTATAGAAGTAAAAGGAGCTATTGGTAAAAGTAAAACAGGACAGATATCAATAATGGCGAAAAACATTAAATTACTTGCTAAAGCTTTAAGACCTATCCCTAGAAAATTAAAGAACAAAGAACAACAGTTTAGAAGAAGATATTTAGATTTAATAATCAATAGGAATACGTTTGAGATGTTTGAAAGAAAATCTAAATTCTGGGAAATACAAAGAGCGTTTATGCAAGAGAAAGGCTTCATGGAAGTAGAGGTCCCTATTCTAGAATATGTTACAGGAGGTGCAGATGCCGCTCCTTTTGTTACGCATCACAATGCTCTTAATCAAGATTTTTACTTAAGGATTTCAACAGAACTGTATCAGAAGAGATTGGTAGGAGCAGGATATGAAAAGATTTTTGTTCTTGGTCCTAATTTTAGAAACGAGGGAATAGATGATGAGCATTTACAAGAGTATTATCAGTTTGAATGGTATTGGGCATATGCAGATTTTAGAGATAACATGGAATTAGTAAGAGAAATGTTCCTGTATATAGCGAATGAACTTTATGGCAAAACAAAATTTACAACAAGAGGTCATACATTTGATTTAACAGATGAGTGGAAAGAGTTAGACTATACAAGTTTAATAAAGGGAAGGTTTGACGTAGATATCTTTAAGGATAGTGATGAGAAAATATTAAAGGTCGTAGAGCAGAATAATATAGAATTAGATGGTGCAACTAATAGAAACAGGTTGATAGATAACCTCTGGAAAATAGCTAGAGCAGAGATATCAGGTCCAGCATTTCTAATTAATCAACCCAAATTTATTTCTCCATTAGCAAAAGCACATGAAGGTGATGATGAGTTAACAGAAAGGTTTCAAATAATAATAGCAGGGAGCGAATTAGGGAATGGTTACTCTGAGATAAATAATCCTTTAGATCAACTAGATAGATTTTTAGAACAACAGGCTTTAAGAGACGAGGGAGACGAAGAGGCTCATATGTTAGATATAGATTTTGTAGAAATGTTGGAATATGGAATGCCTCCTACAAGTGGATATGCTCATAGTGAAAGATTATTCTGGTTTATGGAAGATGTAACAGCAAGAGAGGGGACCTTTTTTCCTCAGATGAGATATGAAATAGATAGAACTACAAAAAGGATTTATGGAGATAGGATTGATTTTGGGAAAACAGAGAAGAAAAAACAACTTAAGTAAAGCAAAAACATTACTCTTTTGACTACTCATAATCTCTTGTTATAAGATAGCCACATGGTTGGGGAAGCTTCATCCTTGGAAGACAAGGATTTAATTGAAAATGGAATCAAAGAGGTTGTGTGGAATTGGGTAGAAGTTGACCCATACAATGTTATCCTTGCGAGTAATATTAGAGAGATAGAGACAGAGCCAATGATGGAGTTGGCAATGAGTATAAATGAGATTGGACAATTGCAGCCTTGCATTGGTGATATTGTTGAGATAGAAGGAGAAAAATTCGTTAGAGTAATAGCAGGACAACACAGATATTATGCTATAAAACATCTCTGTGATTCAGGCTTCCTTCGAAAGATTATCATAAGAATAGCAGATAGAGAATTAAGTAATGAAGAAATTCTCTCAATTCAAATGTCTGAAAATTTACAGAACAAAATGACACCTGAGCAGGATGCTAAAATAATCCATTCTTTTTGGCAAAGCAGTAAAGAAATATATGGGAAGGAGAACATCACAATTGCATGGTTAGCAAGGAGAATGGGAAGGTCTCCTAAAAAGGTTAGTGATTCAATAAAGTATGTTGAAGGATTATCTCCAAAAGTCCAAGAGATGGTAAGTGGAGGAGTACTCCCATACTCTACAGCCCTTCTTTTGAGTAAGCTAGACAAAAAAGAAGATTCTACTAGTGGAGAAGATTACTATTCTGAACAGGTAAGAACAGCAGTATTTTTAATCTCTAAAAAGTATTCAACTAAACAAGCAGAAACATATCTAAAACGGAAAGCAAATGAAAAGAATTTGGCTGGTCCTCTTTTTGGAGATGAGGTATGGAAGGAAATTAAAACAAATGGACATATAATTGCAATAAGGGATCAATCATCCAGAGAAGGTAGGGCAGCTATCGGTTGGTTTGATAGGATGTTTAAGACAGTATCAATGCTAGATGATCCAGCAAAAGTAAAGTTTACAAAAGCCATCGTAAATGCCGTTGAAGAGACAGGATTGGCTCGCGAACAGTTCTATGCTGAACTAGAACAGCTAGGTGTAAAATTCGAGTAATAGTGAATATTTTGATAATATTTATACATGGATTCTGTAAAAGATATCCTTAAAGATATTAAAAAAGAGAGAGAGCTTAAAAAAAAGAAACCTTTTGAGCAGGAACAGCTTTTTGATATAGATAAGTTAGAGACAAATCCTAAAAAGATTTTTGGAGATAAATATAAATACATATCCAAAGAGTATCAAGTCTATGGACTTAGACTATCGTCCCAGTTAGGGGGTAGAAAAAGAGCAACAATGTATATTAAGTGGGCAAAAGAGAAACCTAGAGCAATTCTAGAAACAGCTTTAAGATTTACAACAGATTACCCAAATGCCAAGGACAAGAGCAGAATCTTTATGTGGAAAGTAAAAGAGTTAGAAAAAGAGTATGCTGAGAAGAAAGAGAATGTTAAGAAGGAACAACTTCATTAATTGCTGTTAACACACAATCTAAAACCTCCTGTACATTACTTGCAGGAATTTTCGTAGCTGCCGAGTATTTATGTCCACCTCCATTTAACTTCTTTGCTATTACTTCTACATCCTGATAACCTTTTGTACTTCTGAATGATACAGACCATTTCTCATCATCACTAAACATAGGTTTTACTATAAAGCCCCAGTGTACTCCCTGTATGTATCTTAGGTATTTGTCTTTTAGAAAAGCAAAGGCTTCATTTACCTCCTGTTTCTGAAATCCTTTCTCTTGAATTATCTCTTTTGAGATATACATGTATGATGCATCACCCACTATTGTCAAAGTCTTTAAATATTCAATAATTACACCATTGGCCTCTCTTGGAAATTTCTTACTTTTGTATTCAAACTCTTCAATATCAACTCTGTATATCTCCATTACCTCAGCAAAGATACGTAAAGTATCTGGTGTAGTGAGATCAAACATAAATCTTCCAGTATCTGAAAGAATTCCATACTGCACCAGTGTCGCTATATTTTCGTCTACCTTAAATTTTTTACCAAACAATTTCTTTAAGGTTACATAAGCTTGTTCTGTAGCAGAACTTCTCATCTCATTTACGGTATGAGTGTTAGGTGAAGGGGGAATATCTGTTTTGTGATGATCTATAAAAAATACAGGAACTAAAGTGTTTTCAATAGTATCCTCATTCTCTAGGCAAAGTCTCCACTCTCCAGCATCTGTAACAATAATCAAATCTTCATTCTCTGGTTCTATCTTTTCATCCTCTTTCACAATCTGTATCCTTTTCATATGAGGTAATTTAATATTAGGATACTGTCTAGCTTTTACAACAATATTTTTGTTAGGAAATATTTCACTTAAACCTCTTTCTACTATCATCATGCTACAGAATGCATCTAAATCAGGTCCTTTGTGTGATAGGATTAATATGTTTTTAGCTTTTTGTATTTCTTTTTTTAATAATCGTTCTTCTTTTTGCATTGCTTGATAATACCAAGAATGCAGAATATAATACAATAATTTGTATAAATTAAAGAGTCGTTAATATGATAGATGTAAAAAGGATTGTAGAGGACAAGGATAATGTAGAAAAGGGATTGTTAAAGAGACTTTCTTCCAAGGAGTTCAATCTAGATGAAATAGTAGATCTGTATGAGAGAAAAAAGGATTTACAAACAGAGTATGATACCAAAAGGGCTGGACAGAAAGAATTTAATGACAGAATGGCTAGTATGGATAAAGGGGAAGGGGAATATACGAAACTTCTGGAGAGTTTAAAAGAAAAGGCACAAGAGATTAAAGAGGTAGAACAGAAATTGAAAAGTACAGAACAAGAATTAAGAGCTAAACTAGAAGTACTTCCTAATATCCCAGATGAGGACGTGGTCGCAGGAGGAAAGGAAAAGAATGAAGTAGTAAAAGAATTTGGACAAAAGCCAGAATATGGATTTGAAATTAAGGATCATGTTCAACTAGGAACTGATTTGGATATACTAGATTTTCAAAGAGCTACTAAAATTTCAGGGAATAATTTCAGTATATACAAAGGCTTAGGAGCTAGGTTAGAGTGGGCATTAATCAACTATTTTGTAGAGTATCATGTACAGGAAGGATACCAGATGATAATTCCTCCCAATCTTGTTACAAGAGAATCCGCATATACAGCAGGGCAATTACCTAAGTTTGAGGATGATGTGTACTGGACAAAAGATGGCGCATGTTTAATACCAACTGCAGAGACAGTATTAACAAATATTTACAGAGATGAAGTGTTGGATGAAGAAGAGTTGCCAAAGAAATTTTTTGCATATACCCCTTGTTACAGAAAGGAAGCAGGGAGTTACAGAGCAAATGAAAAGGGGTTGATTAGAATGCATCAATTTAACAAGGTAGAGATATATCAGTTTGTAAAGGAAGAGGATTCAGCTACAGTATTGGAGGAACTTGTAAAGAGAGCTGAAGTTCTAGTAGAAGGCTTAGGTTTACATTACAGAACTGTTAAGTTAGCGGCAGGAGATTGTGCAGCAGGAGCAGCTAAAACATACGATATTGAAGTATATCTTCCTTCCATACAGCAATACTATGAAGTGAGTTCAGCTTCTAATGTAAGAGAGTATCAAGCCAGAAGAGGGAATATGAGATACAAACCTAAAGATGGATCTAAGCTTAAATATCTCCATACTTTAAATGCTTCAGGTCTTGCTACTAGCAGGTTGATGGTTGCTTTACTTGAAACATATCAGCAAGAAGATGGAAGTATATTAGTTCCTGAGATTTTAAGAAAATATATAGGAGTAGATAAGATAACGAAATAGAGAAATGAGTTTTTTCTTGGGAATATTTCCTACTAAAGAGGCATCAGATAAAATACAGGTAGTTACTGATAAAATGGTTCCAGTGTTTGAAGGTTTTGGTATCCCCGTTAGATGGAGTAAGGTAGAAAATTTTCATATATCCCTCATCTATTTTGGGGAGAAGCTTCCTTTTTACAAAAAACTATACTTTAAGTATAGATTAAATAATTTCCTGTTGAGAAAGTTTAAAATTAAATTTAATACGGTTAAATTAGGAATATCTAGAAGGTACAAAGAATTAATATATCTTGATTTACTAGAAGGAGGAGATGAGATGAGAAAATTGTTTTTAGAACTAGAACAAGTTCTTAAAACTAGGAATGAAGGGAATTTTACTCCTCATTTAACTTTAGGTAGAGTTAGTAAAGATTTGACTAACCAAGAGTATTCAAATATATGTAGAGATTTGCAAACAGTATCTAAGGGTTTGGCAGTAGAGGATATAGAGTTTGTTGTAGATGAAATAAAGTTGATAAAGAGTATAGAGGGGAATTATGAAGTTTTAATGAGTTTTACAGACTCCTCTAGTATTAGGTTGTAATTACTACTCCATAGTGCATCTTTATGTTTTCTGAACCATGTTCTTTGTCTTTTTGCATATTTACAAGTATTTTTAATGATTTCTTCCTCTACTTCCTTTAATGATTTCTTTCCTTTGAAATATTCATCAAATTCCTGATATCCAATTGTTTTAAGAGCAAGGTGTTTTCCTAAGTTCTCTTTTCTGATTTCTGTGTTTTCTTCAACTAATCCTTCTTCTATCATTCTCTTAACTCTTTCCTCTATCTTCTTGTTTAATTCGTCTCTTGGGAGATCAAGAACAAAATATTTGTGAGTTAATTCTTTTCCTCTTTGTTCATTTTTTTTGCCTTTTTCAATTAATCTAATCAATCGAATAGGGTTATCTCTATCACTTTCATTTAATGAATTTAATATATCAGGATTAATAAGTTCTTTTAGCTCTTTTACTGAGAGGTTACTCAACTGTTTTCTTCTTTTTGTATCTATTTCCTCTTTCTTTAAAGAGTAGTTAAATATGATGGAATCAATATACAAACCTGTACCTCCTACCAAGATAGGAGTTTGATTTACAAGAAGAGATTCTAAAACTTTTTGTACATCTTTTTGATATTTGTATATGCTATAGTTTTCTTTTACCGAGATGTGCCCATACAGAAAGTGAGGAACCTCATTTGTTTCCTTAAGAGAGGGCCTTGCTGTTCCAATAGAAAGTTCTTTGTATATCTGTCTAGAATCAGCATTGATAATTACTCCATTGATATCTTTTGCTAATTTAATTGCAATATTAGACTTACCAGAAGCAGTTGATCCTGCAATTACAATAATTGGTCTGGAAAATGTAACCATACTATTTAAGAAGATACCAGTAAAGTAGTGCGTAGTTAAACCATATTATTCCCAAAGAAAGAAGTCCTGTGAATATTATAAATACTAGAAATGTTGAAGTGAGAAATATGGAAAGGCTAAGGAAGAGTAGTAGTATTAATATTGTTAATTGAATAGAATCTTTTTGATATTCTTCTTTTAACTCAATTAAGTTAAAGCCTTTTCTTTTTGAATGCATGGAGTAATAGCCCACACAGGTCCCTATATTTAATATATTAACAAAAAGGAGTACAAGAGGAGTAAGTAGAAAGATATGAGATATTTCTAAATCAAAGACGATTCTAAGAGCTACTATTCCAATGAGAGTAAAAAGAGCAGTTGATAGAAGAGAAAGTGTGGAGAAAATACTCAATGGTTTGTTTTTAGTTATTACTTTCACAGCTATTGGAAGTAAGGGGAAGATTATACAAAAGCAAGATAACCCAGAAATCTTTTCTAAGGTTGTCCAATTGTTCCATAGATCTAAAAATATCTCCATGCTATATTTCTTTAAGTTTATTTAAATACCATTCAGAAGCTATTAAAGAAACTTTTGATAGAAGTACCAACCATATTAAGTGGCTAGCTAATATTTCAGCATATCCATATCCTACTATTTTTACTATTAAGAATACTGTAATTAGAGCAATCTCAATATATATAACGGAATCTAAGTTAACAACTAATGTCTTAATTAGAAGGAAGGTTAATATTGCAACTATTGGAAGAAGGAATGTATCAACAGGGATGTTGAAAATTTTTAGAATTGAAAGGTAAATACAGATAGTTAATATACTCGCAAGTAATGCCTTTTTAACCATATTAATATCATCATGCTTAAGTAGTACTAAGGATAGGTATGTTAGTAGTAAGGAAACAACAAACCCTATACTTATTCCTACATAATTGACTTTAATAATCTGGGGTTCTAAATTTTCTTCAGTAACTAAAGAGTAGCTAGTAGAAATAATGCCAGAATTGTATAGGATGTTGATTGCTTCTACATCTTCCTCACTCTGATAATTCAGAGGTACTGCAAATATTTTCTGTTCCTCCAAAGGGACTAGATAGGGAGAAACAAATCCATCTATGTCTATTCCCAAGTATTCACCTCTGTATGTATCTAAGAGCTTAGTAAAATCAGCTTGCTTGCTAACCCACGGTTTGAATATGGCAAAATATGTATAAGTATTATCTGTGGTCTTTAATTCAGTTATATGTATATTTCTAAAGTTAGTTCTATCCCAACCTGTAGGTTCATAGTTTTCTGCAAAAAGATATGCAAACGGTTCCTCTTCGTCAAAGAAATCCACTTCTTCTTTTCTAACTACGATTCTAATTTGAAATTGATTTGCAACTAACTCTTTCACCAAATTAGGGTCTTTTGTCGTATTAACGAAAACTTTTAATACAGTTATCTCTTCTTCTTCTTCTCCAACCTCTTTCCCAATATTAGTGATTTTAATATTCTCTACACCAAATTTATTAAGTCTCTTAAATATTATATTTCGTACCTTCTCAACACTTTTTCTGTCTGTAGTTTGTAGCTCTAAAGTATACTCCTTTGACCAGTACTGGTTTTCTTTTGTTACTAAATCAAAAGAGGTTCTTTCTGTAATTTTCTCAGTCAAAGGAAGAGCAACTAATACGGCTGTGAAAATAATAGAGGTAGCTATTATCAGAAACAAGTTATTCAAAAGATGTTTTATATCAAATTTGGGCTTTAATTTCATTCTAGAAAATATCAGATAATTGACCAAACATGATTATCTTATCCTTTTGTAAGATATTCATCAAGAAGGGTTCTTTTTTCTTTTTAGCAAAATCAAAATCTTCTTTCTTAATTGCACTAAATCTAATTTGTCTTTCCATTTCTTTCTCTATCTCAGCCATGGCTTCGGTAAGATCTCTAATCTTCATGTTTCCTACAAAAAGGAAGTCTACATCAGTATTGTGTTCATACCTTTTCTTAAGAAAACTCTCTGTTAAGAAAACTAACTGGATACCTTCTACTTTCTCTGTTATCTCTCTTATCTTTGCTCCAATAGAGGAGTCTTTAAAGAAGATAGATCTTAATTCTCCGATTATTGGACATTTACGATTAATAGTATATACAAGCTTGTTACCATCTTTATGGGATTTTAGAATACCAGCTGCTTCTAAATTAATTAACTCTCTTCTTACAGCATTAATCTCTTCCTTTAACTCTCTAACAAGCCCTCTTACATGATATGAGGCATCTAAGTTTGCTGTATAAAGCCTCAATATACTAACTCTAACTTTTGATATGAATAGTTTCTTTAGCATAGTTCCCCAACCTGCTTAATATTATTGCTCAATTATATCAAATTTCCCGTCAGAGTGTGGAATCATTGATATCCATATCCTTCCTCTGTTGAGTTTAATGATATTCCCAGAGCTATCATAATATTTTGTTCTATCGGTTCTAGAATCTTTTTTCCATTTTCCATTTTGTATTTTCCCATCCTGTAAGATGACAGCATCTCCCTCTCCAGTAGTAGTGGTTATTAATCTTCCTTTATCATCTCCTGATGGTGTTACATTAACTTCTTGTATTACAACGACTTTAGCATAAATCTGTGTGTTTGTCTCAGTATCTGTATCTATCTTACCTCCCACTTCTCTTAAGTATGTATTTGTAGAACTATCATATTTCCAAATGACATCATAGAGTCCTCCATTTGATAGTCTTGTATGGAAAAGTGTTCTTATGACAGTTTTAGCTCCTCTTTCTTTTACATCGGCATCCTTTTTAAATTCCCATTTACCAAAACTGGAAGGGAAATTATCCCAGTTTACTCTTTCTCCATAGGACCATGCATTCTTAACAGAACTATACTCATTATGTGGTGCTACTCTACCTCCTTCTGCAGATCTCCAAGCTCCAATAGTTCCAATAATTCTCATGCTGTATGTGTGAACATTACCGCAGGCATTTGTTTTAGGATTATCTGTTTGTGCACAACCATCATAGATAAGGAGTGGGTCATATTCACTTGCCCATTCTAGGTATGATTGTCTTAAGCTACGAATAGGGCCAACTTTCTCAGGGGCTTTACTCCAATATATTGCTAGAAGTCTTGTAATACCACTTTCAGCATTTGCCTCTATTACAATATCAGCACTATTTAAACCAGAGAGTGGTCTTGCCTCTACATGATTATTTGTCATGACAGCAACTGGTCTTCTCTTCTTCATCTCATCCATCTCATTTTTAGAAAAGAGTAATCCATTTAGAGGACTAACTTCTGTTCGAGGCTCATTAGGTTTTGATAGTAATGGAAGTGATTTTCTAAGTGTAGAAAAAGGAGCAGACTCTACAAACATTTCATTTAAGGTTAAGATTTCATGTATTGGAGTAGGTTTAAATTTGAATATCCCAAAATAATAGAAGAGGCCAATGCCTACTAAGGTTAGTACTGCTGCTGTTGGGAAAAGCAATTTTTTCCAATTAAAGTTTTCAAACAGTTTTTTCTTCTCTTTAGGTTTTTCCTCTTTTACTTTCTCTTCCTTCTTTTCCTTCACTTCTTCCTTTTCTACGGGTTTTTCTGTAGTTTCTTCTTTCTCTAACTTCTCATCTTTGCTCTTCTCATCTACAGTGTCAGAAGTATCTGAAATTTGAAATTCTTTTGCCATGTATTCATAGTATCACAACTTAAATTCATTTTAAACAGTCGTTAAAAATGGTAGTATATATAATAATATTTTAATTAAAAAGATATGAAGAAAAAAGCTATTTGGATTATTCTCGTAATAGCAGTATTAGGAGGAATA
>ERZ795058.4549-NODE-4549-length-13372-cov-5.649846_pt1 | contig 13372 bp, 15 predicted proteins | sample MGYA00375142_ERZ795058 | MGnify/ENA primary metagenome ERZ795058 (study PRJEB30187, sample SAMN05720210) | activated sludge metagenome | isolation source: anaerobic digester from wastewater treatment plant | place: Japan | collected 2015-04-20 ...
TATACACCTTTACTAAATCTATATCAAATGTATATCATAGTAAAATCGCATTTCTAAATGCCTTATAACCTAAGTGCTTATTCTTCTCCCTCCGGCAGTTCGGCGTTATGGTAAACATCCTGCACATCGTCATTGTCATCGAACATATCCATCATTTTGTTTATCTTCTTAACATCCTCTTCATCGGCTACTTCAACATAATTCTGCGGTACCATAGTCACTTCTGCCGAAGCCATAGGTATTCCCTGTTCTTCAAGCTTCCTTCTGACTTCTGAAAAATTTTCAGGCGCCGTGATTATTTCGAAGGAATCCTCTTCCGCAACAAAGTCTTCGGCCCCTGCCTCAAGAGCGCTCATCATCAGTTCTTCCTCATCAGTTTCTTCGTTCCTCTCAATAATGATCACGCCCTTTTTGTCAAACATCCAGCTTACGGCTCCCGATACTCCCAGACTGCCGCCATTTCTGTCAAATATATGCCGTACGTCTCCTGCTGTCCTATTTCTGTTCTCGGTAAGGGCCGTTACAATAACTGCCACTCCTCCGGGAGCATAGCCCTCATAGATTATTTCTTCATAATCTACTCCTCCCATCTCTCCCGAACCTTTCTTGATTGCCCTTTGTATAGTATCACTAGGCATATTATTGGACCTGGCTTTTGCTATTGCATCTGCAAGTTTGCTGTTGGAGGCCGGATCGCCGCCGGCTTTTGCGGCTATCGCGATTTCCTTCCCTAATTTTGTGAATATTTTGCCTCTCATGGCATCAGCCTTGCCTTTTTTATGTTTAATGTTTGACCATTTTGAATGCCCGGACATATATAATACCTCCCCTATCTATTGAATAAAATGTTCAGAAAACTATATCACCTTTTTCTTCAGGTGCAAATTTGGGTATAAGCCTTCTCTTGTGTTCGCTTTTTTGATGCATTCCGTCAACCTTTTCCCTGATTTTATCCTCTGCATTTCCTGTGAGTATGTAATTATCAAGCTCCGTGTAGTTCATTCCCATGTCTTTCTCATCGCTCTGGCCTTCCCACAAGCCCGCCGTCGGAGCCTTTGTTATGACTATTTCAGGAATGCCCAGCTTATATGCAAGCTCCACAACCTCGCTTTTTACAAAGCCGGCAAGAGGCATGAAATCTACCCCTGCGTCACCATGCTTTGTGAAATATCCGATAAAAAGCTCGCATCTGTTGCTCGTACCTGCTACAAGACAATTTCTTAATCCGGCATAGTAATACACTGTAATCATTCTAAGCCTTGCTTTTATATTTGCTGTTGCAAGCCTTGGGTCATCCCCATGAACCCCAAGCGCAGACTTCATCTCATCAAAAGCCCGGTCAAGAATCACTGTCTTTGTCTCCAGACCTATAGCTTCCGCTGTCATAAGCGCATGCTCCTCATCTACAGGATTGCTGTAACAGGGCATTATCACTCCCAGAGAATTCTCAGGAAAAGCCTTTTTGCAAAGTGCTGCTACAACTGCTGAATCTATTCCGCCTGAAAGGCCAAAGACAACCCCCTTTGCTCCCGCTCCTCCGACAGTGCTTTTTATCCATTTCACCGCTTCGTTTATCACTTTATCAACATCCCGCATAATAAAACCTCCATTGGTAATCTCCGCCGCGCACCGTATAATGTCGTTTATATCGCCTTTATATATAATAGCATTCTTGAATTTTGATGTAAATGATATCAATTTCTTGCAGAATCAAAACCGGGTTTGCACTGTCAATATTTGCATACAATAAAAAACCCGTTATTGTAAAAGTTAATAATGATATTAAAAATCATTTTAACGGAGTAATTATGAAAAACCGCACAAGTATTTTAAAACCTGAGGTAATTGGCTTAATAACCGGACTTGTAAACGGAATTTTCGGTTCAGGAGGCGGAGCTATTCTTGTTCCATCCCTGATATTTATAATGGGAATTGAAGATCATAAGGCTCACGCAACAGCAATTTCCATTATACTTCCTTTATCCCTTGTAAGCTCTTTTGTTTATTTCAGGTATGAATTGGTTGATTTGTCCCTCACTTTGAGGGTTGCTTCGGGCTCTGTGATAGGTGCCTTGGTAGGCTCCAGTATTTTGAACAGGTTCCCTGTCAATATACTAAGGAAAGTTTTCGGTTTGTTTATGATAATTGCTGCTGTCAGGATGGTGCTTTAATGTTAATGGTATTGGTTGGTTTTGCAACAGGCATAATCAGCGGTATGGGAATAGGAGGAGGCACTTTGCTGATACCTGCTCTGATTTTTGCAGTCGGGGCGAAGCAGCAAATTGCTCAGAACATAAATCTGATGGTATTCATACCCTCTTCAATAGCAGCCATCTATGTACATATAAAAAAACATAACATAGAAAAAAACCTATTATTAAAGCTTTCCGGAACAGGCTGCATCGGAGCTGCAATAGGCTCCATTATTGCAGTCAATATGGAATCCGGCCGTTTAAAAAGATGCTTTGGAGTATTTCTCTTGATTATGGGTATTTATGAATTAATTTCAAAAAATATAAAGGAGGAACGTAAATGAAGATAAAAAGACTATTGGCAGCATATGCACTTTTTTATGGTGTGTCAAAATACAGGCAAAACAAAAAGAATAACCCTTCCAATAAAAATGAAAAATGTGAGAACTATTACAGGTGCGATGACCTGGAAAATGACGGAAGAGGGGATTACTGATTTTTACCCCCTGAATACATTGAATACTCTTTCTAAAGCACCCTCACACTGCAGCATTATAATAGAGCACAGAATTAATAATATGCCTGTGATTTGAACAAGCCCCATTTTTTCTCCCAATACAATATATGACATCAATACTGTTATAGGCAGTTCAGAAGTTGCCACTATGCTTGCTTTGTCCGCACCCACTATGCCTATACCCTTATAAAGGAATGTAGCAGGCAATATCCCGGAAACAACCGCAAGCCCGCAAACGTATGCCAGCAGCTTCGGTGTCACTGCAAACTTAAACATTAAAAAGCTTGGATGAATTATCAACGTAACCGTTAAAGCCGTTAGGGTTGTACAGAATATTATGACGAAAGGATCAAAATCCTTTAGCCTCATATCTGCGTTTATATTATAGAATGCATAGGCAATACTGGCCAGCATTCCACAGGCTAATCCCGCAAAAGGTGTTTTCGTCAAATCAATGTTGAATATGTTTATTACCATCATGCTCCCTAAAAATGCCGTCAATAATGCCAAATTGCTGCAGGGAGTAATTTTTTTGGTTTTTACGGTAATAAAGTAAAGACTGATTAACACAGGATGCGTAAACAGGAGCATTGAGGCTATTCCTGCATCCAGCCTTTTCAGTGCAAGGTAAAAAAGAATTGATGTACCGGCATTTCCGATAACTCCCTGCAGCAGAACCATCTTTAGGCTCTTTTTATCAAGACGCAGCCTTTTGATACCCGTTATCGAAAAATAAATTAACATAAGCATCAGAGCAACTGAATTCTGTAATATAATCAGATCAAAAACATCTATTCCAATATTGATTACGGTCTTGCCTATAACTGCAATCGATGCAAAAAAGAATGATGCAATCAGAATATATACATATCCTTTAATATTCTTATTCAACTCAATACCCCCATTGTCAGATCATGTATTTTTTAAATCGTCCGCAGCTGATTTCGTCTGCCTCAGCCTTTATATAAATTCCGTTCTCCCTGTATTGTTCCAATAAAATTTTATCAACACTGCCGTGTATTGTGCTGACCAAGCTTCCGTCTGTATAAGGAATCAAAAACTCTACAGTCTTTGATTGCATGCTTGCGTGCTTTTCTATCAAAGCAAGCAGTTTCGGAAGACCCGTCCTGTACAATGCTGAAATAAAGACAGTCTCTCCCATATTTATATATACAGGTTCAGTGAATTTGCGCGGACATTTATCTATCTTATTTATTGCCGTTATCATATCCTTACTCCCTGCACCCAATTCTGCCAGAACATCCATAGCCACTTTTGCCTGGATATCATAATCGGGGTTGCTGCCATCAATCATATGAATTAAGAGGTCGGCATACAATACCTCCTCTAAGGTTGACTTAAAGGCTTTGATCAATTCATGAGGCAGTTTTCTTATGAAGCCAACGGTATCTGCAATCAGCACTTCCTTTCCGTTATGAAGCGTCACCTTTCTTATAGTAGGGTCAAGAGTTGCGAAAAGCCGGTCTTCGGCATATATGTCAGCATTTGCAAGATTATTAAGGAGTGTGGATTTTCCTGAATTTGTATAGCCTACAAGACATATCTGAAAGACCTTCCCGGATGTCCTGCCCCTGCGGCGAATATTTCTATGCTTCTCGATCTCCTTCAGTTCTTTTTCCAAAATATTAATCCTATCTTTTATCCTTCTCCTATCTACCTCAAGTTTCTTCTCTCCAGGCCCTCTGGTGCCTATGCCTCCTCCTGTCCTTGACATTTGCTGCCCCATACCTGCCAAGCGCGGCATCGCATATTTTAGCTGCGCTAACTCTACCTGAAGCTTGCCTTCTTTTGATCTTGCTCTCTGTGCAAAAATATCAAGTATCAGCTGAGTCCTGTCAATAACCTTAAGCCCAAGGGCTTCCTCCAGGTTTCTTATTTGTGCACCGGAAAGCTCTTCATCAAAAATCACAAGGTTTGCATCCAAGGTCTGACTGAGAAGCTTAAGCTCTTTAAGTTTTCCCCTTCCTATAAAAAAAGCAGTATCCTTTTTATCCTTACTCTGAACCATTCTCCCTACTTCAAAGCCCCCTGCTGTTTTAAGAAGCTCCATGAGTTCATCCAGATCCTCCTCATCCTCAATGCCTACAAGTACTGCCCGCTCTGCATCGTTTTCAACTCTTTTGCCTGTTTTTCTTATTTCCTTTATGCCGGTCTCTGCATAAGCAATTATATCGAGAATATTCACTTTCATAAGCTTCTCCTCAACATAAGGGCCCATAATGATTGACTGAAGCTGCTTTTCATTGTCAATCCCAAGAAAAGCCATGCTGCTATTAGTCATTAGACCATCCGACACTCCTACAGCCGCCATAATATCAAATCTCATTTTTTTCAATGCAGACAAATCCACATCCGAAAGCCTTCCAGAGCCTTCCGGGTGGGTATGCACACACCTGATTCCGCTTAGACCTTCCTCCGATCTCCTATTGTTAAAAGCCTTCAATGTCACTGTATTCACATCCCCGATGCCCACATCAATCACAGCACCTTTTCTGTCAATATATACAGCGATCTCCCTGCCGGTTTCCTCTGTAATATCACAGATTTCTGCTATTATTTCCTTCGAAACCAATTGATGTTTTTCGACAGTCAGGTTTTTTAGGTTTTCGAGCCTTATCAATAGTGATTTTTTTATCCCCGACGTATTATTCATCCAATCACTCCGTTTAAGATTAAAAGCCTGATCAGACCATTAAAGATATTCTATCATATATTTTCATGCAATATAACGAGGCATGAAAAAATCCCCGTTTTTATAAATGGCAGCCTCCCATTTTCAATACATATGTCAGGCAGATGGCTCTCTGCCTCGTTGAAACGCCCGGGTAGGTTTTTTGCATTTCAGCAAAAAACCTTCATTGTAATCTTGTTATAACGAGGCATAAAAATATCCCCAATTCTATAAGCCAAAAATAGTCACCACCAAAAAATGGACATGAATTATAAAAAGGCCGCATATAAATGTACAGGCATTGAAATGATGGCCATGCAGCTGCTATAGATTACTGCTTTATCGCACCTTCATGAAAGGAGAGGTATAAATGGCTTACAACAGACAGTATTCTTCAGAGAGGAGTACAAGCGTTGATGAATTAGCAATATTTTATTCATCAGATACCCATAGAGGATTAAATGAACATTGGGTTGAAGAAAACCGCAAAAGATACGGTGAAAACAAAATAACACCTGCAAAAAAAACACCCATATGGAAGCAATACCTGGATAAATTTAAAGACGCAACGATAGTAGTATTATGTGTTTGTGCATTACTGGCCATTGCTATCGGTTTGTATAAAAAAGAGATGCCCTATGACGGTTTTGCCATAATACTTGCAGTATTTGTTGCAACCACCGTAAGCTTCTGGAGCGAGTATAAAGCAGACAAAGCTTTTGAAATATTAAAATCAGACAATGAGAATATTTCGGTAAAGGTAATAAGATCAGGTGTACTTAAGATTATATCAACCATTGAATTAGTAGCAGGCGACATAATTGAACTGGAAAGCGGCGATAAAGTGCCCGCTGATGCAGTATTTATTGATGGTTCAGACTTTCTAACGGATGAATCACTCATGACAGGTGAATCTGCACCTGTGGCAAAAAGCCCGGAGGCTCCGATACTTATAGGCGGAACTATGGTTATGACCGGTTCCTGCAAAGCAATAGTTACAAATGTAGGGGATAATATGCAAATGGGAGCCATACTAAAAGCACTTTCCCAGGAAACAGATGATGAAACACCGCTGCAATACAAGCTTGGCAAACTTGCAAAGCAAATCAGCGTAATTGGTACAACTGCTGCAATACTAATACTTTTTGCCTTGCTTACCTCTTCGGTTTTCATGGGCGAATTTGGCGTAATATCTGGCATGATTAAACAAAAAATAATTATCTGGTTTATACTGGTTTCAGCTTCTACAATATTAATATTCATTTGCGGAAACAAGGCATTAAAGAACTTCGCTTCATTTGCAAGTCCTATAGTTGCGGCTTCCGGTTTAATATTTCTGACATTCTTTATAGGTAAACCTACAGGCACATTGTTTACAATTAAAGATGTCCTGTCAAATATCAGGCATATGCTGGATTTTTTTATAGTAGCTGTTACAATTATCGTGGTAGCAGTACCCGAAGGGCTTCCAATGGCAGTAACTATAAGCCTTGCTTTAAGTATGAGAAAAATCAGGCAGGACAATAATCTTGTAAGAAAAATGCTTGCTACTGAAACAATCGGCTCGGTTAATGTAATATGCAGCGATAAAACCGGTACCCTTACTAAGAATCAAATGGAAGTAAGTGAAGTATTGTTTGCAGGCAAAGAATATTCCTCAGATAATTTTTATACCATATGCAATGAGCCTCTTTATGAGTTATTGAAGCTTTCTATCGCCGTGAATTCGACCGCTGTTATATCCATGGATGAAACCGGTAAGCATCTCAAAATCATAGGCAATACTACAGAAGGAGCTTTATTGAGCTTTTTGGCACGAATAAATTCCGATTACCGCGTGATAAGAGAAATTTCCCCGATCTACAAGCGAATATCCTTTGACTCAAATAGAAAACTCATGACTACAGTTACAGGTTATACTAACTGCAATGCATGCAAAATTAACCTGACGGGCACTTCACGCTGTCTGGCGTCGTATAGAAAACGTAGCCAGGGCTGTAAAGTAGTGCTTGTGAAAGGCGCTCCCGAAAAGCTATTTGGGCTATGCACAAAAATCAATATTGAATCCGGCATTGAACCATTTAATGAGCATCGTGAAAATGTGAAACGGAAACTGTCAATGATGAGCAGAAAGGCAATGAGGGTTATAGCTTTTGCTTATAAGATTGAAATAAGCCAAAACTATAGTGTGGAAACCGAACTTGAAGATGATTTAATATTCTTGGGCTTATTCGGAATCAGCGACCCTATTCGGGAAGATGTGCCTTCTGCAATAAATACAGCTAAGACCGCCGGCATAGATGTCAAGATGGTAACAGGAGACAATATCGAAACTGCAAAGGCAATCGCTCTTGATGCATGTTTGCTGCAGGATGAACAACATGATATTTTAATGGAAGGTACAGAATTCCAAAGTAAGTCGGATGAAGAGATTTTACATTTGCTTGATAATTTGGTCGTACTTGCCCGGGCTACTCCTCCGGATAAAGAGAGACTCGTATACCTGATACAATCAACGGGAAAAGTTGTCGCAGTAACGGGTGACGGAACAAATGATGCTCCGGCGCTTAAAAAGGCCGATGTTGGAATTGCTATGGGACTGAAAGGCACTGATGTAGCAAAAGAGGCAAGTGATATTGTTCTTACTGACGATAACTTTGGAAGCATTGTTAAAGCCATAAAATGGGGAAGAACATTATATGAAAATGTACAAAAGTTCTTACAGTTTCAATTAACAATAAATTTTTCTGCACTTGCCATTGCGATTTTTAGCCCTATACTAAAAACGATATTTCCCGATTATCATTTTCAAATGATGCCCTTGACTGTTTTGCAGCTGCTTTGGGTAAACATAGTGATGGATACATTGGCGGCGTTTGCATTGGGACTTGAACCGCCAAAGGATGAAATCATGAAAGAAAAACCGAAAAAGAAAGATGATCCGTTTATTAACAAATACATGGTATTCAACATACTATCCATGGGCACCTTCTTTACAATTATTATTATGTCATTTCAGGCATTTGATATATTAGGAGCATCAAAACTTAAAGGCAGCCTTGCATTTTCTACCGCTTTATTTACCTGTTATATATCCATGCAGGTGTTTAATCTGTTTAATGCAAGAGTAATAAAACCTGACAGCTCAATAACAAAAGGTTTAAGCAGAAGCCATAGCTTTCTTTTTGTTTTAACTGTTGTTTCCATAGTTCAGGTATTTATCACCCAGTTTGGGGGCAGCTTTTTCGGAACACAGCCTCTGCCATTAAGCATGTGGCTGAAAATATTGTATGTCGGACTCTGGACTCTTATGGCGGGGACACTATTCAGGGAATTGGAAAAGTTTATTTATTTTAATAGAGAAAAAATAAAAAAGTATATTTAAAATAAATAAGTCAATGTAACAGGACGTGAATACTTCTCCTGCTTTTATAAATGCGTATTCCGATTTTCAAAATAGGTAGAGGCGTATGTCTTCTTGATTGACTTTATTTATATTATAAACCTAACGTTAAATTTGCCGGAACTTAATTTTCATGACATATACACCATATAATAATATCAAGAGTGAATTTAATAAAGGAGCAATAAGGATGATGATATGAGGGATAAACGTAGCAATAACTTTATGCGAGAAAATCATTTCAGACGCAGTATAGATTAAAATAGCTCCGCTTATATAAAGTACAAATCTATTTTTCTGTATTATTATAATACAATACTGGCTTGCATACAGAATAAAGGGTAAACTTATCAATAACCCAAGTGCGATTGTCGTTATGCTGCCGTTGGCTGCTCCTGCAATTGCCAAAACATTATCCATGCTGAGCGTTATATCCGCCAATATAACAATATTAACTGCTGACCAGAATTCTATATAATTTTCTTTTTGATTGTCATCCATCTTGATTTCATCTTTATAACCGTTTGATTTTATCAAATCTATAGTAATCTTTACTAACAATAATCCGCCAATTAGTTGTACAGGAAGCCATTGTATTTCCATAATGAAACTGGCGATGGAAGTAAAAAATATTGTTAATACCACAGCAATAGTAATACCGATTACATATGCTTTTTGGGCAAATCTTACAGGTAATTTACGGGTAATGAGTGTTATTACACTAATACTGTCACAGCTTAGCATTATATTGAGTAATGCTATGTGGAAGCTGCTGATTATTATTGATATAAATTCATGCATTGAAAATCTCCTTCTGAAGCTTTACTTTCTCATATACGGCGCCATGAACGCCTATAGTTTATATAGTATGCGTAGATTAAATTTGTGTGATATTTGCAAGGTGACTTTGCTTCATTGCCGAAAGGTAAAAAAACAACAGCCTTTTTCGGGTTCATCTTAGGGATTTTTAATCCCGGAGAAATATCGGCATAGTTTGGTATGTATTACCGGCTATGCCGATTTTTCTTATTCCGGGGCGGATATAGTAACCGGTGGGTCAAACTCGCCAATGCAGTTATAAACGATTTTGATGCGCTGTACCTTGTAAACATAGATTTTTTCAACGAACTCCCGAATAATCTCCGCTGTGAGTTCCTGTATTTCTGTGTACTTCCGTACCAAGTCGAGGAAGTGGTCTACATTTAGTGCGTTTCCTTTTCTGAAGCAATTCAAGAGAGCAGAAACCTTTGCTCAGTGACAATGTCAGGGAGCAGTTCGCAGACAAACCTTTTTGGCAGAAACAAAAATAGGATTCTCAAATAGCAACTTTTGTTGTATAAGAAACAATCTATGCCGTATATATTTTAAAATAATCAAAAACAATATTGAAGAATATACACAATAGGTGTAGAATTACACTACGTAATACTTTGCTTATTTAAGAATAATTAAAATGAACAAGAATGAATTTATAAAATTATTAGATGGGAAATTGAAGCTTATTAGAACCGAGTATGGATTGACACAAGACAAAATGGCTTCAGTTTCGGGCATTTCAAAAAAGACATTGGTAGAAATCGAAAAAAACAGAAAAAGTCTGGGCTGGACCAGTTCTGTTGCCCTGGCAAGTATTTTCTCGGACAGTACGATATTACACGATGCAATTGGTGGAGACATATCAGATTTGATAATGCTGTAGCACTCAAAGATATGGATGTTGATTACCCTAAAACTTGGGGAGGTAAGATTTGGTGGAATACTATAACTGAAATGAAAAGTTACCGCATCCAGCAGAATATTTTTTCAAGTCATTACCGCCTTTTAAAAAAGTGGGAATCGTAGAGTTTATACCTCTTTTAGTTTAGGGGAAACAGAAGCGGTAATGGAAAAGATAATGAGTTTTTAAAGGCAGATATTTTGTATCATTTTAAGAGGGTAGTGTGGTGATATGAATAAAAAGTAAGTATTGAATTAAAATAGTAATCAGCCTGCTCTTACTTGGAACCATATTGTTTTCCCCCGGTTGCGGCACGGCAATTGATACATCAGATAAGCTAAAGGTGATAGAAATTAATCACGCGGAGGAAGCTCAAAGATCCGCTTTATCCATTGATAAATATGCGGACCAGTACCCTCAAGCATTACAATTTTGGGAGGATGAGAAGTATTTCGATGCCATGGTTATTCTCAGGAATCTTGCGGATTATCAGGATGGAAGAGATCTGTACAACATTGCATTAAGGAAACAAAGCAAAATTTTAACCGGTGATGAACATGTTCTTGGACTAAAAAGCGATGGGACACTCTTTTACACCGGTGACTAAAGAGGAATGAATTTTTTATCTGAACTGGGATTGGAAAGTTGGGATCTTTGGTGAGTTTGTAAATAACATGAAGATGGGATTCCAATGCCACAGATGTCAATCTATGAAACTGCGAATAAAACAAATTCTTTAAATATTTATAACTTTTGAAGGGAGCGAGTGCAATGTCTGAAATTAGGAAAAACGCTTGGGTATTTTTATTATGGTCAACGCTCGCTGGAACGATATCTTTTTTTGTAAGTGCCGTAATCACGTCCATGGTGCTGTCACCTTTAGATTTTGCAATTATTGACACAATCCTCGCAGGGGGAATAGGTGGGCTTTTTCTTGGCATCTTTCTTATTAAACGCCATAAGATCCAAATAATGGCGCTCTCCGGTCTTGCTGCAATACCAGTTGGCTTTTGGGGCGCCTTCATTCTGGCGGGAGGAGTGGATTTGTTATTTTCTTTGATTGGTGTTAATACTGTGAATCCCAACATTTATAACATCGAGAATATCATTGGAATCATATTCATGGGTATAATCTGCGGTGCGATTTTTGGAGCAATCATTTATGGGCGCAAATCTATTTGGGTGTTTTCAGCAGTCTGTGGAATGGTTTCTTTTCCTTTTGGAATATTAGTGGGTTTCTTAAATTCGGAACATCCTATAAAAGCAACATTTGAAAATCTGCTGGCTTTTTTTGGATCCATCGATCTGAATTTCCTCGCGATTATAACGTCGTTTGGCATTGGGACAGGATTGAGTATTGGCCTGTTCAGCATGCTGAAACAAAAAAGTACGGATTAACGGAAGAGATAATTGAATCATAACTTTTGATATTTCATGTAGAAAGGTGTGAAAAATCATGAAAATGCAGCTTTATTCTAAAACGACAACAGGAAAATGGGCAGCGGTGCTAACGCTACTTTTTATTGCATTAATGGCAATAAAATTATCGGCTTTAGCTATGCTTATCCGACTTCCTCTGCCTACCCCGTTCCTTGCGATTATAGGGGTTATTGGTTTTTTACTGGGAATTATATCAATTGTGAAAAATAAAGACAGAGCTATTTTGACATTGCTTTCTATACCGATCGGCCTGCTGATTATTTTATGGACAGCTGCAGAAATAATATTTCCCCATTAGTAAATTGTCTTAATGGAGGGTGATCTTATTATGCAGAACTCATTTAATATTTTACCTAAGACAAAACTTGGTAAGTATGCGGTGGTATTTATAATTGTTGCCATTGTTTTAGTGGCTACTATAAATGTTTTGTCAATAAATATCGATATACCAACGGATGACACAGGCTTCTTTAGCAATATGCCTCTGGCGGTGATGACTTTAGGCGCATTTTCTTGTGCGGTGATTTCCACGATAACAGGTCTTGCAGCAGTGATCCAGAATAAAGAGCAAGCAGCCCTGGTATATTTATGTATTTTGATTGGCGCTCTGGCAATATATTTTGGAATCGCGCAGATTGTTGGAGAAATTACTGATTCGCATTAATCAATGCGAAAGGAGGATAGAATTATGGTAAATTTTATTGGTCCGTTAATTATTTTAAGTGGAATTGCATCGTTAATCGGAATCATAATCGGCTTGGTAAAGAAAAATAGAAAGATACTTATAATCTCGTTAATAGTATTTGCAATTGTTGCCTTAATATTTATTCTGGAAGGCTTTTTGATGGAATAACTCAGGGAACCTTATGAAATCGATTGCGCATAATTTATAAAAGCGAATAAAAACTCCTCGCAACTGATTTTATCGTCAGCAAAGAGGAGTTTTTGTTTTCAAAGGCTTTATGCCTGAATTTCCGCGCCATCCTTAAAGGTAAACCGTACATAGTCTTTATCATAAACAGTACGTAGTCTACAAGACTGCACCACAGCTTTTCGTCAAATTCGGTAAGTAAGTTATCTTGCCTGCGGAGTGTATGGAGGAAAGCATTCATCGTACTGAGCCGTGTCTGCTTGTCGGTGATTGCTTCAGTAACTGTAGCATGGCGAGCCTTGACAAGGTCAAAGCGGTCAACCAGTCCGTTGTATCGCTCTTTGTATAATTGAATCTCAGTCTAAGTATAAAAGAAAGACTGTACTAAAGGTTTTATCCTTCGGTGCAGTCTTTCTTTTCGAGCCTCCGCTTGAAGAGAGTCGGTCAAAAATTTACTTGTTTATGCAAATCCCTTTGACAAACTCCCTTTTAAGCTGTTGCTGTTTTTATTTACCCGGCGGCGTTCAGGGCATTGTGCGC
>ERZ795058.4566-NODE-4566-length-13329-cov-3.529833_pt1 | contig 13329 bp, 14 predicted proteins | sample MGYA00375142_ERZ795058 | MGnify/ENA primary metagenome ERZ795058 (study PRJEB30187, sample SAMN05720210) | activated sludge metagenome | isolation source: anaerobic digester from wastewater treatment plant | place: Japan | collected 2015-04-20 ...
TACGCCCTGGCGGCGGCGGATATGGCGGTTCAGGACGCGGGACATATCGAGATTGCCGGCGAGCGGTCCGGCGTCATCATAGGCTCGGCAATCGGCGGATTGGCCACGATTGAAAAGGAGAAGGAAACGATCCTTCAAGCCGGGCCCCGCCGGGTGGCGACATTTATGATTCCTGCGGTTCTGGCAAATCTGGCTGCGGGCCATGTGTCCATCCGATATGGGCTGAAGGGACCCATTACATGTCCGACGACGGCTTGCGCCGCCGGGACCAATGCCATCGGCGACGCCTTCCGCATGATCCGGGACGGCTACGCCGACCTGATGATTACGGGCGGCGTTGAAGCGGCGGTTACGCCGCTGGCTGTTGCCGGATTTAACGCCATGCGGACCCTGTCGACCAGAAACGACGTCCCGGAGAAGGCAAGCCGGCCTTTCGACAGGAAGCGGGATGGTTTTGTCATCGGCGAAGGGTGTGGCCTGGTGATTCTGGAAGAGTTGTCAGCCGCTCTGAAGCGGGACGCAAAGATATACGGAGAAGTGATCGGTTACGGTTTGACGTCGGATGCGTATCACCTGGCGGCGCCGCCGCCGGGACATGAAGGGGCCGTCCGGTGCATGAAGGAAGCCCTGGCGGATGGAGGAGTCGCTCCGGAAGAGGTGGATTACATCAATGCCCACGGCACATCCACTCTGCTTAATGACCTGTATGAGGGACAGGCGATCAAAACCGTTTTCGGCAGGACGAATCCCGGCATTGCCGTCAGTTCGACCAAATCGATGACGGGACACATGCTGGGCGCCGCCGGCGGGCTGGAGGCGATCTTCACGGCAAAAGCTCTTCAGGAGGGTATCATGCCGCCGACGATCAATCTCGATGAGCCTGATCCGGAAAACGATCTGGATTATGTTCCCCATCTGGCGCGGCAAAAGGATATGCGGTTCGCCCTGTCCAACACCTTTGGTTTCGGTGGGGTGAATGCGAGTTTGGTGTTGAAAAAGTATGTCGGGTAAAGGGGAATGCGACGTCAACTGATTATTGGTTCTGATCACGCAGGTTTTGAGTGTAAACAGGATGTAAAAGCGCTGCTTGCCCGCCTGGAGATCGACGTCATGGATGTCGGGACAGATAACGACGACGCCGTAGATTATCCCGATTATGGTTTGCGAGTTGCGGAACAGGTTGCCTCCGGAGATTTTACGTCAGGGATTCTGATTTGCGGTTCGGGAGTCGGGATGTCCATTGTGGCGAATAAATTCCCCCACGTGCGTGCCGCCCTTTGTCTCGATGAATATACGGCGGAAATGAGCCGACGGCACAATGATGCGAACATTCTGATTCTGGCAGGTCGGCGAACCGATGCCGCCGCAGCGGAGAAAATTGTCACCAAGTGGTTGTCAACGGAATTTGAAGGGGGCAGACATCAGCGGCGCCTCGACAAGATACGGGAATTGGAAGAGAAACTGGGGAGGGGAATAAGGATATGTCAGAACTCGCAAAAATAGATCCGGAGATAGCCCGGGCGATTTTATGGGAGACGGAAAGACAGACGGGTAAAATCGAGCTGATCGCTTCGGAGAATTTTGTCAGCGAGGCCGTTCTCGAGGCTCAGGGTTGCGTCATGACCAACAAGTATGCAGAGGGTTATCCGGGTAAACGTTACTACGGGGGCTGCGAATATGTGGATATTGTTGAGAATCTGGCGATCGAGCGTTGCAAGGCCCTGTTCGGCGCCGATTATGTCAATGTTCAGCCCCATTCGGGCACCCAGGCTAACATGGCGGTATATTTTTCCGTATTACAGCCTGGCGACACAATTCTGGGGATGAATCTCTCCCATGGCGGCCATCTGTCCCATGGCAGCCCCGCCAATTTTTCCGGTAAATATTACAGCGTCATCCCCTACGGTGTCGATCGCACAACGGAAACGATCGATTACAACGAGGTGATGGATCTGGCGAAGAAGCATAAGCCCAAAATGATTGTCGTCGGCGCCAGCGCTTATCCCCGGGTCATCGATTTCACCGCCTTCCGCCAGGCGGCCGATCAGGTCGGGGCAGTCATTATGTGCGATATCGCCCACATCGCCGGTCTGGTCGCAACGGGTTATCACCCGACACCGGTACCGATCTGCGAGTTTGTGACCTCGACCACCCACAAAACCCTTCGGGGGCCCCGGGGCGGTCTGGTTATGTGCAAGGATGGGTACGCCAAGATTCTGGGAAGTCGTGTGTTCCCGGGTACCCAGGGCGGTCCCCTCATGCATGTCATTGCCGCCAAGGCTGTAGCTTTTAAGGAAGCCCTCTCGGAAGAGTTCAAACAGTACCAGGGCCAAATCGTTAAGAATGCGAAAACACTGGCGGATGAGCTTAAAAATCTCGGGTTCCGCCTTGTTTCCGATGGAACGGACAACCACCTCATGCTGGTTGATCTGACGGATAAGAATCTGACGGGGAAAGACGCCCAGGAAATTCTGGATCTGACGGGTATCACCGTGAACAAGAACGGCATTCCTTTCGATACGCAGGGCCCCATGGTAACCAGCGGTATCCGGATCGGAACCCCCGCCGTGACAAGCCGGGGGATGAAAGAGCCGGAGATGAAGCAGATCGCCGGATTGATTGCCGATGTGCTGCTGAATCGGAATAATGAAGAAAAGATCAATGAGGCCGGGGCAGGGGTCAAGGCGCTTTGCGACCGTTTCCCTCTTTATAAAAGTCGAATCGCAAAAGGGAGAGAAGAGCTCAAGTAAACCCAAGGAGGAATGATGACCCCCGAAAACAGGGCACGTGAGATGACCATTCGTCCCGACTGGGACGCATACTTCATGGGCATCGTGGAACTGGTGGCGAAACGTTCCACCTGTCTGCGCCGGGGCGTCGGCGCGGCTCTGGTCCGAGACAAAAGAATTCTGGCCACGGGTTATAACGGGGCGCCTTCCGGGCTCCGGCACTGTCTTGAGATCGGATGCCTGCGGGATAGCATGCAGATTCCCTCGGGGGAGCGCCATGAACTGTGCCGGGGTCTGCACGCGGAGCAGAACGCGATCATCCAGGCGGCACTTCACGGGGTGAGTGTAAAAGGGGCGACCCTGTACTGCACGAACCAGCCGTGCATCATCTGCGCGAAGATGGTCATCAATGCAGGTATTTCGCTGATTGTGGTAAAAGATGGTTATGCGGACAAGCTGGCGGCGGACATGCTGGCCGAAGCCGGTATCCGAGTGGCGCAGCCATGAAGTGTCCCTTCTGTTCCAGCAGTGAGAATCGAGTCATTGACTCCCGCATCAGTAAGGACGGCGGCGCCATCCGCCGGAGAAGGGAGTGTGTCGGTTGCGGACGCCGGTTCACCACCTACGAGTTTGTGGAAGAGGTTCTGCCTACGGTGGTGAAAAAGGACGGTCGCCGGGAGCCGTTCGATCGAACGAAAATCCGTTCGGGTATCAAGAAGGCTTGTGAAAAAAGGCCCATTAAAACGGAAGACATCGAGCGGCTGGTGGAAAATGTGGAGCGTGCCTGCCAGGAGTTTCAGGGCGATGAAATTTCGACCACGGTGATCGGTGAAAAGGTCATGAAGGAACTCCAGGAATTGGACGGCGTGGCCTATGTGCGGTTTGCCTCCGTGTATCGCCAGTTTCGGGATGTAACGGAATTCCTCAACGAACTCAAAGGATTCTTGAAGACGAACGAAGAAAAGGATCCCTCGAAATAGGTTGGATCGGCACTTATTCAACAATAAGTGAGGTCGGAGGTAGAACAGATCAATGAAGGAAGCCATGTTTACGGGAATCGTACAAGCCCTGGGAACGGTGCGGCGCATTAACCGCAAGGGAGAAGACGCGATTGTGGAAATTGAGGGCGGTCTTGATCTCGACGACGTTCGTCTGGGGGACAGCGTAGCCGTGAATGGAACGTGTCTCACTGTGACGGCCATCGGTCGGGACAGGTTCTCCGCCGATGTGTCCGCCGAGAGTTTGGCGAAAACCAATCTGAAAGCGCTTCACGTGGGAGACAAGGTGAACCTGGAGAAGGCCCTCCGATTGACGGATTTCCTGGGCGGGCACCTGGTTTTGGGGCATGTTGATGAGACGGGCATCATCCGGGAGAAGACGGTCAAGTCATCTTCCGTCATCTTGGGAATCGAGGTCTCCCCGCATGCAGGGAGATACATCGTCGTTAAGGGTTCCATCACGGTCGACGGAGTCAGTCTGACGGTAAACCGTTTTGAAAACGGGCGCTTTTATGTTAACATGATCCCCCACACGGCCCAAGTCACGACTCTTGGTCTCAGGAAGGTCGCTGATGCCGTAAATATTGAAACGGATATTATCGGCAAGTATGTAGAGCGTTTTGTTCGGCCCGGTGGCGGGCATGAAAATTCGGGAAGGTCGGGATTCGACTGGTCCTCCTTTGTCGAGCACGGATTTTTAAAGTGAGCAGCATCCGGTAAAACGGCAAAATAACTTTATATGAAGGTGAATCATGGGTATCAGTTCAATTAAGGAAGCCATTGTAGATATCAGAAGTGGCAAGATGGTGATTCTGGTGGATGACGAAGATCGGGAGAATGAAGGCGATCTTTGCATGGCGGCACAGTTTGTGACGCCGGAAGCAATCAATTTTATGGCCAAACACGGTCGAGGGCTCATTTGTCTTACCCTGACGGAAGAGCATGCAGACAAGCTGGGTCTGTTTCCCATGGTGCGGGATAACCGCTCCCGGTTTGGGACGGCTTTCACGGTTTCAATTGAAGCCAAGCGTGGTGTGTCCACGGGCATCTCCGCCGCCGACCGGGCGACGACCATTCAGGCCGCAATTGCCGATGACGTGCAGCCCGAAGACCTGGTCAGTCCCGGCCATATTTTCCCCATCCGGGCGAAGCGCGGCGGCGTTCTGGTCCGGACCGGTCAGACCGAGGGATCCGTTGATCTGGCCCGGCTGGCCGGTTTGAAACAGGCCGGTGTCATCTGCGAGATCATGAAGGATGACGGGACAATGGCCCGCATGTCCGATCTGGAAATTTTTGCCAAAGAACATAAAATGAAGATTATCACCATCGCGGACCTGATCGAATACCGGATGCGTCATGAATCCCTCATCCGGCGCGCGGCGTCGGCAACGCTCCCGACCCGCTATGGTGGTGAGTTCAAGATGGTTGTTTATGAGAACGACGTAGACGAGATGAAGCATATCGCCCTGGTCAAGGGGGAGATTGATGACGACGATGAAGTTCTGGTCCGGGTTCATTCGGAGTGTGTCACCGGCGATATCTTCGGATCGGAACGCTGCGACTGCGGCGACCAGCTCAGGCGTGCCATGAGCATGATCAATGACGTGGGCAAAGGCGTCATCGTGTATATGCACCAGGAGGGGCGGGGGATCGGTCTCGTCAATAAGATTCGGGCTTATGAGCTTCAGGAACACGGGAAGGATACGGTTGAGGCCAATATCGAACTCGGTTTTAAAGATGACCTCCGGGATTACGGCATCGGCGCCCAGATCCTGGTTGATCTCGGTGTGCGCAAGATCAGGATGCTGACGAACAACCCGAAAAAGATTGTCGGTCTGGAGGGGTATGGTCTGACTGTTACGGAGCGGATTCCCATTGAGATCAAACCGAGTGAGACGAACATTCGTTATCTCAAAACCAAAAAGAAGAAGATGGGTCATATACTGGATAAGTGCTGAGCATTTCGGGGCAAGCTGACACTTTGATCAGAAATGAACACCCAAACAGACGGAGATAAAAAGATGCCAAAGATAACGGAAGGAAAAATTGTTGCCAAGGGGATGAAATTCGGTATTGCCGCGAGCCGGTTTAATGATTTTATCTGCGGTCGCCTGATTGAAGGCGCAGTGGATGCCCTCACGCGGGCCGGAGCGGATGAAAAGGATATTCGGATTTATAAGGTGCCAGGCGCGTTTGAATTGCCCTTGGCCGCGAAAAAACTGGCCAAGGCCGGGCAGTTTGATGCAGTCATCTGTCTGGGGGCGGTCATTCGAGGTGCAACGCCTCATTTTGAATACATCAGCGCCGAAGTATCCAAGGGAATCGCCCATGTCGGCCTCGATACGGAGGTTCCCATCGCTTTTGGCGTGCTGACGACGGACACCATCGAACAGGCCATTGAACGTGCCGGGACAAAGGCGGGAAATAAAGGGTGGGACGCTGCCATGACGGCCATCGAAATGGTGGACCTGCTGAGGAAGATCGCCTAAACGGCGGTGGAATGCCCGATTGGATTCTTGCGGGTGGCAAAACATGCTATATCGGGCAGCCAGAGGGATGAATGAGCCATAGACGGAAGGCGCGGGAAGTTGCCTTAAAAGTTCTTTACTCACTGGACGTGATTAACCAGGATGTCGAAAGGACCATTGGTCTGTTCTGGGCCAATTTTGATGCTCCCGATGACGCCAGGGCCTTTTCATCGCTTCTGATTGAAGGGACATGGCAAAAGCGGGATTATCTGGATGAGTTAATCAGTCGACATTCGGAGAACTGGTCCCTGTCAAGAATGGCGAGAGTCGATCGTAACATTCTTCGCATGGCCGTTTATGAATTGCTCTTCTGCAATGATATTCCCCCAAAAGTAACCCTGAACGAAGCCATCGATCTTGGCAAAATCTACGGATCGGAAAATTCCGGCTCTTTTATCAATGGGATTCTTGATGCCCTCTATGCGGATATGCGCTCGATGGATTCCAACGATGAAATGGCATTTAAAATGAAGTTTCAACCCGAAAAAATCAAGGATAATTGACCTTTTATGAAGCGGTTTGCGCCGGTTTCCTCATCTTGCTTCGGGCAACGTGACGGGTTTTGTAACCAGCGCAGGGCCGGGAGGCGGAATAAATGAACAAAAAGTACATCCCCCAGGAAATTGAGGAAGCCTGGCAGAAACGATGGGAACAGGAAAAGCTTTATCAAGTCGGAGAAGATCCTGCAAAGCCCAAGTACTACCTCCTGGAAATGTTTCCCTATCCTTCGGGGAAAATTCACATCGGACACGTCCGTAACTACACCATCGGTGATGTTGTCGCCCGTTACAAAAGCATGAAGGGCTTTAACGTCCTGCATCCCATGGGCTGGGATTCCTTTGGCATGCCGGCGGAAAACGCCGCGATCGAACGGGGTGTTCATCCGGCTGAGTGGACCAACAACAATATCGCCGCAATGCGCACACAACTCAAGCGGATGGGATTCAGCTACGACTGGGATCGTGAAATTTCAACCTGCGAACCCGACTACTATCGCTGGGAGCAGCTCTTTTTCGAATGGATGTACGAAAAGGGGCTGGTTTACAAAAAGACGTCGCCGGTGAACTGGTGCCCCCAGTGCAAGACCGTTTTGGCCAACGAGCAGGTTGAAGGGGGGCTTTGCTGGCGGTGCGGTTCCGAGGTTGTCGAGGAAACACTGGATCAGTGGTTTTTCCGGATCACGGCTTATGTAGAGGAGCTGCTGGAGGGTTGTGACAAGCTTCCGGGCTGGCCGGAACGCGTGATGACGATGCAGAAGCACTGGATCGGCAAAAGCTACGGCTGCGAGCTCATCTTCCCCTTGGCTGACGGCAGCGGTGAAATTCGCGTATTCACGACCCGTCAGGACACGATTTTCGGAGCGACGTTCATGCTGGTGGCGGCGGAGCATCCCCTGGTCATGGAGCTGGCAAAGGGAAAGACCTGTCTGGAAAACGTCAAGGCCTTTGTCGAAAAGGTAAAAAAGCAGGACCGGCACATGCGGACCTCCGACTACTATGAAAAGGAAGGGATCTTCCTAGACGCCTACTGTCTGAACCCGGCGACGAATGACAGGATGCCCATCTATGCGGCGAATTTCGTCCTGGCCGATTACGGGACGGGATGCGTCATGGCCGTGCCGACCCACGACCAGCGGGATTTTGAATTTGCCGAGAAGTTTGGTCTGGGGCGCATCGTCGTCATCCAGCCAAAGGGTCGGGAACTGGATGCCGCAACCATGACCGAGGCCTATATCGACGAGGGCATCTTGGTGAATTCAGGCCCGTTTAACGGCATGATCAATACCCAGGCCCTGGAAGCTATTGCCGATTACTTCGAGGCCAACGGACGGGGCAAACGGACGATTCAGTACCGTCTGCGGGACTGGGGCATCTCACGCCAGCGTTACTGGGGCGCCCCCATTCCGGTCATCAATTGCGGCAAATGCGGTATTGTCATGGTACCGGAACAGGATCTGCCGGTGGTCCTGCCGAAAGACGCTCTCCTGACCGGGGGAGGGGGATCGCCCCTGGCCCGGCATCGAGCCTTTGTGGAAACCTCCTGTCCAACCTGCGGCGGTCCCGCCCGACGGGAAACAGACACCATGGACACCTTCGTCGAATCATCCTGGTATTTTGCCCGTTATTGCTCTGCCGATTTCCATGAAAAACCGGGTCTCGACAAGAAAAGGGTCGACTACTGGCTGCCTGTGGATCAGTACATCGGCGGGATCGAACACGCCATTCTCCATCTCCTCTATGCGCGCTTTTACGCCAAAATGCTTCGTGATTTTGGGGTTATCAGCGTGGATGAACCGTTTACCAATCTGCTTACCCAGGGAATGGTCTGCAAAGAGACCACACGCTGTCCGGAGCACGGATATCTCTTTCCGGAAGAATCCGTGGACGGGAAGTGTACCCGTTGCGGTGCGGCAGTCACCATCGGCAAAACGGAGAAAATGTCCAAGTCATTGAAGAATGTCGTTGATCCCGACAATCTGGTCCGTCAGTACGGCGCGGACACGGCACGCATTTTCTGCCTGTTTGCTGCGCCGCCGGAGAAAGATCTTGAATGGAACGAACAGGGGGTGGACGGTGCTTTTCGATTCCTGAACCGCACCTGGCGCATCGTCATGGATTATCTGGAGGATATCCGGGGTCTGCAACCCTGCGACGGCCGCGATCCCATTGAGGGCGAACTGAAGAATTTCCGGCGTAAAATCCACCAGACGATCCGGAAAGTGTCTCTGGACATTGAAGACCGCTTTCATTTTAATACGGCCCTCAGCGCGATTATGGAACTGGTCAATGCCCTTTATCTTCTGGAACGTCCCGGGAAAGACGACCGGCCCGCTTTATCGGTAGTCCGGGAGGCCATTGAGACCATCATTCTCATGCTGGCGCCCATTGTGCCCCACATTACCCAGGAGCTCTGGTCAATGCTTGGAAAGAAAGGGGCTTTGTTGCATGCCGCCTGGCCCATCTGGGATGATCGCGTCGCTTCCGCCGAAGAAATGACGGTTGTGGTGCAGGTCAACGGAAAGGTGCGGGGCAAGATGATCGTTCCCGTGGATGAAACGCCGGACAAAATTCAGGCCCTTGCCTTGTCGGACGGGAAAGTAGCCAAATTCACTGAAGGAAAGAGAATCGTCAAGCAAATCTATGTGCCAGGAAAGCTTGTCAATATCGTCGTCCAGGATGAAGGGACCAGGCAAGGTTTGATTAAAGGGGAGGGTTAAATCATTGGCTTCCGTAAAAAAGGCAAACGCATGGATATGGCTGGCGTTTTTCTGCCTGGGACTTTTTCTTGACGGATGCGGGTACCGTTTTAATGAAGTGTCCGAATCCCTGAATGGAATCCGTAAAATCTATGTCGGAAATTTCCTCAACCGGACCGATGAAGCATACTTGGAAAATGTTTTTCGCAATGCCCTGATCGATCAGTTTGTCCGGGGCAATTTGTTCCAGGTCGTGGGGGATGAGGAAGAAGCCGACGCAGTGGTCCGGGGCACGATTCAGAGAATTTCGATGAGCCATACAGCCTATGAGGAAGCCGACCTGGCGGCGGAAGAGAATATCACCCTTTTCGTGCAGATCGTATTTGAAAACCGCGAGACGGGGCGCACCCTCTGGGAAGATCGCAGCTTTTCCGGAAATGAGGATTATCTGACTCAAAATACCCTGGATAACAGTAAAAAAGAAGCCCTCATCAAGCTGTCGAATGACATGGCTGAGAGGGCGTATCGATTGATGATCGCAGGTTTTTAGATTAAGCCTGTGGAGCCAGAGCGTTTACCTTTTTGGTTAATCGCGAAATCTTGCGCGATGCGTTTCTTTTGTGAATGATCCCCTTGGCTGCCGCCTTGGCAATTTGCGGGATGGTTTTCTCCAGGGAATTGGTGGCCGCCTCCTTGTCCTTACTTTCCACGGCGCTCAGTACCGTTTTGATCTGGGTCTTTACCTTGGATTTGACCATCATGTTCCTGTCCTGGCGTTTCTCCGCCTGCTTGCTTCTCTTCTCCGCTGATTTATGTGTAGCCAAAAAACGTTCCTCCTTCTAAATTATCTTGGTCTCACCGGCAGCGATGAGGCGTTATTCCTATATGAATTCGATAGTTCTGTCAAGAACCAACTTTGACCGGTAATAAAAAAGAGGTCAGGGAAACGGGATCGCTTCCCTGACCTTTGGTGCTCCGTTTATACTGTGATCTGAAGCGTACGGTTAAGCTTTCTGGAAAAAGTAAGTACTCTGGCCGTTGGCGGTTTTTCCGGCCATGGCTTTCATTTTCATCCCGACTTTCAGTTCATCATCGGGTGAAGCGATCGCTTTGTCGATACGGCCGAACACCTTATAGTCACCGTAATCGACGACGGCAATGGTGTAGGGTAGATCGCCTTCAAAACCCACCGGTGCATACCGGAGAGTACTGAAGGTCTGAAGGGTGCCGGCACCGCTTACTTCAAACCACTCCATGCCGCTTGTCAACGAGTGGAAGCAGTCCGCTCTCGGGGGGAAGAAGGTCTTACCGCAGGTCTTGCAGCGGGTACCCATCACCTTGCCCTGCTCGAGATAATCGATAAAATCATTGGTCTTGGAGACACCCATGAAACTCACGGTGCCGAATTTATTGAAACGACGGTCGATTTCTTGTTTCGCCATGGCTATTCTCTCCCTAAAATAGTAACGTTACCGTACAGTCCGACACCACCGATGTTATGGACCAAACCGATCGTCGGATCCTTGACTTGAATTGCACCCGCCTCGCCCCGGAGCTGCAGAACGATGGTTCTGACCTGGGAGCCGCCGGTCGCCCCGATGGGATGACCCTTGGAAAGGAGACCACCGTCTACGTTGACCGGAATACTGCCTTCCTTGTAGGTTTCTTTCGCCCGGATCAATTCCGCACCACCGCCTGGTTCGGCAAAGCCCAGGTTTTCCGTCGCCATCATTTCGGCGATCGTGAAACAGTCGTGGACTTCGGCAACATCAACGTGCTTCGGGGTAATACCGGCCATTTTGTAAGCCTGCTTGCCGGATTCGATACCGACGAGGAGTCCTGAGTATTGATCGCGGCCGGCCATGTTGACGGGAGCCGAAGCGGAACCGATACCGAGAATCCACACGGGTTTTTTGCAAAGGGCTTTGGCCTTTTCTTCACTGGCAACGATAATGCAGGAGCTGCCGTCGGCGTTGGCGCAGCAGTCGCCCACTCTTAAGGGGCTGGAAACGGGGCTGCCGAAGCCGTCCTTATCTGCGAACATATCCGGGGTTACTTCCTTTCGGAAGACAGCCCGCTCATTCAACTGACCGTAGGTGCCGGATTTAATGCGAATAAGGGCGAGGTCATCGGGTGTTGTTCCATACTTGGCAAAGTGGGCCTGTGCATGCAGGGCATAATAAGCGGGCATCATGGTGCCGAAAGGGGATTCCCACTGAATATCGGCGCCGCGTCCCATTCTTTCCTGGGACTCCGCTGAGGTTAACTGAGACATGATCTGGAATCCCAGAACCATGACACAACTGTGCAGACCCGACTTGACCAGCGAATAGGCCAGCTTCAGACCCGTGCTGCTCGAGGAGCACAGCGTTTCCACGTAAAAGGTTGGCTGCGGATTGAGACCAAGATATTCGGCGACGACGCCGGCTGGTGATCTCTGCTTGTCATACTCGGGGGACGAACAGATAACTGTCGCGTCAATGAGATCGTTCGTAATTTGAGCGTCTCTCATGGCATCGCTGTAGGCTTCGAAAGCCAATTCCCTGATGGAACCGGGGTAGCTGCGTACAAACGAGCTTTGTCCCACACCAATAATTCCAACTTTGCTCATACATATCCTCCTGTTTAGTGATTTGCGATCTTGTAAAAGGTCAATTGTGATTAAAACCGGGAATTTCTGAAAATACGTGCGATTAGACTTGACCTGTCACAGTGTGAAAGAAAAGACAACATGCTGCTGCCAATTCGCGTGGCTATCATACTTTATTTTCCTTGTCAATTTGAAAAGTTGATGCCTCGACGCCCCCCGTATTCAAAGCGGGTTTGCCTGGTATTGATAGGCCCGTCTTCAGGCAGGGTTGAATTGTGTAAGCCCGTGATATGACGATATTTACGGAAACATTCTCCTGTACGGACGGCGGGAGAATTTGCTTGACAGAAAGGAGCATATTTGCTACGAGATCAAAATTGTGTAAGGCGGTATGTTGGTTCCACCTGCGGGGGAGTAGGCGGCTTCCAAATGAATTGAATTGATCAAAAAAAGACAAAAATTATAGATAGGGGGTTAGTGCCAATGGGTAAACTGGAAGGAAAGACCGCTATCGTGACCGGCGGCGGCAGAGGCGTAGGCAGGGCGATCAGCTTGGCTTTCGCGCAAGAAGGAGCGAATGTCGTGGTGAATTATGCCGGTAATCAGAAGACGGCTAACGAAGTGGTCGATATGATTACCAAGATGGGCCGCAAAGCTATCGCCGTGCAGGGTAGGGTAGAGGTTAAGGCCGACGCGGAGAAAACTGTTCAGGCCGCGATTGACGCCTTCGGTGCCGTGCATATTCTGATCAACAACGCCGGTGTGACCAACCCGGCCATGCTAAACAAAATGACGGAAGAGCAGTGGGACGAGATCGTGGACATCCACATGAAAGGTCCTTTCCTCCTCATTCAAGCGGCTTACAAGTATTTCAAGGAGCAGAATTACGGCCGGATCGTCAATGTCACTTCCGTAGCGGGTGTGGTCGGCACGAAGGGTCAGGTTCAATACAGCGCAGCCAAGGGCGGCATCATTTCTTTCACCAAGTCCGTGGCGAGGGAATTGGCCGGTATCGGCGTAACCTGTAACGTTATTTCTCTGGGTATCGTCAGCACCGACATGACTGAGAAGATTACGACGGATCCCAAACTGAAGGACATCTACGCGGGCCGTATTCTTCTGGGCCGCTTCGCGGAGCCGGAAGAAGTGGCGAAGCCGTTCATTTTCTTCGCGTCCGACGATTCGAGCTACATCACCGGCCAGCTTCTGTGCGTGGACGGCGGCTACGGCATGACCTGAGAAACAGCCGTTACCGGAACTTCCGGCGCGAAATCAGGTCGGTCATAAA
>ERZ795058.4580-NODE-4580-length-13299-cov-5.454243_pt1 | contig 13299 bp, 11 predicted proteins | sample MGYA00375142_ERZ795058 | MGnify/ENA primary metagenome ERZ795058 (study PRJEB30187, sample SAMN05720210) | activated sludge metagenome | isolation source: anaerobic digester from wastewater treatment plant | place: Japan | collected 2015-04-20 ...
ATTGACCTAATAATCTATTATCGAAGTCGTTATCTGTTTCACCGTATATACGATCAATACCTATAAACTTGTTTGATGTTCTATGTGTCATTCCTTGTACTGTGAATACAATACATTGATTAAGAAATAGACTACTCATTAATAAGATATTTTGACCGCTAGCTAATCTATCAGTATCAGTACCACCAAATGAATATACCGGATCTACTGCATGAGCATCAATCTTATTTTTATTTAATGTAAGTAAGACTTCAGGTGAAATAGAGTGTTTGAGTTTATCAACATAATTAGTTTGAATATATGTTTTAACATTCTCAATATCATGACTTTCAAAATCCATACCAAACTGATGTAGTTTGTTGTTATTGTAATACACAGGTGTAGAATTTAACGCTTTAACATTATCAATAGCAGCCATATCTACAAATTGGTATGATGTTATAGTACTATATTGACCTAAATGTATATTATTTGTTGTGGATACTACCCCTTTATTTATTGGAGTTTTATATGGTGATACCGACGGTGTTTGATTTTTTATTTCATTAGTATTACCACCTATAAAAAAATGCTCTAATTGGTATGTTCCGGGTATATTATTTTTTACAGCTTTACTAAAAATTTGAGATACTGATTCTAATGACCACTCTTTAGTGTATCTATTACGAGATAATATACAAAAATCTCCAGTATTTCCACCCTTAAACTCACTTACATGACTCTTACGTAAATATGAGAGGTCGTCATATATACTATTTTTAGTACTTGAAGTGTAAAATATTTTCGAGCTTCCTATATCCCAATTACTACTAAATTTCTGTGGATAGTTAAGAGCATTAGTTATTAAATCTTTAATTGCTAATCCCGTATATACTCGTTTATCCTTATCTGTTAAATTAGCTGCATTTTTTACAAGATTAGCGGTTGACCACGATATCTTATTTTCAGTAAATGTTTGATAATCCTTCTCCCAAAAATACAATTTTTTATATTTAGTAGCCGATTCATCACCGAATGAAAAATCTTGGACATCATATACCGCAAGAACTAAATCAATATTCCACACTTCAGGGTTTAATGCATCTTTTGGTTGACCATCTAATATTGGTTGTATTTTCAATATAATTTGGTCATTACCATCATTTCTAAACTTGTATATCATTCCATCTGGTGGTGTACTCTCAGATGTCCACGGTCTCTGTAATACATTGAATTTGTCTTCAATAATTATAAAACCAGTAATATACCACTCACTAGCTGTTTCATCTATAACGATAGATTTAATTATAGACTTGTTGAGTGGTGTAGGTTTATCTTGACCATTATAAATGTATACAGTAAATTTAAATCCCTGTGAATCTATAATGGTTAATGATTTATCGTTATCCATCATAGATTAATGATTTTGCTGAATTTGTTGTAGTACATCCCTTAACGCATTCGGTTTAAGTATTTTTACAAACGTACCGGGCTCGGGTAAAATCATTGGATTGTCTACGTTATTTAGAGTACATAATACCCACCACAATTTTATAGTTCCGTAATGAATATACGATAAATATGTCCATGATATATTACTACCAGATATTCTATAATTGAAATATGCATCATTAGCTATATCATCAGGAAAAAATATAGAATTTGTAATATTATAGTAATACAGATCATCTATATCTGTATATACCTTAAATAGGTTTTCAAAATTATACTGAGTAAGTCTCGGTAATTCAGGTATATCGTTTTGGTGTATTCCGTCAGTACTCATGTTACATCAACCTCAATTTTTGATCCTGTGTGAGCGTATAATAGTAAGTTTTGGGTAGGTGTTAATAAGCTATTAATCGTAAATGATATATTATACGCTTCTGGTATTAATTTTCTACCTATAGGTAAATTTATATATCTAGACGTACCTAAATTATCTATTTGAAGTTCTGATATATATGAGTATAAAAGCTGATTAACACCAGGTATAGTGGTATTATATATTACCGGTGGATCTAATAAGCTTACAGATCTACGGTTTGGTCTATTTTGATATGTTAAAATAAAACATAATTCCCAATTACGCTGAACATCATTAAATTCTCCGGTATTACTTAACGTGAATTGAACTTTATAACTTTCACCACCAGATGGATTATAATGTTTGATGGTCTCGGTATATGATCCAGGCTCTAATATGTTGAATATTTTTGATGTTTTACCTACAACTTCCGCCATATTAATAACCTTACCTATTACACCTTGACTAACGCCCTTTGTTTTAGCTTGAGTTATAGCTTGAGACATATCATCTTTACCTTCAGTTCCCCAACTATTTGAGACTTTTTGATTTTGGCCGGTTAGGAAAGGAAATATATAATACCATCCAGTACTTGTAACTGGATATAAATGTTTATATGGATCAAGAAATGCAACATCCTTAACACTAGGGAATGAATCTAACCATTTATTCATTTCATCATCTGAAACATTAAAATCTAACATTTTAATTCCATTTTTAATACTACCGATAAGACTTTCACTAGCATTACCCACTGCACCACCTACCGCATCAACCGCACTACGAGCTTGTTGTATAAATGATTGAATAAGTGTGGATGATGTTAATCTATACTCTCTTAATTCTATACACGGTACATTAACTCTCGTTCTTGCAGGTAAAGTGGTCCAAGGAAAATCAGCAGTAACATTAATACCAGATTTATTGTTGGGTATTAATCTAGGCGCACCATATTTTAATGTTCTATCGGAACTATCTAAACTGTAAAGTATATTATTAGTTGTAGTTTCTTCTGTATTATTTGGCATGATCGTATTATGCTAATGATCTATAATCCATAATTACACCGCGATTTCGCTCTCTAATTGAATAACATGTATCCCTTATAGTTTCAATTGCTAATTGAAGCATTGTATTAGATTGCTGACCATTTCCAGTTATTGTTGATATATTAAACATTGTTTGATCTGGTGTACGTTCAGATATTATAGGTTGTGATTGTTTATTATTCATTAATTCTAAATTAGAATTAATATTAGTTAATGCATTAATTACATCATTATCTTTAGGTTGGGGTATTTCTGGTGGTATATATGGAGTATCCACTCTCATTACTCCAGAGTTTTGAGTGTTATTATCCGAAGGTATAAGTGGTAATAATGTATCAACATTTTCAGTATCATTAATTTTATTAATAGGTTTTTGTTCACCTATTTCTGGTTGAATATTAGATGATATATTAGGTGTGGGTGTAGTTGTGGATGTTTTAGTTATTACTTGATTGTTTAGTATAGATTTTTGTTCTCTATCGCTTGCATTTGCACGATCTATTATAGCTGAATGTCTGTCATATTCAGCTTTTTCTTGCTCATTAAGTTGATCAACTGTACGACCATTTAATATATCTTTTTGAGCTGTTTCAGATCTTGTACGTAATTTTTGAGCTCTCTCGACTCTAATTTTTGCACTATCTACGATCGGGTTAGATGTCTTATCGAAGTCTTCATCTACACCTACCGCAGCTGTCATAGCTAAACCGGTCATATCTAAACCTAACCAACCAGCAATTTTCTCACCTAAACCGAAAGGTAATTTATTGAGATTAAAATATAAGATTTTTGCGAACATATCACCCAAGAATTTGTTCATTTTACCTAGCCAGCCTTTCTTCTTACTAGTACCTACTACACCACCACTAGCTAGATCTGCTTGAGCGTTAACAATATCTAAACCTACAGAAGCTGCAAGACCTATTATTCCTAACTGTGATGCTGCACCAGATGCAATATCTATAAAACCGCCTTGTATATCTCCATTAGCAAATCTATTTATTGCGTAACCTAAGGATACTAAAAGTCCAATACCTGGTATTTTCTTAGCAACTTTACCTATCCAACCTATAATATTTTTACCAGCTTTTAGTGTATTACCTATCGATTTAGCAGGTCCACCTATTAGAGTAGGTGCAGATTCTGCTAATTTTGATAAACCGCTAAACATGTTCTTTGTAAATTTACCAATAAACTCAGGTATATGTTCAGTGGTGAATTTTACCATGCTTTTAAATATCGATTTAGACACTCTTAATGCATTTATACTGACTAATTTTTCCAGACCTTTTAGTGGTCCTTGATCCGTTAAGCCCTTCACTGCTGTTACTAAACCTACAGATAAACTAGTTAAGAATAACCCACCCTGTAATGTGAGCATACGAGCTAAAGCATTACCTCTACGAGAATAGCTTTCACGATCTGTATTGGTACCATCCTCAGTTTCCTCAGTTTTATCTGCTTTTTTTGCTGGTGATGATCTTCTACTACCAGTAATACCTACATTACTAGATAACCACTTTTTAATTTCATCACTGACCCCTACAATTGATACATTATAAACCTCTTTTGATTCATCTATCTTTTCAGATAGTGTTTCTTGTTTCTGTTTTATATCTACCCTAGATTTAGATGTATCATCTATGGTGGGGGTAATAGGTTTATTTGTACTGATAGATGGTTTATCTACATCTTCAGAATCTTTAGATTTTTTGATTTTACGTTTAGGTATAGATGCTACACTTTCAATATCTGCTGTAGATGTTTTTACACTTTTACGTTTTTGTGTAGTAGGAACACTAATTTTAATATCCTCCTTTGGTTGATCTTGAGGTATATTAGTTTTTACATCTATATCTTGTTTAGTTTTTTTGGTTTGAAATGGTACTTTATGTTGATCACTAATAACAACCGGAGGTTCTATATTAGATACATTTTCAGTTAATGGTTTTTTATGTATGTTGACCGCCGGTTTAGATACCTTAACATCCACAATATCCGGCATTTTTATAGGTTTTAACCCTATAAATTTCATTACTAGCTCAGTATTACCTAAATTTTTTGCGGTTTTATTGATATTCAGACTTAACCTACGTATAGCGTGATTAATTATAGATCTATTAGTATTCCGTTCGGTTTTAGTTAGTCCTAGGACATCTGATATTGAGTACCCTCTAACATTTCCAATGTTTTTAGAAATGTTACGGATTTTCTCTGTTAACTTATCATATTCTTTAATTAATGCATCTCGTTTACGATCTTGTATTCTATCTGAAATACCTAATACATCAAATACATTAACCTTTTTCTTTTCAGTTAATTGATCACTGATAGTTTTTGATGATTCTATTAGTGGTTTGAAGTATGAGTCAAACAACTCTATAAATCTCGGATCGGTAAATGCATCCGCAGTAATAGCATCACCCTTCTCTTTTTTCTTATTTTCGAGAAGGCGTTTAATTTCATTTAATGATGCATTTACTTCGTCTAAATTATCCGCCATACTATTACTTAATTGGCGAATTTAAAATATCCTTAATTAGTGCTAATAAAAAAGGACGCATCAAAGGTGATAAGTATGCTGCGTTTAATTTTATCATCAGTAGTAGATACCCCTACCGTTTTTAGTATACCCTCGATTTGATTTTTAGTTTTAGACATAGGATCTATAATCTTTTCTATTACAGTATTCGGTAGTTTTCTTACTAAATCTAGCTTATCTTGTAATGATATTGATTTAAAATCTAATTTAAGTGGTTCACCATCTGTGCGATCTATAGAAATATAATCAATAAACATTATAGCGTCACCAATAAATGCATTTGATATTATTGACCTAATACCATCTGCAGTATCCCCTAATGTGATATCATCTCGTTTGAAATATTTTTCATTAGCATACTCTAAAGATATAGTGGGGTATGTTACACCGATTGAAAATTCATCAATTTTAATTTCATCGAATGGTGTATGTTTTACGTGAGTCTTAACGTATTCAGTACATTGATTTAGATCAATATTATATATTATACCCGGCTCTGAGTCTACTTCAGTTTTTAGTATATTACCGACACTACATATCCGTAGCGCTACACCTATTGCATATTTGTCTATAATGGTTAATGAATTTACTATAGATTTATCATCTATATTATCTTTAATGATATCTATAAGCGTGATATTGAATTTAGATTGAGTAGCTGGACTATCTATCAGTGATTGAACAAACTTTTCCTGCTGTCCGGTAGTTAGATGTTTAAATTTAACGGTTCTACCTAATGACGGTATGAATATATCAGATGTCTTTTGGTTAGCCTTAATTAAATTGATAGCTTCTGTTACTTTTAATGTTGCCATGTTAATATTATATAGTTAGTATTGACTTAAAGTCCATTATGGGGTGAATGTACCGGTTTTGGTAGTAGCTTTTTTTCGTTCTGCTTCATCATTACAATCTTTAATATAATATCCCCACAGTAAATCTTTCTCGACTGGTATTAACTGTTCGGTATATTCGGGTGATATGTTTAATTGGCGATTGAATGAATATATAGATCTATATAAATTATGAAGGTTTTCGGTGAATAGCATTTTCAAAAGATCATACATATCATAATTTATTGACATATTCTGAGATATTAATAATCTAGATGTGTCCCAAGGGCTTTTAATAATATATATTGGGTGTGTATTAATAGCATCAACTAATTGTTTTGCATATACATTAATATCTTGGTATACTTTTACATCAACAGAATTCATTATCTGGTTTATATCATCTAGATTGTTAACATCTCTCGATATTATAATTTCACCATTATATCTAATACAATGTATGTATTCAGATGGTAGTATTATATTTGAATCGTTAATGGGATATATTGGTATGCCATATTCTATAACTAAATCATTAACATCCACAGTGTTTTTATGTATCAATGGTATATTATTTAGTGTATCAATCAAACTATTAAGCTCTAGTGTATAATCAAACTCTTTATCCTCTATTTTGTCCGTAATTTTTAATGTACAAAATGTACTAATAGAGTATGATCTAATAGATAGTAATATTATGAGTTTATCTAATATAGTGAATATAAGATTCTTTTCTATACAACACTCTTGTATGATTAAGTCAAAACAATTGATTATTTCTTCATAATCATTATTGATTATACTTTTATTGATATTAATCCAATCTCTGATAGTTATATCATGGAATAATACCTTTCGATTAAGTGATGGTATATATACTTTAAAATGGTATGGTACCATACTGGTATTATATATTATTAACTCGCACTATCAATAGTATAATGTGTATACATCCATTGTGTAGCTAATGTAGTAATTTGATTTTTCTGGAAATCTGTAGTATCTGAATCACAACTAATAGGAAACACATTATTAAATTTCCACATTTTGCGTATTTTTGGTGGAGTGTTTGTTTTTATATCTCCGCGATCAAAAAACATTACCCACATAGTAGATTTAATACTATCTTTAGGGTTATCGCTTATAGGTACTAACCCTTGATGACCCACTTGTATAATCCATGGTCTTATTACTAAATCCAGAAATGAATATGTAGTCTCGAGGAAATTAATATTTACAGTTTCTGGATCCGCGCGGGAATTGATTACTGGTGTAGTATTAAAACCACCACGAAATCCGGATTCTATACCCACTCGTGTGACTTCTAATTTTTCTCCCGGTACTGTGACCGATTGAGCGAATATATTACCATGTACATGGTTGGTTCCAGCACCTACGGAATTAAGTATAGCCTGTTGACCATAATTAATATTCCACATTTCTGTGTCTATGTTTCTTAAATTACTAGTTATGCTTAGTGGTATATTAACATGCATCATCCATTGTGTGGAGTATGGTATACTATTATATCGCTGAGCAATAAATGAATTAAAATATGAAATTTCGTTGGCCATTATTTATTATTAACAGTACTAATACCCTCAGGTGAAGTAGTCCAGTATTGATATGATAATCCCGCTTTAAAATCTACAGGTTTACCCGCGCCTTGCAAATCATAACTAATCTCGGACACATTTCGTATAAAACAACCTATTAAGAAATACGATCTTATGGTAGATAAATTATCACCTATTAAATCTAATTGAATGGTCCTCTCTACTCCCGGTAAAGATAAATTACCAACACCACCCTTACCTATGGTACCAACCTTTTGCATATCAAATATATCTGATTGCAATTTTTCAAATTCATCACGTATTAAAAAATCCTGTGTAGCATGAAATGTTACTTCCCAATTATCTGACCCGGTAAATATAGGAGATCCGGGTATATTAAAAACAACACCCATAAACGGTACTTGTTGTATTTGCATATCTCTACCGGGTAAAGTAGTGGTTTTTATTAGAACAAAATCTTCATCTTTAAGTTTTGATCCACCTATCTGTATAACACGAAACTGGAAATCTCTAGCGAATCCACGCTTTTGTGCTTGTTGATAAAAATCTTGTAATCCTTGTCCCATATTATTTACTTAGATGGCGCCCAGTATTGATAAGATATAGTCATACTAATAGATAAAACAGAACCGGTACCACCTATGTTATACTTTATGTCACCTAATTTTACTGGGCAGCATCCATATAATATTATCTTATTTGATACATCTAGTTTATCATTAACCGATACCAACTCTATAATATTACTACTATCAGGTATATTAGCTCCTGTTAAAGTTGTTTCATCGAAATAACTTTTATGCCATTCATATAATTTATCGTATATTTTATAATCACGATCCATTAAAATTTCTATATCCCACCCATCTGATCCTGGATAGTTTACAGTCATCGGTACGTTAAATCTAAAACCTCTAAAAAATACAGAATCTGTCTGAATTTCTCTACTAGGTATACTACCAGTCCGGATATATATTAAATCTTCATTATTGAATTTAGAATCACCTAATTGTGTAATTCTAAATTGTATATCTCTAGCTACACCTCGCTCTGATACTGCACGATAAAAATCTTGTAACCCTAGCATTCTACTTCCAGAATTAGTAGATGTAAGATTTATATTTTGCGCTCGAGATTGTTGTAATATATCGAAACCCACGATGATACTTATAAACTATAACACCCCGTAAACTCATATGAATCTACGGGGTGTTATATAATTAATTGCTATTAGAACCCAATAGATGCACCAACATTAACATTACCTATGTTGATGGAAGCTCCAATATTACCGGATATAGACGAACCTGATTGAGTACCTACTGATGTACCCGGTCTCCAGAATTGATAAGCTAATTGACATGTAAATTCACGAGGCGCGCCAGTACCTTGAACATCGAATTGTATATTACCTAATGTTTTAACATATACTCCATATAGATTATATGTTTTTACAGTGTTTAGCATTTCATCAACCATTTGTAGTGTTACTACTCTATTGACACCAGGAACTGTCATATTACCAGTACTGGTAGAATCATCAAATATAGTTTTCTGCCAGGTTTCTAGCTTTTCACGCACTCTATACTTTGCGTCAGCCCAGAATAGTACATCCCATGCATCTGAACCGGGATATTTAACAGACCCCGGTACGTTAAAATCAAGACCCATGTATGGGACCTGATGGTTACTAATTTGACGGTCCGGTAATTGTGCAGTACGTATGTATATTAGATCATCAGAATTAAAAGTGAGATCACCTAATTGTAATACACGAAGTTGGAAATCGCGAGCGAAATCGCGTTGTTGAGCTACTCTATAAAAATCTTGAATTGTTTGTGACATATTAATTACTTACTATTCTCATTCACCTGTACGGTTACGTAGAACTCCTATTATACCATTAAGATGTTGAAGTAGTGAACCTACATCTATATTGTTTATGATTTCCTTATCATTATTTATTTTTTTATATAATTGCGTAAACAAAATCTCAAGAGCTTCAGCATCCATAACCATCACCTCTTCAATTACCCACTGATTATCGAGTGCAGTATTTTCTTTAATTATTGGTAGTATTTGAGATATAACATCGTGTGCATTAGCTAAACATGTATGAGAATCTTCATCACATACGTATGATAATGATTCACTAAGGCGATCTACACATTTAGGTGTGTTTATATTCAGTTTATTAGCTATACCGTCTATTAGCTTGCTATATGTTAATTGCTTACTATTATAACGATCAATACATCCCTGGATACTGGCTGTACACTCTTTCATTACATATCTATCCTTAATTTTAGTATCTACACCATCTTGATCTATATTTTCAGGATCCTGATCAGTAAATGGTGGTTTAGATAGTGTATCTTTTGTTTGCTTATCCCCATCAATACTATCTGCAGTTATTTTATCTTTAATATTATTACTAGCTGGTTTAGCTTTTTTAGCTATTTGATCTGGCGTAAGAGCTTTACAACTTTCATTGATCATTTGCTCGTATACTGTCATTAACTCTCTAGAATCTGAGTGCATAGGTTATATGTGGTTACTTACGTATTTAAATACATAAAAAATCCCACCATTTCTGGTGGGATTTAGTGTTTTATTAGTTTATACTACTTCTGTGAAGTTTGAATCTGTTCGAGTTGTAATGAAGTTAATCAGTATAAACTCTGCAGATCTTACCGGTTTTAGATAGATATTAACATGTAACTCATTATTATCTATAGTAGTAGGGTTATTATTCTGCTCATTACAGATGATTAAATAATCATATAATCCTTGAGTATCAAGTGCTAATTTGAAAATTGGATTTAATGAGTTAGTTAATCTTGAACGAGTGAATGTAGTATTTGGCTCTTGTACGAAATACTTTGCTGTCTGATATGTAGCCTTTTCAAGGGTTAATAGTAATCGACGAACATGTATTCTATCAAGTGCGCTCGGCTTCTTTTGAAGTGTGCGCTCACTTAATACAACATAACCATCAGATGGAGAGAAATATAATGAATTGATAGCTACCTTTTCGATTAGATCTCTTTCTTTTTGTTGTGGGTTTAATGCAATATCGATAACCCCAGTTACAATACCTCTAGTTAAACCCGCTGGAGCAAACCATGGCTGATAATTTGTATCGGTATTAACCATTAATGCCGCAGCATAACCAGAGAACGGTACCCATACATTAGAATCTGAATATGCATCATACACTTTTACCCAATTTGCATATGCAGTAGAATAGCTTGAATTTGCAGTACTGTATAGATTCTTTAATGGCCAATATATGTGTTGAGAGAAGCTAGTTGTTTGACCGTAAGTGTATTTTGTATCACTTACTTTCATATTAGCACCCTGAACAAGTATATTACGTAATGGATCTGAAATATATACGTGATCTTTACGGGTGAGTCTCGCAAAGGTATCAAATATGTTGTATATTGTTAACCAATCTTGACCGGCTTGACCGATATTAGTACCACCATCAGTGCGGTATAGGTTATTGGTACTATCAGCAGATAGGTTTACAAATAGTGTTTCATCATATATACCATCAGCAGATAATGTAGGTGATGTTAGAGTCGCATTTTTATATGAAGCCCATATTGTAGATAATCCACCATCAATTGTAATATCTAATGGATATAATTCGGGGTTTTCTGCTTTACGTAAAATACGATTAAGTTTATCCGGTAAAGATCCAATATTTTTTGTACCAGTACCTACAGATAACTGAGGTAGATATACGCTAAATGTATATAGATTATCACCGTAATCTAAATAGCTAATAGCGGATAATACCTTAACTCTTGCAGTATAATCTTCACCCACAGAAGGTGAATAATTAGATGGTGATCTATATACACGAACACGTTTGGATATATTACCTGTAATATTGGTCCATGAAGACTTAGATGAAATATTAGGATTAACTAATACTTTAATGTTGGGGGACCTCTCATTAATTACATTTTGTACATAGAAGCTTTTTGGTGTTCCGCCTGCTTGACTTTGCATTTGGCGGCTAGCATCTAATGATGCTACGTAACCTTCCTCTAATTGTTGTTCAAGCTTTAACACATCTTGAGAATAGATAGATGGGCGAAGTTTAAAAACAGAGAATATAAGAGTGTCAACGAATTCACTATTATTGATATCGAATGACGGTATACTCTCAATTATTTCAGAGGTTGAATCTGGTTGATAGCCAGAAACTGATGTGTTTACTGAAGATAGACTGAAATTTAGTCTTGATGTAGGTACAGTAATGAAATCATTTCCGTTATTCCACGCATATGCATTTAAAACATCATCATATGGAGTAGATGGGTTAAGATTGCTATTATCTGCTAATGAAAAATAATAACCTTGGAATTTTTCATCAATAGTAACCTTACCTTCGTTTAATACAATAATACCCGCATTTCCAATAGTTGCATTACTAGAAATAAGCCCCGATGTTGTAGACCAATTTAATACACCCTGAGAGATGAGGTCGTGCTCTTCTTCAGTGAGGTTAAGATATGTAGGTGCACCAATGAAAAATTCAGTACCATTTTTAAAAGTGGTAATTGTTGGTGTAGCACCTATAGAGTTAGCAGATAGTGGTATTACTGGGAATGCTAGAGCGCTGTATGTATTAGCGAAACCTTCACCAGAACCAGAACCATACGGTACACGAGATACTAGGAGGTTTGCATTAGCATTTAATTGCTGTATAGCGCTGTAGTACATATAGCGCTCTGCAGCGTTAGTAGGTACACCATATATTTGCTCTAGTTCACTTACACTAGTAATGTTTACTAATTCATCAGTAGGACCCTGAGACGCAAAACCAGCAACTAGAACGTTAGTACCAACCGGTACGTTTGTTCTGTTTGAAAGGTCTACTTCGCGGATTTCTACACCGGGACTGTTAATAGTTCTTGCCATATAAATTTAGACGTTATAACAGTATTTAGGCTTTTTCGGTGTAGAGATATCTATTGAATTGTGGTATACTTAACGGTATGTATCGATATACTTTTATTAATACCCCCTAGTATAAGACTCGTATATCAACTATTGGATTTCGATATAACCCAATAGTTGTAACTGGATGTAATCTATATAATGTCGAACATACCCCATTATACCCGGAATTATATAACATTCCATTAGGATATAATATATATTTTGGATACGGTATACCGTATGATGTATATACTGTACAATCTTTAAAGTTGCCAGTACATTTTGTAGGTGTAAAATTACCATTAACATCATTAGGATAACTCTGGACTTTTAACTCAGCTACATTATTTCGATCTAAACCACTCAAAACATTTTGCATAATATACATTGAATTACCCCATACATACATATCACCACTATTGTTAATACCTAATGTATGATATGTACCACAACCTATATTACTCCAATCACTAGCAGTACCAACCTGTACGAATGTATATATAGTGTTTGAATTATAATACAATTGACCGGAGCTATATTTCACGGTCTTACC
>ERZ795058.4583-NODE-4583-length-13291-cov-17.034603_pt1 | contig 13291 bp, 11 predicted proteins | sample MGYA00375142_ERZ795058 | MGnify/ENA primary metagenome ERZ795058 (study PRJEB30187, sample SAMN05720210) | activated sludge metagenome | isolation source: anaerobic digester from wastewater treatment plant | place: Japan | collected 2015-04-20 ...
CCGCCCCTGTCAAGCGACAGGCCGTGCCATATCGGGGGCAACCACGACACTCGCCCCTGGCAAAAAACTTGTCGTCCACCTGGATACCTACGAGACCTCTGCCTCTATGGACATGGAGCTCTCGGCGACAATTCTCGTCGGCATCGCGATCGCCGGCACACTGTGGCTGGCCACCGCCGGGTTGCGGCAACAAGGCGTCGGCTGCGGCCCCTCGACGCCCCACTGGGGCCGCCTGCTGCTCGGTTTTTTTGGGATATTTTTCGGGCTCCGCCTCGGTGCCGCCACCGGCCTAGTCTCATGGGCACCCTATCTCGACCAGTGGAAGGTGGATATCTACGAACTTATTTTCCGACTTCATCGACAAGAGCTTCACTGGGGGGACCTGCTCGCCCCCCACAACGAACACCGCATCCTGTTCACCAAGCTGCTCACCCTCGGGCTCCTCCCCCTCAACGGAGAATGGGACAACCGGCCTCTGGTCGTCGCCAGCCTCGCATTTCAAGCCGCCGCCTTTGCCTGGTTTGCCACCATCGCCTGCCGCTCGCTGACGCCCTGGCGCAGCCTCGCGGTCGTCGCAGCCCTCGTCGGCGTCGCGTCACTTTCCTGCGATTGGGAAAACTTTGTATCGGGATTTCAAAGCCAGTTTCACCTGTTCGTGCTCGGCACGATGCTCGTGCTCTCCATCCTCCCGGCCGCGCGTCCCGGATCGTGGCCCGCCTGGGGAGCACTGGCAGTGGCCCTCGCACTGCTGGCCACACTTGGCTCGGGTTTTATGACGGCCATGGCGGCGGCCTGTGCACTTGGCGCCGGAGCCTTTCTGCGACGCGAGCTTTCCTGGCGCACAGCCGTCCCTCCAATGGCCTGCATCGCCCTCGTCGCCTTGGGCGCCATGACCAGGGCGCATTTTACCGCCCACGATTTTCTCCACGCAAAATCGGTGGCGGGCTGGAGCGAAGCCTTTCTCGCGTACGCAAGCTGGCCGCTCCCCCCCCACGCGGCGGCGCTGGCGGCCCTCTGGCTCCCGTGGGGCATATTGCTCATTCAGATGTGGCGCCAGCGCGACACCTCGCCGTTCTCTTTGCTCATTTTCAGCCTCGGCCTCTGGACGCTCTGGCAGGCCATGGCTCTGGCTTGGTCGCGCGCTGGTCTGCTACCTCTGGTCAGCTCACGCTACACCGGCCTACTCATGTGGGCCATGTTAACCAACACCGCCGCGGTGGTGCGGCTACTGCCTCTGGAGAAGGCCCGATTCCGACATGGATGGACGGCCCTGGCCTGCTGCTGGCTGGCCGTGCTCGGCGGGGCATATCTCTGGCGATCTCACACCATCTACCGCCCCATGGCGCGAACGTTCCGCACAGAAACCGTGCGACAAGAAACACACTTCCGCGAATTCATGCGCACCGACAACCCCACGCACATCGAAGCGTACACGATGCCGGAAATTCCCTATCCAGTCCCATCCGACCTCGTGAAATGGATGCGCATTCCAGCTGTGCGGGAAGCGTTACCCGCACCGTTGCGCCGCGATGTCGCCACAAGAGTGCCACCGCCCAATGGTGCGACGCCCGAGGCGGGATGGCTTACGATCGTCGCACGCACCCTGTTGCGCCGCGATGTCTCGTCGGGGCTCGCGCTGGCGGGTGCCGCACTCGCCGCCTGGTCATGGCGACGGTGCATGAGCGGAGGTGGACCGGCCCGGGCCGCTTAAAGGGCCGTGAGATCGTCGGGGCGATGGATCGGCTCGCTCGACTCGACAAAGCGCAGCCCGTAGATGAAACGCCACAGCCAGCAGGAGCCATCGTGCGTATCGTGCACGAGGAGGAAATCCGGCATCTCGTCGCTGGATGCGCTCGAGATGCTGTATTGGCCGTTGGTCAACTCCTCCACCAGCCCGGGCAGATAGGTCAGCGGCGGCTCAGCCTCCAGCGACACGACCCAGTTTCCGCTCACCCCCACGGGATATTTCTTTTGGAAATAGTACCCGTAGAAGCGCGGCGGGTTAAAATGACCGGTGGACCGGAGCCGGCGCAGTTGCTCATCGACCGCCGGGATGAAGCGCACTCGCCACGCATAGTCCCTTGGCAATGTCAGGCTCGGGAGCGGGATCAGCACGTTGTCTAGTATGGCAGACATGGCAGAGTGGGTTTACCCTTTTAACGGCTATAGCAGGCTGGATTTTAGGCGTATTCCTACCACTTTCTCGCACCGTGATCCTCCCCGAAAAACTTCACCAAATGGCCGACGATTTTGCTGCCATCGACGACCCGCAGGAACGCCTTTCGTTCGCCGTCGATCGCGGCCGCGCCCACGCCTCGCTCCCGGCCGACGCCCACACAGACGCGCACCTCGTCCCCGGCTGCGTCTCCCAGGCTTGGATCGCTGGCGAACTCACCCCGGAGGGCCTCACACGCTTCCGCTGCGATGCCGCCTCACCGCTCGTCAAAGGCCTCCTCGGCCTGTTGTGCGAGTTCTTCAGCGAGGCTCCCGCCGCCGAAGTGGCGCTGTGCGAACTCGACCCGCTGGCCACGCTCCGCCTCACGCGCGACCTCACCCCCACCCGACAAAACGGCCTCGCCCACGCCCGCGCTCGCATCCGAGAGATCGCCGCCAGACTCCACCCCCAGCCCTAAACGACCGCGTGTACTTCGACGCGCACAACCATCTGCACGCCCCCTCCCTCGCGCCCCATCTGGGCGCGCTGCTGCGCGAGCTGCCCGCACACGGCATCGCCGGCATGGTGACCAACGGCACCAGCGAGGCCGACTGGCCCGCGCTCGCCACACTCGCCGCCACCGCCCCCTGGGTGCGACCGGCCTACGGGCTCCACCCCTGGCATGCGGGCAACCGCTCCTCCGCCTGGGAAACGCGCCTCCAATCCGCGCTCGCCGCCGCGCCCGGTGCGGCCGTCGGCGAGATCGGGCTCGACCGCTGGATACTCGATCGCGCCCGCCCGGACGACCCGCGGCTGGCCGGACTCCGCCGCGCCCCGCTCGACGAGCAGCTCGATGTCTTTCACCGCCAGCTCGCCCTCGCCGCCGCGCAAAACCGCGCCGCCTGCCTGCACTGCCTCGATGCGTGGGGAGCGCTCCAGGAGGCGCTCCGTACGGCGAGGCGCCCGGCACGCGGCTTCCTCCTCCATGCCTACGCAGGCCCCGCCGAAATGGTCGAAGCGTTTGCCGAACTCGGGGCCTATTTCTCATTCAACGCCGCCTTTCTCGCGCCGGGAAGGCAGCGCGTGCGCGACGCGTTTCTGCGCGTACCCGCCGAGCGATTGCTCGTGGAGACGGACGCGCCCGACATGGGGCCGCCGCCCGGTATGGCACACCACACCCTGCCACCGTCCGCAACAGGCGAGACCGTCCATCACCCGGCCTGCCTGATCGACGCCTACACCGGGCTCGCCGCGCTCCGCGGCCTCACGCCCGCGGCCCTGGTGCCGCAGATCGCCGAAAATTTCCGCCGTCTCTTCGGCTGAAGTACCGCGGAGCTCAATACTCGACGTCGCGGCAGCGGGCATCGAGCTGGCGCGCGACCAATTCAATTTCATCCCCGCTCAGCGGCGCCTCGGCGCCCGGCCGGGGGGTGAGCGCGACAGGCAGCTCCTTGGCGTTGAGCACCTGCACGGTGCCGCGGCCGGACCGCTCCACCCACCAGCCGGGCAGGGCGAGGATCGGCTGCACGGCGACGGGGCGCCCGAGCAGCCCTTCCAGCCATTGCCCGAGCCACAAGGCCCGCTGGTGCGCCTGCTTCAGGCCATACTGGTCCTCCCCCCACGGCCAGATGAGCCGCTCGCCATCCGACACCACCTTGTAGTCGGGCTGCCCAGGGCGCGCGTGCCCTTTGCGACGGGTCTTCGTCTCGATGACAAACACCCCGCCTGGTCCCACCGCCACGTGGTCGATGTTGGACGATCCGGCGAGCGCGTCGCACGGCACATCGTGAAAGATCCGCCAGCCGCGCAGCTTGAGTGGCTCCAGCGACTCCGCCACCACGCGCTCGCCGAAATACCCCAGGTAACGGTTTTGCCGCTCGACGAGCCGGCACATCACCCACCGGGCCGAAAGGATAAACCCAGCCAGCAGCCCCACCGAACCGAGCACGATTGCCACCACGCCGGCGCTTTCGTCCACCGCCATCACCAGGGCAAACAACCCCGGGCCGGCCAGCAACGGCAACAGGCTCCCGACGCAAAGCCACAGGTCCAGGTTTTCATCGAGCTCGTTGACCCGCCGGCGCAGGCTCTCGCCTGGACCACGCAACAGCTTTTGCTCGTCGGCAAACGGCTTGCGCTCCCTCCGGCTGCGCTTGCGCCACAGCATCAACCCGCCCACGGCCACGCCGTACAAAAGAAAGTACCCCGCCAGAAAGAGATCGCTCCACCACGCATTCATGGCCCTCATTCCGTGACGGACCGGCGCCCCGTGGCAATGCCGGACCGGAATTCGCCCTGGAAACGCGTTTTACTATTCTCTCGATGCGCCGATGAATGGCATGGCGCCTGCCGCCCTCCGGCACCTCCCGCATGACATTTTCCCTTTCTCTGGACGTTCTGCTCCCCCGCAGCGGCCGGCTCCTGCCCGCCCTCCTCGCCGCGCTTTGCCTGGGCGTGCTCCCGGCATCCTCCCGCGCCGACGACGCCCCCCCGCTGCTCAAGAGTTATCAGGCCATCTACCAGCTCCCGGAATCCGAACGAAACACGCTTCACCGAATCCAGTTCGAAGCCACCACCTACTACTACGACCCGGGCTGGAACCTCTTCTGGGGCGAGACCGACGGCGGGCCCTTTTACCTCGATCTGCCCGCCAAAGGTCGCTTCGCCCTCAAGGCCGGCGGCCAGCGCGTCCGCATCTCCGGCCAGATCATCCCCGCCCAGGGCCTCAAGCTTCTCAACGCCCTCGTCGAGCCGATCCTCGACGTCCCCCTCACTCCCGTCCAAGCCACCGGCCGCGCCGACGATTTTGACGCCCTCCACCAACATTACGTCGAACTCGAGGGATATGTGGAGCGCCAGGAGGAGGTCGACGCCAACCACCTCCGCCTCCACCTCATCGCCGAAGGCTGGCCCATCGAGACGCACGTCTGGCTCGAAGCCGGGGAACCTATCCCGCTGCTCACCGGGGCACACATCCGCGTCCGCGGCCTCTACAACGTCACCTACTCCCCGGAAAAGACGCCCACCGAGATCGCCCTGTGGGTCGCCAGCCCCAATGCCCTCTCGATCATCGGCTGGCTCGAAAAAGACGACCGGTTTGTCAGATTCCCAATCACTCCACTGGCCCGCCTCGGCGAGGCCGAGCCAACCAAGCAAGTCCACATCTCCGGCGAAGTGATCTCCGCCGAAGAAGGCCGCATCGTCCTGCGCGACGGCTCCGGCCAGACCACCCTGTTAACCGCCCAAAAAGAGAAGCCCACTCCGGGCGCCACGATCCAAGCCATCGGACTGCCGTCCCACGTCGGCCCCGAGACCTATCTCCGCCAGGCACTCTGGCGCGCCAGCGCACTCGACACACGCAGCGCATCGACCACCGGCGACCTCAAAAAATTCCGCCTCGCCGACTCCATCATGGAGCTCGCCCCCGCCGACGCCGAGCGGGCGCACCCCGCCCAGCTCGCCGGCGTCGTCACCTGGTCCTCCCCAGAAGTCAAATTCCTCTTCATGCAGGACTCCAGTGGCGGCATCTGCGTCACCTGGGGCAATGCCTCCTTTGTCCCTCCGGCGCCGGGTACCGGCATTATCGTCACCGGCGTCACCGGCATGGGCCCCTTTGCCCCCATGCTCGTCGCCGGCTCCGTCGAGTCCTATCGCAACATCAGTCTCCCCGAGCCCCGCCGCCTCACCCTCGACCAGACCACCACCGGCGCCGAGGAGGCTCGCTGGATTGAGATCCAAGGCCTCATCAGCGGCATCGAGCGCGAGGGCCCGTGGACCGTCCTCCGACTCAGCAGCCCTACCAGCCACTGCGCCGTCCGGCTCCCGCTCACCACCGCCTTCTCCGGACAGACCGGCGCCATCGTCCGCATCCAGGGTGTGTGTAATGCCCTCGCCGACGACCAACGTCAGATCACAGGCATCCAGATCTGGACCCCGTCGCCCGAGCACGTACGCATCGTTCACCCCGTCTCCGCCGATCCTTTCGACGCACCACGCACCGCCATCACGGGCCTCCGGCAATACGGACTGCGCCAGGCATTCGATCACCGGATTCGCATCCAAGGCACCGTCATCGCCCACGTCCCGGGCAACTATGTCCAGATCCAAGACGAACACGCCGGCCTCCAGGCCTTCTGCGCTCAAACCGCCCCACTCGCCCTCGGCGACGTAGTCGAGGTCGTCGGCTTCCCCGGCATCATCGGCAAACGCATCGTCCTGCGCGATGCCCTCTACCGCCAGCTCGGCGCTCAAAACACCCCCGAGCCCGTCCCCCTCGTCAGCGATCCCGCCTCAATCTCCAAGTACGACGGCCGCCTCGTCCAGGTGACCGGCATCCTCCGCGACGCCATCACCGTCGGCTCGCAGCAATTTCTCCTCCTCAGCCAAGCCGAGGGCCTCGCCGACTCCGGCCCCATCTCCGTCCGGCTCGATACGTCCGCCCCGCGCCCGATCCCCGCAGCCTGGCGCATCGGCAGCACCGTCTCCATCACAGGCGTTTACCGCACACACTTCGACGAGTTCCGCCAACGCCCCGAGTTCACCATCCACCTCCGCTCCGCCGACGATCTTCAGATCCTCGCCACCCCCTCCTGGTGGACCACCTCGCACGCCCTCTGGATCATGGGCGGCTCCCTCACCCTCCTCTTCTCCTTTCTCGCCTGGGCCCTCACCCTCCAGCACCGCGTCCGCACACAGACCCGCCAGCTCCGGGAACAATTCGACCAACAAGTCCGCCTCGAATCCGAACTTGAACGCAGCCAGCGCCTCCAGTCCCTCGGCGTCCTCGCCGGCGGCATCGCCCACGACTTCAACAACCAGCTCATGGTCGTGCTCGGCAACCTCAACCTCGCACGCCTCGTCCCACAAGTCGCCGCCTCCGCAGGCGATTACCTCGACGAAGCCGAACACGGCGTGCGCCGCGCCCGCGACCTCACCCTCCAGCTCCTCACCTTCGCGCGCGGCGGCGATCCCATGAAGGAGGCCATCTCCCTCAAGGACCTCGCCCAGGACGCCTCCACCATCGCCCTCGAAGGCTCTCCCCTCCACTGCGCCGTCCAGGCCGCCGCCCAGCTCTGGCTCATCCACGCCGACCGCCGCCAGCTCTCCCGCGCGATCCAAAACGTCATCCACCACGCCCGCGTCGCCATGCCCGCCGGCGGCATCGTCCACGTCCGCCTCGACAACGAAACCGTCCCCCCCGCCACCACCCTCCCCCTCTCCCCAGGCCGCTACGTCCTCCTCCGTATCGAAGATTCCGGCACCTCAATCCCCGCCGACCACCTCGACAATCTCTTCGACCCCTATTTCGCCACCAAACTCGGCGGCAAAGGCCTCGGCCTCGCCAGCGCCTACTCCGTCATCAAACGCCACGAGGGCCACATCTCCGTCGAGTCCCTCCCCGAGCGCGGCACCCGCTTCTCCATCTGGCTGCCCGCCGCCGAGACCCTCCCGGAGGCCAACCCCGACACCGAGGCACGCAACGACGCCATCCTCCACCCGCCCCAGCAGCTCCCCAGCCGCACCGCCAGCATCCTCGGCAAACGCGTCCTCTTCATGGACGACGAGCCCGGCATCCGCCGCATCGTCGAAATCCTCCTGAAACGCCTCGGCCTCCAGCCCACCCTCGTGACCAACGGCGAAGAGTGCCTCGTCGCCTACAAGCAGGCGCGCGACGCCGGCACGCCCTTCGACCTCGTCATCCTCGACCTCCTCATCGTCGGTGGCCTCGGCGGCAAGGAGACCATCACCGAGCTTCGCAAACTCGACCCCAAAGTCCGCGCCATCGTCTCCAGCGGCTACTCCGACGATCCCATCCTCGCGCACCCGGCCGACTACGGCTTCTCCGCCGTCGTTCCCAAGCCCTACGAGATCTCCACCCTCTCGGAAGCCATCCGCCGCGTGCTCGCCCTGCCCGCGGACTGAGCCCCCGCGCACGAAAAACCCGCTCGCCGCCGCAACGCTTTCCGTTTGCGATGCGCGACCGTGCCTCCCGCCCCTCGCCCCTCCACGCTGCACCGCTGGCGCTGGCTCCTGCCTGTCGCCGCGCTCCTCGCCCTTTTTCACTTCACCCCCGCCGGCACCACCCTCGACTGGGCCTTCCACGACTTCGCGGCTCGCCACCCCGCTCGCCCCACCCCCATCCCGGCCGACTCGGCCCTCGTCCTCATTGACGACGCCACCATGGCCACCCTCGGCCGCGAGCCCTACGCCCGCCGCTGGCCATTTCCCCGCACCGACTTCGCCGCCCTCTTCCTCGCCCTCCACCAGGCCGGCGCCACCCGCGTCGTCGCTGACCTCACGTTTCTGGAAAACTCCGAGGCCGCCGAGCAGGACATGATCCTCGCGGCCACCGCCGCCGCCTGCCCCTCCATCGTCCTCGCACGCATGGCCAGCCAGCCCCCCGTCTTCTGGGACGAGGCATTCACCCAGGAGCACGCCGCCTTTTTCCCCACACCCCGCACCGGCATCGCCGAGCTCGACGCAAAACACTCCGGCGTACTCCGCGCCTACCAAGTCTCCGGCTCTCTCGCCGCCGCCGCCTGCGCAAAACCGCCAGAGTTTGCCGGCGGACTCCTCCGCTGGGCCGGAGGTCTGGAGCAACTGAGGGCGCGCGGCGTCCCCGTACTCTCCGCCGCCCCTTATCTGCTCCGCGGACTCCCGATTCTCACGCGCCTCGTCGAGCAATCCCCCGACTACACGCCCGAGCAGATCGCCGCCGCACTCGCCCAAGAGCCCGCCCTCGATGGCGAACTCGCCGATAAAGTCCGCGGTCGCGTCGTCTTCGTGGGCGCCAATGCCTCCGGCACCTTCGACGCCAAACCGCTTCCCATTGGCGACGCCGTCGAGCCCGGCGTCATCACGCACTGGACTGCCTGGGCCAACCTGCAATCGGGCGGCTTTGTCACCGCCGTGTCGCGACACCTCGCGTTTGCCGTCGCCCTCGTGATTGCAGCGCTCGTCGGCCTCGCACGCTGGCGCCAGGGCTTGGTTGCCCCCACGCTCGCCGCACTCGCCCTGGCGCTGATCTCGATGGCCGGCGCCTACCTTGCGCTCTCCGCAGGCTGGTTTTTCCCGCCCAGCTCGCTCGCCGCCGCCGCGCTCTTCGCCCTGCTCGCCATCACCGCCGAAAACTTCCTCGCCGAGCAGCAGCGCAAACGCGAAGTGCAGGCCATGTTCGGCAGCTACGTCGCGCCCGAGGTCGTCGAGCTCCTCGTTAACGATCCACACGCCATCCAGCTCGGCGGCGAGCGCCGCGAACTCACCTCCCTCTTCTCCGACCTCGCCGGATTCACCGACCTCTCCGAAAAGATCCCGCCCGAGCACCTCGTCGGCGTCATCAACCTCTACCTCCAGGAAGTCAGCGACAGCCTGCTGGCGACCGGCGCCTACATCGACAAGTACATTGGCGACGCCGTCATGGCCGTCTATGGCGCGCCACTCGTGTTGCCCGACCACGCCGAGGCCGCCTGCCGGGGTGCCCTCGCCGCACAGGAAGCCCTCGGCCGCCTCGCCCCGCGCCTCCTGCGCGACTACGGCTGCTCGGTCCACATGCGCATCGGCGTCAACACCGGCGACATGATCGTCGGCAACGTCGGCTCCGACCGCAAAAAGAACTACACCGTACTCGGCGACGCGGTGAACCTCTCCTCCCGCCTCGAAGGCGCCAACAAGGAGTTTGGCACCGCCATCCTCCTTGGGGAGACGACCGCCCGCCGCGTGCAGGGCCGCTTCGTCACCCGCCCGCTCACGCGCCTGCGCGTGAAGGGCAAAACCGAAGCCATCGAGGTCCATGAACTCGTCGGCCTGCCCGGCCAGTTGCCCGCCCAGCTCGCCGAGTTTGTCTCCACCTACAATGCCGGCTACGCCGCACTCCTCGCCCGCGATTGGAGCGCCGCCGCCACCGCCTTCGAGCACGCCACCGCCCTCGCCCCCTCGGATCGTATGGCAAAAGCTTGGCAGGAAAGCGCCCACGAGTACCGTCTCCAACCTCCACCTCTCAACTGGCAGCCATTGTTGAAACTCGATTCCAAATGAAGAAAACCCCTATCCTCCTCGCCGGCGTCGGCCTCCTGACGCTCCCGGCCGTGGCGGCCCTCGCCCCCGGCGGCACCGCCTACACCAAGCGCGCCAGCACCGCGCTCCTCGCCCAGCCCAGCGCCATGGCCGACACCGTCGCCACCGTCGGCTACGGCCGCAAACTCTCCATCTCCGCCGCCCAGGGCGCCTGGCTCAACGTCCGCGACGGCAACAAGTCCGGCTGGGTCTTCAAAGGTAACGTCTCCGAACAGAAGATCGCCGAGGTCAAAGGCGCCGACGGCCTCCCGCTCGAAGCCAGCCAGACCACCGCCAGCGCCGCCGCCCGCCCACTCGCCGATGGCGCCGTCGAATACGCCAACCGCAAGGGCCTCGGCGAGGCCCGGGCCGACGTGCAATGGCTCGAAGACGTCACCGCCAAAATCTCCCCCGACGACATCCGCACCTACATGCAGACCGAAAAGAAAGGAGACTGCCAATGAACCTCCGCCACATTTCCCTCTGCGCCCTCCTCGCACTGGCCCCCGCGCTCCACGCGCAGTTCGGCGGCTTGGGCGACCTCGTCCCCGGCGGCTCCAAGGCCGACAAGGTCCTCAAAAACGCCCAGGACGGCGCCAAGATCGTCAAGGGCATGGCCGGCATCGGCATTGAAGAGGAGCGTGTCATCGGCGGCTCCGTCGCCGTCGAAGTCGTCGCCAAGTACGGCGGCCTCGTTCGCGATCAGGCCACCCTGCGCCGCGTCAACCTCGTCGGTCGCACCCTCTCCCAATACTCGGACCGCACCACGCTCGCCTGGCGCTTCGGTGTGCTCGACAGCGCCACCGTCAACGCCTTCTCCGCGCCCAGCGGCTACGTCTTCATCACCCGCGGCCTCTACGAGATGATCGGCGACGACGATGACCTGCTCGCCGCCGTGCTCGCCCACGAGATCGGGCACATCACCGAGCGCCACGCCCTCAACATCATCGCCCGCAACGAGGCCTTCAGCGGCGCCATGGGCATCGCCGCCCGCAACAGCTCCGAAGTGGGCAACGTGCAGGCGCAGCTCCAGCAGTTCGACCTCGGCATCGACAAGATCGTCCAGACCCTCTTCGACAAGGGCTTCGATCCGCAGACCGAGTACGGCGCCGACGCCAAGGGCCGCGCGCTCGCCACCACCTGCGGCTACCGCAGCTCCGGCCTGCGCGAGATCCTCGAAAAGTTGCAGTCCCGCCAGGGCGGCAACGCGCAGGTCTTCTCCTCCCACCCGCCCCTCTCCGAGCGCATCAAGCGCCTCCGCTAAACCTGCGCGCCCCGGCGCATCGGCCTTCGAAGCAGGCGCGCGTTTCCCGCCGCCTGCTTTTTTGCGCCCGCATCGCCCGCCGACTTATGCGTCGTCTTCGCCCCTGCCGGCCCTTTTAACATCCCGCCACATGATTTCCTCCGTCTCCCTCGACCACCTTGAACAGGCCTGGCAAACGCTCATGCCCGCCCGCCCAGAAGGCCAGCCCAGGGGCAAGGCCCGGTGGAACGAAGACGCCAGCCGCGACTTCACCCGCGACTGCAGCGAGCTCGCCACCCTCATCGTCCAGTCGATCGACTCCGAGTTTTCCGCCCCGCCCATGGGGCACGCCACCCTCCGCCTCGCCATCGTGATGCACCGCGCATTCAAGGCCGCCAGCCTCGCGCTCGCCCCGCTCACCGCCACCGATATCCACGCGATCCTCGCCGACGAGGAAGTCTGGCGCGCACGCTCCGAGACCATGCCCTCCGCCATGCTCAAACAAGCCGAGGACGACCGGATCAAGGGCATGCCCAACCACGAGATCCTCGTCGCCCTGATCGGCTTCCTCATGGACACCCAACAAGCCCGCGGTGCCCAGCCCACCGACGCCACGCTCCAAGACCTCGGCGTCGCCAGCCACCTCCTCCAAATCACCCTCACCGCGCTCAACCTCGCCGCCTCGCGCGCCCCTGAAAACGCCCGCCCCACCGCCTGACTTTCCCCATGCGCACGCTCCTCGTTGCCCTCCTCGCCCTCGCCGCACTCTCCGCCCGCGCCAGCCAGCCGGAAACGCCCCAGCCCGCCACGCCCGCCAAAGGCACTCCGGCCGACCTCTCCCCGGCACAAAAAGCCGCCATGGACCAGGTGCTCGACGCGCTCCTCCGCGCCCAGGCCAGACGCACCACCGCCGAGAAAGCCGGCGCCTTTTTCCGCGCAGAGAGCCCGCTCCCGCTCAGCGAACTGAAAATCGTGATGGAGGAGCCCACGCCCGTCCCCGGTACGCCACACGCCTACCGCACCCGCGGCAAAGCCAGCTTCCTGCGCGCCGAGACCGACGGCTCCAGCCCCGTCGCCCACACCCGGACCTTCGAATCGATCTCCGAGCTCGACGCCAACGGGCAGACGCACGTCACCGCGTTTACCGCGGAATAATCGCCCCCGCCGTACCGCTCACGCCACGGTGATCACCTGGTGGGGCACCGCCGTCCCCGAGCGACCGGGCAGGTTCACGGAATCTCCGATGCGCCGGCCTAGCAACTGACGGCCCAAAGGCGACGCGCCCGTGACCACGGTCACCGGCACCTCGCCGACCTTGACCTCGATCCCGCCATGCTGCGGGCCGAAGAAATAAAGCGTGCGTTTGCCCTTCGTCTCGAGCGTCACCAGCGCTCCGATTGCCACCGGCTCGCCAACGTCAAACGCGCGCAGCGGCATGGACCGATACGCCGCAATCGCGGCCTGCAACTCACCCGCAAGCTTCGCCTGGCCTGCCGCGAGATAGGCAGCGCTCTGGCTGCGCATGTCGAACCGGTCTTCCGCACGACTCTCCTCATTGGTGGCCTCGTCCCGCGCGGTGTTGGCCGCTTCGGCAATCAAGGTCAGTTCATTCTCCAGGGCAAAAAGTATGGCTTGGCGGAGAGCCTGTTTGTCCATGCGTCGGGCATCACTAACGAATCTCGCTGCGCTGTCACCTCCCGAGATCGGTTTTTGGAAAAAACCTGCCACACGCCGCGCCACCTGGGCACATCGTCGGCCCTCCACGGGAAAATTTCCAAGGACTCTGCCTAGAGCGTTTTCAATAAAACTGTAGCCATTTTGGGTGCTCGTGTCTAGGTTGT
>ERZ795058.4584-NODE-4584-length-13291-cov-5.832427_pt1 | contig 13291 bp, 12 predicted proteins | sample MGYA00375142_ERZ795058 | MGnify/ENA primary metagenome ERZ795058 (study PRJEB30187, sample SAMN05720210) | activated sludge metagenome | isolation source: anaerobic digester from wastewater treatment plant | place: Japan | collected 2015-04-20 ...
AATTTTGGCGTTTTTGATGATTGTTTGCCCGATGGTTGGGGGATGATTATTCTTGAGCGATATTTGCAAAAAATTGGAGTAAGAGTGCGTATGTTGTCTTTGCTCGACCTTCTATCTATAGTTGGTAGTTCAGGTAGGGGGGCATTAGAATTTCGTCCCGACCAAAGTATTCATACTTCACAAGAGTTACAAGATTTCTCATATATATCAAACGAAGCCCAGAAAATACTCAGATTCTCTGAATATAATGCAGAATCTATTGATGATTTGTATCGTAGAGGAGGTTCGCCGGGTGGTGCACGTCCAAAAATATTTGTAATGGTAGATGGTAAAGAATGGCTCGTTAAATTTGGTGCTATAAACGACCCCATAAATATTGGAGAAATTGAATATACGTATTCCCTATTAGCCAAAAAATGTGCTATAGAAATGCCAGAAACGCGTCTTTTCGATGGAAAATATTTTGGAGTTCAACGATTTGATAGAGTACAATCCGATAAAATACATGTGGTAAGTGCTGCCGGATTGCTGAATGCTGACTATCGTACACCATGTTTAGATTATACAACCCTTTTCCAACTATGTCTGGCTTTGACCCGTAATGCTCAAGAAATGTGGAAATTGTACCGATTAATGGTATTCAATTATGTTATAGGGAATAAAGATGATCATGCAAAAAACTTTTCATTTTTATACCAAAATAATGAATGGAAATTGTCTCCTGCATTTGATATCTTACCAAGTGAAGGAATAAATGGATTTCATACCACAACAATTAACAATACATTATATCCAACAAAACAAGATATCATTGATGTGGCAGTAAAAGCAGGTTTAAATAAGCAGAAAGCCCTACATATATTTGATGAAATAGTAGCCACTGTGGGATAGCTTAAAAAAAAGCTCTTCCTTTCCTTTATCTTCCCCTCGCTTTCAGCGAGGGGATTTTTGTTTTAGCGTTTTGAACGCATTCCACTAATGATATATTGTTTTCAACGAGCGAGATAGTGAGCATTTCAAAATAGTAAATACTTCGCAAAGTGCATAACACAAAAAGCGATGTTGAAAATAATTCACCATTAACTCCTCGTTGAAAGCAGGGTTGAGGAGTATAAGCCATAGCAACTAGGATATCATTTGTTATAATATGAAAAGCAATTAAGTAAGGTACATAATGAATCTTAAGTAATAGATTCTTATGTACAAATATAAAGCAATTCAATAGTATGTAATTACAAATTTAGTAAAGCACAAATGCAGTAATTGTGAGAGTTGTGATGAGACATAATCATAATAGATAAATAATGTTGTGAATTATTTTCAGGCAATAATGATATAATCTGATGCAAAATCAATATCATTGTAAACGTAAAAGTGATATTGATATGAACGCAAAAGTGATATTAATATGAACGCAAAAGTGATATTAAGTTGAATATAATACTGATATTTCATGACTGATTATTTACACAGGATAGCCGAAAAGGAGATAAATGAAACCTTATTAGCAATGGGTGATGTACTTATACAAGGAGCACGTGCTGTAGGTAAATCTACCATTGCAAAAAAGTTAGCAAAAAGTGACATTTCACTCGACTCTTCAGTAGCCTTGATTGAGCTTGCAAAGATTAGTCCCAATGTGATTTTAACTGGGCAAACACCCCGTTTTATCGACGAGTGGCAATTAGCTCCTTCGATTTGGAACGCAGTACGACACTTTGTGGCGCAAGTTTCATAACTTGTGCCTTCGTTTCAATCTCTCTTCTCCTCGTTAGCTATAAAGATATTATTGTGTGCAACTGGTGTAAGTGTATTTAGGTATATATCTTTGTCTAAAATATTGAAATACAACTATTTATAATGAAAAATTAGCTATAAATAAACCCTTATCAACGTTTAATAATGTATATTTGTTCTGTCAAATTGTCAGTTATATATTCTCGGCAAACTTTTTGAAGGTTGATAGTAAAAAAGGAGGATATACCTATGAATTTCGAAAAATTTACTATCAAATCACAAGAAGCTATTCAAAAAGCCATTGAATTAGCTCAAACAAATGGTCAACAAGCCATTGAAACAGCTCATTTACTCAAAGCTATACTGACTGTTGCAGATGCTGTAAGCCAATTTATTGTTCAAAAACTGAATATCAACATCGCACAACTCAATCAGTCTGTTGATGGTCTTATACGCTCGTTACCCAAAGTTTCTGGCGGGCAACCATATGTAAGCAACGAAACCAACAAAGTACTTCAAACAGCACAATCATTATCCGAAAAAGCAGGAAATCAATTTGTTTCGGTAGAGTACATTGTCTTGGCACTGGTGAAAGAAAAATCCAATATTTCTCAGCTTTTTAAAGAATTGGGTGTAAACGAACAAAATGTGCAAGTAGCTATAAATGAGTTGACTAAAAACCAAAAAGTAACTTCACCTTCTGCCGAAGATACCTATCAGGCTCTTTCTAAGTATGCAGTAAACTTAAATGAAAAGGCACGTTCAGGTAAACTTGACCCAGTAATTGGTAGGGATGAAGAAATTCGCCGAGTATTGCAAATTCTTACCCGTAGAACAAAAAACAACCCAATTTTAATTGGAGAACCTGGAACGGGTAAAACTGCCATAGCCGAAGGTTTAGCTCACCGCATAGTAAGAGGAGACGTACCTGAAAACTTAAAGTCAAAACAACTCTATTCTTTGGATATGGGAGCTCTTATTGCTGGAGCTAAATACAAAGGAGAATTTGAAGAACGTTTAAAATCGGTGGTGAATGAGGTAGTAAATGCCGATGGAGAGATTATTCTATTTATTGATGAAATTCACACCTTGGTTGGTGCAGGTAAAAGTGATGGAGCAATGGATGCTGCCAATATTCTAAAACCCGCTTTGGCAAGAGGAGAATTACGCTCTATAGGTGCTACAACGCTAGATGAATACCAAAAATATTTTGAAAAAGATAAGGCATTAGAACGCCGTTTTCAGATAGTAATGGTAAACGAACCAGATGAAGCTAGTACCATTTCTATTTTACGTGGATTAAAAGAGCGTTATGAAAATCATCATAAAGTACGTATCAAAGATGATGCCATCATTGCTGCTGTTGAGCTATCTAATAGGTATATTAGCGATCGCTTTTTGCCCGACAAAGCCATTGATTTAATTGATGAAGCTGCTGCAAAATTGCGTTTGGAGGTTGATTCTGTACCCGAAGAATTAGATAAAATTGAGCGAACAATCAAGCAATTAGAAATTGAACGTGAGGCTATTAAACGTGAAAACAATGAACAAAAACTCACACAATTATCCACCGAAATAGCGAACCTGAAAGAAGAAGAAAAAGAACAAAAAGCTAAATGGAAAGCCGAAAAAGAGCTTATCGAATCTATTCAACAGAATAAGATTGATATTGAACAATTGAAATTTGAAGCGGATAAAGCTGAACGTGAAGGCGACTATGGCAAAGTAGCAGAAATTAGGTACGGGAAAATTAAACAAAAAGAAGAAGAAATAGCCAATTTTCAACAAAAGTTGGTATCACTACAAGCTGATCATCCAATAATAAAAGAAGAAGTTGATAGTGAGGATATTGCTGATATTGTGAGCCGCTGGACAGGTATTCCTGTAAGCAAAATGGTACAAAGTGAAAAGGATAAACTATTGCATTTGGAAGCAGAGTTGCACAAACGAGTTATTGGACAACACGAAGCCATTACAGCCATAGCAGATGCTGTGCGAAGGAGTAGGGCAGGTCTCAAAGACCCAAAACGCCCCATAGGCTCATTTATTTTCTTAGGTACTACTGGCGTTGGTAAAACAGAGTTAGCCAAGGCTTTAGCTGAGTTTTTGTTTGATGATGAAAATATGATGACTCGCATTGATATGAGTGAATACCAAGAAAAATTCTCGGTAACACGATTAATTGGTTCACCTCCAGGATATGTAGGCTACGACGAAGGTGGTCAGCTAACAGAAGCCATTCGCCGCAAGCCATATTCTGTCGTATTATTCGACGAAATTGAGAAAGCACATCCTGATGTATTTAACATATTGTTGCAAGTATTAGATGATGGTCGCTTAACTGATAACAAAGGACGTATCGTTAATTTTAAGAACACAATTATCATTATGACATCAAATATAGGTTCGTCCTTAATACGTGAGAATTTTGAACATATTACTGCATCTAATCGTGATAATGTGATAGAAAATACGAAGAATGAGATTTTTGAGCTATTAAAAAAGAGTATCAAACCCGAATTCTTGAATCGTATAGATGATTTAATTATGTTTACGCCATTGTCAGAAGAGGAAATACATCAAATTGTTGGCTTACAAATAAAATTAATTGCCAATATGCTTCACAAAAATGATATAGATTTTTCTGTAACAGATAAAGCGATAGATTTAATAGCAAAAATTGGTTACGATCCACAATTTGGAGCACGACCAATAAAAAGAGTATTACAACGATATGTACTCAACGAATTGTCGAAACAAATGATTGCCGAAAATATTGATAAATCTAAACCAATTATTGTGGATGTAGAAGCAGGGGAGCTAATTTTTAAAAACTAATAGTACTAATAAATAAAGCGACAGAAATACAACTGTCGCTTTATTTGGATATATCCTATTTAACATAATATTAATTATGAAACAATTTAATTAATAAAATACAATCATCGGATTTTTCGCCTGATAAACTAGTTTGCGAGCCAAACTAGGTGCAAACAAACGTACAAACATCCCCCTCTTATGATTGCGTATTGCCAATATATCTATTTTTTGGTCACGGATACAATTCTCTAGTTCTTTAAGGGTCGATTTTTCACTTATAAGCATTGAAAACTGAAGTTGTAAATGAGGATAAACAGTAAGAAAATAGGATTTTAATTCATCCAATTTATTTTTATTTTGGATATCTTCTTTATCATCTACATGAATAAAGCTAACTTTAAATTGTAATTTTTGCACAAAATACATCAATTTTTCAAAAGCAACCAACTCTTTTTTATCAAAATTAGTGGCAAATCCTATATGTTTGATCTGTTGTATCGTTTGTAAATGTGTATGCTGTGGCAATACAAAAACTGGTACCAAACTACGTTCTATTACCTCTGCTGTTACACTCCCGATAAGCTCTTGTTCTTTATTAGCTTTGCTTCGTGTTCCCATAACAATGAGTAACGGCTTATAAAGCATTGCAAAAGAGATGATTTCTTCTTCAGGAATTCCATTCTTAAGTTCAAAATTAAAATGAATATTTGGTATTAATTGATTTGCAATCAAAGATTTAAAACGATTTTCCACATCTATTATAGCTTCGTTTCGTTCTTTAATTTTTTTTGTTACCAACCGTGATTTTTCATCTGCTGAGGATAATAAAGTTGGAAAAGTTGCTACATTTACGTATGTTTCTACATGCAAAAAAACGATAGATGAATGTAAGTTTTCCGCTAAATAAAATGCTAGTTTAGCGGCATGAATAGCATGTTCACTAAAATCGATGGGAACTAAAATAAATGGAGATTTAAATTCAATATGTTCATTTGAGGTTGATTTGATTCTTTCTACTAAATAAATTGCTTTTTGCAAATCAACTTCACGTACTCGTACACGTACTCCCGTAGAAATACTCCGTATTTTCTTTATAAAAGATGGAATACCTTCTTTTTCGAGTCTATGTTGCAATTGTAATGCTTGTTCTATTGTATGAATTGCTAGTGTAACTAATTTATCTTTCATATATAGTAATAGTTAGTCAGTAAAAGTAATGGATATTTTTTAAAACAGCAAAAAATAAAATATTTTTTCTAAATTTGTAGCATTAAAAAAGAACATAATCCTTAGAGTAAATTTGTATGCAACACGCTCCCATCGATCCTGCAATAGTGCAAGATGTTATTGATAAGCTAAAGTTATCTGATTTTAGTAAGGCTACTATACGAGAAATTGTAACTATCGCCAATGCTGCCGAAACACGTACGGGAAAAAAGTACATACGTATGGAAATGGGTGTACCTGGTATTGATGCCTCCGAAATTGGTGTTAAAGCAGAAATTAAAGCATTAGAGCAAGGCGTAGCAGCTCGCTATCCAATGCTGGAAGGTATTCCACAACTAAAAGAGGAATCTTCTCGTTTCATCAAAGCCTTTGTTGATGTTGATATCAATCCTGCTTGTTGTGTTCCTGCAATTGGTTCTATGAATGGCACATATGCCTCCTTTTTAGTTGCTGGTCAGTGCCACAAAGAAAAAGATACTGTACTGTTTCTCGACCCAGGTTTTCCTGTACAAAAGATGCAATTGCAAGTGCTTGGTTATAAATCAGTTGCTTTTGATGTATATGATTACAGAGGCAAAAAATTACAGGCTAAGATGGAAGAATTTCTCAAACAAGGAAATATTTCCACCATTATATACTCAAATCCAAACAATCCATCTTGGATATGTTTAAATCAAGAAGAATTGGAAATTATTGGTTTATTAGCAACTAAATATGATGCCATCGTATTAGAAGATTTAGCCTATTTTGCAATGGATTTTAGGCACGACCTAGGGCATCCATTCGAGCCACCATATCAACCATCAGTAGCTAAATATACAGATAATTATATTTTATTAATTTCTGGCTCTAAAGCTTTTAGTTACGCAGGTCAACGTATCGGTATTATTGCCATGTCGCCGACCCTATACCATCGTTCTTATCCACATCTTATAGCAAGATATGGTGTAGGTGAATTTGGTAATATTCTTATAAGTAGGGTTTTATATTCTCTTTCGGCTGGAGTAACCCACTCTACTCAATATGCATTAGCAGCCATGTTTAAGGCAGCAAGTGATGGCTCTTTTCATTTTTTAGAAAGCGTTAAAGAATACGGACGAAGAGCAACATTATTGAAAGAAATATTTGCTAGACACCATTTTTCTATTGTGTATGATACAGATTTAAAAGAGCCAATAGCTGACGGATTTTATTTCACAGTAGCATATCCACATATGAAAGGTTGTGATTTGATGAAAAATTTACTTTTTTATGGTATCAGTGCCATTTCTCTCAATACAACAGGAAGCCAACAAGAAGGATTACGTATATGTACCTCATTTATCAATGATGCTCAATACGACGAATTAGACTATCGTTTATCCTGTTTTAACAAAGACTTTTCCATTTCATAATCATTTTACCCATTTATTTCATCAACTATGAAACCAATTAAAAACCTAGAACCTTTTTCAAAGTGGATATTGCGATTAAGTGTCCTATGCTTTTTAGGAACAATCTACTATAAAGATTTACAAAAAATTGACTACCAAGATTATAACTATATCATTATGGTAGTATATATTCTTAGTAGTTTGTTACTTGTATTAGGTGGATTACAAAAAAAAGCAACACTGACAATAATAAGTGCTCTATTTTTAACACTTATTTCCTTCTACCAAATTTACCTATCATTTAACGGAAATTTTTTGCAACCCTCTATTTATCAACACCTAATGATAAGTGGAATTGGTCTATTTTTTATATCTAAAGGAAACTAGATACAAGTTGTTACCATTCTTTAACGTTCTTAAAAACTTATTGAATGAAAAATAAAATAACTTTGTACTTTCAAAATAACCAAAATTGTTCACTATAATGGCAAAAATAAAAGGTAGAGTAGTTATCGACAATGAGCGTTGTAAAGGATGCGACTTGTGTGCTGTTTCGTGCCCCACAGATGTGTTGGCGATGTCTAAAAGTGTAAACAGCAGAGGATATAACTTTTCTCATGCAGTTAATGAAGAAGCATGTATTGGTTGTGCCAGTTGTGCACTCGTGTGTCCAGATGCATGTATAACAGTTTACAAAGTAAAAGTAGAATAACAACATGGAGCAAGACATAAAATTATTAAAAGGCAACGAAGCTGTTGCCGAAGCGGCTATACGTTGTGGATGCGATGGGTATTTTGGCTACCCTATTACACCCCAGTCTGAAATTATGGAAACATTAATGCAACTAGAGCCTTGGAAAACTACAGGAATGGTGGTGTTACAAGCCGAAAGCGAAGTGGCTGCCATTAATATGGTATACGGTGGTGCAGGCTGTGGAAAAAGAGTAATGACATCATCATCTAGCCCAGGTATGAGCCTAAAACAAGAAGGTCTGTCCTATATGGCTGGTGCCGATTTACCTGGATTAGTAGTAAGCGTAATGCGTGGCGGTCCTGGGTTGGGAACTATACAATCTAGTCAAGCTGATTATTTTCAAACAGTTAAAGGTGGTGGTCATGGTGACTACAAAATGATAACATTAGCTCCTGCCTCTGTACAAGAAATGGCTGATTTCACAGTATTAGGGTTTGAATTAGCATTTAAATATAATATTGTATCTGTGGTGTTGGCTGATGGTATTATTGGTCAAATGATGGAAAAAGTACAGCTTCCACCCTATCAAAAACGTTTAACAAACGATGAAATCAGAGAAAAATATCCTTGGGCTACTTTAGGAAAACCTGCCAATAGAAAGCCTAATGTTATTACCTCTTTGGAGTTAGATTCTGCTCTAATGGAGCAACGAAATTTAAACTTACAAAAGAAGTATAAAGAAATAGAAAAAAATGAAGTAAGGTATGAAGAAATAGCTTGCGAAGATGCTGAATATTTATTAGTTGCTTTTGGCTCTTCGGCTCGTATCTGTCAGAAAACAGTGGAACTTGCAAGAGAAAAAGGTATTAAACTTGGATTGTTCCGACCAATCACCTTATTCCCTTTTCCAACCAACGAAATTTACGCATATACTAACACAGTAAAAGCCATCTTAACAGTAGAATTAAATGCTGGTCAAATGGTAGAAGATGTACGTTTGGCGGTAAATGGAACAATTCCAGTAGAACACTACGGTCGAATGGGTGGTATTGTACCTACAGCAGAAGAAATTTTGGAAGTAACTGAAAAGTTAATTGCAAAGTAATTATTCATTTTAAAACAAAATGATATTATGACAACAAAAGATATAATAAAACCCGAAAATTTGGTATATGCCAAACCATCGGTTATGAATAATAATACTATGCACTATTGCCCTGGTTGTAGTCATGGCGTTATTCACAAATTAATTGCAGAAGTAATTGGCGAAATGGGTATTCAAGACAAGGCAATTGGAGTAGCTCCGGTTGGTTGTGCTGTATTTGCCTACAATTATTTAGATATTGATTGGCATGAGGCTGCTCATGGTAGGGCTCCTGCTGTAGCAACAGGTATTAAACGCTTATTGCCTGATAATTATGTATTTACCTATCAAGGCGATGGCGATTTGGCTGCCATTGGTACTGCCGAAACAATACATGCATGTAATAGAGGTGAAAATATTGCTATCTTTTTTGTAAACAATGGCATCTATGGTATGACGGGGGGACAAATGGCTCCTACTACCTTATTAGGAATGAAAACCTCTACATGTCCATCTGGAAGACAAGAAGATTTAAATGGTTTTCCTCTTCCTATTACTACTTTAGTAGCCCAATTAGAAGGTACACGCTACGTAACACGACAAAGTGTGCATACGGCAAATGCCGTAAAAAAAGCAAAAAAAGCTATTCGAAAAGCACTTGAAAATTCAGCAGAAGGCAAAGGAACATCATTTGTAGAATTTGTTTCTACATGCAATGCTGGTTGGAAAATGTCACCAGCTGAAGCCAATACATGGATGGAAAAAAACATGATACCAGTTTATCCAATTGGCGATTTAAAAGATAAATAACAAACAACATTTGACACATGAAACAAGAAATTATTATAGCAGGTTTTGGTGGACAAGGAGTATTATCAATGGGAAAAATTCTTGCTTATTCGAGTTTACTTGAGGGGAAAGAAGTAAGTTGGTTTCCATCATATGGACCAGAACAACGTGGTGGTACAGCAAATGTTACAGTTATTGTAAGTGATAATCGTATTAGCTCTCCTATTCTTAATACTTTTGATGTAGCAATTATCCTAAACCAACAATCACTAAATAAATTTGAAAGTAAAGTAAAACCTGGAGGAATACTTATATACGACGGGTATGGTATAAGCAAAGAACCCACTCGCACTGATATATTCATATATCGCATTAATGCAATGGATACTTCAATAGCAATGAATGCTGCCAAATCATTCAATATGATTATATTAGGAGGATTACTTAACGTATTGCCATTTGTTAATATAGAAAGTATAATGCAAGGCTTAAAAAACTCATTACCTGAACGTCATCACCATATGTTGCCTATGAATGAAGCTGCTATACGAAAAGGTATGGAGATTATTGAGAAAATATAATTTTTTTAAATGATTATCCGTTGTATTACCTAAATTGATTTTTATATGTAACTGAGGCTATCATAAGCCTATCAAATAAATTTTCTCCAAAATATCTTCTGTTGAATTTGTAACAGAATTCGTTCAGGTAGTTTTGAAGATATTCAGGTTTAATATCGTGATAAATATCCAGTAACATTCGTTTAGCGTTACTGATTGCTATATGAACCCAAGGTAATACCTTTCCAATTTCTTGTTTTGGTATTACTTGTGGTCGGTGCTCTTTGACAATATCTTTTAATTTGACGTAAGAAGTTGAATCATCAGAATCAATGGTTGATTCTTTAGTTACATTGTTTTCAACCAACGAAGTTATTGTAGCGGATTTTAAGTCATTTATAACAATCATTTTGATATGTCCCACTTGCCTGGGCTTACCAGTTTTGGTTGTCTGTCCTTCAACGGGTTGACTTTCTGCCATTACAAGAACTTTGCTTTTTTTCTGACTTCCACGACCTCTTTTCAATGGTTTTTTCTTTTCGTCATCAGGAGTTTCAGTTGAAAAGAAACCTTCATCTAATTCAATGACACCTGATAATGGGGCGATAGAAACTCAATGAGCAAAACCGACCCGGATGCCACCTTTATGCGTATGAAGGAAGATCACATGGGAAACGGACAACTCAAACCTGCCTTTAATACTCAAATTTCTACCGAAGACGGTTTTGTGACCAATTACAGCATTCATCAAACCACCACCGATACTACCACCTACCAGGAGCACATGGATGCCTTCAAGGAATTGCATGGTCATTATCCCAAAGAAAGCATAGCCGATGCGGGTTACGGAAGTGAAGAAAACTATTTGTTTGCCAAAGAAAATGACATAACTCCATTTATCAAATACAACTACTTCCACAAAGAACAAAAAAAGAGTTGGAAGAACGACCCCTTCAAAAGCAGTAACTTTCATTACAACAAAGACAAAGATTGTAGCTATTGTCCTATGGGGCAACAAATGGACAAGGTCGGAGAACGAACCACCAGAACTAAAACAGGATTTATTCAAAGGGTCTCACTTTACCAAGCCAAACGCTGCACCGATTGTCCGCTACGTTGTTTATGTCACGATGCCAAAGAAGAGAGGATTATTCAAATTAATCATCGACTCAAGGATTTGAAAAACTGGGCAAAGGAATTACTCACTTCAGAACAAGGACTAAAACACAGAAGTCAGCGACCGGCAGACGTGGACCAAACCTTCGGAAATCTAAAAGCAAACAAAGGATTTAAACGATTTCTACTTCGAGGGCTCGAAAAGGTAGAAATCGAGTTCGGCTTGCTCTGTATTTCACATAATCTTGCTAAATACTCGGTTAATATGGCAAAATAACAAGGAAAAACTTGTTTTTCAACGAAAATACATAAATACATAAAAAAACTTCTTCTGAGAATAGAATAATCAGAAATATATCGAAAAAATCAACTTGGCTATTTTAAACAAAGGAGGCTGACTCAATTTTTATTTTGAGACAGCCTCTTTTTAGTATATATGAAAAAATAATTTAAAATTTAATTATACCTTTTTCTGTTTGTAAAATATAAATTCCTTTAGATAAAATTACTGATTCTGTCTCGTTTTTAGCTTCATTTTGGATAACACATTTACCCATTACATCAAATATTTTAAATTTTTCACCTATTCTTAATCCTTCTATATTAATGCCACTGGAAGTTTTAATGACTTTTAAATCTAAACTTTTAATATTATTAGTTGATGTAGTAGATTTACTAATAGAAAGAACCAGAGGTTTTTTAGAAAAAGCACCGGTTAAACTAAAAGCATCTTCAATACTAATATCTTGTTCTTCTAAAGTAGCTGTGCATGTAGCATAAGGATCAATAGATGGTAACATTGTTCCACCATTATTTCTAAATGCAAAAGAATCACTCCAAACAGCTGTACTCGTTAAAGTACCGGAAATTGTAAGCAGTAGCATTAACTGAACTACAAATAAACAACAACAATAATGTTGTAAAACTAAAAGATGTAAAATTTGATTTCATGTGCATAAGTTTTAATAAATATTTAGCAAAGGTATAAAATTAAATTTAAATTCATACAATAAATATCTAAATAAAACTCAATATGATTATTCGTTGTATTACCTAAATTGATTTTTGTATGTAACTGAGGCTATCATAAGCCTATCAAATAAATTTTCTCCAAAATATCTTCTGTTGAATTTGTAACAGAATTCGTTCAGGTAGTTTTGAAGATATTCAGGTTTAATATCGTGATAAATATCCAGTAACATTCGTTTAGCGTTACTGATTGCTATATGAACCCAAGGTAATACCTTTCCAATTTCTTGTTTTGGTATTACTTGTGGTCGGTGCTCTTTGACAATATCTTTTAATTTGACGTAAGAAGTTGAATCATCAGAATCAATGGTTGATTCTTTAGTTACATTGTTTTCAACCAACGAAGTTATTGTAGCGGATTTTAAGTCATTTATAACAATCATTTTGATATGTCCCACTTGCCTGGGCTTACCAGTTTTGGTTGTCTGTCCTTCAACGGGTTGACTTTCTGCCATTACAAGAACTTTGCTTTTTTTCTGACTTCCACGACCTCTTTTCAATGGTTTTTTCTTTTCGTCATCAGGAGTTTCAGTTGAAAAGAAACCTTCATCTAATTCAATGACACCTGATAATGAATACATTTCATCTCTTTTGCCCATAATCTCACGTAGTTTATGGAGTAAAGTCCAGATTGGCTCGTAGCGTTTGTGTCCCAATTGACGCTGAAGTTCTGCCGCTGAAAAGCTTTTCTTTGTGCTAGTCAACAAGTGAATAGCTATAAACCAATAACGAAATGGCAATTGAGAACCATGCATTACTGTGTTTGCACGTAAACTTTGACGTTTGCCACATTTCTTGCATTCATAGCATTCTTTGTCTTGTTTCCAATAATGCTGTGTACTCTTACAGTGTGGACAAACAA
>ERZ795058.4592-NODE-4592-length-13274-cov-7.763749_pt1 | contig 13274 bp, 15 predicted proteins | sample MGYA00375142_ERZ795058 | MGnify/ENA primary metagenome ERZ795058 (study PRJEB30187, sample SAMN05720210) | activated sludge metagenome | isolation source: anaerobic digester from wastewater treatment plant | place: Japan | collected 2015-04-20 ...
CGCAGGGCCGGAGAAGGGACCGTCTCGCTCTATGCCCGCGGTCGGGACTACCACAAGGTGGTGCGCGCGCGTCTGCAGAAGCTGCAGGACCGCATGGCCGAGTCCGTCGGCCCGTTCGGGCACCGGGTCTTTGCCGATTCAGCGCCGGTGCTGGAAGCGGAACTGGCCGCGCGCAGTGGCCAGGGCTGGCGCGGCAAGCACACCTTGATCCTGAGCCGGGAGGCGGGCTCGCTGTTTTTTCTCGGCGAGATCTATGTCGATCTGGCTCTGCCGGCCAGTGCACCCGCGGCCGCACACTGCGGCAGCTGCCAGGCCTGCATCGATCTTTGCCCCACGCAGGCGATCATCGCGCCCTACCGGCTTGATGCGCGGCGATGCATCTCCTACCTGACCATCGAGCATGCCGGCTCGATCCCTGTGGACCTGCGCCCGCTGATCGGCAACCGCATCTACGGTTGCGACGATTGCCAGCTGGTCTGCCCCTGGAACAAATTTGCCCGCCGCAGCACCCTGGCCGACTTCGACGAGCGTGCCGGCCTGAACGCGCAGCCGCTGGCGCACTTGCTGGGCTGGAGCGAGGCAGAGTTCCTGCGCATCACCGAAGGCAGCCCGATCCGGCGCATCGGCCATGCGCGCTGGCTGCGCAATGTGGCGGTGGCATTGGGCAACGCCCTGCGTGAAGCGGCCCCGGGCTTCTGCGCTGAAACGGCACGCGCCGCGCTGGCGGGGCGGCTCGACCACCCGGATGCGCTGGTCCGCGAACACGTGACGTGGGCGCTGTCGCAAGGCGCGGATGCGCCGCTATCATGAGAGCATGAGCGCCGTAAGTCCCCTGCAGACCTGGCAGCCGGCACTTCGCAGCCGGTGGCAGGCCGTGGTGCGCAACCTGAACACGTCCGCGCTCCTTCTGAGCATGATGCTGTCGCCGTCGAGCTACCGGGGCGCGGGGCGCGCGGCGGTGGCGCGCCACCTGTATCTTGGAACGGCACCCATGCTGCCCTGGTTCACCCTTTTTGTGGCGATGGCCAGTCTGGTGTTGATCCGCATCGTGGTGGTCACGGCTGCAAGCTACGGACTTTCACAGTACGCTCTGGAGACCGTGATTCGGGTGCTGGTACTGGAGCTGATCCCGCTGACGTCGGCACTCTTCGTGGCGGTGAACGTCACCTTGCCCGGTGGGGTGGTGTTGTCGAGGCAAGTGGCGCGGCGCGAGCCCGAGACAGGCACCGGTGCGCTGGTGCTGGAGGCGATGCCGCGCGCACTGGCCGGGATGTTTGCCGTGCTCACGCTCGCCGTCGTCAGCTGCGTGGTTGCATTGGTGCTGGCCTACCTGGTGGTGCACGGACCGACGCACCAGGCATTCGACTCCTACACCCGAAAGGTCGGCCAGGTCTTCAACCCGGCCGTCACGCTGATCTTCGTCCTGAAGACGCTGTTTTTCAGCCTGGCCGTATCGCTGATCCCCACCGTGTCCGGCATGAACCGGGAGCCGGCTTCTTCCAGGCGGTCCGACCTGCCTGAAGTTCAGGGATTGATGCGCATGTTCCTGCTCATCCTGCTGATCGAGGTGGCCTCGCTGGTGGGCAACTATTACTGAACGCGAGTCCTGAGCGCCCATGTCCGTTGACCCTGCCGCATCCCAACCCCGACTGGAATTCCGCGCGGCCATGCTGGTCGTTGCGGTGCTGCTGCTGATTGCGGCGTCTGCGGGCTATCTGCTGTATGCACGGGGTGTCTTCGAGCGGACCCAGACGCTGGTGCTGATCGCGGACGATTCCGAAGGCGTGGCGGTCGGCATGGACATGACCTTCTCGGGCTTTGCGCTCGGGCGGGTCAGCCAGATCGCACTGGCACCGGATGGCAACGCCCGCATTGTCGTGCAGGTGCCGCGCAAAGATGCCCATTGGCTGCGGACGTCGAGTGTCTTCACGATGGAGCGGGGCATGGTTGGCGGCACCCGCATTCGCGCCTACAGCGGCATCCTCACGGATCCGCCACTGGCCGATGGAGCCGAACGCGTGCTGCTGCGCGGTGACGCCACGGCCGAGATCCCGCGCCTCATGAACACCGTGCGTGAACTGCTGGCCAACCTGCAGGTGATGACCGCGGCCGACTCGCCGCTCAATGCCAGCCTGGCCAATGTGGGCAATGTGACGGCCCAGTTGCGCGGCCCGCGCGGAGCGCTGGGGCTGCTCATGGGCAACGAGGCCGATGCCCGCAAGCTGATCACCACGCTGGACCGCACCAACGCGCTGCTGGCGCGGTTTGACGGTCTTGCCGCCAAGGCGGATACGCAGGTCTTCGGCGAACAAGGCGTGATGCCGGCAACCCGGGCCACCGTCGCGCAGCTCAACGGTTTGCTGGCCGATGCACGGCTCAGCCTGAAGAAGGTGGACGCGGTGTTGCTGGAGGCGCAGGCAGTAGCGACCAACGCCCGCGAAGGCACGTCGGATCTGGCGGCCTTGCGCGCCGAAGTTGATGCCAGCCTGCGCAAGGTGGAGCACCTGGTGAACGAGATCAACCGCAAATGGCCTTTCGCCCGCGACCCGGAAATCAAACTGCCATGAATGCGCTCATCGGTCTTGCGCGGTGGCTTCGCCCCTGGATGCTCGGCGCGGTCATGGCCTTGTTGCTGGGTGCGTGCGCCAGCCAGCCCCCGGTGCCAGACTGGAGGGTCAATGCGCAGGCGGCGTCCGAGCGCGCAACATCGGCCTACCTGGCCGGCAACACGAGGGTCGCGAACCTGGAATTTGATCGCATGCGCAAGGAAGTCGCGCGCACGGGCGATGCGGGCCTGATGGCGCGGGCCGAGTTGCTGCGCTGTTCCACCCAGGTTGCCAGTCTGGTGTTCGAACCCTGCTCCGGGTTCGAGGCGTTGCGCGCGGATGCAGCGGCTCCCGAGATTGCCTACGCGAACTACCTGGCCGGGCGGTTGCCGCCGCAGGAGCTCGCCCTGTTGCCGAGCGCCCAGCAACCCGCTGCCCAGCGCCTGCTGCAGGGTGGGGCGATCAGTTCGGGCGATGCAGCCCTTCTGCCCGCGATGGATCAGCCGTTGCCTCGCCTGGTGGCCGCCGCGCTGTGGTTTCATGCGGGGCAAGGGCACCCGGCCGTGATCACGCTTGCGGTGGACACCGCGTCGAGCCAAGGCTGGAGCCGCCCGCTCCTGGCCTGGCTGAAGGTGCAGGCCCGCCACGCTGAAAGCGCCGGTGACGCGGTCGAAGCCCGGCGCGTGCGCCGCCGCATCGAGCTGGTGCTGAACGGCGGCGCGCTGCCGCCCGCTGCGCCTTCGAAGCCCGCCGCACCCTGAAACGCGGGATTTACTGGTTACGCAGCCACCCCAGCGCGAATGGCAGGCTGGCCATGCCCAGCAGGGTCGACAGCGTGACCAGTCCGGCCACATAGGCGCCGTTGTAGCCCATGCGCGCGGCCAGCACGTAGGCGCTGGAGGCCGTCGGCAGTGCGGAGAACGCCAGCAACACCGAGGTCTGAACGCTCGACAGGCCGAACCACCGCGACAGCCCGAACGCGATCAGGGGCAGCAGGACATGCCGGATCGACAACACAGCCACGGCCAGCGTGCGTCCGCTCGCCAGCGATCCGAACTGCATGCCGGCGCCAGCCGCCATCAGGCCCAGAGCCAGGGAGGCTGCACCGATGCGTGTCACGGTGGGTTCAAGCCAGTGCGGCAATGAGAACCCCGCCAGGTTGACGGCCAGGCCGGACGCGGTCGCCAGGATCAGCGGGTTGCGCACCAGCTCGCGCAGGAATCCGCGCCGTGCATGGCGCGCCATCGGCCAGACTGCGGCCACGTTGAACAGCGGCACGCAGACGCCGATCAGGACCGCAATCATCTGCAGGCCCTGCGCGCCGGCCAGGCGATCGGCCAGCGCCAGCGCGATGAAGGAGTTGAAGCGAAACGCCACCTGCGCACTCGCCGCATGGTCGCGCCGGTCGATGTGCGTGCCGATCCAGGGCAGGTGGGGCAGCGCGTAAGCGAGCGCAATGCCCGTGACACCCATCGTCAGGCCCGCTCCGATCAGGCTCGACGCGGCACCAAGGTCCAGCGGGCTTTTCACGATGGAGTGAAACAGCAGGACCGGAAACAGGAAGAAATACACCAGGCTCTCCACCGGCTCCCACACGGAACGGTTCAACGGCGTGTGCCGGCACAGGAGATACCCGCACAGAATCAGGGAAAAATCGGGGAAGAGCAGTTGCGCGTGGTTCACGGGTCGAGAATACCTTCAATCCGGCTGCGCTGCGGGTAAGCCCGTAGGGGACATCCGCCTGCACCAGAGACGTTCGTACGATTACGATCAGGCCTTCAATCGAGCAATTCAGGAGTATTTCTATGCATCGCCGTCAATGGATCGCGTTCACGGTGGCCGCGGCCGCCGCGGGTTCCGTCTTCGCACAGGGCTATCCGACCAAGGTTGTCAAACTGGTGGTTCCTTTTGCGCCCGGCGGCACGACCGACATCGTGGCCCGCGTGATTTCCGAGCCTCTGGGAAAAGCCATCGGGCAAAGCGTGATCGTCGAGAACAAGGCGGGCGGCGGCGGCGTGATCGGCGCCAATGAAACCGCCAAGGCCGCCCCGGACGGCTATTCACTGGGCATGGCCACGGTGTCGACCACGGCGGCCAATCCGGCGATCAACCCCAAGATCCCTTACAACCCGGTGACCGACTTCACCCCCATCATCAATATCGCCGCCACGCCCAATGTGATCGCGGTGCATCCGAGCTTCCCCGCGCGTGACTACCAGGGCTTCATTGCCGAACTGAAAAAGAACCCGGGAAAATACTCGTATTCGTCATCGGGGACCGGCGGCATCGGCCACCTGCAGACCGAGCTGTTCAAGAGCCTGGCGGGCGTGTTCATCACCCACATCCCCTATCGGGGCGCCGGCCCCGCGCTCAACGACACGGTTGCCGGCCAGGTGCCGATCATCTTTGACAACATGCCCTCGGCACTGCCCTTCATCAACACCGGCAAGCTGATTCCGATCGTGGTGGCCGCGCCGCAGCGGCTGACCCAGTTGCCCAACGTGCCGACTTTCAAGGAAGTCGGCCTGGAGCCGGTGAACCGCATGGCCTACTACGGCATCTACGGACCCAAGGGCCTGCCGAAGGAGGTGGTGGACAAGATCAACGGCGGCGTGAAGAAGGCTCTGGAAGACCCGGCGGTGCGCAAGCGCATCGAGGACACGGGCTCGCTGATCGTGGCCAATACGCCCGATCAGTTTGCCGCTCAGATCAAAGCCGAATACGACGTCTACAAGAAAGTGGTGGACCAGTCCAAGCTCAAACTGGACTGATGGCCGCACTGGCCGCACCGCAGCCGCGACGGCCAGCCCCGCTCAAGCCCGCTGTGCCTGGATCCTCGCCCATGCCGGCTGACAGCGCTTCCAGCATCGACCGGTTCATCGACGCCCTCTGGCTGGAGGACGGCCTGTCTCCCAACACGCTCGCGGCGTACCGCAGGGACCTTGCCCTGTATGCCCTGTGGCTGGGCGACGAAGCCGGCCTGACGCTCGACGCCAGTGCCGAAATGCACCTTCAGCGCTACTTTTCGGCGCGCCATGACAGCACCCGGGCCACGTCCGCCAACCGGCGGCTCACGGTGTTCAAGCGCTACTTTCGGTGGGCGCTGCGCGAACACCTGATCGCCCAGGATCCCACGCTGAAGCTCCAGTCGGCCCGCCAGGCTTTGCGGGTGCCCAAGACCCTGACCGAGGCCCAGGTGGAGGCCTTGCTGGCTGCGCCCGACACGGCCACGGCGCTTGGCCAGCGCGACCGCACCATGCTGGAGCTGATGTACGCCAGTGGCCTGCGCGTGAGTGAACTGGTGGCGCTCACGACCCTTAACCTTAGCCTCAATGAAGGCATCGTGCGGGTGCTGGGAAAGGGCCGCAAGGAACGGCTGGTCCCCTTCGGCGAGGTCGCTCGCGATTGGCTTCAGCGCTACTTGGCCGAGGCCCGTCCGTTGCTGCTGGCCGGACGGCAGACCGAAGACCTGTTTGTCACCTCCAGCGGGCCCCATCCCGGCACCGCCATGTCGCGCGTGATGTTCTGGATGCTGGTCAGGCGCTATGCGGTGCAGGCCGGGATCACGGCCCCGTTGTCACCCCATACGCTGCGCCACGCGTTCGCCACCCACCTGCTCAACCATGGCGCTGACCTTCGCGCGGTCCAGATGTTGCTGGGCCACGCCGATATCTCCACGACCACGATCTACACCCACGTGGCGCGTGAGCGGCTGAAGTCGCTGCATGCGCAGCACCATCCGCGCGGGTGAGTCTGCGCGGGGCCGGTTATTGCGGTCCTTTCCGGGTGGCCACGATCACCTGGAAGTTGCCGAAGAAAACGGTGCGACGCTCGCAGCTGAACCCTTCCATGGCCTGCAGCTGCCTGACCGGATCGTGCGTATCCCACAAGGCCAGGCCGAGCGGTTCGAACACCTTGAAGTAGGTCCAGCTCAGCGCGCGCAGCACCCAGGGCTCCGGCCTGTGGAATTCGGCCAGATAGAGCTTGCCGCCCGGAGCCAGCACCCGGCAGGCCTCGCGCAGCGCTTCGCCCTTGAGCTCGTGCGGCAATTCGTGCAGCAGGAAGAAGATCACGTTGGCGTCGACCGAGCCGTCGGCCAGCGTCATGGCGGTGGCATTCTCTTCGATGTAGTCGACGCGCCCTGCAAAGGCGGGCAGCTTGGTTCTGGCGTGCTGCAGTTCGTTCAGGATGATGTCGGCGACAAGCACGCGCGAGGCGCCAGCGTCCGTCGAGGCCTGGACCACCCTTGGGATGACGTTGCCAAAGGCGCAGGATGTGATCAGCACCTTTTTCCCGCGAAGATCGGTCTGGCGCAGCCCGCTCGTGATGGCCGACACCAGGCGGTCGTACTGAAACAGCAGGATCGCGGCGATGATCGGCTGCCAGTCGACCAGCCGGATCAGGCGCATGTTCGAGTAGATCGGATAGACATGGGCCGCCGCGCTGTCGGCCTGGCCGGCGACCGTGCGCAGGATCAGGGCCCCGCGGGTGAGCGTGAAGAAGAACAGGGCCGTGCCCGCCAGAACGATGAACAAGACGGCGGTTGCGTACAGGAGCCAGGTGGGGAGCATCACATTCCTTTGAATTTCGAACGCAGCGCCGTTCAAGCTCTCACCGAACCGGCGCCTTCATGCAGTCCGATGGCGCCATTGTCTGCCCGCGCCCGGGCAGGAAATTGAGCGGAGTCAAGACCCCAGCAGATAGTCCAGTTCCTGCGCGCTGAAACCGGCCTGGCGCCGTGCGGTCTCGTTGAACGGAGGGCGCAGGCGCGGCGCGCGGTGCCGCTGCACCAGCACGCTGTAGTGGGCCACCGGATCCAGGCCGTCGCGCTCGCACAACCAGTGGTACCAGTGGTTGCCGATGGTGACGTGGCCAATCTCGTCGTGCAGGATGATGTCCAGCAGGTCGCAGGCCGTCAGCGCATCCGGCGTACCGACTTTGCGCAGGCGCGCCTGGATCAGCGGGGTGGCGTCCAGCCCGCGTGCCTCCAGCGTGCGGGGCACCAGGGCCATGCGGGCGACGATGTCAGTGCGGGTCTTCTCGCACATCTCCCACAGACCGTCGTGCGCGGTGAAGTCACCATAGTGGTGGCCCAGGCTCTGCAGGTGATCGTGCAACAGGGTGAAGTGCTGCGCTTCCTCGAACGCCACCCGCATCCAGTCGCGGTAGAAGTCGGCCGGCATCCCGGCAAAGCGCCAGACGGCATCGAGCGCGAGGTTGATGGCGTTGAACTCGATGTGGCAGATCGCATGGATCAGCGCGGCGCGGCCCGCCACCGTGAACGGCGAGCGCTGCGGCACCAGCGTGGGCGCAACCAGGTTCGGCTGCGCCGGTCGACCCGGCAGGCCGGGCGGCTCCGGGATGTCGTCGTTCGCTATTGAAAAAGAAGCGAACTGTGACCAGATGGCGCTGGACTGGTCTACTTTTCCCTGAATGTCTGAGGTCTGAAGCGCCCGTAGCGCTCGTTGGCGGAGTTCCATCCCTACAATTCTAGGTTTTGCGCGACGCGCGACGAGGATTTTGATGGCGATCTATGCATTGGACGGGGTGGCGCCCCAGGTTGATCCCAGCGCCTGGGTGGCCGACAGCGCCCAAGTGATGGGCGCCGTGACGCTGGGCGCAGATGCCAGCATCTGGTTCGGCACGGTCGTTCGGGGCGACACGGAGACGATCACGATCGGCCGCGGCTCCAACATCCAGGACGGCAGTGTGATGCACGCCGATGTCGGAAAGCCGATCGTCGTGGGCAACCATGTCACCGTGGGGCACAAGGTGATGCTGCATGGGTGCACGATCGGCGACGAATCGCTGATCGGCATCGGTGCCGTTGTGCTCAACGGCGCGAAGATCGGGCGGAATTGCCTGGTCGGGGCCGGCGCCCTGGTGACCGAAGGAAAGGAATTCCCGGATGGTTCGATGATCATCGGCAGCCCGGCCAAGGCTGTGCGCCAGTTGACGCCCGAACAGATGGAGGGGTTGCGCTGGAGCGCGCGCCACTATGTCGCGAACGCCCGCCGCTTTCAGGCGGGTCTGCGCAAGATCGACTGATCACGGCGCCTCGCGAGCCGAACGGCGCGCGGTGTGCGCTCAGACTTCCAACCAGGTTCCCACGCGTGTCCGAACTCCACAAATTCATTTTTGACGGCCTGCCGGTGCGCGGCATGGTCGTGCGCCTGACCGAAGCCTGGCAGGAAATCCTGCGCCGGCGCGCGGGCAACACAGCCACTGGCGCATACCCGCCGCCCGTGCGCGAACTGCTCGGAGAAATGGCGGCCGCCGGGGTGCTGATGCAAGGCAACATCAAGTTCAACGGGGCGCTGGTCCTTCAGATCTTCGGTGACGGGCCCATCAAGGTGGCCGTGGCCGAAGTGCAGCCGGACCTGAGCCTGCGCGCCACGGCGACGGTGGTGGGTGAAGTGCCGCACGCCGCTGCATTGAGCCAGATGGTGAACGTGAACAACCAGGGCCGCTGCGCGATCACGCTGGATCCGAAAGACCGCCTGCCAGGTCAGCAGGCCTACCAGGGTGTGGTGCCGCTGTTCGGCGACCGGCGCGAGCCTCTGGAGAAGCTGAGCGACGTGCTGGAGCACTACATGCTGCAGTCCGAGCAGCTCGACACCACGCTGGTGTTGGCCGCGGACGAGCAGGTGGCCGCCGGCCTGCTGATCCAGCGCCTGCCGGTGCAGGGCGCGAACAACCTGGGCGGGCGCGCAACGGCTGCCGGGTCAGACGCGATGCAGGCGGCACAGGGCCCGGGGTCGGATGCGTCGAGCCCTGTCGCCGACACGCGCGCCAACGAGGACGAGATTGGCCTGAACGAGCACTACAACCGCATCGCGATCCTGGCCAAGAGCCTGAAGCGGGAGGAATTGCTGACGCTGGACGTGGACACCATCCTGCGCCGGCTGTTCTGGGAGGAGCCGGTGCTGCGCTTCGAGCCGCTGGCCGGCGAGACCGGTCCGCGCTTTGCCTGCAGCTGCAGCCGCGAACGCGTCGGACGCATGATCCGCAGCCTGGGGGTGGAGGAGGCCGAGGGCATCCTGGCCGAACGCGGGCACATCGAGGTGGGCTGCGATTTCTGCGGCCAGCAGTACCATTTCGACCCGGTCGATGCGGCGCAGATCTTCACCGCGCCAGGAGCCCAGCCACCGGTCGGGCCGGTCGTTCACTGATCCTGGTCGGGCGCCGGGTGAGCCGCGTCCTGGCGCATCAGGGCTGTGAACAGCCGATGTTCACAGGCCGGATCGCCACAGGTGGCGCAGCGACCGGTCCAACGCGGCTTTTCATGATCTTTCTGGCCGTTACCCAGCGTCAGCTGGTCAGTATTTGCTATTGAAGTGATAGCTTTCATCGCGTTCTCAAGTCGGCGCTCGTGCTGGCCGTAGATGACCTGCCAGCTCACACCGGCTCGGGCCAGCCCGGTGCGCAGCAGGGCGTCCACGGGCTCGCGCACCTGCGGGCCGTCGCGCTGCAAGCCATCGGGCACCCAGGGCACGTCTAGTCCTGTGACGAGCGTGGCGTCGTAGCACCGCTGGTGGGCCAGGGCAAAGCCGTAGAGGGTTTCGTCGCCGAACAGCAGATGGCTGTACAGCGCAGTCATCAGCGGTGTGGTGTCGGCAATCACCACGTCTGCGTCGAGTTGCCGGAGCACCCGATGCGCCTGTTCCCGTGCGATCCCGGCCTGCTCATCGGGCCCTGGCGTGCGCCCCTGGCGGTCGCACCACTCGCGCAGCACTTCCGGCACCACCTTCACGCGCAGCCCCTGTTGCTGCAGCCGCAGGCCCAACGCCTGGGCCAGTTGTGTCTTGCCGGTGCTTTCGGCGCCGAGCAGGGCGATGCGTCGCGGACGGGCCATGGGGGGCAAGTTCATGGCGGCTCTTCGTCAGAGCTTGCGCTGCCACGCGCGCCAGCCGACCACGCTCAGCGCCGTGAACAGCCCATAGAGCAGTGTCGTGAGCCACAGACCTTTCCAGGCAAACAGGCCCACGCTGACCACGTTGACCGCCAGCCATACGGCCCAGTTTTCGATGTACTTGCGGCCCAGAAGGAACTGGCCGACGATGCTCACCGCGGTGGGGAAAGCATCCCACCACGGCACATCGGTGTCGGTATAGGTCTTCAGGAACAGCCCCGTGGCCGGCCAGAGCACGGCGCAGCTGGCGAGGGTCCACAGCCGAGCGGACCGCGTCAGGCGACTGATGGCGAGCGCGCTGCCGTCGTCGCGCCGCCCACGCAGCCACTGTCCCCATCCCCACAGGGCTACCAGCGCGAAGAACACCTGCAACGCCGCATCGCCATACAGCTTGTTCTGCCAGAACAGGGCCACGTACAGGACGGAACTGATCGCCGCCAACGGCCAGCCCCAATGGATCTCGCGGATGTTGCAGCCCACCATGGCAAGCGCCAGCACGAAGGCGACGATTTCGAGCCAGGTGGTGGGAGAACCCCACAAAACGAACGCTTCGGCAAACATGGACTCAGCGGTCGGTACGGGGACGAAGGGGCAAGGCAGTGAGGGGCATGTCGGGGCTCGACGCCGGCGGCCAAGGGCTGCGCGCGCCTAGCGGCCGATCTGCACAAAGACTTCGTTGGGCTTGACCATGCCCAGTTCGAGCCGCGCTTTTTCCTCGACCATCTCCAGCCCCTCCTGCAGGTCGCGCACCTCGGCTGCCAGGCGCTCGTTGGCCTGGCGCGCCTGCAGGTTGGCCGCTTTCTGGGCGTCCAGTTTCTGCTGCATTCGGGAAACGTCGGACACACTGCCACGGCCCACCCACAGCTGCCCGTGGAAGAGCGCGAGCAGCAGGATGAGGATCAAGGGGATGACGCGGTTTCCCATGGGTAGGCCAGGACTCATCGGTCCGAGACGGTCAATCGGCTCCGCGGTCCGGCGACATGGCGGTGCCTCGGTTCGGAGTCACCGAGACGCTCAGGACCGAGGGCCGGCCGCATGGTTTCAGCGCAGGTTGTAGAAGGCGGCGCGGCCAGGATAGACCGCCACATCGCCCAGATCCTCTTCGATGCGCAGCAGCTGGTTGTACTTGGCCATGCGGTCGCTGCGGCTCATCGAGCCGGTCTTGATCTGGCCGGCGTTCAGGCCCACGGCAATGTCGGCGATGGTGGAGTCTTCGGTTTCGCCCGAGCGGTGGCTGATCACGGCGGTGTAGCCGGCGCGCTTGGCCATCTCGATGGCGGAGATGGTCTCGCTCAGCGTGCCGATCTGGTTGATCTTGATGAGGATCGAGTTGGCAATGCCCTTGTCGATGCCTTCCTTCAGGATCTTGGTGTTGGTCACGAACAGGTCGTCACCCACGATCTGCACCGACTTGCCCAGGCGATCGGTCAGGATCTTCCAGCCGTCCCAGTCGCCTTCGGCCATGCCGTCCTCGATGCTGATGATGGGGTACTTGTCGACCCAGGTGGCCAGGATGTTGGTCCATTCCTCGGCCGAGAGGGTCAGGCCTTCACCTTCGAGGTGGTACTTGCCGTCCTTGTAGAACTCGCTGGCGGCGCAGTCCAGGCCGATGGCGATCTGCTCGCCGGCGGTGTAGCCGGCCTTGTCGATGGCTTCCAGAATCATCTGGATGGCGGCCTCGTGGCTGGCCACGCTGGGGGTGAAGCCACCCTCGTCACCGACCGCGGTGCTCATGCCCTTGTCGTGGATGATCTTCTTCAGGGCGTGGAACACCTCGGCGCCATAGCGCACCGCCTCGCGGAAGCTCGGGGCGCCCACGGGGATGATCATGAATTCCTGCAGGTCCAGGTTGTTGTTGGCGTGCGCACCGCCGTTGATGACGTTCATCATCGGCACCGGCAGCTGGTTGCCGTTCATGCCGCCGAAATAGCGGTACAGCGGCAGACCGGATTCTTCGGCGGCGGCGCGCGCCACGGCCATCGAGACCGCCAGCATGGCGTTGGCGCCCAGGCGGCTTTTGTTTTCGGTGCCATCGAGGTCGATCAGGGTCTTGTCCAGAAAGGCCTGTTCGGACGCGTCCAGGCCCAGCACGGCTTCGGAGATTTCGGTGTTGATGTGCTCGACGGCCTTCAGCACGCCCTTGCCCAGGTAGCGGGCTTTGTCACCGTCGCGCAGCTCGATGGCTTCGCGCGAGCCAGTTGAGGCGCCCGAGGGCACGGCGGCACGGCCCATGACGCCGGATTCCAGCAGCACGTCGCACTCGACGGTGGGGTTGCCGCGGCTGTCGAGGATTTCACGCCCGACGATGTCAACAATAGCGCTCATGATTCCCTTTCGTTTTCAATGGTTTGGATTCAGATGACGGGGGCGTCCACGCCCTCCACCAGGATCAGGTTGAAGAATTGGGTGGCGCCGGCGCGCTTGGCGCGGGCCTGACGGTACTGCTCGCCGTCGTAGAAGGCTTTGGCCTTCTCGTAGCTCGGAAAGCGAAGCATCGCGATGCGCGCAGGTTCCCAGCTACCTTCGAGCACCTCGAACCGGCCGCCGCGCACCAGGTATTCGCCGCCGGCTGCCGCCACCGCCGCAGGGGCCGCTGCCATGTACTGCCGGTACTGGTCCATGTCGGTGATCAGCATGTCGACAATGATGTAGGCAGGTGCCATGGAGTCTCCGTGGGGGTCAGTCAAAGTGGTCTTCGAGGAAGCCGTTCGTCTTGGTCACTGTGTCCAGCGCAACCAGCGTTTCCAGAAGCGCTTTCATATGCTTCAAGGGCACGGCGTTCGGCCCATCGGACAGCGCGTGGGCCGGGTCGGGAT
>ERZ795058.4593-NODE-4593-length-13273-cov-3.577848_pt1 | contig 13273 bp, 10 predicted proteins | sample MGYA00375142_ERZ795058 | MGnify/ENA primary metagenome ERZ795058 (study PRJEB30187, sample SAMN05720210) | activated sludge metagenome | isolation source: anaerobic digester from wastewater treatment plant | place: Japan | collected 2015-04-20 ...
GTCCGACATGACCAGGATGAACCGGCCTCCGGCCTCCGGCGACGCCGCGAGCACCGAGAGCCCGTTGGACTTCTCGTAGGCGGGGTTGAACACCGTCTGCACGGACATGCCCGGCCAGGTGTGGCCGGCCAGCACCGTCCGGACGTCTTCGGCCATGTAGCCCAGCACGACGACGACCCGCTCGATGCCGGCCGCCTGCAGCGCATCGAGCGTCCTGGCCAGGAGCGGCCGTCCCCCGAGCTTCATGAGGGGCTTCGGCACCAGCTCCGAGCCGCGGATGCGCACGCCGCGCCCCGCAGCCAGCACGACCGCCACCTTCTCGCCGTCTCGCAGTCTCGACCTCCTGATGCCGTGCCCGGATGCGGCCCTGCGGCTCGCTGCCGGCCGACGCGAGGGCCCCTCATGTTACCCGATCACTTCGTCGTAGTGCCGTTCGAGCGCCCTCACGCAATCGGTGATCTCGTAGTCGCGGATCATCTTCTCGCGCGCCCTGCGGCCCATCGCCTCCCTGAGCGTCGGACTGGCGATCAGCGTATGCAGGCCCTCCGCGAGCGCCTGCACATCGCGTTCGCCGACGACCAAGCCCGTGTCTTCGTGATCGATGATCTCGGGGATGCCGCCGTGACGTGTGCCGATGGCCGGCACCCCGCGCGCGTTCGCCTCCTTGATCACCACGACCCCTGACTCCCGGTCTCCGTTGGGTGCCACGACGCTCGGCGCAAGGAGCACGTCCGCGCGCGCCATCTCGGCGAGGGTCTCGTGATGCGGCAGGACGCCTGCGAGCTCGACCTTGTCCGCGATGCCGCGCGCCCGAATGAGGCGCTCGTAGCGGGCGCGGCGCGGTCCGTCGCCAATGAGTCGAAGCCGAGCGCCGGGATGCCGCCCGGCCACGCTCGCGAACGCCTCGAGGCCGTACTCGAATCCCTTCTTCTCCACGAACCGCCCTGCCATCAGGATGACCGGCCCCCCCGGCCGTCCGGAGCGCGGCGCAAGTGGCGGGACCTCGACGCCCGTCCTCCAGACCCGCACTCGGCCGGGAGGCGCCCCGAGGCCGACCAGCATGTCCGCGAGCTCAGTCGAGGCGGCCAGGAAGCGGTCGACGCTTCGCAGCAGCGTCCTCGCGAAGAGCGCATACCGCCAGTTCGACGGGCGGAACCGGCTCAGCCCCCGCAGCGCAGGCACGTCGTAGCCGTGAAAGGTCACGACTAGGGGGACGTTCAGGGCCTGCCTGATCGGCAGGGCGTAGATGCTCCCGGGGCCGAAATGCGCATGGAGGAGGTTTGGGCGGAGGCGCCTCAGGTGCCGCAGGAACCGCGGGCTCACCGCCGTCGCCTTGTAGAGCAGCGCCTCGATCTCACCAAGCGCACCAGAGGCGGGGGTGAGGCTGTGCACTCGAGGATAGGCGAAGAGGCCCTCGTTGACCCGGCGATGGCAGAAGACCTCGACTTCGTAGCGCTCGTGATGGCGGATCTCATCGAAGATGAACGTCTGGCTGTACTTCAGGAACTCGGTGACGAACACCGCCACGAGCGGAGATTCAAGCATCATCGTCTCTGGACCGCGGACCCTCGGTCCAGGCCATCGCCGGGGCCGCACCGAGGATTGTGGCAACGCCGGTCGGGTTTTTCCAGTACCATCCGGCCGTCCGCCGTGTGCGGCGGAGCGCTCGCACCAGGATGACAACGCGCCGCGCCGAATCGACCTACGGTCTGCGCAGCCTGCTCGGCTGGCCTCGGGCCATCCTCTACTCGGCCGAAGTGCGCTCCAATCGGGCCTGGGTCAGCCGCCGCCTGACGCAGCACGACCTGGAGGTCGCGTGGCTTCCGGTCGGGGACACGGATTCGCCAGGCCGCGTGCTGTCCGGCGGCGGGGACGTTGTGCCCGGATGCTCCGTGCTTCTCACGACGTGCGACAGGCCAGAGCCGTGCCGCCGTCTGCTGGAGGCCCTGGCCGCACAGCCTGTCGCGTCTGACATGCCCATTTCGCGGATCATCGTGCTCGACGACGCGTCGGTGGCCGACTACTCGGCGGTCCGCGAGGCGCTCGCTAGGGAATCCACCGTGCGGGTCGACTGGTACCGGGCCGCGAGGCGGCACGGCCGGTCCGGCTTCTGGCGCACGTACCAGTTCGGATTCGATCTCGTCCGGCGCCTGGCGGCCGGTCCCGTGCTGTTCCTCCAGGACGACCTCGATCTCGTTCCGGGTTTCTGGCCCGAGGCGTGGCGTACGTGGCAGGCCATCGCCGACCCAGCCAAGGCGGTGTTGTCCCTGTGCGCCATGGAGGATGACGAGGTGCGGGGACGCTGGATTGCGTTCGAGCGCGTGCAGCTGCCGGGCCAGCCGTACCGCCTGACCCAGTGGTTCGACCTGCAGGCGTTCCTGGTTGAGCCCCGGTTCTTCGAATTGCTGCGCTACCAGGTGCTGGCCGTGCCCGCGGGCCGGTGGCGGCGGCGTACCGACGCCTCCAGCGGCGTCGGCGAGCAGTTCACCCGGCGCCTGTGGCGCCGGGGGAACGTCTACCAGGTCGTCCGGACGCTCGTCCTCCACGGCTCCGAGCCGAGCCTGATGAACCCGGGCGCCCGCTCGCGGCGCGCACTCGACAACTACGGCGCCCCTCGCGTTCCCTCCGAACCCGGCGTCAGCCAGCGGGGATGGTCGGCGAGCGGTGGGCCGCGACGACGTCCCTGACGGCGCCGATGACATCCTCGACATCCGACTCCGTGAGTCCCGCCGACAAGGGAAGGGAGAGGGTCCGGTCGCCGATCCATTCGGCGTTGGGGAACATGCCGCGGGTGTAGCCGTAACGTTCGCGGTAGTAGGTGTGCAGGTGCAGCGCGGTGAAATGCACGCCGGCTCCGATCCTGCGCCTCTTGAGCTCGTCGACGAACTGGTTCCGATCGATCGTCAGGCATTCGAGCCGGAGGAGCAGCGTATAGAGGTGCCGCGCGTGGCGGATGCCGGGCTGCCGCATCGGCGTGATGACTTCGTCGAGGTCGCCGAACGCCTCGTCGTAACGCGCCCAGTGCCGCTCGCGGACCGCCAGGCTCGCGTCGAGGCGGGCGAGCTGGTGCAGGCCGAGCGATGCCTGCATGTCCGTCATGTTGTACTTGTAGCCGGGATACACCGTGTCGTACGGCGTGAAGCCCTCCGCGCCGTACCGCTTCCAGGCGTCGCTGTCGATCCCGTGGAGGCTCCTGACGCGCGCGGACTCGGCCCACTCCGCCCGATCGGTCGTCAGCATGCCGCCTTCGCCCGTGACGAGGTTCTTGGTGACGTAGAAGCTGAACGCGGTCATGTGGCCGGCGCTGCCGATCTTGAGCCGGCCGACGGCTGCCTCGATGGCGTGGGCGGCGTCGTCGATGACCGTCAGGCCGTGGCGGCCGGCAATCTCCAGCAGCTTGGGCATGTCGCAGGGCCGCCCGGCGAGATGGACCGGGATGATCGCGCGCGTTCTCGGCGTGACGGCGGCCTCCACCTGCCCGGCGTCGATCGTCATGGTCCCGCGATCGACGTCGGCGAAGACCGGCCGCGCCCGGAAGTGCTCGACGACGTTGGCGGTGGCCGGGAAGGTCAGCGGCGACGTGATGATCTCGTCGCCCTCGCGGACGCCGATGAGGTCGAGGGCCAGGTGCAGCGCGGCCGTGCACGAGGAGACGCCCACGGCGTGGCGGGCGCCGACGTACTCGGCGAACCGCGTCTCGAACCGCTTCGTCTTGGGGCCCGTGCCCAGCCAGCCCGATGCGAGCGTGTCGAGGACCTCGGCGACTTCTTCCTGGCCGATGAGAGGCCGACCGAAGGTGAGGAACTGCTCGCGCACGTGACCCGTCCTCCCGGCAGCCCGCGCGCCCGTCCCGTTACCGGCGGCCCTCGCCGGCAGCGGCCAGGTAATGGGCGCGCAGGGACGCCGCGCAGCGATCGGCGGTAAAGGCGTCCCGCACGTGGGCCGCCGCGCCGAGGCTCAGCCGCAACAATAGCTCAGGTTCGCGGCCCAGTCGAACCACGTTCGCGGCGAGGGCCTTCACGTCGCCTTCCGGGGAAAGCAGGCCGCCGACGCCGTCGCTGACGACGTCGGGGATGTCGGCGTGGAGCGTCGCGACGGCAGGAAGCCCCGTGGCCGCCAGGTCGATGAGCGCCACCGGGGCGCCGCCTTCGGTGTCGCCGTCGGCCGCGGTCCGGGACGGCTGGATGAACAGGTGGGAGCGGTAGGCCAGCGCCGTGAGATCGGCGGGGGTGAGCACGCCGACGAAGCGAAGCCGGTCCCCGAGGCCGCTCGCGGCGGCCGCCGCCTCGATGCGCGCGGTCTCCGCCCGGCTGGCAGCCGAGTCGACCGGGCCCCCTGCGACCGTCAGCCTCAGTTCCACATCCCGCGCGGCGAGCGCGGCGGCGGCAATCGCATCTGGCAGCCCCTTCTTCTCGACGAACCTCGCGGCGGCCAGGACTTCGAGCGGTTCGCCGGGCCGGAGACGCCGAGGGGCGGCATCGATGCCGGCGACATCGACGCCGAGCCGCTGGATGCCGATCTTGTCTCGCGGACACCCGAGATCCGCGAGGGCCGCCGCCATCGCCGGGCCCTCGCACAGGAAGCGGGTGCCAGTCGCGAACAGTCGCCCGTAGCGGCTCCGCCACTTCGGACGTCGCCGGAGCCACGCTGCCAGGTCGCGGCCGTAGAACGACGCGACGAGGGGCACGCCCAGGCGCCGGCTGACCGCTGCCCATCGCCAGGCCGTGTACCCGAAATGCGCGTGCAGCACGTGCGGGCGCTGGCGCCGGATGAAGGGAACCGCCAGCGCCGCGCCGGCTCGGCCGCTCGGCGACAGGAGCGCCGCGAATCGGACGGCCCGTGGATACGCCTGCGCGAGGACGAGCATGGATCGCACGGGGAAGGCGGACGGCCCCGGAAGCTCCAGCCGCTCGGCGACGAGCGAGACCGCGTCGTGCGGGAGCCATCTGATCTGACGGTGAATCCACGTCTCGCTGTAGGACAGGTAGCGCTCAACGAGGTGCACCACGCGCAGCGGCTGCGACCCGGGTGCCCCGTCGCCTTCATGTCCTGCCGCCCCGCTCATCGCATTCGTTCCGCCCCGTCACGTCCGCGATCGGCTTCCGGACGCCGCACGCCCGCCACCGGCCATCCCCGCAGGCGAATCCACCGTACAATGCCGCTCCCGCGGAATCAACCGCTGGTCTCCGCGGTCGTCCTCCGCGACGCGCGGCCGGTCGTCGCGAGCCGGGCGTCGCGCGCCGGCCGGCTTCGGTCCGGCTCGATTACAATCAGGACAGGGCGTGAGGCGCGGCGGGGGCGCCGCGCCGGCCCCCCACCACGCGTCATGACGAAGCGCGCACGCCTCTGTCGGCTGTTCGGCCTCACGGCGGCTGCCTGTGCGGCGCTTGCCCTCCTCTCGGCGCTTCGGGCGGCCGCACCGGGCTCCGGCGACCCCGACGCCTTGTTTCGCGACCGCGAAGACCTCGGCCTGGCGGCGCAGGCCGCCAAGATCTGGGCAGCCAGGCTCGAGACGAACCCCGCTGACTACGATGCCGCCTGCAAGCTCGCGCGGGCCGAGCACTGGATCGGCGAACGGCTGGCCCGCGATCGCACCCGGCATTTCAAGGCCGGCATGGCAGCGGCGCGCCAGGCGATTGCGGCCGGCCCGGAACGTGCCGACGGCTACTTCTGGCTCGGCGCGAACCTGGGATCCCACGCCGGCGCAGGCGGGATCCTCGCGGCCCTCCGGTACCTGAAGCCGACGCGCCAGGCGTTCGAGACGAGCGTCCGCATCGATCCGCGCTTCAATAAGGGCACGGCGTGGTGCCTGCTTGGCAAGTACTATGAGGCCGTGCCCGGGCTGTTCGGGGGCAGCAAGACGAAGGCCGAGGCTATGCTGCGGCGCTGCCTGGCGGTCGATCCGGACAGCATCCCGGGGCACTACTACCTCGCGGAGACCCTGCTCGGCCTCAAGAGGGCAGACGAAGCTCGCGAGGCCCTTCTGGCCGCGATCGCGGCGCCCGTCGATCCGGACTTCGGACCGGAAGCCCGCGTGTGGAAGCGCAAGGCGGCGCGATTGCTGCAGGAGCTCGAAGGCCCTGCTGACCGCGCCGCGGCTGCAGGGCGTCGGCCCGAGTGAACGGGCGCATCGCCTCTCGAGGGACTCATGCGGTTTGTCGCATTCGACATGGAGATTGCCAGGCCCGTGCCCAACGGGCGGGACATCCTGGCCGCCCGCCCCGGCATCGCATGCGCGGCGCTCGCATCCGAAGGGGATGCTCGCGCCCGGGTGCTCTTCGATCCCGGCGCGTCGCCGGACCTGTTCGATCCGGCTTCGCGCGCGATGACCCGCGCGGGGGCGCAGCTCGTCCTCGAGGTGCTCGCGGAGGCGGCGGCGCGGGGCTCCACGATCGTGACGTGGAACGGCGCGGGCTTCGATTTCCGGCTCCTCGCCGACGAGACGGGGCGGCGCGACGAGTGCGCGCGCCTCGCCCGCGCGAGCGTGGACATGATGTTCCAGGTGCTCTGCGAGCGCGGCCATCCGCTGGCCCTCGACGCCGCGCTTCGCGGCGCGGGCCTGCCCCCCAAGCTCGGCCAGGTCAGGCTGCGCAGCGGCGAGGCGGCCCCGATCGACGGCGCGGCCGCGCCGGTCTTCTGGCAGGCGGGGGAGTACGCCGCCGTCCTGGAGTACTGCGCGGCCGACGTGATGGGCACGCTGGCCCTCGCCGTCGCCTGCCAGCAGAGCCGGCGCCTGGCGTGGCTCAGCCGGAGCGGCAGACCCAACGAGATCGCCCTGAGGCGCGGCTGGCTCACGGTGGAGCAGTGCCTGGCGCTGCCCCTGCCGGACACGAGCTGGATGACCCAGCCGCTCAGCCGGGACAGCGTCGTCGGATGGACGGCGCCGTCCCGGTAGCGCGCGGGCCGGCTACAGCTCCTTGATGAAGATGTTGCGGAAGCGGATCTCGGAGCCGTGCGTCTGGAGCTCGAGCGGGCCCCTGGCGAGGACCGGCTGCGTCCGATCGAAGAAATTGTCCAGGACCTGGCCGTCCACGGTCTGCTTGTCGTTCAGCCAGATCCAGACCTTGTTCCCGACCATCCTCACCCGCAGCGTGTTCCACTGGCCGATTGGATTGTCCGCTTTGACGAGCGGGAACCGCCCGGGATTGTCCGGGTTGTTGTTCCAGAGCGCGCCCGACCCCTTGTCGGCCCCGTTCCTGGCCTCGCGGGGATTCGAGGGATCCCAGATCTGGACCTGCGGAAAGCTGCGCAGATAGATGCCTGAGTCGCCGTTGGGGCTCACCATCAGCCAGTCCACGAGGAACTCGAAGTCGCCGTAGTCACGGGCCGTCGCCAGGTGGACCCCGTGGCCGTCCGACACGATCTCGCCCTTGGCCGTGTCCACGTGCCAGTGCAGGTCGCGGTCGGCGTTCCACTCGGCGCGCTTCGCGTCAAGCTGCTCGGCGGTGAGCTTCGCTTGCTCGTACGGGCTGTAGGTGCCCTGGCGTCCCACCCACCCGTTGAGCGTCTTGCCGTCGAAGAGGCTGACGAAGCCTGGCGGCGGCGCGTTGAGGGGGCGGTCCTGGGCGCCGGCCGAGGCGGCGGCGAGCGCCGGCACGATGATGGCGGCAGCGAGCAGTTTCCGGTTCACGAACGGCTCCTTTCTTGCGTTCTCAAGTGCGCGTTGAAGAACTCGATGGTGCGCTTCCAGGCCAGCTTCGCGGCAGCCTCGTCGTAGCGCGGCGTCGTGTCGTTGTTGAACCCGTGCTGGGTGCCCGGATAAACGTGCGCCGTGTAGGGCACCTTCGCGGCCTTGAGCGCCGCCTCGTACGCCGGCCAGCCGGCGTTGATGCGCGGGTCGTGCTCGGCGTAGTGGATGAGCAGCGGGGCCCGGATCTTCGCCACGTCCTCCGCAGCCGGCTGGTTCCCGTAGAACGGCACCGCGGCGCCCAGGTCCGGCAGCCGCGTGGCCAGCATGTTGGCAATCCCGCCGCCGTAGCAGAAACCGACGACGCCTATCGTGCCGGAGCACTCGGGGCGGCCCCTCAGGAATGCCGCGGCGGCGACGAAGTCCTCGCGGGTCTTCGCCTGGTCGAGTTGCGGGAAGAGCTGCCGCGCCCGGTCCTCGTCGCCGGGGTAGCCGCCGAGGGGAGCCAGCGCGTCCGGCGCGAACGCGACGAAGTGGTCGAGCGCCAGCCGGCGCGCGATGTCCTCGATGTGCGGGTTGAGGCCGCGGTTCTCGTGCACGACGAGCACGCCGGGCAGCCTGCCTTCCGCCGAGGCCGGCCGGACCAGGTAGCCGCGCATGCCGGCGTTCCCCTGCGGCGACGGGAAGGGAACGTACTCGGCCGCGATCCGCGCGTCGTCGCTCGCCACCTGCTGCGCTTCGGCGAACCTGGGGTTCAGGGCGTCGAGCAGCATCGCGGCCGTCACGCCTCCGGCGGCGTAGCGGGCCGCCTTCTCGAGGAACTCGCGCCGATCGATGGCGCCGTGCACGTACTGGTCGAAGAGCAGCAGGACATCCGGGTCGAAATCGGCTGCCTTCTTGCGGCCCATGGTCGTCCTCCGTCAGTACCGCCAGCTCAGGTCCGCCCCGGCCGGCGCGGTCATCAGCATCCGCTCGATCATCTTCGGGAGGTAGCGCTGCTCGGGCCGCTGACCGGGGTACGCGGGCTCTCCGGCGTAGCAGTGCGGCTGCCGCCGGCCGATCTCGAACGAGCCTCCATAGTGCGGGTCCGTCGTGCCCTCGAGGAACCGCTGGAGCTTGAAGGCGGCTTCCTCGAGGAGGTAGGTGTCCTGATCGCCCATGAACACGTGGATCTTGCCCGCGAGCTTCGGCCCGAGCGCCTTCCAGTCGCGCTCGAGGATGTGGCGCAGATCGTAGTGCTCGCGCCAGTACTCGGCCACCGATCGATCGATGACCCCCGTCCACTTGTCGTAGAGCAGCTTCGGGTAGCCGTCGGGGCCCACCGGCCCGAAGACGGCCATGAAGATGTCCATCTGCTCGCCCGAGCGCCCCCGGGTCCCGAGCACTTCCTCGTAGTGGTTGGCGTCGTACTGCGAAAGGAACGTCTGGTCGTCGAGGCCGCGGTTCCACGGCCGGACCGGCGTCCGCTTCCACTCGCTGTTCGGGTAGAAGGCGTTGTCGTCGCGGTAGATGTCGATGGCCTGGAACGAGCTGAAATCCACCGGGTCCGGGCAGAAACTCCACACGCCGTTCAGGCGATCGGGATAGAAAATCTGCCACGCCAGCGATTCCCAGCCTCCGGTCGAGCCGCCGTAGGTCGCGCGCGCCCACCCCTCGGGGATGCCGCGGAACGTCCGCTCCACGCGCGGCACGAGTTCCTGCCAGAGGGCGTCGCCATACGGCCCGTTGTTCGCCGAGTTCACCGCGTACGAGTCGTCGTAGAACGGCGTCGGGTGCTGGATCTGCACGATGATGACGCGGCCGAGGCGTCCCGACACCCAGTCTTCGTAGAAACTCGGGCCGGCCGGCTGCGCCGCCTGCGGCCGGTCCTGGGACGGCTGGCCGCCGGGTTGCGGGGGCCCGGCAGGCGCCTGGCCTTCCGCCGGCTCCCGGAACCCGTAGAACCCCCGCGGGAAGTGGCCGTGGTTGTAGATGACGGGATAGCGGGCGTTCGGGTGCTCCGCCCACCCGTCGGGCAGCAGCACGATGGCGCCCAGGTAGATGTCCGTACCCCACCACCGGCTCAGGATGTCGCTGCGGAACTTCAGGTGCTTGACGTACTTCGTGTCTGCCGGGGGATCGAGGGGCGGCAGCTTCTTCGCGAACGCGATCCTCACTGTGCCGCCCCTGGCCGGATCGATTCGCACCTTCTCGACGTTCGTGACGAGGTTCCCCGGCGACCGCCGGTAGTCCTGGCCCTCCCACTGGTCGAGGTGGACCTTGAGCGTGTGGCCGTCGGCCCGCGTCACGGTCGTATAGACGTTGAGCGTCGCCTGCACGAAATACTCGCCGGGCGGGAGGTCGCGCAGGCTCTCGACGGGCCAGCCGCGCGTGCCCGCGTCGATGACGGCGGGCCGGCCGGGCGTGAGGCCGTCGACGTCCACGCCGAACATCGGCTGCGCGTCGAGGGTCGTCATCCTCGCCAGCCGCGGCTCCGGCGTCCCGCGCCGCGACAGGACCAGGATCACGCGGCCGTCGAGGGGGGCCGGCGCGAGGGCCGCCGGGACGGACACCTCGATTCTGAGCGGACGGGGCGATGCCGAATTGAGCGCGGCAGCGCCGAACGCGACGGCGAGGGCAACCGCCGTTGCAGCAAGGGCACGGGATCGAAGCATGCGAGTCTCCGGGGCCGTTCCTCTCAGCGTACCACACCGCCACCGGGGTCTGCTCCGGCTTGCCGCGGCGGCGGCGTCTTCCCCCCACCCGAGCGGGTGAGCGCGCCCCGCCCGGGTGTCCCGGACGGCGGCGCCGCGGCCTGCCGGCTCCGCCGCAGGCGGTATACTCCCTTCATCATGCCGCTCTCGGCCGTTCTCGACGACGTCCAGCGCCGGGTCCTCGCGGCCGAGCGCGAGCTGCTCGGCAACATACGGACCGCGCTTGCCCGTGCCGGGGCCGACGACGGATCGCTCGCCGATCTGGCGGCGTCCATCGCGCAGCTCGACGAGCTGTTCCTGCTGGTCGTGGTGGGGGAGTTCAACTCCGGCAAAAGCGCCTTCATCAACGCGCTCCTGGGCCGCGCGGTGCTGCCAGAGGGCGTCACGCCCACGACGGCCGAGATCACGGTGCTGGCGCACGGCGACCCCGGCGCGGGACAGCTCATGCCGGACCGCGTGCGGCTCGTCACCGCGCCCGTCGATCTGCTTCGCGACCTCCACATCGTGGACACGCCGGGCACGAACGCGGTCATCCGGGAGCACGAGGCGCTCACCACGCGCTTCGTGCCCCGCGCGGACCTCGTGCTCTTCGTCACGTCGATCGACCGGCCATTCAGCGAGTCGGAGCGCGCGTTCCTCGAGCGGATCCGCGCGTGGGGCAAGCACGTCGTGTTCGTCGTGAACAAGCACGACCTGGTCACGCGGGCCGAGGAAGTCGAGGAGGTGCGGCGCTTCGTCCTCGCAAATGCCGCGAAGGTGCTCGGGGCGGAGCCGACGCTGTTCTTCGTGAGCGCGCGCGACGCCCTGCGGGCGAAGACCGGGCAGCCCGCGCTCTGGGCCTCGAGCGGCTTCGAGGCCCTTGAGGGGTTCATCACGGGCACGCTGGACGACGCCGGCCGGCTGCGGCTCAAGCTGCTCAATCCGCTGGGCGTCGCCCGGCACGTCGTGGACGCTAGGCGGGCGCTCGTCACCGGGCGCCTCGATCTCCTCTCGGGCGACGTCGCGACGCTGGACGAGGTGGATCGCCAGCTCGCCCAGTACGAGCGGGATCTGGCCCGCGGGTTCGAGCCGCGGATGGCCGCCATCGACAACGTCCTGCTCGAGATGGAGCGCCGGGGCCAGGCGTACTTCGACGAGATGATGCGCCTCGGGCACATCACCGACCTGGTCAACAAGTCGCGCATCCGGGAGAGCTTCGAGCGCGACGTCGTGGCGGACGCGCCCGAGCGCATCGAGCGGCGGGTGGACGAGCTCATCGACTGGCTCGTGGAGGCCGACCTGCGGCAGTGGCAGGCGGTGACGGCCCGCCTGTCGGCGCAGCGATCGGCCTACCGCGACCGCGTGCTGGGCGGCGAGATCGATCACTTCCGCTCCGATCGCGCGCGGCTGATCCAGTCGGTGGGCGCCGAGGCGCAGCGCGTCGTCGACACCTACGACACGCGCGAGGAGTCGCGCGCGCTCGCCGAGAGCGCCCGCAACGCGGTCGCCGCCGCCGCGGCCACGGGCGTCGGCGCGGTCGGCCTCGGCGCCATCGTCACGATCGCGGCCTCGACCGTCGCCGCCGACGTCACCGGGATCGTCATGGCGGGCGTCCTCGGGGCCATCGGGTTCCTGATTATTCCGGCCAAGCGCCGGCGTGCGAAGCTCGAAATGCGCGAGAAGGTCGGCGCCCTGCGCGCCCGGCTGTCGGCGGCGATGCGGGCCGAGTTCGAAAGCGAGGCCCGGCGAGGCGTCCAGCGCATCCGGGACGGCATCGCTCCGTACGCCCGGTTCGTCCGGGCGGAGGGAGAAAAGCTCGAGTCGGAGCGGGCCGATCTGGCGCGCTTCTCCGGCGAGATCGACGCCCTGCGCAGCCGGATTGACGCGCTCGGGAGGGCCGCGGACTGAGACCCGCGCCCCGTATGCTGCGGGACCGGCCGAAGGGGCGGCACGCGTGGCAGGCGGCGGCCCCGCCCGGCCGGCACGCGGCGCGCGCCGGTCCTTCTACTTCCCGGGCTGCGCGGCCGGCGGCGCGCCGCCGGCCAGCACGCCCGCGACCCAGTCCAGATTGACCCGGGCCACGCGGTACCCGCGCTGCGCCGCGGCGAGATTGGCGCGCGCGGCCTGGAGGTTCAACTCGGCGTCCTGCACGTCCAGCCTCGTCTTCACGCCCAGCTCGTAGCCCTTTTCCGCCAGCGCGAGGAGGCGCTCCGCCTGCGTGACGGGCCCGCTGGCCGCCGTCAGCAGGTCCCCGGCCTCGCGCGCGTTGTCGACGGCCGTCCGGACCTCCAGCGAGATGGCCTCGCGCAGCTTCAGGGCGTCGATGTCCAGGCTGCCCCGGCTGCTCCGCGCCTGGGCCACGCGCCCCTTCGTGCGCCAGCCGTCGAAGATCGGCACCGATGCGACGATCGCCATGTTCCACGTGCTGCCGGTTCCCGAGAGCGTCGAGATCGCCAGGCGCTGCTGCCCCCAGGCCGCTGCGAAGTCCACCCGCGGCTTGCCCGCGGCGCTGGCGATCTTGATGAGCTCCGCGTACACGCCCTGCTGGGACTGCATCTCGCCAAGTTCGGGCCGGTTGTCGAGCGCCGTCGCCAGCACGTCGTCGTAGGACGGCAGCGGCTCGACCGCGGTGGCGAGCGTGCCCTCGGCATCGACGTCGCCGGGCTCGGCCAGCAGGAACCGCAGCTGCTCCCTGGTGGCGCGCACCGCGTTCTGGGCGCGGATGACGGCGGGCCTGGCGTTCTCGACCGCGACCTGCGCGGCCAGGATGTCGTAGTCGGTCGCCGTGCCGGCGGCGTGCCGCTTGGTGGCCTCGTCGAGGTGCCGGGTCTTCTGCGCGAGATCCTCCTCGGCGATCGTGACGGCCTCGCGCGCGGCCAGGATGTTGTAGAACGCGGTGGTCACGTCCTTGGCGACGGACTGCTGGAAGCGGCGCAGCTGGTGGCCGCTGTAGTCGAAGCCCAGCTTCGCCGCG
>ERZ795058.4603-NODE-4603-length-13247-cov-4.598999_pt1 | contig 13247 bp, 10 predicted proteins | sample MGYA00375142_ERZ795058 | MGnify/ENA primary metagenome ERZ795058 (study PRJEB30187, sample SAMN05720210) | activated sludge metagenome | isolation source: anaerobic digester from wastewater treatment plant | place: Japan | collected 2015-04-20 ...
CACTACCCTCAATCTTGTAGGGGGTGTACGCTCGGAATGGACTATGATCAACAATTCAGGTTATGGCACGGTCAATAGCCTCTCACCTCGTTTTAATGCGAAATACTCTATCATCAAATATCGCAGAAGCCGCATATTGAGAGAACTTTCGGTTCGTGGCAGCTGGGGTGTGGCCGTTAAGCTCCCTTCGGTCTCAATTCTGTATCCGACACCATCCTACTACGGGAAACAGGTATTTGCCCCGGGTACGACTGCGGATGGCTCTTCATTCTATGCCTATTACATTCTTCCCAGACAGATAGAGTACAATCCCGATCTGAGGTGGCAGAAGGCACAACAGAGTGAAGTGGGAGTTGAGATGGATATAGCCGGCATCAAATTCTCCCTGGCGGCTTTTTATTCAAAAACCCTGGACTCCTATTTTACTTACAGCGAGTATGAGCCCTTTACTTACAAATGGACCGACCAGCGCAACCTTGAAAAGAAGTGCCCGATCCCCTCTTCCGATCGTCTCTACTCCATTGACAGGGAGACCGGAGTTGTCACCGTAAAAGACATCACAGGTAAATTACCGGATCAGACACTCGAATATACGGAGAAAAATACCTTCGTATCAAAGACCAAAGTTACCAATGAGGTCTCACCGACCATACGCCAAGGTATCGAGTGGGTGATAGATTTTGGACAGATACAGGCACTTCGCACCTCCATCAGGATGGACGGTACACTATATAAATATAGGAGTGTTAATGAAAACATAGTGCAGTCCTATAATTCCAGTCGTACAATGGCTGATGGTATAACGCCATACCAATTCATAGGATACTATGTCGGCAGCAGTTCCGGTACCAGCAACGGTTCCGAGAGTGTGAAGCTCCGTAACAACGTCACTCTTACTACCCATATTCCCCAGGCACGGTTGATATTTACTCTCAGACTTGAGAGTTCGCTCTACCGCTATGACCGCAATCTTGCAGAATATAGTGGCGGACAGATCGCCTGGCCAATGAGCGGTAACGAGAAGATTCCCTCCGGTACCGAGTTTTACGACATTCGGGGGCATGTTGTCAAATATCCCCTCTATTACTCTACATTTGAAGAGCCCAATATCCTGATACCATTCCTTGAGGAATATCTTTGGGCTAAAGAGAACAATAAGAAGCTCTTCTCTGAATTGGATGCAATGATCAACAAAACGGGTTACACTCATCTATTCCTTAAGAATGTCTTTTCTCCCTATTTTGCAGCCAACATAAGTGTGACTAAGGAGATAGGTAAGATAGCTTCCCTTTCCTTCTATGCCAACAATTTCTTCTACTCGACAATGAGGTTCAAAATGAGCGCTTCGGGGACCGATGCATCATTATTTGAATCCACCTCCTATATACCCAAGTTTTACTACGGACTCACATTGAGGCTTAAAATTCAATAATATAAACACACTATGCTTATGAAAAAAATTGTTTCATTCCTGATGTTCAGCGTGATATTTCTCGCTGCGGTCTCCTGTCACAAGGACGACCCTTACAAATTGTATGACGTCAAAGTTCAGCTGGTCTATGCTCAAGGTAGTGACTTCGGTGTTGTTGCCGACGTTACGGTAAGTGCAGTAAACACAAATACCGGAATGATTTATGTCGGTACAACTAATAGCGAAGGCCTTGCGATCGTCCCCGCAGTTGCCGGTCTATATGAAATTTCGGCTACTGAGACACGTGCCGAAGGTGGTACCGCCTATTCCTTCAATGGTTTTAAACAGCAGGTTGCCATTACCCACGATTATGAGAAAAATCCTTTTGTAGTTACCATCGACATGGTAGGTTCAGAGGCTAAACAGGTTATCATCAAGGAACTTTATACAGGTGGTTGTCAAAAAGATGACGGCTCCGGTAATTTCCAAATGGATAAATATGTAGTCCTCTACAACAACTCGCCGGTGGATGCCGACCTCAAAAATCTCTGCTTCGCAATGACAATCCAATACAACTCACATACAACGAATGCAGACGTGGTTGATGGAAAACTTACTTACGAGGCTCAAGGTACCGTCCCTGCCGGTAACGGTTTCTGGACATGGGCTGAAGGTCAGGCTCCCAAACTGAAACCGGGTGAGGAGGTTGTTGTGGCTATAAATGGTGCCATAAACCACACCATTACCTACAGTAAGTCTGTGGATCTCTCCAAGAGCGCCTACTATGCGATGTTTGACCCTGAGTCGGGATACAATCATGCATCATACTATCCGACACCATCCGAGGCAATACCTACATCCCATTATCTCAAGGCCTACAAGTATGGCGCAGGTACGGGTTGGCCTATTTCGGCGACAGGCCCCGCTTTCTTTGTATTCATCACTCCGGATGGGGTAACCCCTCAGTCATTCTTTGAGGATACTTCCAATGAGAATTTCTACAACAATTTGAGTGCAATGAAACGTAAATGGGTCCCTGCTGACTGGGTTGTAGATGCAGCAGAAGTCTTCTCAGCCGGCTATGTTGGCAAGAACAACAAGCGTCTCATCACTGCAGTTGACGGAGGTAGTGTAGTACTCACCAGTAAGATGGGATATTCCATCTACCGTAATGTAAACAAGGATGCCACTGAGGCCATACCCGGAAATAAAGGGAAAATTGTCTACAATTACAGTATGGGAACGTCTGATCTTGAAGAGGGCACGACCGACCCGAGCGGTATCAATGCTGAAGCCTCAATCAAGGCCGGTGCGCATATTATCTTCATGGATACCAACAACTCCACAAACGACTTCCACCAACGCAAAGAAGCTGCTTTGAGAAGCAAATAACACAAAGTGATAATGAAACGCTATCTGACTATAGTGACAATGGTGCTGCTCTGCCTGATTTCAGGTCGGGCACAGGTGACTCCCAAGCATTTTTATGATTTTGATTTCATAAAGGGTTCGGAGCCCTGGCTGACCAGTAGTAATGCATCCGGTCTTATTCGTCTGCCTGTGGAGAAGATCTTCATAACGCAGGCAGGATTTGACAAGAATAATGGCGGATTTGTGGCCCATCACCAGTCAGATAACAGTTTCAACGCCGGAGCTTTGGCGGAATCATTCTCCCATTTGGGACAGGACGTCTATGTTTATGGGAGATTGTCGTATGACTATTTTAAAGGGAAAAATATGGGTGGCTCAGTAATGAGCGACCCATATCATTCCCCTTTCAATCTGGTGGCAATGGCCGACAGCACTGCCGGAGTCAAGACACTGGAAATTTATAATCTGGCCGGTGGAGTCGCTTACCGTTTCAATGATGCTCTGGCTGCCGGAGGCAAGATAAACTACACAAGCGGTAACTATTCCAAGGCACGCGACCCGCGTCACGTAAATATGATAATGGATATGGAAGTAACGGCGGGCCTGACCTGGAATATTGGAAACAAAGTCATCATTGGAGCCGATTACATTTTCCGAAGAAATCTCGAAAGTTTTTATTATCAGGTTTACGGCACAACCGATAAGGTCTACTATTATTTGGTGGATTACGGCGGATTTTTTGGTCAGCGGGAGCTCTTTGGAGAGAGGGGCTATACGACCCAAACCACTACCGTACCTCTGCTTACTACCTACCATGGAGGAGCTCTTCAGCTGGAGATGGCATTTTCGCCCGGGGTAAAGTTGTTCAACGAATTTTCATTCAAGGCGTTTGACGGCTATTATGGAAAGAAGTCCGTAACTACGGTAATGTATTCAGCTCATAATGGCTACCAGGCAGGCTATAACGGCCATTTTTCCTTCGGAAAGGACAATAACCGTCATATAGTGAAACTCACTGCCGACTACACCAAGATGATCAACAATGAGAATGTCTTTCAGGAAAAAACTACTGAGGGAGTTAAGGAGATCATTTATTTCGGCAGCAATGAGGCTCTGGACAGAGATCTGATTGAAGGCAATTTGGAGTATTCCCTCAATCTCGGCATCAGGGATCATCGTCCTAAACTGGTGCTGAAAGCCTCTGCAGATGCGCTGTATCGCACTCAGACAGCTTCTCTATATCCTTACTACCGCAAGCAGGATTTATTCGCCATTGACGGGCTGCTCTCAGGAGCGTACAATATTTTCCGTGAAAACGGTATAATGGGAATTCGCCTCGGAGCAGGATTTGGGGGTGGCTCCGGCTCTCCTTTCAATGACGGACTCTACATGCCGACCAACAACCCAAGAACTCCGCGCACGATGGACAACGCGATGCGGATGGAGTTTGAATATCTCACTGCATACCGCATCAATGCCGGTGCGGGTTTCAGATACTCCCATTTTTTCAAAAATAATATTACCGGCTATGTCGATTTGGACTACCGGTTTGTAAATGCCCTCGGCATCTCATATCTTGCCGGTGCTATGCATCATCGCATCAGCGCTATAGTAGGCATCTCATTCTAATACCAAACAAAATGATTAAAAAACCGATACTTGCGGTGATGGTCCTCTTTCTCGCCGCCGTACTTTGCCGTGCCGATGAGGGCATGTGGCTTATTAACCTAATAGAGCAGGGACTCGCCAAGAAGATGCAGGAAAGGGGCCTACAGCTCGATCCGAACACTCTCTATGACGAAGAGAAGGGAGGGCTGAGTGATGCTGTCGTGTCGCTCGCTTTTGGCTGTAGCGGCAGCATGATCTCATCGGAAGGTCTGATGATAACCAATCACCACTGCGCCTATTCGGACGTACACGCGTTGAGTACCCCTGAAAAAAACTATCTTGAAGATGGATTCTGGGCTATGGAGCGCTCACAGGAGATTCCGGTCAAAAAAGACGGTATCTGGTTTCTTAAGAAAGTTATAGATGTAACTGCCGAAGTACAACATCTGCGTGACTCAATAGTTCCCAGAGGCGGGGGATTTGCAATGCGAAGGGTTTACAGTTTAATAGAGGGTAAATATAGCAAGATATTTGAAGGGAAGGGAGAGGTCTCCTGTGCCTCAATGTGGGGTGGCAACAAATATTATATGGCTCTCTATGAGGTCTACAAAGATGTGCGTTTGGTAGCAGCTCCCCCTATCTGCATAGCATCCTACGGGGGTGAGGTAGATAACTGGGAATGGCCCCAGCATAAGGGAGATTTTGCGCTATACCGCATCTACACGGCACCGGATGGATCTCCGGCTGATTACTCTCCGGACAATATTCCCATGAAGCCTACCCGTACGTTGAAAATATCCACTGCCGGTGTGCAGAGAGGAGATTTTGCCATGGTCATCGGCTACCCGGGCAGCACTGACAGATATGCATCCTCATTTAAGGTCAACAACACGGCAACTGTTGTAAATCCCATACAGGTAAGGATCCAGGGTGAGCAGATGAAGATAATTGACGGTTGGATGAATCTTGATCCGGCAGTGCGTCTGAAATATGCCGACCACTACTTCTCATTGAGCAATGTGCAGGAGATCCGTGAAGGTGAGATATTCTGCTATACCAAGTATGATGTAGTGGGAAAAAAACGGGAACAGGAGGTAGAGCTTCACCGCTGGATAATGTCGGATTCGCTCAGAGCTCAACGTTATGGTACTTTGCTTACGGATCTTCAAATCAAGTACAAGACCCTGGAATATATAGAGACGCAGATCGGCTATTTTCGTGAGACAATGGCCAGAGGAGTGCGTTTGCACCGTATGATCAACAATGTCGCCAGGGCTGCGGAATTATTGGCAAAGAGAAAAGGCTACCAAGTGCCAATAGCCGATAGTACAGCTGCTCTTAAGGCAATAATGGATTCCTACGGAGAGTTTGACATGAGAGTAGAAAAGGACTTGATTGATCTCTCCATAAGGGAATTTTATGCTCATGTGGACAGAGTGTTCTGGGGAGAATGGTTGACCGAACAGTATGACCTGTTTGAAGGGGATACTTATGCTCTTGTGGATTGGATATGGGAAAATTCGCTATTTACGGATCAAGGCAGATTTGAAACTGCTTTGTCTGAAGTGCGTACTGCTGACGATTACCGTGCAGATCCTCTCGTAGCTGCTATCAATTCCACAAAAATGATCACCTACAATCAATACAAGGATAAAGTGGATAGAGGAATAAAACTCAGCAGGCTCGAAAACAATTACAAAAATCTGCTCTATCAGATGTACCTTGAAAAAGGTGTTCCTCAATATCCGGATGCCAACTCCACAATGAGGCTCTCTTACGGGACAGTCGGTCCGCTCTGTCGCTGTGACGGTGTGATTTGTCTTGAAAGAAGTACGGTACGTGGCATCCTGGAAAAATATGACCCCGACAGATATATTTATTCACTCAAACCCAATCTGAAAGCCCTCTATGAGGCCCGGGATTGGGGACGATGGGCCGATCCATACACGGGAGAACTCTATATCAATTTTGTAACCGACAATGATATAACGGGAGGCAATTCCGGCAGTCCCGTGCTGAATGGCAAAGGAGAACTGATAGGGCTGGCATTTGATGGAAATAAGGAGTCTCTTGCCGGTGATACCTATTATGACCCTGTGATGAATAAATGCGTCTGTGTCGATATACGTTATGTGCTCTGGGTTTTGGATAAATATGCGGGAATGGAGCATATAGTGGCGGAAATGCTGGGAGAGTAGAGTCACTCTACAAATCCTATGGTGGCCACGCTAACCCTGAAATATTGCATCAGAGGTGTAGCGCAGGCTGCCAGGGTGGAACCGGAAGTCAGTACGTCATCCACGAGCAATATGTGATTTATGCCTTTCGAAAGGAGTTGTAAGGCCACTTTCTTCTCGACCCGAAAGGCATTTTTTACATTTTCAGCTTTTTCTTTTCCGGTGAGCCGAGTCTGGGTAGAAGTGTTCTTTACACGCTTTACAAGGTTTCTTATAACAGGTATGATTCTTCCATTGGGTAGTGCTCCCAACCCTACGGCTACGCCCCGCGAAACAATCTCTGCCTGATTGAAGCCGCGATGCCATTGCCTGCGCCAGTGCAGGGGAATGGGAACTATGGCATCAATATCCTTGAAACGACCTCCCTGTACCATTTTTTCACCGAGATCTCTGCCCATTGCCATTCCAAGGGGGATATTGCAGCCATATTTAAATTTGTGGAGAATATGGCCGTATCCACCGGTGTAGCGGTAGAAAAAAAGTGACGCTGCACTCTCAATACCTACTTTTGACCACATCCGTTCTTCAGCCGGATTTTCCGGCCAGCTCCAGAACCAGGTATAAGGAATGTCTCCGCGACAATCGTCGCAAATATTAACTTCTTCACAAGCAAGAAGAGTTTCGCAAACTGCGCATCTGCGGGGGAAGAAGAGGTCCCCAAGCGCTTTAAAAGAGTATCTCGTCCCACTGACAATCTCATTCCAACAGCCCATATCGATACATATTTTGTACAAACCTACAAAAAAAGCTTAATTTTGCAGCCATGCTTGATGAAAGAATCATTGAATTTATCTCAGAGCATCATGTGATGTCACTTGCTTGTGCCGCAAATGGGGATTTGTGGTGTGCGAGTTGTTTTTATGTTTTTTTGGAAGAAGAGATGAGTTTTGTCATTACATCTGAGGAGCATACGCGACATGCACAACTTTTCATGGAAAACCCCGTGGTCGCAGGCACTATAGCGCTCGAAACGGAAACTGTAGGCAAGATCCGTGGTTTGCAGTTCAGAGCTATTGTTAAGAGATGTGACGGGTCGCTTTTTGATAAATATAGAATAGCCTATCTCAAACGCTTCCCCTATGCAATCCTTAAAGGGGGAGAGATATGGCGCCTGGTACTTACCGAGCTTAAATATACCGACAACCGTCTGGGCTTCGGCAAAAAACTTCACTGGAAATCCGACAAAAAACAGTACCTTTGTTGATCATGCTTGATTTTATTTCCATATCCTTAGTGGACATTTTCGACATTATACTTGTCGGCCTGCTCATTTTCCAGATTGTCAGATTGATACGTGGCACAGCAGCTATGAGTATTTTTGCGGGGATACTTCTTCTTTATGTGATATGGCTGGTGGTTTCCGCCTTCAATATGAAGCTTCTCTCTTCACTTATGGGGCAGGTACTTGGAGTGGGTGTGATTGCATTGATTGTCATTTTCCAGCCGGAAATTCGCCGTTTTTTACTTCATCTGGGCTCCAGATATGCATCTGCAAACAGAGGTAGTTTTTTCCGTCGCCTTTTTAAGGGCCGTAGTGGTGTCAATGTAGTAAGTCCCGAACTCCTGGAAGAATTGACGGAGGCTTGCAGGTTTATGTCACAGGAGCATACCGGTGCGCTTATAGTGCTTAAGCACAGAACTTCGCTGGCTGCCATTATAGAGACGGGTGATGAGGTTGATGCAAAAGTGAGCCGCAGATTGCTTCTCAATATATTTTTTAAGAACTCCCCCCTGCACGATGGAGCTCTCATTATTGCCAATGAAAGGATTCAGGCAGTCAGATGTACTCTTCCAATCTCGGCAAACCCCAATATACCCGCCCAATATGGTTTGCGCCATAGAGCTGCCGTCGGAATCACCGAGCAGAGCGATGCAAGTGCCATAGTGGTCTCTGAAGAGACAGGTAAGATTTCGTTTGTTTCAAACGGAATACTCAAACCTATAAACAGTATCACTGAGCTTAGAACAGCCATTGAAAACTCATACAGATAAGGGATGAAGGGATGATACTGGAGCAGAAAATAGGTTTTGACAGGATTAGGAGAGGGATCGCCGAGCGTTGCTCCACGCAGTATGCCATTGACAAAGTATGGGATGAAGAGATTTCCCGCGACGCCAGGGAGATAGATTTGCGGCTTCAACTAACAGATGAGATGCGTTTGATCTCGATGTTCGAGGATACATTTCCTTCGGTGGGCTTTATAGATACAAAGCCCTTTTTGTTGCCTCTGAATGTGCCTTCTACCTATATTGATCTGGTTTCCCTCAGCAAGCTGAGGATTTCACTCGATACCCTGCGCAAGATTCTCTCCTTCTTCAAGGGGTGCAAGGATGATCTTTATCCCAATTTACGGAGTCTCTCCGAAAAGGTTATCTATTATCCGGAAGTTGCGCGAAGGATCGATAGTCTAATAGACAAGAACGGTGAGATGCGTGACGATGCTTCAGAGCAGTTGCATACCATCCGCCGTTCTCTCAAAGAAAAAGAGGGTGCAATCTCCAAACGCATTTCGCACCTGCTCAAAAAGGCGCAATCCGAAGGGATAGTGGATGAGGATGCTTCGGTTTCCGTCAGGGATGGCAAAATCCTCATACCCGTGCCTGTAGCCAACAAGAAGCGTATCCAGGGTTTTGTCTATGACGAATCTTCTAGCGGTAAGACCGCCTTTATAGAGCCGATGGAGGTGGTGGAGTTAAACAACCGGGTACGCCAGTTGAAGTTTGAGGAGCAGCGCGAGATTCTGAAGATACTTGTGGAGTTTACTGATTTTCTACGTCCCTATCTGGAGGAGCTGATAGCAGCCTCAGACTATATTGGAGAGATAGACTTTATCCGCGCAAAGGCTAATGTGGCCCTGGATATGATAGTCGGTATGCCGATAATATCGCAGACAGGTGAGCTAGCATTGCGCAAGGCACGCCACCCTCTGTTGGAGAAGGCTTTGAGAAAGGAAAAGAAAGAGATAGTGCCGTTGACTCTCACTCTTACGCGTGAAAAACACATCTTGCTTATCTCAGGTCCCAATGCCGGCGGTAAGTCCGTTTGTCTCAAGACGGTGGGTTTGTTGCAGTATATGTTTCAGTGGGGAATGTTGATTCCGACCTCCGAAATATCGGAAATGATGATATTTGACAATATTTTCATAGATATAGGAGATGATCAATCTCTGGACAATGACCTGAGTACTTATAGTTCGCACCTTGTCAATATCCGTAAAATACTTGAAAAGGCAACAGACAATTCGCTGGTGCTGATAGATGAGTTTGGTAGCGGTACCGAGCCAACCGCAGGAGGAGCCATTGCGGAGGCTGTATTGGCGCGCCTCGAGCAGATTGGTGCCTATGGAGTGATTACCACCCACTATACCAATCTGAAGCTTTACGCCAACAACAGTTCCGGTGTCTCCAATGGAGCCATGCTTTTCGATGTAGCCGGTATTACACCTCTCTTTAAACTGGAGCAGGGTCTTCCGGGCAACTCCTTTGCCTTTGAGCTGGCTAGAAATATAGGCTTGCCCGAGACAATTGTCAAGGATGCGGAAGAGCGTGCGGGCAGCGGATTTGTGAGCATTGAGCGCAATTTACGCCAGATAGCGCGCAGCAAACGCATTCTCGATGAGAAACTTGCCCGTATAAAGAGCACCGACAAGACTTTGGAGAGCCTCACGGACAAATATCATAAAGAGCTTGGAGATATCAAGCAGCTCCGAAAGGAGATAATTGACGAGGCAAGAGCAGAGGCACGCGAAATAGTGGAGAGGAGCAATCGTAAGGTGGAGCAAACCATTAGGGAGATCAAGGAAGCGCAAGCTGAAAAGGAGAAAACCCGTGAAATTCGCAAAGATCTGGAGCAATTCAGGCAAGAGATGGATAATAGTGCCGAGAGCGAGCTGGAACAGCGTATAACCCGTAAGATGGAGCAGATAGTGGCACGTAAGGAGCGGGAAAAAGAGCGAAAGGAGAGGCGTAAAAGCGAAGCCCAGCGTCAGGAAGAGGCAAAAGCACGTGCAGCAGCCTCAAAAGAGCGGATTATTTCCGATAAACCTCTACAGGTTGGAGACAAAGTGCGTATCAAGGGTTCCGAGCTTGTGGGAGAGATAACGCAGATATCCGACAAGACTATTGCCGTGGCTGTGGGCAACATCATCAGCAAGATGGCCCCCTCCAAGGTAGAGCGCATCTCCAGCCAGCAGTACAAGGAGAGTACCCGCTTTTCCAAGCCCCGCTCCATAGTTACCTCTACCTCGATATCGGAGAGACGGCTCAACTTCAAACCCAGCATTGACATACGTGGTGAGCGTTTGGACAGTGCGTTGGATATAGTCACGCGTTTTATAGATGATGCTCTGATGGTGGGCTTATCTGAGGTAAAGATTCTCCATGGCAAAGGCAATGGAGTGCTCCGTGAAGAGATACGCAAATACCTCAAGACCGTGCCCGGAGTGAACTCCCTTCGAGATGAAGCTCTGCAACTGGGAGGCGCGGGCATTACCGTAGTAACCTTGGATTAAGTATTTAAAATTATAATTATTATGAAAAAAATTGGGCTATTGTTTGCGTTTACCGCAATAATGACACTCTTCGCATCCTGCGAAAATGTTGAAGAAAAGGTTACAGCCGTTGCCGACAGCTTTTTGACATCCTATTATCAGATGGAATATGAGGATGCAGCCGAATATTGTACCGATGAGTTTGCTGAAGTGCTTCTTCAAGCCGTAGCCACAAAGCCTGAGGTTTCGGACCTTATCGAAGAACTTTTGATTGCTGCCACCAAAGCTACTACCTATACCATTCTGGATGTGGATACGAAGTCAGTGGAAGGTGAGGCAACAGTCTTGTTTGAGCTTATTCCCTACAAGTCCGAAGTGGCAATGGAAAGAAAGCTCATTATGGTTAAGTCAGATGGTGAGTGGAAGGTTTCAGATTTTAAATAGGGCTTTACAGCGCTCTATTTCATCGAGCTTCTCCCATCCGAAAAACTGCACTTTTTCCTTTACCTTCTTGCCATTACGGATAAGCTCCATCTCCTTTACGAATGGATCTCGTCCGAAGTGACCATATGCAGCCGTAGCTGAATAGATCGGGTTCTTTAGACCGAATTTCTCAATAATGGTTGCCGGTCGGAGATCGAAACATTGGTCGATTGCAGCAGCAATCTCGCCATCGCTTTTGTCCACTTTGGCAGTGCCATAAGTGTTGACTGAAATGCTTATCGGTCTTGCAATGCCTATTGCGTAGGAGATCTGAACCATCATTTCATCGGCAACGCCCGCTGCCACCATATTTTTAGCAATATATCTTGCAGCGTATGCTGCTGAACGATCTACCTTACTGGGGTCTTTACCCGAGAAGGCTCCACCGCCGTGTGCCCCTTTACCTCCGTAAGTGTCAACGATAATCTTCCTGCCGGTCAGGCCGGTATCTCCGTGGGGGCCTCCTATGACAAATTTGCCTGTGGGATTGACGTGGAGTATGAAGTCATCCTTGAAGAGTGCCTTGTTTTTTGGAGTGAGAAGATTTAAGAGTCGCGGAAGAAGGATATTTCTGACATCTTCCTTTATTTTCGCCTGGTCGACATTTTCGTCGTGCTGCGTGGAGAGCACTATGGTATGTATCCTGCTGGGTATATTATTGTCGTCATACTCTATGGTAAACTGGCTTTTTGCGTCCGGACGCAGATAAGGCATCGGTGAGGGAGATTCCCTGCGGATTTTTGCAAGTTCCAATAAAAGAATATGGGCCAGGGTAACTGGCAGAGGCATATACTCCTCTGTATCCTTGCATGCGTAGCCAAACATCATGCCCTGGTCGCCGGCCCCCTGTTCTTCCCTATCTACGCCTTGTGCTATGTCGGGGGATTGTTCGTGAATAGCCGATATCACTGCACAGGAATCGGCGTCAAATCGGTATTCGCTTTTTGTATAGCCAATACGTCGTATGGTATTTCTCACTATGGACTGGATGTCCACATATGCTTTGGATGTAACTTCGCCGCCAACTACGGCGAGTCCCGTACTTACAAATGTTTCGCAAGCTACGCGAGACTCCGGATCCTGACGTAGAAAATCATCCAGGATGGAGTCGGAAATCTGATCGGCAACCTTGTCCGGATGCCCTTCGGATACTGATTCTGATGTAAATAAATATGCCATTGTTTTAATCTTAAAAATAAAAATGCCAAATCACGTGGAAACGAAAGATTTGACATAAAAGGCAATTTTAGCATTTTTTACAGTGGTTGCAAGCAGTCAAATCTTTCCACTTCCGTTTTAATGACCGCAAAAGTAGTAATAATACTTTTATCCGCAAAACTTTTCAACAATATAGTGTTGAAAAGTAACATAATTAAATAAGGTGATTTAGTGCAATTTAGTGTAACTTTGCAATGATAGAAGCGCCTATTTATTAACCAAATCATATTTATGAAACTAACAATCAAATTCCTATTGTCCGCAATCGTGGCTATGGGGTTTTCTGTAATTTCATTTGCACAGATTACTACATCATCCCTAGGCGGACAGATTATCGAGTCATCCGGAGTACCGGCAGTCGGTATTGCGGTTGTTGCCACGCACCAACCCTCCGGTACTGTTTACGGTGCGGTCACCAATGCTGAGGGT
>ERZ795058.4605-NODE-4605-length-13239-cov-5.899879_pt1 | contig 13239 bp, 10 predicted proteins | sample MGYA00375142_ERZ795058 | MGnify/ENA primary metagenome ERZ795058 (study PRJEB30187, sample SAMN05720210) | activated sludge metagenome | isolation source: anaerobic digester from wastewater treatment plant | place: Japan | collected 2015-04-20 ...
TGCTTACCCTACATAATGATGCCTCATATACCACGCTCCGCTTTTCATTTCGTCAACTGTCCACTGGACAGTTGGTATTACTTCGTAAAACTGCACTCATTCACTATTCGTCAGTACCGAATTTTGCCGTGTCGCTTCCTTCAGTGCATACCTCACGGTAAACCACCTTGCGTCGTACTAATACTTCCCATTTCTTTCAGGGCGTATAAGGGACTTGCACCCTCTGGAAAAAAAAACACCTGCTCAAAGCTTTGTTTTAACCAAAAATAGTTGTATTTTTCGATTTTTTTCTGTTGCTTTGCAGCAGGTGCGCTCTGCTCATGCAGGGCACACACATCGCATATACCTAATGGCGGTTTTTACTGCACTTTGCAAGGCTTTTCGCCCGCTCAAACTTCACCACGGTTTGAAAGTTGAATCGTCCGCAATCCGCCACTATGCATATGCGTAACGTTATGCCCAATTTTAAAAAAAAGAAAACAAAGGTCATTTGACGGTTGAGAAGGATGATGAAAATAGGCAAATTATGACTATTTTTGCAACAAAACAAAAAAGACAAAGATGATAACCAAAGCTTACATAACAGAACTTAAACACACTGGAAATGGCGACATTGCTAAACTTATTAAGAGTCAGCGAGACGTCGGGACAATTAATAATATCCTTGAAAGTTTAGGGCAACTACCAGCTAATTTTGAGAGTGATTTTTTGTATGAACTTCTTGACCACCAACACGCTCAAGTTCGACTAAATGCTGTTAAAAATATAGGAAAACTAAACGGCAAGTCAAAAACTATAAAACTTCACGAATTATACGAAAGAGAGACTGACACAAGTGTCAGACGAGAAATCATTTCTTCAATCGGGAGACAGCGAAAACCTGAAAATAAAATTTTCTTATTTGAAACATTGCATGATGATGACCCTAAAATAGTTTGTCAAGCTATACGAGCACTTTTGGTTTTTGAAAAAGATATTGATGTTCAAGAACATTTAAAACCATTAATTAATCATACAAATGAAATGGTTAGAAATGTGATTTATAAGGAATACTTTGCAAAAGATAATCAAAAGAACGGTGTGCTTCCGCACACCGAGACTTATGATTTTCTTAAGAATACTGTCGTAAATGCAGATGTTTTGGAAGCCTTAAAGTTTGTTCCAGATGAAAGTGTTCATTTAACTTTTACTTCGCCTCCTTATTACAATGCAAGAGATTATTCGATATATCCAAGCTATGAGGCATACTTAGAATTTTTGGAGAATGTATTCAAAGAAACACATAGAATTACTAAAGAAGGACGTTTTTTAATAGTAAATACTTCGCCAATCATTATTCCACGAGTAAGCCGTTCACATTCAAGTAAACGTTACGGAATACCTTTTGACTTGCACCCGCTTTTAGTGAAAAATGGATGGGAATTTTTGGATGATATTATCTGGCTTAAACCTGAAGCAAGTGTAAAAAACAGAATTGGCGGATTTATGCAACACCGAAAACCGCTTGGTTATAAACCTAATTGCGTTACTGAATATTTAATGGTTTATAGAAAGCAAACCGAAAAACTTTTAGATTGGAATATAAGAAGTTATGATTACCAAACCGTAGAGGAAAGCAAAGTAGCAGATGGTTACGAAACTACAAATGTTTGGAAAATTGACCCAACTTTTGACAAAGTTCATTCAGCTATTTTCCCGGTTGAGTTATGTAAAAGAGTTATACAATATTATTCATATAAGGGTGACTTAATATTTGACCCATTTGGTGGTAGTGGAACAGTGGGCAAAACTGCAAAATCATTGAATAGGTCTTTTTTCTTAACAGAACAAGAACCTACATATTTTGAATACATGAAAGCAAAAGCAAAACCAGGAGCGCTTTTTAAAGAACGTGAAACCAGATTTCTAACACTAGAACAATTTAAAAATATAGCAAAATGACACTAACAGACCAAGTTGTAAAAAATATAATCACACGTGTAATCAAATCACAAGATTACCGTATCGAAATTGTGAATTTGATAAATGCTGAGTTTCTTCAATTTGCGGTCGAATTTTTCAAAAAAATTGCAAATGCAAAGTTAAACTCTGAAGAGATTACGATTGATTGGTATAAAAAAGCGTTTATGGACGATTCTTTGTCGTCGGATGAAATCGCCATAAATTCAGGGCTTAATAAAAAGACAATCAGCAACATGTATGGTACTGCAACAAAGACTATTGTCATTGAAGCAGCAAATGAACACTTTGAATCTCTTTATAATAGTATTCAGTCGCTTGTCGAATTGGAAAAGGAAATTGACTTGACATTAACCATAAAAATGAAAGGTGTTTCTGTTGATTTGAATGTTAGTGAAAGTCTGATTGTCATTAATACTTTAGCGGTTAAACGCGCTGCATTAAGAGGTGGCTTATGGAGCACAGCAGGAAAAAGTGCTGAAAAATATCTAATGCTTACTCTATGTAAAATGTATCAAGTAGAAGAAAAATATTATGATGCTAGCCATTTTGTTAAGGATAAAGGAAAGAAAGTTGACAGAGAAATAGACTTTTATTTGCTTAATAATGGGAAAGAGTATTTGTGTGAAGTTAAATTAATGGGAAAAGGAAATCCTGAAAGCGCCGATGCAATTATTGCAAGAGATACAAATGTTTTTGTTGCCGACACACTTTCACTTCAAAACAAGAATCAATGTGAACAACTAAATATAAATTGGATAGCATTACGTGATGAAAATGGTTTCAAACGATTTAAAATAGCTCTTGAAAAATTAGGTATACCTCATGTTGATTATTTAGGCGATTTAGAAATAGACCTACCCAAAATTTTAGATAGTCTATTTTGAAAGACATAATTTCATTTTGAAAGACAAAAAAACTGGGCATAACACACGCCTATGCGCATTGGCGGCTGACGTGCATTTAGCGGCATTTGCTCCCGCATTAGCTACGCTGATTTTCAATTCACTTTGTCGCAGTGCGACTGTCTTGTCCTGAAATAGGTTTACACAAAAAAGTGTAAAATGGAAACAAAAAAACAAGGTATTTTAGGATTACGGAGAAAGAAATCCACTAACACCAATACCCAACAATACTCTACAAGTATAAAAAATAAGCCTAAGCATTAGCTTAGGCTTATTTGTAAATAGTGTTGAAACGTGCGTATTAATCTTTTATTTCCCAAGCTAAGGCACTGGCACCTAATACGGCAGCATCTGCTTCTTTGAGTTCGGAGAACAATAATTTTACTTTGTTTCTAAAAATTGGCATTACGTTTTTCTCCATCGATTCGCGTATTGGACGCAATAATAACTCTCCTGCTTTTGACAAACCGCCAAACATAATAATGGCTTCGGGGCTAGAGAATTTAATAAAATCGGCAAAAGCTTCGCCTAAAATCTGCCCTGTAAAGGCAAATACTTCTTGTGCTAGTTTATCTCCTGCTACAGCAGCTTCGTACACATCTTTGGAAGTAATTTCATCAGCGGGAATATCTCTCAATCGGCTTGGTACGTCTTTTTGTGTTTCTAAAAATTCGCGAGCCGAACGTGCCACACCCGTAGCCGAAGCATAGGTTTCTAGGCATCCTGTTAGTCCACAACCGCACAAACGTCCGTTGTTGCGACGCATAGTGGTATGTCCTAATTCACCAGCAAACCCATCGCTACCATACACAAGCGAGCCATTGGCTACTATACCACTCCCTACTCCTGTGCCTAAGGTAATCATAATAAAGTTTTTCATACCACGAGCTGCTCCATAAATCATTTCACCTATAGCTGCTGCATTGGCATCGTTGGTGATGGCTACAGGTAAGCCAAATTTCTTTTGAATTTTATCAGCAAACGGAATAATACCTTTCCATGGTAAGTTGGGGGCTTGTTCGATAGTACCATTAAAATAATTTGCATTGGGAGCTCCAATACCTATGCCCTTAATTTTAGAAATATGGGTGTTATCGGCAATTAATTTAGTTAACTCATCATACAATTCCTGTATATAATCTTCTAACACAGTGTGTTTTTGTGTTTTAATCGAATTAGTAGCCAATACACTTCCACGTGCATCTACGATACCAAAAACTGTGTTTGTTCCGCCAATATCAATACCTACTACGTAAGGCTTTTCCATACATTTATTCATTTTAAGGTTAATATTCAAGTGTTTACTATTTGTTTACTATAAAAACAAAAAAGCCTCATCAAGCATACCTTAACAACCGTGAAGGTTGATAAGACTCATTACTACTAAGTAAATAATGTCTCCTTTTGCACACTTACTATAGCTAAAGATGGGCTTTGGTGCTACAAAAATACTATTTTTTTGATAAATGATGCTATTGGTAGAAAATTTTTATGGTGTAAAACAGAAAGAATTCACATTACTTGTTTTATATCCCTATCTTTTTTTTCGATGATAGAAAGTTTCCTATCCTAATATTACTTAAAAAATTAAGTAATGATAAATTTGCTGTAAAATATAAAAGAAAATATGTACCTTTGCATACCAAAATTTTACCAATGACAGAACAAGTAATCGTGTTGGAACATGCTGACCCCACTATCTTTTGTGGTGTCAATAATGCTCATATTTTAGTAATAAAAAATCTGTTTCCAAAGGTACGTATTATAGCACGAGGAAATGCTATTAAGGCAATGGGCGATAAAGACGAAATAGCTCTGTTTGCCGAAAAAATTTCAAAAATAGAACAGCATATTACCGAATACAACAACTTATCAGAAGAAGTTATTATTAATATCATCAAAGGAGAAACACCCCTTGTATGCAAGCCAAATAATTTAATTTTGCATGGGCTGAATGGAAAACCAATAACAGCTCGCACTGAAAATCAGCAAAAGTTGGTAGAATTATTTGATACACACGATATGCTATTTGCCGAAGGACCTGCCGGATCGGGAAAAACGTATACAGCCATTGCTTTAGCAGTGAGAGCATTGAAAAATAAAACAGCAAAAAAAATTATTTTAAGCAGACCAGCTGTTGAAGCGGGCGAAAAGTTGGGTTTCTTGCCTGGGGATATGAAAGAAAAAATTGACCCTTACTTACAACCTCTGTACGATGCCTTGCAAGATATGATTCCTGCAGTAAAATTAAAGGATTACATCGAAAACAACATCATTCAAATAGCTCCGTTGGCTTTTATGCGTGGACGCACACTCAACGATGCCATTATTATTTTGGACGAAGCTCAAAATACGAGCACACAACAAATCAAAATGTTTCTTACCCGCTTAGGTTTGCACTCTAAAATGATTATCACTGGTGATATTACGCAAATTGACTTACCCTCATCGCAAGTGTCTGGGATGATACACGCTATGAAAATTTTACGCCACGTAGAAGGTGTAGCTCATATTCATTTTACCAAACAAGATATTGTACGACACAAGTTGGTAAGTCGCATTATTGAGGCATACGAACAACATGCTCTTGAAATAAAACAACAAAAAGAGATAAACACTAAATAAAAACCCACTCTAAACCCTAACAACAATGAATGCACTAACAAAAACTGATTTCAACTTCGACAAGCAAAAAAGCGTGTATCATGGCAAAGTACGTGATGTGTATAACATTAACGACGAATTATTGGTAATGGTAGTAAGCGACCGTATTTCGGCTTTTGATGTAGTATTGCCCAAAGGTATTCCTTACAAAGGACAAATGCTGAACCAAATTGCTGCCAAATTTTTGGATGCTACTGCTGATATTGTGCCAAACTGGAAATTGGCTACACCCGACCCAATGGTAACAGTGGGTGTGCATTGCGATTCGTTTCCTGTAGAAATGATTGTGCGTGGCTACTTGTGTGGCAGTGCATGGAGAGCCTACCAAAAAGGTGTACGTGAGATTTGTGGTGTAAAAATACCTGATGGCATGCGTGAAAATCAACGTTTTGCTGAGCCAATTATTACTCCTACCACAAAAGCAGATCAAGGTTTTCACGACGAAGATATATCGAAAGAAGAGATTCTAAAACAAGGACTTGTGTCGGCTGAGGACTATGCTTTGCTCGAAAAATACACCATGCAACTATTTCTAAGAGGTACTGAAATGGCTTTAGAGCGTGGATTAATTTTGGTAGATACAAAATATGAGTTTGGCAAAAAAAATGGTCAAATTTATTTGATTGACGAAATTCATACGCCCGATTCTTCTCGCTATTTTTATGCCTCCGAATACCAAGCACGTTTTGAAAAAGGAGAACAACAAAAACAATTATCGAAAGAGTTTGTACGCGAATGGTTGATGGAAAACGGTTTTCAAGGCAAAGAAGGACAACAAGTACCTGAAATGACAGATGAGATTGTAGCCAGCATCAGCGAGCGTTATATCGAGTTATTTGAAAATATATCTGGCGAAAAATTTATCAAAGCTCCCACAGAGAATATCCTTGAACGGATTGAGAAGAATGTAAGCAAGTATTTAGCTACTAGATAATTAGTAGCTGAAAGTAATAAAAAAACAGAGGATATACTTGAAACATATCCTCTGTTTTTTTGTGTATTCTAAGCTAGCGTTTAGTGGTAAATCCTCTTAGTTTTACTTCGGTAAGCACTTTTTTGGTATAGAGCGAAAAATCGCCTTTCATTATCCAGCCATAGTAGCCCATATCTTCGTTCAACACATCTTCTACCCTACGCCCTTTGTATTTACCAAAATTAAAAACTTCCTCATTTTTGTCGTTGAAAATAATTCTCCCTGCCAAATCAGCATTTTTGTGTTGAGCCGAAAAGTCAGCTAAAAAAGCCACATCGTTTTTCAAATTATCATACCTATCTAATTGAGCTTTTAATACTTCGTAGGTAGCACGTGTATCAGCTTCGGCTGTGTGTGCATTGGTTAATTCGCTATTGCAATAAAATTTGTATGCTGCCGACAAGGTACGTTGTTCCATCTTGTGAAAAATCACTTGCACATCTATCATTTTGCGTTTCGCCAAATCAATATCTACGTTTGCTCTCAAAAATTCTTCTGCCAATAAGGGCAAATCAAAACGCACCGAATTGTATCCAGCCAAATCGCACCCTTCAATATCTTTGGCAATTATTTTGGCAAGTTCTTTAAAAACGGGTTCATTTTTTACATCCTCATCACTGATACCATGAATAGCGGTAACCTCTTGGGGGATAGGCATTTCTGGATTAACCAAATATCGTTTTGATTCTTCGTTGCCATTTGGATAAATTTTCAAATACGCGATTTCAACGATTCTATCAGATACAATATTGGTGCCCGTGGTTTCTAAATCAAAAAATACAATGGGGTTTTTTAATGCTAATTTCATGTGTATAAGGTTAAATGATTTGTGTGTTATGATTCAATTTTCATGCGTACAGCGTCGCCTATAAAAACAATGTCCTTGAGCGAAAAACCATGTTTCAACAAAATATCGGTATCTTGCTCCAACGCTTCATAAAAGTTTTTAAATTGTTTAGTCTCTTTTTTTACTGTATAAGCACTTTGTAGATAATAGTGTAAAGCCTCTTTTTTATTTCCTAAACACCAATAAGCATGACCAATGTAAAGTAATTCATAAAAGGTATTTTTGTCTGGCTGTTTATGGTAATATTTGGTAGCCTGAGAATATTTTTTTTGTAAAAATGAACACAAAGCAATATAATTTTCGCTCTTTTTATGGTTCGATTCTAAAAACTCAATTTTATAAAAATAACGCAAAGCAGTATCATAATCTTGCATTTCTACATAACAAACACCAATGGTAAACAACAACCGAATAGTATTGGGTTGCAAACTATCAGCCAGCAAATAATACTCTAAGGCTTTTTCCGTTTGTTTTAAATTGCGATAACAATATGCTATTTTGCGGATTGTCCATATATTTTCAGTTTCAATCAGTTCTGCTTTTAGGTAATACTCAATGGCTAACGAATAATTGTAGGTTTTTTGATAGCTAAATCCAATTTTACGATACAAGTCAGCAGAGGGCTCTGTATGTTCCTCTAATTCCAATAAGGCAGAAAGGGCATTTTCATACATTTCTTTTGCAAAATAGAAGTTTGCAATTTCAAACAAAAATTCGTTTGTTGGGTTTAGTAAACGAAACATCCATGTTTTGTGAAAATCAAACTTATAGGTAAAAATATCGTCAAAACTGTTTTTGTTATTTTTAGGGAACAGTTTGTAAAAACGATATAAATCTTGAATGTATTTATTCATTATTTCTTCGGCAACAACCGTATTAGATAGAGATAGCTTATCGTTCGTCATTTCTTTTAATTGTTCCGATTCCATTTGTACACCGTTCATCATTGCTTTGCGATATTGCTCTGGCACCATCGTTAAATTTAGGCAAAACGAATATTTATCCGAATGACAAAGTATAGGACTTTTGGCTAAAAAAGATAAAAAACTATTTTCCTTTTCTTCTTTAAATAAGTTGCTCACAGAAGAATGTTCGGCATAAAAAGGCAAAAACCAATTGGAAACAACATTAAAAAATGGATAATTTTTGAGCATCGAAAACGTACTCATCTGAATATCTGCACCTTGACTTTGTAGTTCGGCATATTGTTGCATTTTTTCGCCAATACCCGTTTCTTCTATCATATCTTGCCATTGATTTTTTTTATCTTCCAACTCTTCTTGCTTATCAATATCGGCTAAATCATTTTGCACATGTGGAGCTATTTTGGATAATTCTGGCAGAATATTTTCAGTAATATCTTTTGTTATTTTTTCAGTTTCTTTACTTCTAATAAATTGTTTTATAATTAATTGTGAGGCTACGATAAACTCTTCTTTATCAAACAACAAGGTAATTTGGGTACGAATAACGGGATAAAAAGAAATGCGTTGATGATGAAAATACAAAAATAACACTACGCCTGTCAATGCCCTTAATACAACTTCAGGATAACGCGATTTTGTTAATTCAACTAACGCCAAACATTTTTTTTCGTCAAAAAAAGCCATGCTACTCAATGTAATTGCTGAAGCAAGTGAACACAATTCGATTTGACCAATAGTCTCATCCTCTGCCAACAGTTTTACCTGTTGTAGCATAGTTTCGCTATACAGAGATGTTAACCAATACTTATCAAAACTATAAGAAATCAACATTTCATATTCACGAATATCACTTTCCGTTTTACGATTCCCTAGTGATGCATAGCGTTGAAAACCAGACAATACCAACTCATCTGAGATAACAGGTTGTACGGCAAATAAACGTTTGGTACGATATGTATATTGGGTACTATTAAGTTGCAAAAGTTTGTCAGCTAAATGCTCTCCTATCTCGTACGTTTCTTTCAGTAAATGCTGATAAACAAGATGTTGTTCAGGATCATTAACCCCGTAAAACATATACTGCAACATACGTTTATAGTTTGTTTTAAGTTCGTAAACTTCATCGCCATAATAACCATCTTGCACTTGTGTCAACAAATTATCAATCAGCTCTATAGCTCTTCCCAACTGGGATTTACTCAAATAATAAAACAAATTTTCTTTCGTTAAAACAATTTCTTTGTCTGTCATATGGTTGATGTAAATTCTGTAAATCAAATGTAAGTGAACAAAGATACACAATTTGCAAAAAAAAATGTCATACGATAGGATTGAATATACAGTATATTTCGCAAATTATTGTTTTTTAGTTAAAAATCAACTTCAAGACACCCATTTTTGTAATAACTATTTGATTTTTTTATCATTTCTTAATATATTTGCTACCTATTGAACACTTATATGATACAACAACCAAGTTCTAGCCATTTTTCTTTTATCAAAGATGGCATTCTATACATCAAACGGTCAAAAATGGCTAAAATATTGTTGATAATCATTCTTATCAAATTTTTAATTTTTTATGGATTTCTAAAAGGTTTTTTGTATCCTCGTTATCTTAAACCCAAATGGGAAAGTGAACAACACCGCATCGAATCAGTTACTCATGATTTAATACAACCATTAAACACCATTTCGTATGATTGAAAACATTGACTTAACACTGGTAAACTGGTCGCGAGCCCAATTTGCCATGACAGCCTTTTTTCATTGGCTTTTTATACCTCTTACCATTGGTATGACGTATATCATTGCCTTTGCACAAACCCTCCACGTAAGAACCAATGACCCTGAATGGGAAAAACTCGCAAAATTTTGGGCAAAATTATTTGGTATCAACTTTGCTATTGGTGTGGGCACAGGCATCATTTTGGGTTTAGAGTTTGGCACCAACTGGTCTAATTATTCGTGGATTTCAGGCGATATTTTTGGTGCACCCTTAGCGGCTGAAGGTATTATGGCATTCTTTCTCGAATCTACTTTTGTTGCTGTTATGTTTTTTGGTTGGGGGCGTATTAGCAAAAAGTTCCATTTAGTAGCCTGTTATCTGGTTGCCTTTGGTGCCAGTTTATCTGCCCTATGGATACTAACAGCAAACGCATGGATGAATTACCCAGTGGGCATGAGCTTTAACCCAGATATCGCTCGCCACGAAATGGTAGATTTTTGGGCAATTTTATTTTCACCTTTTGCTGTAAATAAATTTTTACACACCATCTCTTCGGGTTTTGTAATTGGGTCGTTCTTTATTATTGCTGTAAGTAGTTGGTATTTGCTAAAAGGACGCAGCGTACTGTTTGCAAAACGTAGTATTTTTCTAGCCAGCGTATTTGGATTAGTGGGCACAGGCTTGGTTATCTTAACAGGCGATGGTTCAGCATATAATGTAGCACAACATCAACCTGCAAAACTTGCCGCCATGGAAGGATTGTATGATGGCAAAGAAGGAGCAGGATTGGTAACTGTAGGAATACTTACACCTGGTAAAAAAATTGGAGATAACAAAGACCCGTTTATTTTCAAACAAGAAATACCTTATGTCCTTTCATTTTTGGGCTATAGAGATATCAATGCATTTGTGCCTGGCATCAATGATTTGGTATATGGATATAAATCAGACAAATTAGAAATAGTATCTGCTTCTAAGAAAATGGAATATGGAAGGATAGCAATGCAAGCCCTCTCGTTGTATAAAAAAACGGATAATAGCGAAGAGAAAACTATGGCTTTGCAATTATTTACCGAATACCAACCTTTTATGGGGTATGCTCATATTACAAGTCCTGAAAAAGTTATTCCAAATGTACCAATGATTTTTTATAGTTTCCATATTATGGTGATGGCGGGCTTTTTCTTGATTGCTGTAGTAGCTGGATTGTTGTTTTTCAGCATCAAAAATAAAGTAGAAAACCACAAATGGTTGTTGCGATTGGGTATCCTTGGTTTCCCGATGGCGTTTATTGCCTCTATGACAGGATGGATAGTTGCCGAAGTGGGTCGCCAACCATGGACAATACAAGATTTGCTGACCACATCTGTTTCTACATCTAACATCAATTCAATGGCTGTAATTCTTACGTTTTGGATGTTTTTTGCACTGCTTTCTGTGCTTGTAATAGCCGAAGTTCGCATCATGTTAGCTGCTATCAAAAAAGGTCCTGAATCAACTAATACGAAAGGAGGGGAAAATGCTTAATTCATTATCACACTTTGATTTACAACAATATTGGTGGCTTATAATGTCGCTTGTAGGTTCGATACTCGTTTTTCTTCTTTTTGTACAAGGAGGTCAATCATTGATTAGTACCTTAGGGAAAACAGCCGACGAACGCAATATGGTGGTCAACTCCATTGGACGTAAATGGGAATTTACGTTTACTACCTTGATTCTTTTTGCAGCAGGTATGTTTGCGGCATTTCCACTGTTCTATTCCACTTCGTTTGGTGGAGCTTATTATGCTTGGAAACTTTTTTTGATTGTATTTGTGATACAAGCCGTATCGTTTGAGTTTAGACGCAAAAAAGGCAATCTGCTAGGAACTAAAACATACGATACATTTTTAGCCATCAATGGGTATGTAGCGCCGTTCTTACTAGGTGCTGTGGTAGCCACATTCTTTACTGGCAGTGCGTTTATCCGCAACGAATACAATTTATCTTTTTGGCAAACAGAATTGTATGGCATTGAGATATTATTCGAGCCTACGAACCTTGCTTTGGGTTTTGCTGTATTGTTTTTAGCGCGCATATTGGGAGCTATGTATATTATCAACAACACACTAGAGAACACAATTATTGAACGAGCACGAAAACAAGTAGCAATTAATACCGTGTCTTTTTTGGTATTTTTCTTGTATTTTGTGTATCAACTTTTAGTAATGGACGGTTATGCTGTTGATCCAACAAGCAATCAGGTATATTTGGAAGCCAATAAGTATTTGAATAACTTTCTGGCTATGCCAATAAGTATTGTTTTGTTTCTTGTAGGCGTACTTTTAGTTATTTATGGTATTATTAGCACATGGTTTATGAAAAGTACCAAAGGAATATGGTTTTCGGGATTGGGAACTGTATGTACCGTTTTGGCTATTTTCTTTGTAGCTGGCTTTAACAACACGAGTTTCTATCCGTCTTTTATTGATTTACAGAGTTCGTTAACGATTAAAAATGCCTCTTCCAGTCATTACACATTAACAGCAATGACCTATATATCCTTTTTAGTGCCAGTTGTTATAGCATACATTTATTTTACTTGGAAAGCTATCGACAAACACAAAATTACGAAAGAAGATATAAAAGAAGACGCAAAACATCATGTTTACTAACCCTCATAAAACAACAATACTATGCAACATATTGTATCCATTTTATGGCTTGTCAGTTGGCCCATCCTTATACTTGTAAGTTACAAACTGATTGTCTATTTTCTAAAAATGATGGAAAAGAGTAAAGAAAAAGAGTAAAACGAAAAAAGGCAGTTCACAACGAGCTGCCTTTCTTTTTGTACACGATGATTAGTTGCTTATTTCTTATCTAACTGACCAAACACACGTTTTAAAATATCGTTGATACGTGCCACAGGATCTGTACGAATGGCTTTTTCTTCTTCAGCCACTTTTACAAACAAAGCATCTAAGGCTTTTTCTGTAACGTATTGTTCTAAATTTACATTCACGGGTTTCAAGCCTGCAATCAACCCAACAGGCGTATTGGCTACTTGATTATATGCACTTGTTAACGATTTCCACGATTCGGTAGTAGATACATTGGCTACCAATGGTTTGCCCAACGACTCTTTCACCTTTGGCGAAAAAGCGACACTTAAATCACTATATGTTGTTTTACGCAGGTATTCGGTAGCAGCATTATCGGCTCCAAACAAAATATTCGTTGCGTCGGCTATCG
>ERZ795058.4607-NODE-4607-length-13229-cov-4.842569_pt1 | contig 13229 bp, 10 predicted proteins | sample MGYA00375142_ERZ795058 | MGnify/ENA primary metagenome ERZ795058 (study PRJEB30187, sample SAMN05720210) | activated sludge metagenome | isolation source: anaerobic digester from wastewater treatment plant | place: Japan | collected 2015-04-20 ...
ATGCCAACAGCAATAACGATACTGCAGAAAAAAGCAATGAAGGTGTAGTTAATGTAAGTTCTTCCATATTTACGTTATAGTAGGTTTAACGAAATGAATCCACTTTTACCACACTAGTTGTTTTTGTTAACTGTTGTGGTAGTAGTATTTGCTTACAAAAATACAATTTTTTATTAAACTAGCTCTTTTTCTCTAGCTTTGTATTCTTCTTGGATAGCATCCATGGTATCTTTTACGGTAACAATTGCTGTAGCCAAGTGTGCATTCGTGCCAGCAAATGCGTAACCCATGGTCATATTGCCCTTGTATGCATTAAACAGAGCCAACATAATACAATAAGGGCTTGTTTCTATTTGGCAGGTTTTAATACAATGGAAAGGACAACTTTTCGGCTGTTTTTCGCCATCTTTCACTTTTTGTAAAAAATCGCTAAAGATCGCTCTACCAGGCATTCCCACTGGACTTTTTATTATTTCTACATCCGCTTCGGCAGCATCAATATACGCTTGTTTAAAAATTTCTGAAGCATCACATTCGGTCGTGGTTACAAAACGTGTTCCTAGTTGAACCCCATCAGCACCTAATTGCATGATGTCATACATGTCTGCACCTGTGTAAATACCGCCAGCAGCAATAACAGAAATTTTGCAGTCGTGTGTTGTTTCTATTTCTTTAATTGTAGCTACTACTTCTGGAATAATAGTCTCCAATCTGTAAGCATCGTCAGAAAGTTGAGATTCTTTATAGCCTAAATGTCCCCCTGCTTTTGGACCTTCTACCACCACAGCATCTGGCAAATAGTTGTATGCAGCTTTCCATTTGTCGCAAATTAATTTGGCTGCTCTAGCTGACGAAACGATGGGAACTAATTTTGTGGTGCTATCTTTTTGTAAAAATGAAGGTAAATCGAGGGGTAATCCTGCACCAGAGAAAATGATATCTACTTTTTCGGCTATTGATGTTTTAACCATATCAGCAAAATTGGTCATGGCGACCATGATATTTACCCCAATAATTCCTTTTGTTTTGTCTCGTGCTTTTTTTATCTCTTCACGCAATCCTAATATACATGCTTCGGGATAATCTGATGATAAATGTCGGTATAACAATCCTAGTCCTGCAGCAGACATAACGCCTACTCCTCCTTGATTAGCTACTGCTGAGGCTAAGCCTGATAATGAAATACCAACGCCCATACCTCCTTGTATAATTGGAACGGGAATAACTAAGCCTCCAATATGTAAATTCTTCATATAGTATATATAAAATGGTGTGCAAAGATAGTGTTAATTTGCGGTATATTACGCATGCGGATTTAATTGGCGTATATTCGGCAGAAAAAAGCCACAAATAATTGCACAGATAATTTTTGAACGAAAAAATTAATTTACGTATATGTTTGGTTATGAGTTAGTTTTGTCGTTTTCTTTTGATTGCACAAATTCGCGTACAATTTCAATTATCGCATCGCCAAATTTTGTAACAGTACGTTTGCCAAGGTGAGGAATTTGAAGTAATTCTGTTGGCGACAAGGGTAAATGTTGCACAATACCCAACAGAGCTTTTTGGTGTAAAATGGCATAGGCAGGTAGCTTTCTTTCAGAAGCTTCTTGTAGTCGCCAAGCTCGTAAGTGCTCGTATAGTTGTGCATGTTCAGTTTCTCCACTATTGATGGATACTTTCTGTTTCTCAGATGCTTTGGCAGTACGTTTTTTTGTAGATGTATGTTCAATGGCAGCTTCTAATTTGGCTTTTTGATAGGCACTAACGCTAAACCCATTGTTTTTACAACTGCTTAAACAAGCGGTATGAATTTGTAGAGTTTCACTAAGTTGAGCATGTAAATCGTTTACTTGTTTTTCTGTCTCTTTGTTATCTACATCTACTTTTATCGCAGCAATAAGTGGTGCTACCAATGTGTTGAGTTGAACCAAAAAATAACTTGCTGCCGACTGTATGCGTTCTTGTAATGCTGCATTGTCTTGATAGTCGGGTGTGTTGCGAAACATCGAAAAGAAAACAGAAAGAAAACGACTACTTACTTGTTCAATATCTTGTTGTATGTGCTCAATGGATTGTTTTAGTTGTTCATGAATTGAAGGATACATACCGATGAGTGGAGATTCTTTAAATAAGTAACTACCACGCACAAGAAGTTTGGTGATGTCAGAAAATTGCACCATTTCTGTTACTAAATATGAAAAATACGCTCGTTCTAATACAGCTATTTTACTCTCATCTGGAGCATCTGTGGCTGATTGTTGCACAAAATCATGTATTACAGCGTCTTTTATTATGGCTCGATGCGAAATAGGAGAATTAAGCACCATTCCATTTAATGTGCGACAACGACTAAGTGCCACGTATGTTTGTCCGTGAGCAAACGAGGAAGCAATATCTATAATCGCTTTATCAAATGTTAGTCCTTGGCTTTTGTGAATCGTGATTGCCCAAGCCAAGCGAATAGGATATTGCTCAAAAGTGCCTTCTATATCTTCGCTAATTTCATTAGTTTCTTTGTTCAATACGTATTTTGCATTTGTCCATACGGCTTTTTGCAAACTAAATGGTTCGGGGTCATCGTTTGTTTGCACTTCGATAACATGCTCATCGATATGTGTTACCTTGCCTATTTTTCCGTTGTAAAAGCGTTTTGGAAAGCTTGCATCGTTTTTGATAAACATAATTTGAGCTCCCTCTTTGATAGTCAACAACTCGTCAGCAGGATAAGCATGTTGCGGGAAATTTCCATTTACTTGTGCTTTATACGAAAATGCAGGACTGCTAATTTTTGCTAAATGTTGGTCGTTGATTGTTTGTGCTTGGTAATTGTGTGTAGTTAAGCGAATATACTCTTCGCCTGCTGGAGGAATAAAATCTGGAATATAGCGTTTGTTTAATTCTTCAAGCGTCGTGGAGGTAGCTTTGTTGTCGCGTATTTGGTTTAATAAATCCAAAAAATGTTTCTCGCTTTGGCGATATACCTGTTTTAGTTCGATGGTAAGATAAGCTGTTTTTTGCAAGGCTTTGCTGTTAAAAAAATAGCTACTGGGGTAATACGCTTCTAGCAATCTTCTTTCTTCTTCTTTTATTACAGGAGATAGCTGGTGCAAATCGCCAATAAGTAACAGTTGTACGCCTCCAAAAGGCACGGTTGTGCGTCTGTATCTTCTCAATATGGCATCTACACTGTCCAACAAATCGGCACGTACCATGCTCACCTCATCTATTACCAATAAATCTAAACTGCGTATGATGTTTATTTTTTCTTTGTTAAATTGGTATTTTGTATCTGTGGCAAATTCTGTACCAGGAATATAGGGAGCAAAAGGTAGTTGAAAAAATGAATGGATAGTAACGCCTCCTGCATTTATTGCCGCAATGCCGGTAGGAGCAAGTACTACCATGCGTTTGGGCGAGGTTGTTTTAAGTTGATGCAAGAAAGTGGTTTTTCCTGTACCCGCTTTACCTGTTAAAAACAAGTGAGTGCCTGTTTGCACTACACATCGCCACGCTAATTCAAGTTCTGTATTTGTTTCCATTCGTATGCAAAAATACGATATATCTTTGGTAAACGAGCCATATTTTATACTGCTTCTGTATTTTTTATTACACAAGTGTGTTATCATTCGCTAGTATTTTGTATCTTTACACGTAAGAGATAGTTGAACATAGAGGTTTTACGAATAAAGAATGAAGATGGAAAGTACTAGTTTTATGCAACTTGCTATAGATTTAGCGATAGAGAATGTAAAACAGGGCAAAGGCGGACCCTTTGGTGCCGTAGTAGTAAAAGAGGGTAAAATTGTAGGTCAAGCAGCCAATTCTGTTACTTCGACCAACGATCCTACTGCTCATGCCGAAGTAAATGCAATTAGGCAGGCTTGTGCTCATTTAAAAACGTTCGATTTATCAGGCTGTGAGTTGTATGCCAGTTGCGAACCTTGCCCTATGTGTTTGGCTGCCATTTATTGGGCACGTATCGACAAAGTATATGTTTCGGCTACTAAACACGATGCTGCGGAGGTTGGTTTTGATGATGCTTTTATTTACGAAGAATTTGCCTTGCCCAAAGAAAACAGAAAAGTACTACAAGTACCTCTATTGGTACAAGAAGGCAAAGCTCCATTTAAGGCATGGAAACAGAAAACAGACAAAATTCCGTATTAACAAACCTAGATTATTTCTTGTAGACATAAAAAATAGGCTGACTCAACATAAAATGGGTCAGCCTATTACACTTTTTTTAAGGGTATGGCTTATTTTACAAATACTTTTTCGTTTGGTTTCACATCTTCGGTAATCCATGTATTTCCGCCTATTACAGCATTTTCGCCAATGATGATTCTACCCAAAATAGTGGCACTGGCATAAATAATCACATTGTCTTTGATAATGGGATGTCTGTCTATGCCTTTAATTGGGATATTATTTTCATCAACAGGAAAACTTTTAGCACCCAGCGTTACCCCTTGATAAATACGCACATTGTTTCCAATAATACATGTTTCGCCAATTACCACTCCTGTGCCGTGGTCAATGGCAAATGACTCGCCAATACGTGCCCCAGGGTGAATATCAATACCTGTTTCGGCATGAGCCATTTCGGTAATTATGCGTGGAATGATAGGTGTTTGTAGTTTGTGTAATTCGTGTGCAATTCGGTAATTGGTAATAGCCCTAAGTCCTGGATACGAAATAATGATTTCACCGTAACTTTTAGCAGCTGGATCCATTTTATACATTGCCTCTACGTCTGTACGCAACACTTCTTTTATACGGGGTAATTGTTTTACAAACGAAAGGGTAATCGTAAATGCTTTTTCGCGTTTAGCTTCCAAGTCAATGTCTTCTTCTTTACAATCAAAACACAAACCGGCATATACTTGTTCCCAAAGCATAGTAAATAATTTTTCCACATTTACACCAATATGGTATGGCAAGGTTGTTTTGTTGACACTCGCATTGCCGAAAAAACCTGGAAACAAAATAGAACGTGTTAGTTTGATACTATCTTTCATTATTGCCCGTGACGGAAATGGTTCGCCCTCTTTGTTGGGGTGAAACATATTTTCTGTTGGGCATAAGCCTGTTAACTCGTCGATAACAGTCTTAATATCGGAGGCGTAATTCTTGTTTTTCATCAGTTTACGTTCTTATTCTTATTGCAGGGTGTTGTAATATATCGATTCGCTTTTTAGTACTTCGATGGCTTTTTTTACAAAATCGTTTGTTTCGTTTATTATTTCAAAATATTCGTTTGTCGACCAAAGATTGCGTGCAATGATTGCTTTTGCCTGTATTGCTAACAAGTCTTTCGTTTCGTTCCATTCTTCTTCCGTAAACGCGATTTCTTTTGCTAAGGTTTCTTGTTTTATATGGGAGAGAACTTCTTGTGTGTCAAATTTCAATTTAAACGCTTCAAAAGTACTAAATTGTTTTGATACAAGAGCTCTATTTTTTTCAGCATATACAATACTTATTTTTGTAATGATATGATTGCGTATCAGTTGACGGTGCAAGGTGGTATATTTAGTTGTGTCAGCAGGCACAAAAATATCAGGCATAATGCCACCTCCGCCATATACAGTACGTTGGGTAACAAGGGTTTTGTATGTAAGTGAATCGGCAAATGTAATGCTGTCAGCCGATACAAACTCCCCATGTTTATAGCGATCAAGAATATCTTCCTCGTATTTTTCTTTTCCTTTTTCGTAAGGACGTTGAATGCTGCGTCCAGAAGGGGTGTAGTAACGAGCTACGGTAAGCCTAATTTCCGAACCATCGGGCATAGGTATTGGACGTTGTACCAATCCTTTGCCAAACGTGCGTCTGCCAATCACTACTCCTCTGTCCCAATCTTGCAAAGCTCCTGCTACAATTTCGCTAGCCGAAGCAGAATATTCATCTACTAATACGACTACTTTGCCACTTTCCATAAGTCCATTACGGCGAGTTGTCATTGTTTGTTTGGCATGATTGGCTCCTTCAGTATACACAACTGTACGTTTATTTGGGAGCAGTTCATCTACTATTTCAATCGCACTTTGCAAATAGCCACCTCCATTTCCTTGTAAATCAATGATAAGCGACTCCATGCCTTTCTTTTTCAAATTTTTTATGCCATCTACCACTTCTTGATGGGTGGTGCTGGCAAAACGGTTGACTTTGATATATCCAATTTTATTGTCTACCATATAAAAAGCATCTACACTAAAAATTGGAATACGGTCGCGAATGATAGTAAACGGAATTGATTCGTTGTTTCGCAAAATAGTTACTTTTACTTGTGTTCCTTTGGGACCTTTTAAGCGTTTGGTAATGTCGCTAGTTTTCATTTTTACGCCAGCAATCGTGGTATCGTTAACCAAGATTATTTTATCGCCAGGCAATATGCCTAGTTTTTCGGATGGTCCGCCAGTTATTGATTGGATTACTACTAAGGTGTCTTCTACCATATTAAACGATACGCCAATGCCATCAAAACTACCTTGAAGTGCTTCTGTCGATTCTTTTACCTCATCTGCTGATAGATAACTAGAATGAGGGTCTAGCTCATCAAGCATGCCTTTGATAGCCCATTCGGTTAGTTTACTAGGGTCAACTTTATCTACATAAAAATTGGTAATAGCTCCATACGAAAAGTTGAGTTTTTGCATTTCGAATTGGGCTGATGTTTGTGCAAAAGTGGCAAACCAACCAACAAGAAGGAGTATAGAAAGGATAGGAGTTTTCATACAGTATTTTTTTTCGTAACAACAAAGGTACGCAAAACATTTTATTTAACAGAAATAGAAAAGTAGAGAAATGGTTAAAAAAGTAGAACTAGTACTATTTGTTCTTTATCTTACCGCAATTTTGTAACATTCGTTTCCTATACACACAAGGTAGATACCTGCTTGCGAAACTGGAAATACGCTGTTTTCGCTGCGGGTGTCGTTATACAATGTGTTTCCAAGAATGTTGAATATTCTGATGGATGTTTCGTGTTCCAACAAAACAGTAATGTTGCGATTTTGTGCAAATACTACCTTGTTATCGTTTGATATAGAGGGTATTGCTACTGGTTCGCAAGTAGCATTGAATAGCAGATTTTTTATTTCCCACGTGCCAGCCATGCTTGATGTTGCCATATATTTAAACGCAAAACGCACGTTTTCTTTCATCCATTGGCTAGGCAGGTTTATGCTACCAGAGTTTACGTATGTCCAGCTAGTGCCCAATGGCATTGTGGGAATACTTAGCTGTGTCCAATTGGCATTTTTTGGGTCTCCTTCGGTGTAGTTTGTTGAAATCCATAAGGTGTGATTGTTGGCTCGCTCGTTTGCTTCTTGAGCATAGTTAAGGGCATGTTCAAACGACAAGGAGCCCGATTCTTTGTCGGATAAATCAAAAGCAGGCGAAATAAGCCAATCTTCGTTCGGATTATTCGTGCTACTGGCATATCCTGACACGTATGCTCCGTAAATATTTCGCCAATGCCATGTTTGTGTGCCTTCTACAGAATAGGGGATAAAATCACCCAAGCTACTTGCAAAGCTCTCAGAAAAATCTATCGCTTGGCAGTCAGTTGGATTGTTGCTTGTGAAACGGAACAGTGCACTTATTGGCGTATGATCGGAGGTTGTGTTGCGGTAATTGCTTATCGTATTGGTGGCACTAGTCTCGCGTATGGTGCTATTCGCAACATAATGGCTAGCCAGTTCATTTGTAATAATGATATTGTCAATCACAGGGCTACTGTAATAAGGATCGGTTAAGGAAGAGGTAAGACTTTGGTAATTTTCCGTATCGTCCATAAAGTTTTTGTACGGAGAATTGGAGTACGAAGAAGTTTGCGAACCTATTAAATAGTCGTTGAAATCGCCTGTAATTATAATTTTGCTTGTATTGTAGTTCGTACCATCTAGTATCCCTTTTAGCCCTTCGGAAGCTCCAAGCCTTCGGCTATAGCTGGTTTCATCACTCATGGCTTTGGCGTGTGTATTGATGATGGAAAACGGAATATTTGTTGAGCCAATAGTCAATACGAAATCATGTATAACAGGATAACGACCATTAGTCCAATTATAGTAGTAACTGTTTCCTTGGCTATTTGCCCCGTTACTCAGTAGGGAAGAATTAACAAGTTGTAGGTGGAATTTTTTGTAAATAATGCCTTGATTTTGACCGCAATTAGTGTGAGTAGTAGCCACGATAGCTCCTGCCCATTCGTTTATTCCAAATGTTTTACCAAGGTATCGATGGTTGCATAGGTTGTACTTGTACCTACTTCTTGCAAGGCGATGATATCGGGATTTATCGTTTGAATAAGGGAAACAATATTGTTCATTTGCCCTTCCTCATCAGAGGGTCCATTTGTATCACAACTAAGCCATTCAGCATTGAAAGTGGTAGTTTTTAAGTCAACAGTTTGTGCTAATATAGAAACCAGAGCTACATGTAGCAGGATGAATAATGTAATCAGTGGGCGGAAAAAGTGGAAGATAGTAGGCTTATTCATATAAGTATGCTATTAGGGTAACCCACAAATGTATGAAAAAAAATAATATGTCTTTCGATTAATGTGTTAAATAGCTCATTTTCACTGAATACCCACGTTTTATTATCCCAAAAAAAACCTTGCTTTTTTCAAGAGCAAGGTTTAGAGAAAGAATTAGTTAACCTGTTACAACTGCACCGCAATACCAACTTTCAACATACGTCCAGCGATGGGCACGCCGCCATAGTCGTAATAATGTTGGTTGAGGATATTGGATATTTCGGCATACATTTTTGTGTTATTTTGTTGCCAGTTGATGCGAGTGTCGATGGTGGCAAATGGAGTATAAGCTACTTTGTTTCCATTTTTGTTTACATAATTTCCTTTACGGTCTTGGTAGCTTACTACCCAACTGGCATCTACCTGCTTGCTTATTCCATGCACATATTGCAGGTTAATTTTGTGTTGCAGGTAGTCGAGAGCATATTTTGAAATTAGCTCGCCCGCATCTTTGTTGAGCAGAACGTAGGCATACGATGCTTGTATGTTTTTTGCCCAAAAACCACCTGTATAAGCTGCCGCTATTTCTCCTCCCATGGCATCAATGCGAGTATGGTTCATGCTTTTCCATTTTTCTGTTTCGAGCGAGCGTACCCAGTCGATACTATTGTTGGCTATACGGTAAAATGCGTTTGCATTCCATTGCCATGCCTGTTTGGTGTATTTGGCTCCTATTTCTGCGGTGATAGCTTCTTCAGGTTTTAAGCTCGGGTTACTCTCTTGCGTAGCACTTTTGTAGTATAAATCAGTAAAGGTAGGTAGTCGTAACGATTTATTGATATTGGCAAATACCTGAGCATACGTATTGAATGCATACGAAGTGTTAAGCCCGTAACTATACCTGTTGCCAAATTGCGTATTATAATTGCCCGATACACCAACAGAAGCTGTAAATGCCTGTAAGTAAATTGTTTGTTCGGCAAAATATTGCACATTGGTACGGTTTTTTTCGTATAAAAACTGCGTATTGGTATTTTTGGCAAACGGAATGGCTTATGGTGTTGCTTTCAGTTCTCCTAACACATTGCTGTTAATATGTTCGTTGCGACCCTCTATGCCGATGCTTGATTTTCCTAAACTAGTAAACCACGACAGCTTTGAGTTGATGCCACTTACATGACTGAGGTGATAATTGTGAAACGTGTACCAAGTTGCGGCGTTTTCATAATTGCGAAATAGTTCAAACTGATCGAAATGCCCTCTGTAATAGGCAGTTGATTGCCACAACAGGGAATTAATGCGTTTATCCCAACTGATACTGCTGATAAGGGTTTTTGTTTTTTCAAATTGATTCGGATAATTTACCGAATAAAATGAATTTGCTCCAAAAGCTTTGTCTTGCACGCCTATTTGCCATTTCCATATATCTTGTTCCGTAGCTTGAAATTGTGCTTGAACAAAACCTTGTGTATACCTATAGTCGGTATTCTCGGTATAGCCCGCTGACTCGTTGTGCGAAGCGGATATTGCCCATCGCCATTTGTTGCTTGCAAATGTACTTGACACTGAGGGGTTAAATAAGCCAAACGAACCACCAGTGAGGCTTACTTTCAGGGCATCATCAGCTTTTTCGTTGGTAACAATATTGATAGCACCACTTAGGGCATTGGTTCCAAAGAGACTGATGGCACCGCCTTGCAATATTTCCACTCGCTCTACCATATTTAAATCGATAGGCAGGTTAAGCGTATGATGACCCGTTTGTGGGTCGCTGATAGCTACTCCATTGAGTAAGATTAACACTTGGTCGAAAGTGCCTCCTCGCATACTGATATCGGCTTGCACACCACTACCACCACGCTGGCGAACGTCCAGTCCGGGCAGGTTGTTAAGTAGCTCTTGAATGGTTTGTACAGGCATTTGAGCTATTGTGCTCTTGTCTATACTCATCACTACTCGCAGATGGTCTGAATACACCTTGGTGGGCTGAGCGTGAACACTGATTTCAGTTAGCTGTTGCGTATTAGAACTATTGCTTTGTGCCATCATTCCAAGTTGAGGCAATAGGGTGGCAAGCAATGCCAAGGAAAGAATTTTTTTCTTGTTCATATCATAAAAGGGTTAAGTGAATACAAAGTATGTGCAAACAAAAACGCTGTTGAAAATACCATCAGGTACAACAACAGCGTGTATAAACAATCCGAGCAGGAAATCCGAGCTTCCTGACCCTCAGTAGTAGAATAAGTGGTAGGGATAACAGCAACACACCCCAACGGCAACACATCAAAAGCAAACATCTCATTGTCCACAATTGATTCATCAGAAAATACTGGTGTATAAAAAGCCAAACAATCAGCCGAATTTGTATGTGCTAGTTTGCTTTTAGCCAATTGTTTGTCGCAAAGTGCTGTGGCAAGTTTACCAATGGTAATGTGCTTGTGCATCGAACAAAAAGCAGCATACGCCTTACGCGAGTATCGCTTAAAACGAATAACATGTGTTTGTGCTTGTGCTTTGTTCATGGGATGTAAATTTTCGCTACAAAGGTAATGCAAAAAATTAAATGACGAGGTTTGTCATCAGATTTTTTTACTTTATGTGTTCTTGCAATGCCCCAAGTCGTTGGTTCTCAGAAAAGTCTTCCGAACACTCTTAATTGAGAAGTCCGTCCTGACTGGGTGTATTTAAAGGAATAGAGCAACATTATTTTCTCATTTAAATTGTTTCAATTAATTCCGTTTTCAACCAATTAAAAGCATCACGCTGATTGTATTTAATTTCGGGTCTTAATAATGCTTCCATATCACCTATAAACTCAGCACTAAGCTCTTTTTCTTCTATGTTAAGTAAGAATTCTTTTTTACTAGGAGGTTTTTTACCTGTGGCATACGAAGTGTATTCCTTAAAACACGTTATGATTTGCTCATAGTCTAAATCCATATTTTGTCGTGCATAATCTAAATCAAATAAATCTCTTCCTTTGCTTCGTTGATATAAAGCCCTAAGTTTTGTCCCTAAAAGTTCATTTATATTGTACGTTCTTATTTCTGCTTTACCTGTAAACCATTCACTTTTAATTTCAAAAGGAAAATCGACCCAATCCAATACATTGAAATGCTCTTTACAGTTTATTTCCAATTTCAATCGCATTCGTATTTCTTCATATTCCGAAGTAAAACGGTATAACGCTTTGGCTCCATGTCCACGTACTTGAGTAGCTCTTTTCTCTTCGAAAAAGGTTATAACCTCATTTAACCTTTCCATTATGGGTTTTATTGGACCTTTTTTAATTTGTACCAAATCAATATCCTCAGAATATCGAGGTGCAGGATTAAGATATAGCTTGTGCAAAGCTGTTCCTCCTCTGAATGCAAGATTTTCTCTCAAGAAGTCATCAGAGAATATTTCCACTAAGGTTCTGGAAATGATTAAATCCTGCTCAACCTGAGAAAATTCTTTCCAAGGGGCATACTCTTGCCACTTTGCTATATAGGGTTTTGGGATCATAAATCGTTTTCTAATTTTACATTAATAGCCACTTTCCACCTATTATTAACTGCTCCTGGTTTCTCATTTGATTTTGGACTTAATAAAATAGGAAAGAAGTTTTTTGCCTTTAGCTGTGAATAAATCATTTCTTGAAACTCTTCTTTAATGTCAAGCTCCTCAAGCAAGAATCCTAATCTTTGCAAGGTACTTTTATTAGGATACCAGCTTAAGAGTGCTGATAAATCAGATTTTGTTAATTCTTCGGTCAGTTCCTCAATTGTCGCAAGCATTCTATTTATTCCGCCCAATTTTGTCTGATGATGGATTAAATCAACAATTGTCAATGCAGGGCTAGATAGTTGAAAAATTCCTGCATCTGACTTCTTTTGCTGAATATTTTTTTCACACCAGTTGGTGGCTGTAAAAAAACGGATGTCTAAAGTGTTTTTAAAAATGTCGTTAAGCTTTGGTTTTTCAGTAATTAAATAATCACGTTGAACCTGTTGGTGACTTGCTCCATGAAATTTTGCGGCGGAGAATAAGCCTACATAATAATTTCTATTTAAATGATTAAACAGTTTCTCACAATATAGTTGAATTGGAAGTTTTTTTGCTGAAGAATATCGAGGTGGAATAATTAAATAAAAACCTTTACGGAGATTTACTATTTCTCCTTTATTTGACAATCTAAGGAGTTCAAATTTTAAAGAATTACTGCTAGCTGCTGTTACTTGAGCAATCTCATCCAATGAAAATGAGTAGTTCTCGATAGATAACAGATACTTTATGTATTCTTTTGCATTCATTTTTAGTAAATAGTATACAAAGGTATCAAAAAATAATACTAATCTCAAAATATTTCTAAGATTTTTTTTTGTAAAGGAACAAATTAGTACAATTCCTTAATCAAAGTCCATAGGATTTGTAATCTCAACTTTTTCTGTTATAAGGTTTAATAATTCGAAACGGGTATTATTAAGCCACTTCCACCTTTAAAAAAATTGCTCCATTTCTTCACAGAACCGTCCCGACACTAGCGGATTAAAAATCTTGATAGTATCTTAAAGGTCGGATTTGGAAATCCGACCTGACGGGGAATGTAAGGCGTTTTAACGTACTTTCAAAATATAATGAGGAAATATTTCTATCATTGCTCAAGTGGATTATTGTCGTTACAAACGACAAACCATAAACCCCTCGTTGTGAAAACGAGGGGTAGGGATTTCTTATGTCTTTTTTGTTTGGTTCGAATATGGAA
>ERZ795058.4613-NODE-4613-length-13212-cov-11.310937_pt1 | contig 13212 bp, 10 predicted proteins | sample MGYA00375142_ERZ795058 | MGnify/ENA primary metagenome ERZ795058 (study PRJEB30187, sample SAMN05720210) | activated sludge metagenome | isolation source: anaerobic digester from wastewater treatment plant | place: Japan | collected 2015-04-20 ...
CCCATGCGGGGCGCGACGTTTGTTCAGAAATATGTCCTGCGCCGCGTTCAGTTTCAATCCACGCGCCCATGCGGGGCGCGACGCGGCCGGCAATCTGATTGACACAACCGAAACGGTTTCAATCCACGCGCCCATGCGGGGCGCGACTTGGCTGGCATACTAGGGATTTTAACGGATTTTAAGTTTCAATCCACGCGCCCATGCGGGGCGCGACTTAGCAAAATAGTGCCGTATTCCTCCATTTTATGTTTCAATCCACGCGCCCATGCGGGGCGCGACAGTAAATATAGACGATATTTTGGCAGTTCATCAGTTTCAATCCACGCGCCCATGCGGGGCGCGACGATGAGATGTTTTTTCTTGCCGTTTTTTACAGCCGTTTCAATCCACGCGCCCATGCGGGGCGCGACTTGTTTATAGTCAGCGCAAGGACATTATTCAGACCGTTTCAATCCACGCGCCCATGCGGGGCGCGACAGAGCGCGAACAGTTTGAAGCTGGATTGCCGCCCGTTTCAATCCACGCGCCCATGCGGGGCGCGACATTGTCTAATTCAATTCCTATCGGCACTTTTCCGTTTCAATCCACGCGCCCATGCGGGGCGCGACTGAAGTCGTAATATAATTTTTCATTACCGTGTTTGTTTCAATCCACGCGCCCATGCGGGGCGCGACGCTTTTTTCCTTTGAGGTTAATTCTTCAGTCATAGTTTCAATCCACGCGCCCATGCGGGGCGCGACTTAGATATGATAATATTTCTTGACATATTTACAGTTTCAATCCACGCGCCCATGCGGGGCGCGACTTTTTTATTTGTTTTAAATTATCGCCTCAATATATGTTTCAATCCACGCGCCCATGCGGGGCGCGACAGCATATCCAAAGAAGCGAAGCAAGGGACAGGCAGGTTTCAATCCACGCGCCCATGCGGGGCGCGACAAGAACCAATTGTCTTAAAAGAAGGGGGTAAGTCGTTTCAATCCACGCGCCCATGCGGGGCGCGACCTTTGACCGTTTCAATCAAGGCCGGTGTATCATGTTTCAATCCACGCGCCCATGCGGGGCGCGACCTTCCTTTTCTGTTAATTCTAGGATCGCCTTTAACGTTTCAATCCACGCGCCCATGCGGGGCGCGACTTTTCAGATAGGGCAAGCCGTCAAAAAAATTCACGTTTCAATCCACGCGCCCATGCGGGGCGCGACTATATTACCAGAGCTTATTTTCTTGGTGTAACCGGTTTCAATCCACGCGCCCATGCGGGGCGCGACTGGCGGTGCTTTTGCACGTTCACAGTTCATTGAAGTTTCAATCCACGCGCCCATGCGGGGCGCGACCGAGTCATATTCAATGGTTCAGGCTTCTACTTATGTTTCAATCCACGCGCCCATGCGGGGCGCGACATCGAGAACATAGATGGAGCTGGTCAGTCGCTTGTTTCAATCCACGCGCCCATGCGGGGCGCGACATTTTATCCAGCTCACCTTTTTGGATACGCTCATGTTTCAATCCACGCGCCCATGCGGGGCGCGACTGCATAACTGTTTCCTATACTATATATTTAGATTAGTTTCAATCCACGCGCCCATGCGGGGCGCGACAGTCGTTGACGAAGAAGGTGAAGACGCAACAGATGGTTTCAATCCACGCGCCCATGCGGGGCGCGACCCAATTAACTGGATTGCAAAGTCTCGCATTCTAGGTTTCAATCCACGCGCCCATGCGGGGCGCGACGTTAGATGCTCTTTTATCCTTTTCTTGGCAATTTCGTTTCAATCCACGCGCCCATGCGGGGCGCGACGCACATTTTAGCGATATTGTGGATGGAGAAATAGAGTTTCAATCCACGCGCCCATGCGGGGCGCGACTTTTGCCCTTCCCTCTGCACCCGTAACTCAATTTTAGTTTCAATCCACGCGCCCATGCGGGGCGCGACTCGTAACAAGTCCTTTTTGTTCCGTCCATTTCCTCGTTTCAATCCACGCGCCCATGCGGGGCGCGACGAAGTAATTTAAGGGGAATTGTGCTAATGAACAGTTTCAATCCACGCGCCCATGCGGGGCGCGACTCTTTAAATGTAACCACTTATAAAAATTTATCTTTCTCCTTATCATCCGCGAGCTATTCGTTTTACTTGTATTCTCTATTCAATTTTCAAAGAGCATTTTATAAAATAAATAATATTTCAATAAATTGACTCATCCGCGAACCTTATTAATAAATATTGTCAGCTTCTGGTTCGCGGCATTTTTTATTAGGACAAAAAATTTTCCCCTTTCGATCATAATATCCAAAAAATACTAGACGATAAGCGGCCCTTCCTGATCAATCGTTTTCTTCGCGCCAACATGTTCCACACGCCTGCGCCAGTTGGACCCAAGAAAATAAAATCGCAGGCTGTCTTCCTCCTGATTTATTTCTTTAATCAGTTGTTCTCTCAAAACAGTCCATTGCGCCGGATCAACGATACATTCAAAAACAGAGTATTGCACCCGCTGCCCGTAATTTTGACAGGTCTTGGCAACCCGCCTTAGACGTTTTGGGCCACGTTCATCATTCATCGCCACATCATAACTGACCAGCACAAGCATTTTTTATCTCCTTACTTCCAGATAAATGGTGGATAGCCGTCCAGATCACCGCGCAAGCATCGAGCCAGAAGCATGGCCTGCACATGAAACAGCAAACCGATATTTACTTTTTCATCAATGAAAGGATGATATATTTCCTCCCGCTTTCTTTCCTGATAAGCCACAAGTAACGTTTTCCTTGTTTCATCATTCATCATAACGGCGCCTGCTTCTGTTTTGCTGAATCCTTTATCCTGTACCTGTTTTAAATTAATTAAAGACAACGCCAAACGATCAGCAAGAAACGGACGGAATTCTTCCATCAAATCCAGAGCCAAACTGGGTCTGCCCGGTCTGTCCCGGTGCAAAAAACCAACCGCCGGATCAAGACCGACGGCTTCCAACGCCGAACGGCAATCATGCACCAGCAATGTATAAAGAAAGGACAAAAGACAATTTACATTATCCAGTGGCGGCCGGCGATTGCGTTCCTGAAACGCAAAGCTCTCTTTCTGCGCAATAATCAAATTATCAAAAACGGCAAAATAAGTATGCGCGGCATCGCCTTCCAGCCCGCGAACGGCATCAAGCGTTTGATTCAATTCCAACGACTTCAGTGAACTGCTTAACGTAGAAACACCTTGACTCAGTGCATCATCATTCATCTTTTCAGAATGATCTCGCAGCGCACGTCGCAGTATTGTTCGGCAATTGGCAATTTTACCCGTCACAAAATACTTCGCCATTTGTGCAGAGTATTCCTGATCATCGGCAAGCCGATATTGCGCACGTCGCAACAATACATTACCGGATACCGGACCATGCACCCATGCAAGAAATCTGCCATATTCCGATAAGAAGCTGATGCTAACACCGTTTTCACCGCAAAAGCCCATCAGAAACGGACTGCAAGACACATTGCCGAAACAGACAATGCCACCAATCGTATGCACCGGCACACGCAGGCGAACTTCCTGATCAATCTTGACCACCACTGTTTCGCCTTCCTTGGCAAGGTACGCGCCTTGTGTCGTCACATACAAAGTATTAAGAAGCTTTTTCATAATCATCCAACATCCGTTTTAAATAACTTTCTACCGACTTTTTTTTCTGTATCGTTTTAGGCATACACTCAGCCACCAGCGAACAGCTTTCACAGCGCTTGGCATAAGCAGGCTTTGGTGTTTGGCCTGATTCGATTAATTCATGGGTTTTTTGCGCTGCCTCCTGCGTTTCCCGCCGCAATGCATCATCAATGTTAACATCAAGACGTCTTCTGGTTTTGCCATAGAATAGCGCACCAGCCGGAATGCGAACATTGAGCATTTCTTCCAGACACATCGCCTGTGCACAAAGTTGCACTTTGTCGCTATCATCAGGTTTCGGTTTACCCCGTTTGTATTCAACCGGAAAAGCCTGCCAAGTTCCATCGGCCTGTCGGTGATATTCAATCACATCCGCCTTGCCGATTAAACCGAGATTCAAAGAACGCAGAGCAACGCCGCGCTCAATGCGTACATCACCGCGTGATTCATCGCCTTCTTCATGCACATGCTCGTGCATAATCCTGCCTTCGGCGGTCAGGAGATTCTCAGACCACACCTGCTCGACATGAATCAACGCACACTGCCTTGGACAAAAGGCATAATGCTGCAAGGCTGAAAGCTGGATTAAATCTTCTTCAGAATACATTTTCTTCCGGCCATTCCTGTAATGTTATCCCGGAAGGTAGTTTGTCTTTATTAACGAGTATCGAATAATCACTTATTCCACGAGGAAGCTCTGAATTTTTCTTTACGGTTACTCTCTCGAACAATCTGCCAGCAAGTTCATTTCCGAGATGGTTGTCATGTTTAAAAATAACTAATTTTCGCGGATTCATTTCGCCACGCGCGGCGGCACGATCGTTTTCAAAGGCATTTATTAGAGATTCCCAAAGAAGTTTTAAATCAGCCTCAGAAAACTTTGCTTTTTCAGCATCAGCAGCGGAGATAAAACCATGCATTCTATAAAGTGCATAAGGCACGGTTGATTTTCTGCCAAAAGTAGTCGCATATTCCCGGTCCTTTTTTGCCTGATCACTTTTCTCTTTTTCTGTGGCAACACAACATCGCGTTATTGAATGCTCGGCCTGATAAATTCTATCTTCTGAACGAGCAAAAGTGAATTGCACTGGACCACGAACAGTACCGGCACCCCGTACATTTTCTTTCTTTTGCTTTTTCGGCTTTTTCCCATCTTCATCTTCTTCTGACGGTTCAGCATTCTCTTTCTCGCCGGTTGTCAAAACAGCACCGAATGTTCTGATATCATAATAGTCTTCACATAAATATTTTTTCTTTTCCGACGCACTATTGCCTTTTGCTTTTCCGATTACTGCATTCAGATAGCTATCTTCTTCGTTTATATCTCTTTGCCTGATAAAAATATTATACGGTGCTGACAGGTTATACTTTAATTGGACATAGTTTCTAACTTTTCTTTTAAGACAAACATCCGTTACCAAACCGTGTTGATCTTCAGCATCCGCTCGCGGCAAATTAACATAATCTGGGTCGCCATTAGGATTGCCATCTTTAACATCAAAAAAGAATACAAAATCATATCTGTTTTTTATCGGGTTACTCATGTCATTCCTCCTCTAATTAATTTTTTTCGGATGTATTGAATTGTTTTTGGCGCTGATGATAATAGCCAATGGCAAACTGTCCTTGCTCTTCAAGAGAAAATGTTGCCGGGAAATTTTTGATATCAACGTCCTTGCAAAGTTCTTGAAGCTCTTTATCCATATTGATTGCAAGGCCTGGTTTTTCGTTCTTCAACTTTGTGAAATGCTTGGAATGCAGGTTGAAAAGACGACCAAACGCAGCACCAGGCGAAGTCATGGCATAGGTAAAGTACCTTTCCCGAATGCCTGCATTGCGATCACCCAAAGCGGCATACTGAATACTTTCCAGTTTTGCAAAGATTTGCCCGCAGACATACGCAACAGGCTTGAAACCATCTTCAATTTTTTCTGCGACCATAAAACCACCTCCTTTATTATTTCTATTTAAAATGAGTTTTATCAGGGATGCACGTTCCGCTGTTACACCATATTCATCCATACGTGCGCGCTGCAGCACCTTTGTCAATAACCAGCGTGGCGGCGCTGTCTGTTTGATTGCCGCATTCCATAAGTAGGCGGCTGTTCTTGACAATGAAACATCCTTGTCATTTGTGACGTTTTGAGAGCTTCGCGCCAGGTTATATAAGCCGAAATACCTCGTTGTTAATGTCTTTGCTGTGCTGTCGTATTCCATGATGGCAATATCTTTAAACCATCTGGCTATAGATTTCCGGAAATCGAACAAACTTGATTCAATCCAATCGCGAACGGCAATACGAGCTGCCGAACCGGATAATGCACAGGAATAAAACTGATCTGCTTCCAAATATCTGCCGTCTTGTTCTCTTCCCGAAGACAACGATTCCAGCAATTTATTCACATCATCAGGATTGGGGGCTTCCAGTTGATCAATTTCGGGCAAATCCTTATTTTCCCGTGTCCAAAATACAATAGCAGTATCTGACCCGAAGTTTTTACGATTTGTGTAACGATACGATTTTTTGTCTTTTCCTTTTTTCGTTGTCGTGACAATTTCATTGCCTGATGATAAAAGCCAATTCAATCCTTCAACATACGTCTTTGCGCAATTTGTACATATTGAAGAGTTTTCATTACCTCTTAAAGCATACGATTCAAAGGCAGTAACGTTATATGAAATCAGTTTTCGACCACCTGCTGGTTCTTTATCGCCTGGCACACCTTTAATAGGGTAATGTGTAAAATCGCCAATCGGAAAATCGTTTTTGGAACACACAGAACAACTTATTTCATCGGCTGATAAGAATTTATCTTGTCGCTTGTTATAAAGCTCAATGATTTTCTCATATACTGTAGCGTATTCGTGAACATATTTATCTCTGCCTGAAACTAATATTGCTATATTTCCACTTCTATCTTTTTTAGAAATGTTCTTGGTGAAATAGTCTTGATCGACTAAATCAATCCCTTGCTTTTTATTATTTCCATAAAATTTAATAACTGGATTTAGCTCATCCAACTCTTTAAGATCATCTAAGCGCTCAATAAAAAGCTTATTTTTATTTGAAACATCTTTTATAAAGATCTCTTTAGCTTTTAATTCCCCTTTTTCTTTAGCCTTCTTTTTAAAGGCTGTGCTTTCAGGATCAAAGACTCCTAAAACATACCCAATATTATCCATCAATAATCGAGCACCTTTACCACTTGTCCTTTGTACAGCTTCAGCAGTTGTCTTCTTCCGTTCAATAGGATGTAGAGAGATGAAACTACCATCCGGCTTAATCGTTAATACTAATGAGATAACTTCACTCTTTAATGCATCATGAACCCATTCATCATCAGCCTTCTGCGAACGTAACTTTTTCCCCAGATCGCTTAACTCCTTAATCATAAGGTGGCCTCCTTTTCTTCCTGCTGATTGAAAGCGTAAATAGCGGAGGAAATTTCACTATCAATCGGCGGTTGAATATGACTGGACTGCATCATTTTGTCATTTTCAGGAACTTCACAATTCAAGACGCCATTTCTCACGGCAACATCATAGAAGAAAATAGGTTCCGGTTTCCCTTTCTCACTATAGAAGATGTCGAACAACATACTTCCGATGGGGATGGTCTCTTTTAGCGGTTCTTCTTTACCGTGTGGCTCCATAAATTCTGCTGGAAACTCGCGGGTACCGAGATAGGGGCGCCGCCAGCATTGTCCTTTCTTTACACGTCGAATAAAAATACCGTCGTGATCGGCATCAACGCCTTTCCTGCCAATATATTTTTCGGGTTTATTACGAGCCGACGAATCTTTCTGATAGATTGACGCTTCAATAATGTATGCCACATCCCTTAAGACCACGCTGTTTCGTTGCGCCCTTTTATCTTCAATGATTATCGGTGTCCGTCCTTGCTTTGTATTGATCTCATTGCGTTTAATTGTAAAGAAACGCACGGGATTGAGAACAATTATTTTTCTGACATACCATTGGAATTCCGGTTTCCATAGTATGGAATCAAGAATGCCGCGTGCAGCAGATGGTGTCATGCACGGGTACGTCATTCTTTCAACCTTGAGGTCCGGCCTGGTGAAACAAGCATAACCGCCTGTGACCTTGACTCTTACTATTCTACTGTCAAGCATATTTACCTCCTGTTTATACGATTAATTTATCCGCTTCTAATGGCTCTATTGAGATGCCCGTTTGCTGGTCGTAATTTCCATACCAAACCATAAATCCTTGGGGCATGACTTTGCAATTTGCACTATTTTTAAAGATGAAATTCCTGTAAACAGAAACTGTAAACATTTGCATTTTCCTGTAATCATCCTTTGATAAAAATTCCTTATGCTCGATTGAATGAAATAATTGTCTGCTTTCATCACTGTAATGGTACATATACAATCCTTCAGTTGAATCCCTGATTATCCGGTAACTGTCATTTACTGTATGAAAGTTGAAATCTTTACGCGCCTGATTAATTTTATACTGATCAGGATCAACATAAAGATTGACCACTTGTGCATAATACCTATTGAAAGTATCCGGATTATGCAGTTGTTCAATATCCGGTTTGATAAATTCTTCAGCGTGATTTGCACATGCAGCATATGTTTTGTCAGGCATTGCACTATCGCTCATTTTAAATAGAAATACTTTTCCACCAGAAGGTCCTAAATTGTTTTCTCGATTGCAACGACCAGCCGCTTGAATAATTGCTTCAAGCGGTGCAAGGGCACGAAAGACCACAGGGAAATCAAAATCAACGCCTGCCTCAATCAATTGGGTTGAGGAGACAAGAATTTTACGTTTGGCCGTCAAATCGTCCCGTATATTCCTGATAACTCGTTTACGATGATCTGGGCACATACCCGTTGATAGGTGATATTTGTTTTCCCAACGTGAATCATTCTTTGCTAAATTAAAAAAATCAAACGTCGGTTTTTTTGTGTTGAATATTACCAATGCAGAAGCACCTTCATCCGACGTTGCTTTGAGAAGATCAGATAAATCTATAGGTTTAAGATCATTCAGTAATTTATATTCAACACGCTTTGTTTCCTTATACATTTCAGCGGAATCGGTAATCAAAGGTTGGATGTTTTCTATACCATCAAAGCCATTTCTCTTTTCAAATGACGGTTGTGTTGCCGTACAGAACAGGAAAGACGTTTTCATAATTGCTTGAACATCTTTAAGCATTTGAAGCGTCGGCAGGATTACCTCTTTGGGCAGCGTCTGAACTTCATCAAAGATAATTACAGATTCAGCAATATTGTGGATTTTTCTGCATTTGGACGGTCGGTTACTGAAAAGTGACTCGAAAAATTGAACTGTTGTTGTCACGATAATAGGATAATTCCAGTTTTCACAGGCCAGCTTTTTTCTTTGCTCTAGAAGAGAGTAATTAGCTTCATCAAGATCGTTTGCTGTATCATCTTCGTTAAAATTGGAATGATGTTCCAATACCAATTCATTACCGAAAATATCCTTCAATATCTGCGCCGTTTGATCAATAATATTTACAAAGGGCAGGACTATTATGATTCGCTTCAAAGTATTTGCTTTTGCGTGCCGTAACGCCCAAACCACCGATGTGAGCGTTTTCCCCATACCAGTGGGCAAAGATAAAGAATAAAAGCCACATGGTTGATTAGCTTTTTCGAGCGCTTCATAACGCGCGGCATTTCGTAACTGATTAATTTTCCCTTCTTTAGGCTTTTTCGATAATCCTGCTTCTAATTTTTGGATCATTTCTTCAATCGGCAGAGAAATGTCAGATCGAATTTCCGAAATGCCTTTGTCAAAATGTTTTTCAGTAGAAAGCCAATCACTGTCTGTCAAAGAACTAAATAGGTATCTAATGAAAATTTCTCTGTGGGACGAGGTTTTAGATATTTCTTCTGCCAGTTTTTTATATAATTCACCCTCTTGTATTTGGTTATCTTCGAGAAATCGGGCAATGACCGCTTCATATTCTTCTTTTTCATTTCTTTTGAACGGTTCAGTATCAAACTTCCATGTTGAATTATCGGGAATACCTTTGTGATGACCATCAATTACAAAAGACATTTCCAGCATGTGTTTAATACGTGTAAATCCAGCACCCCATGATGCGTGCGGAACGCTACCGCGTTTACCACCACTTCTTAAATATTCCTGAAAGGCTGCCTGATATTTGCCAAGATCGTGTAATAATCCGGCAAGGTAAAATATTGGTTTATACTCTTCTTTCCAAGCGAATGATGATGAAAGTTTTGCAGTTTCATGAAGATGCTTAGATAAAGAGTGTGTTTCATGAAGACTGTTTTCTGAATGTGCAATGTATTCCATAATTATTCAAATTTCTCTTTTGTTGTTTGATGTTATTGTATTTCTATTCCTATTCCACCCCCATGTGGTGTCCGATGGGCTTTTTATTTAAAAATATTTTTATTACGCTCTGGATTCCCTAGTCACGTAAGCTTACGTATACAGCTTAGCGTCATTATTCTTCTCTGTATCCACAAGTTAATATCTTATTATGCACATACGGTCCGTCATCATCATCTACAATAATCGTAACTTCCCAAATATCATTACCCGAATCATCCGCTACTTTTCGGGCGCTAACGTTTATACCTGTAAACCCCGAGGCCAAATATTTTTCATCATCAAATTCAATTACATCTTCTGATTCCAAATATCTTTTTAAATCTATTTCGGAATAATGTTCAATATCAACTATCGAAAAGTAGTAGGTATAATATCCAACGTATGTTGCTGCCCATACCTCGAGCCTAAACGGTCTACCATCCGAAAATACTCCTTCCGCCCAACCTAAATCAATCTGGTCGTCACGGTCTTTTTTTACAAAATTTGGTTTGAAATGTGCCCTGTTTACTCTTGGATATCTATAATGCTGATCTTTGACCATAATTTGCCGCTCCCCCTGATTTTGGGAAATGTTATTTCTTCGTCATCATTGGAAACAACTTTTTGCGGTGTTTTTCTCTGGAACGGTCGTTTTGAAAACAGTTTTTAATTCTCGCTGTTTTTCCTGCTATAGTCATGCTTTTCCATTTAGTGTCAAGATAACACCCAATGAACTCAAGTTTTGAAATATTATTTCTAACTGTTTCCAGTAAGGATTCTTTATGTTTGGCTGTTTGAATTGCTGTGCAGTATAGCCTCCGCTTTCGGACGTGTCAATCGTAAAAAACTTTGGGATAAATACAGACAGAATTATTTTTGATTACAATGAATGTTAATATCAAATCAGGCGCACCCATCTCTTTGGCGAGTGTGGTGTGCACAAACGAAGAAGTTCGCATTTCGTGATATAACTATAACACGAGTTTTGGAATTTTAATGGCGGGGGTGAAAACTACTTTTCAAAACCGTTCACAGTTATTCATAGTTGTCCACAGCGCGTGGAAAAAAAACTTAACAAGTATTTTTCTTCGGTAAGAACTTTTTTTACAGAGTCAGACAGAAAAATATTTTTCTTGTTTAACGCGAAAATTTACCCATTAGAAGTCGAAAAACATTTCACTTAAGAGAATTAGGTTTTGAAGAGATCGTTTCTCTCAGGGCGAATAAAAGCGTTTCCCGTGCCCCCAAATTATTTTTGATGATTAAGAAGTTTTAAAAATCAAAAAATCAAAATTTCGCATAAGCAAAGTTATTGAGTGGGGGAGGGAGTCCCAAGTCTCCGGGTTTTTGTTTTTGGAGTATTGGTTGTGTGATGAGTGTGTAGCGCGGCGGTTAGAACGGCAAAGAACAGCGGCTGCCCGAGCCAGCCGGACAAAAAATTATGGCCAGCAATAGCGAATTATAAATTTGAGATTTTTAATTGCCAAACTCATTAACTATTCCCTAAAAGTTAAAGAGTATAAAAACAACAATAATTAAATAATCTCAATACTTTATGTTATTTTTTCCGTTGGCGCGATTAATCCTCTTGCCTTATCTCATTAACTATTTATTATAATAACATCATTATTTAATCAGTTTCACTGGATCATTTCATTCTTTTTGGCGCAATCCGCTTCAAAAACTATTCAATAAGTTAAATACCAAATATTATTATACTTTCCCACAGAAGCCCCCAGCCCCCGGCAATTCCGGATAAAAACCGCTGAATGAGGATGTTGTGGAAATGAATATTGTCAGGAAAATATAAAATCAGGATGATCCTGGTGAATAAAAACTTTTAACAATTCGCCTACCCATCGTCATTTTATTCATTCGGACAGGTTTTACAGGCTTTTCCCTATTCTTAATTGATTCATTATTCACTCTATACCTATACTAGTCTAAACCGCGCGCGCCCACGCGATGGAAGGAAAATGTATATTTATATATAATTAATAGAGCCCCAAAAAGCTGTCAAACCTGTCATGTAATTAATATTATTAAAGAAAACAATAAATCAAAAACCTGTCGGAAACCTGTCTGAAAGCCAAAAAGACTGTCTTTTGATACTCACGAACAAAATAGAAGAGGGCCGCGGGTGCGGAGAAAAGCCAGGGTTTGGATAACCGGACAGATTTTGAGATAAGTTTTTAGTGGGGATTAGGGTATGCCCCAAAAGAGGGCAAAAAAGGTATCGCCATCCGGCCCAGGATCGGCCAGATGACGATCTTGAATTTTATTTGTTGTGTTGTTGCTGTTGTTGCCAAACGTCGGTTTTCATCAATTCGATGAGTCGGGCGCGGATTGTTGTGTTTCTCATCACGCAGACGGCTTTAAATTCGCTGTGGATGCTTTTAGGCACGGTCCGGATAAGCATTTTTGCACTGTGTCTTCTGCAGATTTTATTGGTGTTTTGGTCATTTTATCATTCCCTCGCTATTTTTGACTGCTTATATTGCCTTTAGAGCCGCGATCTCGGCCTGGGCCTTGTCTCTTGATACCTGCCGTTTTTAGATTTCATTAGCATAAACTTTTCTGATCTCATCCGGCTGGATGCAGAGATAGTCCAGCGTTTGTTTTTGCGTGGCGTGATTGTAGCAAACCATTAATTCGGGTAACGGCACGCCGAAATTAACATGCTGGATATGGCCGAACGTTTTGCGCAGCGTATGGCTTCCATAGTTGCCCTTGAGATTGATTTTGGCGCACCATGATTTTACCAAATTGTTAAGATAGGGCACGGTTAAGCGGCCCCGTTGGCCGATGAACAAATAATCATCTTCCTGGTATGTTCTGGATGCCAGTAACTCATTGATCGCGTCCACGCATTTTTTATTGAGATTTATTTTTCTGGATTTGCCGGTTTTCTGCTCGGTGATATCAATTTCGCCCATCGGTTTCAGGCCGCGGACCTGACTGACTTTGATGCTCAATAAATCGGATGCCCGAAGATTTGTGTTGATCCCCAGGGTAAAAATCGCCATGTGCAGCGGATTATCCTTGAGCAATTTTTTGATTGTTTCGATGTCCTTTGCCGTTTTGATTGGTTGCACTTTAATTTTGCTGCCCGGATCCGGGCGGTTGAAGTTTTGACCTTTAACCATGTCTGCCTCCTTGTGATATTAAAATTAGTTAATGTATTTCAGGCCGGGAATACCTGGTCCCGGCCTGA
>ERZ795058.4620-NODE-4620-length-13190-cov-3.682604_pt1 | contig 13190 bp, 11 predicted proteins | sample MGYA00375142_ERZ795058 | MGnify/ENA primary metagenome ERZ795058 (study PRJEB30187, sample SAMN05720210) | activated sludge metagenome | isolation source: anaerobic digester from wastewater treatment plant | place: Japan | collected 2015-04-20 ...
AACGGCAATTATTCGCACTCGGCAAAAGCACTCGGGATCTCTCTGTCCACACTCAAAAGGAAAGTCAAAGCATACAATCTGTAACGGCTGCGCATGGAGCCTTCCGTCGTCTGCCGCTTTATCTTTCACCATCTGAACTTTGGCCTTCGGTCAAATTGAACCATCCAGCCTGACCGGCAAACCGGGTATTTTTAACCGCTCCTCTGGCCTGATCGCCTTTATCTTCAGAGATTCCGGCAATGTCGAAATACAATTGCATTACGGCACACCATTTGCTTCCGTTTTCTTTGCATTTTATTTTGTCGGTGCATGAAACGGCGACAGACAGCCGCCCCCGTGAACGGCTTTGTGCTTCCGGTCGCAGACGCTGCCGGAAGCAATGATTTTTCATGCTCCAGATTACGATACTGAATTTGACTTCTCTTAACGGTTCAAAGCAGCGACAATAAGGCAATCATATGACCACAACATATAACAAAAGATCACCAAAAGAAGACACTCTCGATGCCCCGCAGGTAGAAGAGCTCTTAAAAAACCTCGAGTTTCACAAAGCCATCCAGGACATCACCGGCGGAATCAATACCGCCTCCGACATCAAGGAAATCCTGGTTGACATCAAAGAGGACATCCGCAGGCTTTTTCACATCCATCAGCTTGTTCTTTATGTGGTCGATCAGGGGAAAAAAGAAGTTTTTACGATCAGCACGGACGGAAACAAATCCAGAGAAGTGCGCTTTCCGATCGACAATTCGACTTTTGCCGGCTATGTCGCCCAGAAGAAAAAAATCCTGCACATTCCCGACGCATATAATGCAAGAGAAATCAGAAAAATCAGCGACTCGCTGAAATTTGACGACTCGTACGACAAGCGCACCTCAGCCACGACGGGGCAGATCCTCGTTATTCCGATTATGCATGAAAGCATCGTGCTGGGTGTCATGGAAATCATGAACCATAAAGATGCCGATGCCATCGACGAGTACAACCAGATATTTCTGGATGAAATCGCCGCCTGTCTGGCCGGGGCATTTCTGGCCGGGCTGGATTTCGTGCAAAGCGGATCGAAAAATGCGGCTCGCCTGTCAAAACTGATCCGTGACGGCGTTTTGACGTCACAGCAGATGAACGACGCACTCAGGGAATCACTGGCAAAAAAAGAGCATGTGGAGACAATCCTGACACAAAGCTACAACGTATCTCACAGTGCAATCGGCGCGGCGCTGGAAGAGTTCTTCGCCTGTCCTTTTATACCGTACAGTGAAGACATTTATATCCCGCCCCAGATGCTGTCCGGCATCGAAAGAACCTCCCTTGAGGAGTTGACGTGGATCCCCCTCACGGTGATCAAAGGCGAAATACACATACTGATGAGCGACCCTTCAGACTACCTGAAAAAACGTGAAATAGAGAAGATTCTTGAAACGGACGCGATAAGTTTCCACGTCGGCACAGCACCGGACATATTAAAGCTGATCGACCATTTCTATCCGCATGGGAATGAACCGGCCGCTGTGTTTACCCCTGACAGGACGCCTCTGCCAAAACCGGCGCAGACGGGCGGAAGAAAACAGCAGCCAAATGACATTGCACATTCCACCTTCATTGTTCCGGAAGTGCCTGAAAGCTCCTTTTCTTTCAGATCTGATGAGCTGTTTTCCCCCGCTACTGACCTGCCGGCACACACGCCGCCTGAGCCGGGGGGCCGCCTCCCGGCGCCGGAAGGGCCGACGGAAAAAGTAGAAACATTTAAGATCCTTACCCAATCGGCCGACGACGCGCAGCGGCCGGAAAAAACAGCGGCGTCGGCCGCCGCAACGGAAAAACCCCTGCCGCCTGCATCGAACGATATTCTGCTGGAGGCCTGCAGTCGTGGCGCGTCGGATATCCACTTCGAGCCTGACCCGCTCAATGAAAATATTTTCTCGCGCATCAGAGTTGACGGTCAATTCCTGTCCTTGCGCACGCTGTCCTACGGTGAATACGAAACCATCGCCGCAGACATCAAACACAGGGCCAATCTGGATGCAGCCGTCAGCACGGCCATTCAGAGGGGCAGGTTCACACTTGAGCGCGCCTCGGGTGAAGAGATTCAAATGACGGCAACGTTTATCCCGACCGGCGCGAGCGTCGAAGACGCGGTCATTCATATCTGTTCCAAAGCCAGGCTGATGCCACTGGAGCTTTTGGGACTGTCGGAGTCCCTTTATGCCGAGCTGCTCAATATTCTTTATCAGCCCAGGGGAGTTGTCTTCATTGTGGGACCGGCAGGCGCCGGCATCACCACCACGCTTCATGCCTGCCTGGAAAGCATCAATACACCTGACAAAAAAATATGGACGGCGGAAGAAAACATTGAAATCGTGCAAAGAGGCCTCCGGCAGGTGGCCGTTGACACGCAAAAGGGTTTTGATTTTCACCATGTTCTGCGCGCCTTTTTAAACGCGGACCCGGACGTGATCATGGTCGACTCCGTTCATGATCTGAAAACGGCCGCGCTTTGCATGGAGGCGTCACTGCAGGGGCGTCTGGTTCTGGCTTCATTTCCTGCAGAGACTGTCACCGGCATGATGGAAAAGTGCCTGGACATGGGGCTGCATCATCTGGTGTTTGCCGATGCCATGCTCGCGAGTGTCGAGCAGCGGCTGATGAAAACGCTGTGCCCGAAATGCAGGCAGAAATATCATCCGGGCAGAGACGAGTATGACGAAATTGCCGACATTTACGGCCCGGAGGCGTTTCAGAAACTGAACATCCCCTACTCGGAGAGCTTCGGCCTTTACCGCCCCGTGGGGTGCGATGAGTGCGGGCAGACGGGGTATGGCGGGAGAACCTGTGTGGCGGAAATATTCACCTTCACCCCGGTTATCAAGCGCATGCTCCGGAGGAAAGAAAACATCGACGGCATCTACCAGACGGCCCTTGCCGGCGGTATGAGCACACTGATCCGTGAGGCGCTGGCCAAAGTTCTTCAGGGACAGACGGACTACCGTCACGCGCGGCTTGCCTGTCTGAAGCAATACTCAAGCTAGCCTGTCTTTCAATTCGCTGAGTTTATTGAGCGCCTCAAGCGGCGTCATGGTGGAAACATCGAGCTCACGCAATGCGCCGAGCACCAAGTCTTCTTTGTCCGCAAACAGGCTCAGTTGGGGATTGGCCGGTTTTTCGGCGTTTTTCCCCCGCGCAATGCGTGGCATGCCGATCTCGTCGAACTCTCCCTTTTCCAGATTGGCAAGAATTTCTTTGGCTCGTGCAATCACTCCGGCCGGCACGCCGGCAATACGGGCCACTTCAATGCCGTAGCTGCGACTGGCCCCGCCTTTGGTGATCTTACGCAAAAAGATGATTTTTTCGCCCCACTCCTTAACGGCGATATTGTAATTTTTCACGCCCGGTTTGGATGCCGCCAGATCCGTCAGCTGGTGATAATGAGTCGCAAAAAGCGTCCTGATCCCCGCGCCTTCGAAATCGTGAATATATTCGGCCACAGCCCAGGCAATGCTCAGGCCGTCGAAGGTGGATGTCCCGCGGCCCACCTCATCGAGAATCACCAGGCTCCGGCTGGTCGCTTGCGTCAATATCCGCGCGGTTTCGGTCATTTCGACCATGAAGGTGCTGTGCCCTTTCATCAGATTGTCCGCCGCGCCGATACGCGTGAATATTTTGTCCACCACACCGATGCGGGCGCGCGCCGCCGGTACGAAAGAACCCATCTGCGCCAGAAGTACAATCAGCGCCACCTGGCGGATGTATGTCGACTTGCCGGCCATGTTGGGCCCGGTGATCACCAGCAGCCTGTTTTCCTGCAGGTCCATCAGCACGTCGTTGGCCACAAAACCGTCTTTTTTCAGGGCTGCCTCCACCACCGGATGCCGGCCGTCGACAATGTGAATCACATCTTCTTCATCTATCTCCGGGCAGGTGAAGGAATGTTTTTCAGCCGTCTGGGCCAGCGCGCAAAATACATCGAGTTCGGCCACGCGAAAGGCGTTGTACTGAATATCTGCGATATACGGCATCAGATCGTCGCGCAATTTGTTGAAGATTTCATTTTCGCGTTCACGTATTTTTTCTTCGGCATTTAAAACGGTCTGCTCAAATTCCTTGAGCTCCTGATTGATATAGCGCTCGGCATTGACCAGTGTCTGCTTGCGCACATAGGACGCGGGCACGGCCGCGGCGTTGGCTTTGGTCACTTCAATATAATAGCCGAATACGTTGTTGAAACCGACTTTGAGTGAGCTGATGCCCGTGGCCTGTCTTTCTTTGGCTTCGAGTTCGGCAATCCATTTTTTGCCGTCGCGGCTGACACTGCGCAGACGGTCAAGCTCCGCGTCAAAACCGGGGGCGATAAATCCTCCGTCCATCGTTCGCGGCGGCGCGGCGGCAACGATGGCGGAGTTCACCAGCGTAACCAGGGAATCGAGAGGTTTGATTTCGCGCCGGATAGACGACACAGCCGGTACGGCAAGGCCTTCCAGCAGTTCTCTGATCCTCGGCAGAACCTCCAGTGAGGCGGCAAGGGCGTTTAAGTCTCTGGGCGTCGCCAGGCGCAGCGCCACGCGTCCCGCCAGCCTTTCGAGGTCATAGACGCCGGAAAGAGTCTTTCGCAAATCCTCCCGCAGCGTGTGATTACCCTTTATGTCCGCGACGGCGGCCAGACGAAAACGTATCTTTTCCGGATCGATCAGAGGGTAAGCCATCCGCCGGCGCAAAAGTCTCGTGCCCATCGGCGTGAGCGTCTCGTTGATCAGTGAAAAAAGCGACCCGGCGCGTGAGCCGTCCTGAATAGTGAAAAATATTTCCAGATTGCGCCGTGCCGTTTCGTCAATGAGCAGATAATGCTCCGGCGCGTACCATTTAATTTCCGAGATATGCGAAGCGCGCGTCATCTGCGTGTCGCGGACATAGTTTAAAACCACGCCGGCGGCCACGGCGGCTGCGGCATGATCAGTTATTTTCGATTTCCCCGCAATGCCCGCGTCGAGCTCCCTCTCCAGAGCGTCGCGCGCCCGGCCCGGCTCGAACAATTCTTCGCCGATAGTGCGCATGCTGCCGGCGGGAAGATGATCTTCAAGTATTTTTCTCAACACCGCGTCCGGAAAAGAAGCGCTGATCAGCAGCTCTCTGAATTCCAGAGCGCCCAGCGCCGAGACCAGTGCCTCGCGGCCGACAAACTCGCCCGCCTGAAACTCGCCGGTGGACAGATCCACAAAAGCCAGACCGAAGGCGCCGTCCAGATGGACAACCGAGGCCAGATAGTTATTTTCGCCCGCTTCGAGATTTTCCTCGTCCAGCACAAGCCCGGGGGTGATCACACGTATAACATCGCGCCGGACAATTCCCCTGGCGCTTTTGGGGTCTTCCACCTGTTCGCAGATTGCAACCTTGAATCCTTTTTCTACGAGCCTGGCAATATAGGCGGACGCCGCATGGTGGGGAAACCCGCACATCGGCACGGCATCCTCTTTTGATTTGTTACGTGAGGTGAGTGTGATTTCGAGAATCGGCGCGGCGGTGAGGGCGTCTTCAAAAAACATTTCATAGAAATCGCCCATCCGGTAAAACAATATACAATCCGGATACTTCTTTTTGATCTCGGCATACTGCTTCATCGCGGGCGTAAGGGTGAATGTTGCATCTAGCGCCATTTGCCGTCATCCCCCTGCTCCAGATCAATATAATCCGGATGCCGGCTGCGCCTGGGGCCGGGCCGCTGATCGGTTTTATTGATAAACCGGTTGGCTATCCAGCTGATCACACTGATGAGCAAAGCGCCCAGAAAGGCCCACCCGAAACCGTCTATTTTAAAGCCCGGCACGAAGGCGGCAACCAGAAGAAGCATCAGAGCATTGATGATAAAGGCAAAAAAACCCAGCGTGAGTATCGTCAAAGGCAGGGTCAAAAGCAGCACAACCGGCCGTAAAAATGTATTGATGATGCCGAGAATCGCGGCGGCGATGATGGCCGCCGCAAGAGATTCGACGTGAATGCCGGGCAGAATCGCCGCGGCAAGGACAATGGCCGTGGTAATGACGATCCAGCGGATTAAAAGAAATATTACAATCTGTCTTTGATGCATGAAACTACGAACCTTTAATTGAGGCTGTCATCGTGAACCATCGTTTTTGATTTCAGAAAGACCCAGGTGATACTGAAGCCGCCCATCCAGGAAATTTTTCTCTTGACCAGCGGGCTGTCTTCGAAGACGGCCCCGTGCAGAAAATCGGCGCTGATAAAAGTGTTGAAAAGCAACTGCCGGTAACTTTTGCCCAGCCCGACAGTCATTGTCGAGCCGCTGTAGCCTCCCCCGGGCGAATAAACACTACGGCCGATTCTCGCATAGAGGGGCTCAACTTCATAAAAATAACTGTGATACCCGCTGTCGGCAAACATGGGGCCGGCGGATATCCCCGCGTACAAGCCGGTATGGGCAATAACGTCTCTTTTTTCAAAATTGAGCCGCGGGGCGAATACAACCCCTTCATAGCGCACAGATGTGAAATCCGTGGAAAAAACGGCGCGCACGGGCAAAGCCGCCGTCAGACGGCATTTGCCGTCTTTTGCCTCAAAAATTTTTATATGCAGTGCAGGACCCAGCTCGAAAGTCGGATCCAGATCCTCCATGCCTGCACGCGCGTCGTTGTGGCTGCTGCGTACAGGCACCGCCCCGTAAACGCTCGCGTCGAGAGTCAGCCGATCGCTTTTGAATATTCTACCGGACAAGATATTGTCCTGCACACGGAAAATCCCTCCGCGGTACACGGCATAAGGATAAGGCAAGACGTAGGCGCGCGTTTTGTTCGATCCGCGGTAATCCGGCATGAGCAGAAAACCGCCACCGATCCCGAGCTCCCACAAGGGCTTTTCCATGCTCCATGAGGGTGCGGCAACGGCCAGAAGAGCCGCCGTCACGATGAAAACAGCAATACGACGCGTGTTCATCTTAACCCATCGCTTTCCGGCCGGCAAAGAGACTCGCCCGTTACTGATCGAAGGTGGTAAACTGGTCTTTTTTTGCGCCGCAGACGGGACATTCATCCGGCAGCACACCGTCTGCCACATAGCCGCAAACTATGCAGACATGATAGACGGTTTCGCGCTCCTCCATGAAATGGTTCATCGCCTCCTTATAGAGTTTGGCGTGAGTTTCTTCCACGTCACGGCTCTGGCTGAAATGCAAAAGAGCGGCTTTATCGCCTGCCGCTTCCGCCATCTTGACAAAGTTGTCGTATGCAACTTCCGCCACGGTTTTTTCCGACTCGAAGCTGTCAGCCAGATTCTCTTGCGTCGTTTTGATTTCTTTGAGTACGCGCAGGGCGCGCTTGCCGTGAATTTCTTCAGAAAAAGCGATTACGCGAAACAGGCGCGCCATCTGTTTAAAGCCTTCTGCTTCCGCTTTGTCGGCATAGGTCTTGAGGCGTAAAACCGCCTTTGCCTCGCCCACGTACGCCTGTTGCAGGGCGTCACGGATTTTGTCGTCCATGTAATAACTCCTTCACGATTTTTTATCAAACAGGTGAAAACTGGCTTTTGTCCGCGCCGCATACAGGGCAGGTCCAGTCTTCGGGTAAATCACGAAATTCCGTCCCTTTGGGGACATCGTTTTCCGGATCTCCGTTGGCCGGGTCATAAATATAACCACAGACATCACATACGTACTTTTTCATAACAGCTCCTCCTGAATAGTTTATTGAATACAGCTATGACAATCTCTTTTTCAATTCAACCGCAACTGTTTTGCCCAGCTCGTGGCATTTTTGCAGTACATCCGCACCCGGAACATGTCTGACGGAAACAGTATCGGCGACAATTTCCACTTTCATGGCCTGAAGCATCGCCTCGAGGTCTTTGAGTGATTCCCCGCTCCACCCGAAGGAGCCGAACACGGCGCCGACAAGGTTAGCCGGCTTGAGGCCCTTCATGTACGTCATGACATCGGCCATCTGCGGCATCATATGGTTGTTCAGCGTCGGCGATCCGGCAATGAGCGCGCCCGCTTCCAGAATTTCATAGAGCACCTCACTGCGGTGCGCATCGTCAACATTGAGCAATCTGACGCGGATGCCTTCCTGCGCCAGCGACTCGGCAATAGCTTTGGCCATCATCTCGGTGGAATGCCACATCGTCGCATAAACAACCACGGCTTTGCCGGCAGGTTTCTGCAGCGCCCATTTTTTATACAAATTAATGATGAAACTCAGATCCTTGCGCCACACGGGGCCATGATCCGGCGCGATGATTTTGATCGCCCAGCCGGTTGCCGCAACTTTTTCCAGAGTTTTGAGCACAGAACCGGAGAAGGGCAAAACGATATTGGCATAGTAGGTGGCGGCTTCGTATTCGAGCATATCCGCGGCAAGCTCGTCGTCGAAGCGTTCAAATGTAGCCAGGTGCATGCCGAAAGCGTCCTGTGAGAAAAGAAGCCCGTCTTTTTCCAGATAAGAAAACATGGAATCCGGCCAGTGGATCATCCTGGTTTCCATGAATTTCAGATCCATATTGCCCAAAGACAGCACCTCCCCGTCTTTTACCGGCTGTATGGAGTGGTTTTCGTGAAGAATCTCACCGAGCGTCTTCACACCCATCACCGAGGCGAAAATCTTTTCCGGCCTGACCAGGGATGCCACCTGCAGAAGGCACCCGGAATGGTCCTGCTCTGAGTGATTGGACACGATATAGTCGATTTTTGACGGATCCACCACGGAGGCGATACGCGCCAGCATTTCGTCCATAAAAGGGGTCTTTACCGTGTCGATGAGCGTGATTTTGTCCGCCATGACCAGATACGCGTTATAGGTGCTGCCGTGAGGCGTCGCGTAGCCGTGAAAATCACGGATGGCCCAGTCGATGGCGCCTACCCAGTAAACATGTTCACTGACTTTAATCGCCTGGTAAATATCCGCCATATGCATATCTCCTGTCTGTATGTCGGTAAGGGCTGTAATATAAGCTTTGTTCGCACAACGTCAACTGTTATTTATCACAGATTTTTCAATGCAACCGATTCCTGCCGAATCATCGCCCTTCCCTCGTCGAAAGCCTTCATGTTGAGGGAGAGCTTATCCGGAGGCAGTGTTTTTTTGATTTCCTTTGCAAACATCCCGCGATTAAAAGGCAGGAGACCGGTTTCGGCCAGCGCGCCGATCATCACAATATTGCTCAAAACAGGGTTTCCCAGCCTTACCCCGGCGTCCGTCGCATCGATCATCCATGCCGAGGCGGCAAGCAGGCTGAATTTTTCCATGATAATCTCACGGGAGGGATAGCCCAACTCACCGGTGATCACGCCGATGGGATAAACCGGGCGCGTGTTGGATAAAACACAAACGTCGGGATTACCGTAAACGCCGAGCACACGCAGCGCCTCCAGCGGTTCTAGCGCCACGATCACATCCGCTCCCCACGCGGGGATCTGCGGACTTTTCACCTCATCGGGCGACACCCGCAGATGGCTCATCACCGAGCCGCCGCGCTGCGACATGCCGAATGTCTCGCCGATGGTCACCACATATCCTGCATCCACCAGCATACCCGCCAGGACACGTGAAGCCATGACATTGCCCTGGCCGCCCACGCCGGTCAGGATCAGATTCAGTGTTTTTGCAGGCTTCCGTTTTTTCATGTCACATATTCCCCTGTGCCTTCACAATTGCGTTTTGCGGACAGATCGACACGCACACACCGCACCCGGCGCAGATGACTTCATCGACCACCGCCTTTTTCCTGGCCGAGTCCCAGGTGAGCGCCGGACAGCGAAAGACTCGTGTGCACAGGCGGTTACAGCCACAGGCATCACCCAGGCACAGTTCCTCATTCACCCGCACATTAAATGTTTTTTTGCCCTTCTTTTCAGGGCTCAGCGCACAGGCCTGCCGCAGAATCAGGACTTTCACGGACCCTTTTTCCGCCAGATAATCAGTCAGGATTTTGCTTGTCCCGTCAATGTCGAACGGGTCGGCAACCGCCACTTTCGCCCCGATGCCCCGGCACACACAAGCGATGTCCACAGCCGGCACCGTTTCTTTAAGAGCGCTCACCGGCAGCCCCGGATGGGGCTGAAACCCCGTCATGGCCGTTCCGGCGTTGTCCAGTACAATAAAAGTGATATCCGCCCGATTGTGCTGTGCATTGATCAGAGCCGGAATCACGGCGTGGTAAAATGTGGAATCGCCGCATACGGCCATCACCGGCTTGTCCAGGCCGAAGGCGGATAGTTTGGCGAAACCTCCGGCCAGCCCCGTGCCGGACCCCATGGAATGCAAGGTGGGCATGGTGTTGTAGCCGGTTGCAGGCGAAAGCGCCGCCATCGAGTAGCAGCCGATATCGCCGCAGACAAATCCCTCACGACCGTCGAGCGCGATGGCGCGACGGATGTTCCAGAAAGAAGCGCGGTGCGGGCATCCGGCACAAAATGTCTGCTCGCGCGCGGGGATCAGCGCCGCCGCCTTTTTTACCTCCGCCAAGTAAGACGCGGGCGGTGTCTTGGGCTTCACCTTCATGATCCCGCCGATGGCGCGGGCAACTATATCCGGGTTTAACTCGCCGGCGGCGGGCAGCGTCCCGTCGTATTTTCCGAAAAAAGTTTTGACGCCGATCCTTCCTGCCATCGCCGAAGCCAGAACCTTTACATTCTCCTCCAGAAAAGGCAAAACCTCTTCAACGACAAGAATTTTTTCGGCGCGCTGGAGATTTCTCTCTAAAAGCCTCGGAGGCAGGGGCCAGGTCGTGGCCAGCTTTAAGATGCCCACGTCCCTCTCCAGCCCCAGCATAGAAAGGGCCTCGCGCACATACAGAAAACAGACACTGGAAGTTACCACAAGCAGCTTCGGCTTTGCCGGGCCTGAATAGCGGTTAAAGGGGCTTTTTTCAAACAGGGCCTCAACCGTTTTGAGTTTTTCCTGATGCAGCCGGTGTTTGGCGACAACCGGTGTGCTGATCATCGGCCCGGTTTGCGAGTCCATCACCGGCCCGTCATATTCAAATTTCGCGCGTCTGGATTTCGTGGGCAGCTTCGCGCAAACAACATTGCCGCTGGCGTGCGACATGCGCGTCACGGAGCGCAGCATCACCACGTTTCTAATCTCTTCGGAAAGTTCAAACGCCCATTTCGTCAGATCCTTCGCTTCCTGAAAATCAGCAGGCTCCAGAAGAGGCATCTCCAGCATGCGTGCAAAATAGCGCGACTCCCCCTCGTTGACACTCGACAAAGCGCCCGGGTCTTCACATGAAACCAGCACCAGCCCGCCGCGCGTACCCGATGCGATCAGGTGCAAAAGAAAATCCGACGCCACATTAACACCGTTTTGCTTCATGACCGCCATTGCCCGCAGTCCTGAAAAAGACGCGGCCGCAGCCACCTCAAGCGCCACTTTTTCGTTGACCGACCACTCCACGTAAAGATTCCGGCGGGCGGCGACTCCGGCAAGCGACTCGATTACCTCGGATGACGGAGTTCCCGGATAGCCGGTGGCCACGGCAAGGCCGGCCTCCAGCGCGCCTCGCGCAATGGCCTCATTGCCCAGAAACAAAACAGTCGATTTGTCGGGTGAAAGAAGCTTATTCATGAAATACCATCTTGCCTTTTGTATCCGATAACCTGTTACCTGTTTTCACGTTTACCCGCCGCCGGTCCATAGTTTTTCAAATACAGCAGGTTTTTCTTTGATCCGCTTTTCGCGACAATGTTTTCCAACCCCTGCCGCTTTTTTTCCGCGGCTGCCTCTTTCAGCTCACGCAGGGCTCCGGCGGGCGCTTCACGGATTTCCAGAGCACCCTTTTGTCGCGCCAGCTCTATCAATTTTTCTCCCCGGAGACTGCGTACAATCACCTGGTTCCAGCCGCGCATTTCTCCGGGATCCATGCCGCAGCGGGCCGCACCCACCGATACATCGGCAAACTGCGCCGTGGAGTCAACACAATAGCGGCAGGCGCCGCGGACATACTCATCCACCTCATCGAGCGGCATAAGCAGAGTCTTTTCCGACGAGCGCAATTCCAGCATATTGAATCCCGGCGGTATATCCATTGCGTCGAGATCGGCAAACGGTATAAAAAAGCGCTCAAGAAGACCGCGAAATTTTTCCGCCGCCAGCGTCCAGCCGCAAAACAGGCCGATGACGAGCCCGACGGATTGCGCCTGGCTGCAACCGTCAATTACGGCCGTCCTGATTTTAGCCAGAGCCTGCGCCTGGCATGGTGTCGCCACAATGCCGGTTTTTTCCCGATCCTTTGCGTCTATCCGATTAAAAGCCGCCACCGTCGGCGAGACAATGAATCTGCTTTTTGCATATCCGGCCAGTTCGCCTTTGTCCGCAACCAGAGTGCCTTGTGGTTCCCCTTCGTCGTTTCGGCCGGAAACAAGCGCCGTATCAATCAAACCTTCAGCCATCGCCAGCCCAAGAAGTGCGGTGACCGTTCCTCCATGCTGCGCGCGCAGGCGCAGACCGGCATCAGCCGCACGCGCCAGAAAAAAGCCCCTTACCGGACCGAGTTCATCGGTCAGGTCGCGGGGATCAAAAAGCGTCTTTTCAAGCGCATTATAATCGGTGGGCGTGCGGGGGCAAAAAGTATAGCATCTTCCCTCCGGCAGGTCACAGTCGAAAAGCTGTACGGTGCGGTCTTTATAAATAACCTGATATGGGCACATCCCCACACAGGCGCCGCATCCGGTGCAAAGACTCTGCCGAAGAACATATTTTTTTAGTCTGGCCTGTGCCCCGGGCTGTTTCATTCATCATCCTCAAAAAAGATAAAACCGCTTATAGCGTATCGCCAAATTTGAGGCAAGCGAATGATGTGCCCCGCACTGAAACCAGATGAAGCCATAAGAAACAAGGCATATTCTTCAAGAATTTACGCCTTAATCCGGGGGAAAGGCACTCGAATTTTGATCAGGCACAGCGATACTCTAAAATAATCAGCAGGGCGCGCCGGTCAGCGGTCAATAAACTGATTTATTTCGTCAAACATGCGCGGCATAAAATCACCTTTCCAGAAATTGTGGATACCGCGGCAGACGTTCATAAAAGTGGTGTTCGGCGAAATCCGCCGCCAGGCACGTCCGCTGAACTCCAGAGATATGTAAAAAACCGGTACATCAAGCCTCCGGGGATTATAGTCCAGATGGGTGGCAAAGTAGTAATTGAATCTGTCTGTCACAAATTCCTCATCTACCATTCTTTCGCTCTGGA